>Ga0315288_10000352_pt1 | contig 58395 bp, 83 predicted proteins | sample YL17G11_20_MG_FD_203454 | JGI IMG/M metagenome (GOLD analysis project Ga0315288, IMG submission 203454) | Sediment microbial communities from Yellowstone Lake, YNP, Wyoming, USA - YL17G11_20 | ecosystem: Environmental > Aquatic > Freshwater > Lake > Sediment | place: USA: Wyoming | collected...
GTGGCAGGAGCCGGCCGAGACCTTCGAGAAGGCTATCGACGCGTGCTACAAAGCGTACCCGATCGTAGCCCCGCGCATCGCTAAGCGCTTTCCTCTCCCCCGCAGGTAACTCTCCCCTCCTATAAATGGCCCTTCCCATCACGACGCGCGGTGTCTTTCTTGAAGATTACGTTCTGGGTCAGGGTTGATTCAATTCTGCGTGTCAGCTCTTTCTCAGCTTCCGCGATCCAGAGAACAATCTTTTCCTTCAGGTCAGGAGGTGCCGAATCCCACCTAGCTCTAGCTTCCTCCCCTTTAAGATCTATAGCGCGAGAAAAAGCTTCTGGGAGAATCGGTTCTCCCGGCTTCGGTTCTCTCTTGGGGGCAATAGGCTGAGCTTTCGGTTTGCTAGATTTGTCCTCTGCCTGCTGATTCTTTTCTGCGGCTGCAGGCTCTGACTGCTTAGCAATTTGGTTTAGCGGAAGTCCAGAGTCCGGTCCTCCCGATTCGTCGGCAATTACCCGAATAGTTTTCCAGTTGTTCTTGAGACTTGTCTTGAACATGCCACTAGTGCCCAAGTTGAAATCAAGCTCTCCAAGCTTGTCCGCTGCCCATTCTTTGGTTGGAAACATGCGGCGAATCTTGGTCCCGTCTTCCAGGAAAAACTTAAAGTGGGAATCACGGGACTTGTAGCTTTTGAAGAACGCTTTGTCATGACCAACGGGTATTGCGTTGAACAGGTCGAATCCAGCTAAGCCCCCACGTGCATTGGGCTGCAGAATGTAACGCACCTGGACTTGCTTAGATTCCTGTTGCTTGCTCAAGCGCTGAGCCTCTTCTGCGATGATTCGGCCCGAGGTAAAGACTTTCGTGCTGAAAAACGAAGCGGAGCCATCGGCTAGGATGGCCATGTGTTTCTTCATCGCAGTGAAGTACTGAATCCAGAGGTTGGCCGCCTCCCTCACATCACTCGGTGTTGTCTTGCCTTCAGCTATGGCTTTTAGCTTGGGCACAAAATCGTTTTCCCACCGAATCTTCTTGTCCTTGGACTTTGGGTCCATCAGTTTTTTGGCGACGGTTACCAGCTCTCTTATCGAGAGAAACGCGTAGCGGTTCACGTCGCCTACGCCCCGGCCTCGGATACCAGACAAAAACTCAACCACGTTCTTGAACGTAGTAATTAGAGCTACATCAGGAGGCACGGATACAGGCTCAGCATCCGCAGTACGCAGCCGAGAGAAACAGGCGACCAGCCATTGAGCCCTAGCCAGCTTCCTCAGAATTATTCCATGCATCACCGAAGATAACTCCCTATTTAGTTTGAAACTAAGGTTCTACGGGCCCAAAAACCGGGTTGGAATGGTAAAGAAATCCAGCTCCGGAAATTTTGGGCGGCCAAGGGTTTAATTGAGAAGGGTTTAACGTATGCCTAGCGAAGTATTCGAGGCTCTGGTTTTAGCCGCGTCTGCTGACGACATCGACCACACGCCTCCGTATGAATTGCCCCTCTTGATGAGCGCGGAGCAAATGGCGGCGTTGAAGCGGGGTGAAAGTATTCCGATAGAGTACATTTCGATCTTTAACCCTAGAAAACTCACTAAGATCGAAGAGTAGGACTCGTAAATCTGTAAAACGTCTCTCTGAGATACCCGATTCCAGGACTGAACGAGGAGTAGAAGATGGCGAAGAAGACAACGAAGAAGTCCCAGGCAGAAAAGCCCAAGTTCAAGTTCCACGAGGAAAACGAGTCCTGTGACGAAGATGTTCTCAGCACTGGACTAGTAGACCTGTTTCGAAGTGTTGAACTGAAAAAGTCGGGGATAGAAAGTCTGACGGCAGCGTTAGATGTGCTGACTGCGGGGCTAACGGAGTGGACCGTCGAAGAAACTGACTTCCACCTTTATCCCAGCAAGTCTCCAGGATCTTACGAACTAGAGGGCTGGTTTTCTCTCCGGGGTTCTCGCCTCGCTACAGAAGAAGAAAAGGCTAAAGCTCGTACGGTCTGTGAGCAGGACGATTTGCTCCGTGCGAAGAATCGGGCAAAGTCCGACCTGGCAGTGCTAAAGGATATCAAAAACAGAAATCCAGAGCTGTTTGCAAAGGTGCTCAAATCTGTGCGGGGCGTAAACGAGTGACCCCCGAGGGAAACTGGAACCCGTGGTTTCGATATGTGGGAGCCATGATGATTGTTGGCACCGGATTTCTCCTCACTCACTCCGAGTGCTTGGAGATTGTCGGCGGCGTGATTTTCCTGGTTGCGATGCTCGCGTATCTGGCTAGATGGCTGCTCTGGGTAAAGAAGCTCTGGGTAAAGAAGTTCCACTCCTAATTCCGTTCTGAGTTGTTCGGCATTTCCGAACACTTGCCTCACATGCACAATATCCCTTTCCCTGTTTTCGCCTAGAAAACAGGGTATGGGTGTTTTTACGGGTACCTTGTTCCACGGGCCGAACCCTGCCGATAGTACAGGGAAAGGAGGTTCAAATGTCGCAAGATCGCGTTTATGCACCGCATAGCTTTGAGCCTTGGCGTTTGAAGGACTTCGACTTCTGCAACGTGTGTTCGCTGCCCAGGCACAAACACGAGCAGATGTATGAGCCCAACGTAACAGCCACATTGTGTAATGAGCCTATTGAGGGCTTTGACGACACGGTTTGCGACAAACCAAAGAACCACAAAGAATATGACAATCCGTCGGAGCACACCTGTTCCGGAATCAGAGGCAACGCATGACGATAGCTAAGTGTCCTCCGCACCGATTTGCACTTCGTCAGACAACAGGTCGCGAGACATGTATTGATTGTTTTGCGGAGGAGGAGGAGGAGGAAGACTACGGACCCTACGTAGCAGGCAAAGTTCAGGCAAACAGTGCCGACCGTGTAAGAAAAGCATATTCAGAACTGGGGGCAGCGGTTGAGGCCTGTGCCAGTGAACTGGAGCGCATGGGTTTTTCGTACAACGATTTATTGAGCCGTCAGGCTGCGCTGGTCGCTACTACACAGGTAGAGACTCGTGTGCGGACTATTCGAGAGCTTGCACATGGTCTAGACTCAAGAGCAACCTACGCCGAAGACGGAACGCGGCGTACAAGTGTCCCTTTGCACTCTGTGCAAAGTCTAACAGCTTTAGCGGATAGCGTGGAGAAGGGAACTGGGCGCTTGGGTTACAGTCCCGACTACATTAGGACCTTAGAAGCCGTTCTCGTGTCCATTCGGGGCTCAGGTGCGTGGGCAGCTATAGAGGCAACCGATTCAATCGGTCTTGGCTGTCAGGCAGATGGGCGTGCGGAGTTGCGTGAACACCTGGCTTCTTTGCCCGCAGATCTAGAGATCCGAGTCAGAGCGAAGATGTTCAAGCTCGCAGCAGAAGCTTTGTTGTCAGCGCCCCCGGGTCCCGATACCAAAGAACATCATTACGCTTTCCTTTGTGCTCTCGCAGACAGGCTGGAGCAGAAAACCTGATGTACTCCGAAGACGAATTGATTCAGCAGGTACGCGAGCTTGTGGCTATCGCTGTAGAAACGGGAAGAGATCAGGAGCGCCTAAAGACCAAGTTCAACGTGGCCGCGTTCTTTGACAACAAAGCTGCCTGGTCCTCCGCTACATTCGGTCCTGGTGACCGCTATCAAGGGGTATGCAACCATATCCGAAAAGAGCTTCAAGAAATTGAATCAGACCCCTCCGATCTGACCGAATGGGTAGATGTTGTTCTGCTCGCCATGGATGGCGCGTGGAGGGCGGCGGGCGCAGACGGAGAGGCTTTCGTTAGGGCCCTCATCGCCAAAGACGAAAAGAACCGCAGCAGAACCTGGTCTGACTGGAGGACACTTGCTCCAGATGCTGTAAGCGAACATGTGCGAGAGGGAAAAGAGCGATGAACTTCGAAGCGTTAGCGGACCTCATGGGAGGTAAAATCGAAACCGAAGGCGAAAAAGACCGTACGATATTTGTCGTGATCGGCACACCAGATAGGAAGGTGCTCTTCCTTCAACGAGAGTGGAACGGTAAAACCGCCTATCTTGCAAACCCGTCCAAAAAGGAACTTGCGCGAGCGAAGCGAAAGCCCTTTGACATGTTCTCAGAACTACCCAAGAGATTGATGTGACCGATACGGAATTTGATCCTACCACCTGTGTAACCGCAGGCTCCTTACGTCTAGCAGGGCTGAAGGTCCCGGAAGCGATTCCAGACTGTGCCTGGGTTCCTCGTCACGCAATCTCTCTTCAGTTATCGGAAGTTGAGACAGCAAATACTGGAGAATTCCGTTTCAAGATCTTCGCTACTTTGAGGGAACCCCTTCGGTGGCTACAAGTAAATTGGCACATTGATTTTGGGTGAGGAAGAAAAGCTATGTACCGTGATTCCGATTCCGACACACCCATCAGTGCGTGGATAACTCACACGAGTTCTGGTCACGAAATTCACATGACCAATGTCAATTCCAAGTTGGGAGACGTTGTAGTATTCCCATTACGCCTTTCGGACGGAGAGTCTCAGCGTCTTCTCTCCGATTTCTATCAGATGCTTCGCGGTCAGATGATCTTGCGACTTGGGCTCTTCCCCGCGCCGAAGCGGCCCACGTTCCTCGAACGTCTTCGTTGGCTCTTTTTCGGGTGAACAAGTATGGAGCAAGAAAAAGAGTCTCTAACTATCGAAAGAGCGAAGCGTGTCTTGGAACGCGCTGAACGCCGACTAGACTACCATCTTCGTATAGGGGACGCTCTGGAAGACGAGGCCCGAGACCTGTACTACACGAATATAGATTCTCCCGAAGGAAAGAAGTGGGGTCAGCTGAAAACGAAAGCTTGGCGCCATTTTGTGATCGCCGGAGAACTCAGTGGAATTATCAGGAGGTAGCGGATGGGAATGAGTGTCGAAGAGTACGAAAAGTGGAAGTCAGCGCATCCTCGCGTAGTGGTAACTGAGAACCCTAATGGTGGATGCGTTCTTACTGTTGATGGCGACGAAGTGTGGAGAGACTACACTAGTGAGCCAGAGGACATGTGTCTTACACGCGACCTCAGTGTTTTCGTGTACACCCTACGCTCCGCGATAGACGAGGCAGAGGTTAGAGGGGCGGACTGGGCTCTCAACGCCCTGGCTCGCAATAGAGGCAGCGTACTGCCAGACGGTAAGTTAGCTACGGGTGAAAACGTTTGCCTCATGTACCGCTCAAAATAGAAAGCCCCCTATGCAAATTACAGAGGGTAGCTGGGTTCGAATTTGTGCAATGGGTGAACCGCGAAGTTCTTTGGCCGGAAGACTGAAGGTGGGCAGTGTGTGGTTGGTTCGTGCGGTCCACGAAGCAAGCTACTCTATTTCCGGCTCATTGAATGGTTACGTTTACTCCGTTCCAGAGAGTTTAGTACGGCCCTGGATTCCTCGCGCTGACGAGATGGTTCTGATAGGCACGCCTCTATGGCCGAGAATGTTGGCCTCCGTACACAACCCCAAAGGGACGTGGATGGTCACCTACTACGGGGAACAGCGCACCTTATTTTCTGTGCCCCTTGCTGAAACAATCCCCTATCTGGGTCTGGGGAGGATGCCCATAGAAGTTCCGAAAGAGACTCGCGCCGCAGCGGAAGCCCTCAGCAAACAAGTACGCTTTCCCACGGTTTCCCACTTCCCTTCAACTTGTTTGCGGTGTGGTGCTCCTGCGTACGAAGGGCTCTTTTCTGCCGAGTGTTCTAGGAAGTTCTTGTGCGGAGTCCGTTCCCCTACGACAACTCCACAAGTCCGCAAACTCTTGAAAAAGACTCCAATGGGAGCACTGGAAATAGTTTACCAAGCGGAGTTACCCGGCGAACCTCCTCAGGTTCACCCAACACGTGAAGGAGCTATTGCTCTATGGCACGAGAGAAACTCATGAAACGTACCGCAGTTCTTGAGGAGGCGGCTAATGTTTGTGAGCGCATGGTCATTGGTGGTCGTGCGTGGACTGAAGAGCAGTCGATAGCTGCCGCCGCTCTATTTGCAGCGGCAGGTGAAATACGTGCCCTGCCAACTGACAATGAGGACCCCATGATTGCAACGCTGACTTTCAACCTCCCCGAAGAGCAGGAAGCCTTCGATGCCGCTATGGAAGGACAGGGGGCACGGATCGCTCTTTCTGAGATACGAACCCATCTTCGAAATAGACTCAAGTACGGAGAGATTAGTGAGGAGGTAAGCAATGAACTTAGAGAGGTTCAGACTCTACTGTTTGATTCTACCGAAGGTTTAGACCTATGATGAAACTAGGGATTAACCCTGACGCGGGCCCTCCGTACGCAGGCTGGGATTTCTCCAAGGGGAACTTGGCTGTGGTAGCCAGTCGCAATGGATACGGTTCCGTCCTGTGGTGGGTGGGTCTGGACATAGACCTACAGATCTCAGAATACGGAGCCCACGACCTAGGTGACCTGGGTCTGGACGACGCTCCAGACGGAATCCACGTCTGGCAAGGAAACTATATCTGGTCTAGTGGGGTAAACTACGAAGGAATAGATGAAGGAGGTGACGCTGAACCGAGAGGGGTCTTTCGCCCTCCAACCACTGAAGAGTGGGCTTTGATACAGAAAAACGAATGTCCTTGGAACATCGAAGACTGGAAGGTGAAGGATGAGTGACCAACCTGCTATGTCGCCGGAAGAGGCGGTAGTCCGCACCACAGTGGTCCTTACCGACCTACTCGCCTTCAGTGCGCCTGTCGCCTCCGCTGCCGAGACCAAGGCCTTAGCGTCTATTCTTGAGACTCTCAAGATAATTGCGGAGAGGCCCGACATGGTCTTGGGTCCTGACGCAAGTCAGAAGTTCGTCCAACACCAGAATAAAGAGAAGGCGTCGCTTCTCTACGTGCTGCAGAACACGGTCATCGAACAGGCTCACATCCTGGACGCCGCAGTCAAGACCTCCAGTGAAATGGGGTGGGACATGCTGAGTCAAAAGGGAATGATCTCTGCTTTTCGTTGGGTGAGCGAGTTGCTGAAAGCGGTTGCCGTGGACCTGGCTCCAGACCTGAAGGTCGACCGCGTCGATATCGAAGAATATCGAAAGGGGCGCGAAAAAGATGGCCCCCCTCCTGCACAAATCTAAAGGCCTATTTGAGTATCGTGTAGTAGACGGGTATCATCGCCTAGTTGTTCTAGTGGACCCAGAACTGCACCGGTACCTTAGAGCCTTAGTTCCTAGAGGAGCGACGTGCAATCGCCCGAGATACGCTCCTCACATCACAGTTGTTCGAGGAGAGGTCCCTCCTCGGCTAGACCTATGGGGTAAACTTGAAGGTCAGGAAGTAGAATTTGAGTACTCTGATTTTATCCACCACGACGGTACGTACTGGTGGATAAACTGCTTCAGTTCGACGCTAATTGATGTGCGTCTGGAACTGGGTTTACCGTCTAGCTATCGTCTAACTAGGCCTCCTGACGGCACCGAGTGCTTTCATTCTACTATCGGAAATTCGAAGTAAACCCTCACGGGTTATTTGCGTTTCATGTATACGTACCTAGCTCGTTTGGTGAAGGTTGTAGATGGGGATACAATCGACATAGACATTTCGCTCGGATTCCGCATCACCATAATGCAGCGTTGCCGTCTTCGTGGGATAAACACACCTGAGACTCGTGGTGCTTCTAGAGAGGCAGGGCTGAAAGCTAGCGAGTTCACCAAAGCCTGGCTAGCCGGAGTAGAGCAGCTAACTATTCATTCGTTCAAACCATACGGTGACGACAAGTTTGGCCGCTTTCTAGTGCAGGTGTTTAAGACGCCTACCGAGCCCTCCTTGAACGATGCTCTTTTGGCTTCAGGCAATGCAGTACCGTTCATGGTGGATTGAACCCTGCTGATAGTACTGAAAACATCCGTTGCCGCTTTCTCCCCAAATGCTATTTAGTAGCTAGGAGGTGCGCTATGGATTGGATTCATATCCTCGCTTTGCTTTACTTCTTGCTGCTGACGCCTCTGGCTTTTGTGGGGTCCTTGTCCCTTTATTTACTGGCGGCAGCGCTTTGGCCGGGCGAAGACACCGATCGCAAATAGGCAAAGCTGTGAGCGAAGAAGACGACCCCTTTGGTCCGTGGGTTCCTACATTCAAAGTGTGGAACCTAAAGAGAAAAGGAACTGCCTCTCCGCCCAAGGATGCCGTATATGTCGGGCGCCCCTCAAAGTGGGGTAACCCGTTTCCTTTGAACGCCGAGGCCGACAGGGAGACCGTTCTCGCGCAGTACGAAGACTGGCTCTTGCGCCAGCCTGTCTTGCTCGCCGCTGTGCGCTCGGAACTGCGGGGCAAACATCTAAGTTGTTGGTGTGCCCCTAAATTATGCCACGCAGACGTTCTTCTACGAATTGCCAATACAGACCTGCAGGAATCAATTTATGAGCATGTCCAGAGCACAGAGGGAAGCCGCCAGGGCTTCCATGGACGCACGCCGCGCAAACGCAGCGGCACACCGGAATAGCCAGGCTGTCAGCGCCGCACAAAAAGATGCGGATGTTAGGCAGGCCCTGGAAAGGAGTCGGACCCGAGAGGGAACTGAGGTAAACGAGATTCTCAGCACAGGTATGCACCACGCTTTCTTTCTCCGTCTCAGGGGTCAACCCGGATGGCAAGCTACTCTTTCTTTTCCGCGCGACAAGCTCGCCTCCTTGTTGGCAGTCGTTGAGAAGAAGGCCCCTAAACTCATGATTCAGGATTATGGCGGTGCCATGTACCACATTGCAACGCAACCTTGGATCCGTGCAATGGAAACGTGGGCACCTCAGGGAAAGGGTAAAGACACTCAGTTCCGATCCCTGTGCACTCACCTCTTTGCGAAGTTTCCTACGCCGGTATTTCTCTGGTCTGGCTTCTTCGAAAGCAACAGCCTAGTGTTTGCGCCCATCATCGCTAGTATCGCAGCGGGAGGGAGCCTATACGACCACGTAAAGACGGGTGCGTTGAAGGTGCCCCTCACTCGAAAGATGTGCCACGAGTTCCTGCGGAACACCGCGGATGTTGGTTTTATGGAAGCCATCCGAGGCGTGCAGGTAAGGGCCGCAAACGGGGACCGCAAGTTACTTCGGGCGTGGATGTCCAGTACTCCTGGACGCTCTCTTCAGGGAGAGGACGAGGCGTTCTGGGCTACCGTGCTTCATTGGCTGTCTCAACAGTCTATGTTGGACATGAGCCGAGTGGGACCGCTCTGCGATTACATCGCCTTCAGGAGACGCCAGGATGCGACCTTCAGCATGAAGGGGCGAGGGGCACTGGCAACCCTGCGCAGTATGGAAGAATGGCACGGAAATCTGCAACGCGTAAAGGCGTCCGGGCACACTGTCTTCGCTCCTTCGGGATACAAGACGGGATTCTTTGACCTGACACGTCCCAAAGCAACTCGGGACATTTGGCATGTTACGGAGATTCTCACGGCCAAAGAATTGGCGGATGAGGGTCGCTTGATGCGGCATTGTGTTTATTCCTATCAGTGGGCAATCGAGAAGGGATCGACCTCCATCTGGGTTGTGACTAATGAGGATGACACCGGACACTGGCGTAAGCTGACGGTTGAAGTTCGAAATGACCTCAAGAGAATCGTCCAAGTACGAGGATCCCTGAATCGAATGCCCGAAGCCCGAGAACTGAACCTGCTAACTAATTGGGCCGGTCAGAACGGGTTGACAGTTTCTGTGTAGAAAACAGAAGCAAGCCGGTAAAAGAGGCGCATGTGGACACCTGAAAGTATCGCGCAACTTCTTGCCGAAGAAAACCCTGATGCTCTTCTGGCCGAAGGGTTTGAAGACGCTTTCCTAGGAGTTGTACGTCGTTGTGGCCAGCCCAGCGTTGCTGCTTATTCCTACGAACTAGGAGTGGCGACGTTGGTAGCGAGGGAGAAGATGACGTACGAAGAAGCCGAGGAGTGGATGGAGTTCAACGTAGTTGGGGCCTGGATGGGTCCGGGCACTCCGGCCTGGATTTGCTCGGGAGACCTTTCTGCGGTAGCTACTTCTCCCTCTAAGAAGGATAAAAGGAATTGAAATGATTGATGACCGTCCCTCTTCCCCTCCGGCTCCGACGGGAGCCGCCAGCGTCCTGTGGACTCTAGTATTTCGTTTTCGTAGCATGTTGGCCGACTACCTGAGAGAAAACCCTCAAGAGGCGTTGCACCCAACTGTGCGAGCTGAACTGGGTAGAACACAGGTTCTCTTGGACACGTTGCGCGCTTTACCTGATTCAAAGTAAAGCTTATGGCAACTTGCACAGCCTGCGGAGCCCCGAGTGCTTACAATTCTGGATTCTCTCTGGAATGCGTAAACAAGCAGTGCTCTTTCTTTTCTCAAAGACAGTGGGATGACACTGTCGGCAAAGAGCCTTTTTCTGTGCTGACGTTTGGTTCAAACGACTTGCGAGTCACGTCGGTCAAGGACGTAAACTACATACTGCTAACCGTGAAATCGGGAACAGTGAACGTAAGAGTTGAGCAGGCAGATGAAGACGAATGGCGGCACACCTGTCAGGCAGCAGATGTCGTTCGTTCCACCTCCTCCGGAAAGCCCTTTCACCTCTATGTAGGAATGTGGAATCCAGAGTCTCCTGAATCTCACGAAGTTTTAGTGGAAATGCTGGACTCACTAGGAATATGCCTGTACTCTAACTCTCACATTCTTCGCCGAGGACTTTCTCTTTCTAATCTCGCATTCAGCACTATCTAATAGCACCCGACTTCTATCTGGACTCGCTAGGAGGTAGCTATGACAATTCACATGAATGCGCGATGTGACTTTGACCGCTGCAAGACAATTCAGCCTTTTTCCTTGGACTCTGCTGCGGAAACCGGGGACATAATTTTGAATGGTCTTCGTCAAGGAGGATGGAAAGTGGAAGGGACTTTCAATGGAACTCCGGGCGGAGTGAAGTTGACGTGCCCCTTCTGCATGAAGCAGGCGAAGCTGCCTACTCCCTGAGTTCCTCCTGTAAAACACTCAGAGAAACCAAAGGCACCCCGTGACCAAAGTTCTGTTTTTCACCGCATCCTGGTGTCAGCCGTGCTTGGCCGTGAAGCGGATTCTCAAAGAGAATCCGGAAATCGCCGATAGGATAGAAGTAGTAGATATCGAAGAAAACGCGCTGCTGGCTAAGCAACACAGCATCCGAGGAGTTCCGACTTTCGTCAAACCTGACGGAACTCGACACCTAGGCGCGCTTTCCAAAAAAGACTTGCTCGCGTTTGTTGGCGCGGCACCAAAGAAGGAAGAGAAACCCCATGAACCCTGAGACGACGAACAATTCTGTTGGGATGGCTGCCACTGAGAAGGATGGCGAGTGGATCGGAGAGGCCATGGAAGGAGTACTTCCTTCAGAAATGGACTCCAGGGTCTGGCTGCAGGAAGAGGCTACCGAAGTGTCTCCCGGCCGTCTAGCAAATAAGTTTCGAGAGCTTGGGCACAACCTGGTGGTGCTTGCTTCTGTGGCCCCCATTCACGTGCATGGGTCCGAAGAGAAGAAGGTCAGCTACCACGTTATCGCATATCGGGCCGAGGGGGACAAGGTCAAGAAGCCTAACGAGGCAGACATCTCTCGTGTGCGAAAGACCTTTTTCTGCCGTGATCTGACCTCGGAAGAAAGAGTCTACGAAGGCTCGGTCGGCGAATCTAAGGCCTACCACTTCATGACGGTATTCAAGCAGCCTTCCATCATTCTTGAGGACTGATGTCAGACATTCATCCCAAGACTCCTACTGAATTGGTGGCGCAGATCTGGTGCGAGCCTAAAAACTCACATACGGAAATGAACCCCAATCTCGCGGAGAGCATGGTTACTCTATTGGAAAGAGAGCAGCGTCACACCGACGCCTGGGTGGATACCGCTGCTTTTCACTGCCGGAATGAAGAATTCTACCGAGGAATTTGTCAGAAGGTAGGAGAAATACTGGGCGAAGCCGCTTACACCTCCGACGACGGTTCCAAACAGGACAACGTACTGGCCCTCAAATTACCGGAGCTAGTGCGCGCACTGAAGGAGAGTACCAGTGCATTCAAAGCCAATGGCGGATTCTGAGGGAGTATTCTCCTCTCCGGAGACAAAGAGATACGTCTGCCATAAGTGCAAGCAAGAGACGGCCACATGCAGGGTCTGGGAGTCCTCCTGTGGCGGGTATGAAGACTACAAGTACGAATGCCAGAACTCAAATTGTAGGCATTCTTGGTGGGTAGACGGCATCGACTCATAGATTAGTTATGGGTTCATGAGGGCCCCATGCCAGACGAAAAAGAGAAAGACCACAAGATCATCACCATTGGAAAATGGGCTGGTGCTATTGCGGGCATAATTGGTCTTGTCGCAACCGCCTGGACCGGAATCTCCAGGGCCAGCACCCTAATCGAGAAGGTCGAAACTACTGCTGCCACCATCGATCATTTGAAGGAGGCACAAGAAAGTCTGGCATCCTCGTTGCGAACGGGAGACGAGAATTCCGTTAGAACGTGTCATGATGAACTAACGGTAGTCGTTGCTTCCATGCGCGCGAGAGCAGAACGCGACGGGGAGATAATTACTCAGCTTCGCATCGCCATTGCGTCCATAGAGTCTGCTAGAGGTGGGACTCGGGCGCGTATCTCTGCTTCCTTGGCGGCGCTGCCGGTGGCCGGACACCCTGCTCCGTCTCCGCCTTCTTTGGGGGACACCAGTCGGGCTCTAGGGCGTGTGGAAGCCCTGGAGATGGACGATCCTCTTGCAGACCTAAGTGCGGATTTCTCCCCAATATCATCTGGGATGTAACGAACCCTGCCGATAGTAGAGGGTAGGTGAGGTCATGGGAAAAACCTATCATGGTACGCGGAAAAAGTTCGCTGTGGTGAAAACACAAAAGCATAAGGACCGCGCAAAGTGGAAGGGTCAGAATGGAACGAGATTGCGGTCACTCGCTTCTGACCTAGCAGATTTCAAGGCAGCGGGCGGGGATGCCATCCTGCACACCCCTCGGCCGTTTACGGCCTTTAGCCCCCCTCCCCCGATTGCGGTGCCAGAGCCTGCGGTCCAAGGCTCTGGAGGCAATTCCCACGTCCATCTTTTCACCAAGTACAGCCTCGCAGAGCTAGAATCCCACAAGGATTACGCAGCTCGACAAGTTTCGCACCTCACTAAGCTGCTGAAGTGTCTAAGAGCTACAGACCCTTCAGCTCCGGCTCTGCGGCACTACGAGAGCCAGAAAAAGAAGTGGGACAGGCAGACAGGTATTCTAGGGTCTGTTTTGTTCGAGGCGACTCAGAATCCTAAGTGGCGATGAACACTCGTATTTACTTTCCTCTGCCGCAGTGGGCTGTAGAATTCCCTCGTTTCCTATCTAAGGACGGAGCCTTCGGCGCGGTACGAAAGCACGATATCCACACGGGTGTTGACCTATACACGGCTGAGGGAGCGCCTGTGCTAGCGATGGAGGACGGGCATGTAATCGCCGTGGTCCCCTTCACAGGGCCACCGGAGTCTCCTTGGTGGCTACCTACCCTGGCAGTCCTGATTGCCGGGGCTAGTGGAGTTCTTTGCTACGGAGAAGTAGTTACTGTTCTTCGCGAGGGCGATGACGTAAGGGGAGGGGAACCTATTGCCAACGTCATCCCTGTTCTCGCTGAAGGTAAGGCCAACCCTGAAATTTATGGACACTCCAGGGCAATGCTGCATCTGGAGTTGTACACGGCCTCAACACGCTCTCCCGTCTGGTGGAAGCTGAATGAGCCGTGCCCCGATTGTCTGAAAGATCCCATGCCTCTTCTAGTCCGGGCGTGGAACGAGAGGAGTGTCCATGGCGAAAAAGACTGCTGAAAAGAAGACTGCTGAAAAGAAGAGTGAATACTTTACGTGCGAGCGTCTCAACTGTACACTGCGTGAAGAGGTGTGCGGGAAACGTTGGCGAATTGCGTCGATGGCTGGCCCTAAGCGAGAACGTGTGTCGTCACTCGTACAGCAATACATGTCGTGCCACGGATGTCCTATCGGACAGGAGAATGCACGCAAGGTGAAGGCCCCTGAGTTGTTTACTCTCCGTCTAGGGCATGTCGTAGCGCAGGGAGCTAAAGCGTCTAAGGCTTCTCGTGCTAAGGCCAAAGCAACGGCAGGATAAAATGAACTACCGGATATCAGCCAGAGAGTATTGCGAGTGCGCAGGGTGCCACGCCCAGTTTCCCCGAACTGAGATGCGAGAAGGGACCACCACCTTCTGGTGTGCTAGTTGTTGGGAGACTGGATTACAGCGTCTCCTAGCACTGGGTCTTTCCTCGCTCAGCGGAGGACGATGGTGAGTATCTTGGAGTCTACAGGAGTTTCAAGTTCCGACTTCAGGACCCGACCCCTGATATGTAGTTCTACTTCGCACGCAATTCGTATTGTGAAGAGAAGTGGGGAGTATAAGGCTCTGGTTCTCCGGCTATCTCACGACCCAGAATCCTGCTCGCAGCTTTTAGATGAAGTGCAGGCCACCCTAGAGGAGCACAGGGAACCGGGCTTCGCCAACCCTTACGATGTCACTCTCTTTGCTTGCTTGTTAGCATTCGAAGAGTTAGGGTTGAGTCTCTGCGTATGGGACACGATGCGTGCAAGGCTCAGAGAGGAACTGAACTGGTCGCGCCTAGCCGCTGTTTCGCAGGCGTCCGTTCTGGTCTCGGTAAAGAACTTTAGTTGACAGCAGATACGAGATATGGTCCCAGATCTTCCAGGTCCTGTGGCCGTTCTGCAATCCGACAACGATATCCCCATCCCGTAAATCCTGACGAGCTACTAGCCGCCTAATGGCGGCAATAAGACGGCTGTCTATCGGGTTAGGGACCACCGCCGCCTCCTGCTCCGTCGCCGCCCGCTCCTGCGTCTCCTCCAACACCTGGAGTAACATCCAGACCGTCAGCGGGGGAGCCTGCGTAGTCCTTACGCTTCTTATGCTTCTTACGCTTGGCTACCAATGCAAGAGCGACCTTTTCAAGCCGTAAGGAAAGTTCTAGGATACTAGGGTTTGTTCGCATAGATTGCTCTTCTGTAAATAGCAGTGTAGGCTTTCTTGTAGAAGTCTGAATCTATTTTCTGAAGTCAGAGGGCAACATGGCAACTGAAAGTGTCTATCTAGATAGTCTCAACGATCCAGAGCTTTACCTGGACTCTCCGCTTCCCCTGGAGATCTCAGGAGGGTCTGGAAACTTTGTAGCCTCCTGGATGGAAACCCGTATCGAAGGAGAGGGCCCTACAAAGGATGCGGCAGTAGACGATGTCCGGAGAGCCATCCTGGCTCGTTACCGCATCATCGAGAAGAAGCTGAAGGCGGGAGAGCGCGTCCGAGACCCTGATGAGACCGTATGGATTTCCATGTGCCACTACGTGGCCAATGTGACCCGAGGCCGTATTCGTCAGGGAGAAGAGCAGCAGCTTCAGAGTCCAACGGACCCGGATTACAAGGGTCCTGTGTTCGGGTGAACTAATTCTTACGCGTAGGTCGGTCCGGGGCTGGTTTCTCTTGCGAGGACTCCAGGTCCCGGACTTTTCTTTTGTACATCTTGGACTTTACCTGGGGCGCCCGGTCTCCGAACGAAAGCTTTCCAGTTGCGTACAAAGCGTCCAGCGTACGCAGAACTTCCAGCGCGCTGTCCAGCTTTGTCTTGACCTTTTCAAGGCGTTTTTGGGCGCCTTGGTTATTCGAGCGTTCCAGTAAACTCAACACAGATTCCAGGTCTTCAGAAGCCTCCAGCAGACCTAGATGTGCGTTTACGGTGTCTGCCACGAAGCGGTCAAAGTGAATCTTTGACCCTGCAACATGTAGAGCGACTTGAAGCAGCCTTTCAGAAATTGCTAAACGCATGTTCGTAGATAACCAAACTCAGACCTGTCTCCTTTTAGTTAGGGAGTCAAACCGGACTGGTTATTTGTACGTGTTAGACGCATCTTGGTTCTCCGAACCCTGCTGATAGTAGGCCAGGAGAAAGACCCGATTCCTGTCGGGCGACTGAGATGCGTTTTGCTTCTCGAAGAGTAGCAAACCGGAGGTACCTGAGTGAGCACGGATAGAAAGCAAGTCGAAAAGGAACTTCACCTCATCGACGACATTTGGTCCAAGACTCGACCTGGTAAACGCGTGTGTGGAGGAGACCGAGATGGAAATTCTTGTGTGTTCCCCGTAGAGGATATTCGATCTGTACTAGGTCGATTTGAGAGTCCGTCTGAGGCCGAAGCCTACGCTCTAAGTGCGGGGCATATCGAGCGGCTTGCGGAACTTGTAAAGAAACTGCTGGACGAGCGCGACGAAGCGCGACTAGCCCTTCATGAGATTTCTCAAGTTGCAGACCCGGCTTATGAAGCGTTCAACGAGCAAAAGCCGGTTGACATGGCAACCGTATTGAGGACTACTCATAGATGGAGTCACTTCGTCCTAAGACCCTGAAATTCCTTCTTATCGCCGTATGCCCGTACGACGAAGCAGAAGAGGTCTGGATACCGTATTGGTTGGAAGCTACTTCGTTTGAAACCGCCCAGGTTGAAGCGAAACAGATAGCTTTCCACCTCTACACGGCCAGCACCCAACAACTTGATAGATTTAGATTCAAGTTGTTTCGTATGGATTTTCCGCTTCCGACAGACCATCAAGACAGGTGGCTTTCGGAGTTTCGTAAACAAGCTCCAACTTAAACAACTTACCAAACCGAGCCTCTAATGACGTCTAACTGGTGGCACACTCCCAACACCCCGGCCCCAAGCCGATCCGACATAAATGAATGGATTTATCAGTGGGCGCTGCAGGCGCTGACGTTGAAGGCTCTGAAAGAAGGCGGGCCGCCTCCACTCCGAGTGGGCGCTCTTGGTCCAGTCTCTGACCCTGACGTGTACCTGAAGCTTGTGGCGTTGTTAGACGCCCATAAGGCGGTGGTGGCAGAGGAATCGCTGTACGTCTGGGACGATGATTTCGAAGAAGTCCGTGCCTGGGATACTGGGGCGGCTTTCATTGCGACTACTGATAATGGGACAAGATTGGGGGTAAACGCGGTAACGACAGATCCAGAATTCCTGGAGGAAATTCGTGCGTTTCTCCACACAAACATCTTGAAGAAGGCCCCCACTCATCAGGGTAAGGTATACGTCCTTACGCAGGGACCTGACGGTATCTCTCCCTCTTCTCTGGGTTTCGCAGCCGTGCCTTTAGAGTTGGACAATTACGAGCCCTCCATTCAGCCTTTAATTTCTCAGGCTGTTCTGGATCTGGCTACACAATGGCCGGATGGGCGTCTGACAATCCTAGAAGGTCCTCCAGGATGCGGGAAAACCTTCCTAATCCGGTCACTGGTTCACGCAGTTCCCAAGGCCAAGTTCATCTTCGTACCTCCGGCTCTGGTTCCGAGTCTGGGAGATCCCTCGCTAGCTTCGGCTTTGCTGTCTTTGCGCGATCACGATGACTCCGAAGACCGGGTCTATCATGGGCCGACGATTCTGATCTGCGAGGACGCTGACTCCATTCTGGTTACTCGTGCCATTGACAACATGCCAGCTATTTCCTCTGTCCTGAACTTGACAAGTGGACTTTTAGGTGACGTGATCGACATGCGGGTGATTGCCACGACCAATGCTCCTCGCACAAAGATTGAACCTGCCTTGCTCAGAAATGGGCGACTGGCTCACTACATTCAGGTTGCTCCGCTGAGCCAGAGTCAAGCATCTTCAGTCCTGGACCGTTTGTTGGGAGAGAAGCAGGTTGTAGATAGCTGGCCACACGCCCAAGTTCCTAAGCATTCCGGTGGGATGGGATTCTCCACAGATTCAGTTCAAGAACTTCCAGACAAGGTTCTTCTCGCGGATGTCTTCAAAGAAGCTAAAAAGCGCGGGTGGAGGCCAGACAGGGGCAGCCGCACTTCAGATTTGCACAAGGTCGTAGTACGACGACCTAGGTCGTACGCAGTTTCATCCACCAAAGTTACGAGCTGAAAATGAAAACAAAGCCTAGATGGTTCTGGTACCAAGTTGTTGGGTCACTGTTGGCGGTGCTTCCTGCATTGGCGTGCTTCGTAGCGTCTATCTATATTCTAGAAGAATCGGAGCTTGAGACTCCTTTTCTTGCCTACCTCACAGTATCCGTAGTAACCCTCCTGACAGGATATTCTATGGCCCGACAGGGAGAGCGGCAGGAGGAGGACGAACGTCTTCGTAAACTGATTAGGGAGGTGCTGCAGGAAGAAGGAGCTATCAAACGACCGTCACCATTTTATGTGCCCCCTCCAACTCCAGCGCTCATATCGGCCGGGCAGCTTAGCGCGGAGAAGAAGACCCCTACTTCTCCGGCAGCAACTCCTCCGGCAATACCTTCAACCAACGGGCAAAATGGAAAGACATCTTCTGTTGTGGAAGCGGACGTAGACTAATGTTACTCGTTGATATTGCAGTAGGGGACGCCTACGGCGCTGGTTTTGAATTTAAGGACGATGAACTCATCAGGGCGTATAATACAGGCTTCGCCTTTTTGCCTCATGCGCTCTCCGCTAAAGGACCCGGCTGCTATACCGATGACACTCAAATGTCTATCGCAATTGCGGAGGTGGTCCTAGCTAATCGAGAAAGCCCGTCAGATCTCCGGCCCATTGATTTTGCACAGGCATTTGGCTTCTGTTTTTTGGTGGAATTGAGCCAGAAATTGGCTATTCCGCCTTGCGGATGGACCCCATTCCGAGAGTCTTTGATCTAACTAAGGGCGAAAATATGCGAAAAATCCATGTTATCGGCGGCGGAACTAACTATCATGTTAGGCCTCATTTGGCCCTTTCTGCCCCTGCAGGAGGCACTACGGCACGCAGGTTAGAATCTATGATCTGCTACTGGCCTAATGAGCTGTTTGCGAACTACGATGTGCATCTCCATCTGACAAAGATGGCAGGAGGCAAAGCCCCGCTGGACACCAATGCCGATGTGGAAAAGTTGGTTGACTCTATCATCGCCGACCCCGAGTCTAAGATGGTGTTCTTTACTGCCGCTTTGTGCGACTTTGAAGGCCACATTATGGAGGCTATGCCAAACCAGCCTGGTCTGGTCCATGACACCCCATCGGGCAAGGACCAGCCACGACTTCGCACCCAGAACCCGACTGGATACGTGGGATACGGGATGAACATCTATCCTGCTCCGAAGATCATCAGCAAGATCCGCGAGACCAGGAAGGACATTTTCCTCATCGGGTTCAAGACGACTGCGGGTGCGACGGAGGACGAGCAATTCGATGCGGGACTCAAGCTGTGCAAGGAATCTCATTGCAACCTGGTGGTCGCGAACGACCTGCACACTAGGTTGAACATGATCATCACGCCCGAACAGGCCAGATACTCAGTTACAACCGATCGGGACCGCCTCCTCACAGACCTGGTCGAGATGGCGGGCCATCGCTCTCAGGGTACTTTTGCTCGGTGTGACGTGAGGGACGGCGAGCTAGTAGAATTCAACTCTCCGGAAGTTCCGGATAGTCTGCGCACGGTTGTTCAGTCGTGCGTGGACAAGGGGGCTTACCTCCCGTTCAACGGCAAGTGCGTGGGACACTTTGCTTTTAAGCGACCTGACGGTTCGGTGCTTTGTAGTATTCGCAGGTCGAACTACAACACGGGTATCAAGATGGTCAAGATGATCACGCTCAACGAGCGAGAGACCATCGCGTACGGAGCACGTCCAAGCGCAGGCAGTCGGTCACAATGGATCATGTTCAACAAGAACCCGAACCTAGACTGTGTTGTTCACTTTCACTGCCCTCTCAAGCCCGGAAAGCACGTGAGCGTTCGCCCACAGAAACTTAGGGAATGTGGGTCAAACGAATGCGGAGAAAACACTGCAGCTGGATTGGTGCCTGTGTCAGACGACAACGAAATCTATGCAGTGATGCTGGACAACCACGGCCCCAATATCCTCTTCAACTCAAAAGTGGACCCCGCCAGAGTTTGGGCTTTCATCGAAGAGAACTTCGATCTAACAAAGACGACTCGCGGATACAGCACGGATAAGTGAGCGAGAAGAGCCATGAAGATTGTTCACGACCCTGGTGACTTGGTTTACTACGAGGGTAAGCCCGTCACTATACTTGGGCCTGTGGTGCGCGTGGACGGCGTTCCTGGGCACCACGTCAAGCACCAGAACGGCGACTTGGCTTTGGTTCCGGCTGTAGTGCTCCTGACTGTCGAGGCTTTCCTGCTTCAGGAATGCACACGAGTTATGCTCTTGCACGAACAGTGGGAGTCCGATCTAATCGTCAATGACGAAAACACCTTCCTAGAGACGCTAGACGCGGAAAGCTACAAGAGTCTCCTGGCGTTGCAAAACCAGAGGCACGAGGTACTGCAGCAAGTTGCTGCGCTAGCTAAAAAGAAGAACTGATGAGTAACTGAAAGATAGCTTCTCAGCAGGGCTGAGAAAATCCTTTGTTGGTGTTTATATAGGGCTGTGCGCCGACTTACGGAACTAGAATTTCTGGCAAAGCTAGAGAAAGCTAGGGACAATATTTGCCCTGAGGAGGCCTATGAAAACACTCGAACCAAAATGGGAGTCCGGTGTATTCGTTGCGGCCACCGATGGAAAGCTGTCCCCTCCAGCTTGTTGCGCGGCGTGGGATGCCCGGAATGCGGAAAAGTAAAAGCAAGGGGCGTACCTAAGCATCCGCAGGCCGCCGAGCGTTTCGCTCAACGCCTTCTAGGCGGGACGGTAAACGTCCTGACCGAATATCGAGGCGCAATAATGCCAATCAGGGCTAAGTGCCAAGTGTGTGACCACGAATGGACTACTACGCCGCTACGTCTTCAAAAGAATGGGTGCCTTCCTTGCAGCCGTAAAGCCCACGGTGTTAGCGCCCGAAAGAGTCCTCTAGACTTTGAGCAACAGGTAGTCGCTATTCATGGATCTCTGATCCGAATGTGTGGGACCTATACTACCGGCAAGGAACGCATCCAAACTGAGTGCACCAAATGTGGATATCACTGGACTCCTGTAGCGGGACGATTAGTGCGGGCCGACGCCAGGGGCTGCCCAGGATGCAATGCATCCAAGGGTGAAAGACATATTAGGCAGCTTCTCACCCGTCACGACGTTCTGTTTACCCAAGAGCACACATTTCCAGACTTGGTCAGTCTCGATGGAGGTCGCTTGCGCTTTGACTTCGCGGTATGGACCGCTCCAAGTATTCTAAGTCACTTGATTGAGTACGACGGCGTTCACCACTTTCGTCCTCTGAAGCACAGAGGAGGTATGAAGCGCTTTCGTAAGCAACAACGAAATGATAAACTAAAAGATGTCTATTGCTCGGATAAGGGCATCCCACTAGTGCGTATTCGCAGCCTAAAATTGAGTGACGTTAATATCGAGGAGGTCCAGTGTCCATCACCAAACAAGTTCTTGTAATACGCACAAAGTATCCAGATGGAAAGGGAGGGTTTTTTAAACCTCGGACAGGTAAACTCATTGCTCAGGGCGCGCACGCTTCGCTGAAGGTGTTGCTCGACCTCATGAGCGCATGGCGAGACACTGACGCCGTGACGCGAGCTCTTACCGTCGAGTCTGGAAGTGCCATCCAGGATTGGCTAGATGGGTCTTTCACGAAGATCTGCGTGAGCGTCGACTCCGAAGAAGAACTACTGGAAATCTATGAGAAGGCAAAGAAGGCCCTAGTCCCCTGCGCTTTAATCCAGGATAGCGGACGAACTGAATTCCATGGCGTGCCTACTAAAACCGTAGTTGCGGTAGGGCCCGCATGGTCTGACGAAATAGACCTCATTACTGGAGGTCTACCTCTGCTATGAAGACTAAAAGCGGTAGCGTCTGGACCAGCCAAGGAGACGCTTTTGATTGGCTGAGTCGCATCAAGGATGAGTCGGTGGACTTGGTCATCTCGGATTTTCCGTACGAATCCATGGAGAAGTACCGAGCTACGGGCACCACTACGAGGCTTTCAAAAAGCAAATCCTCAAACAATGAGTGGTTTGGAGTGGTACCTAACGATCGTCTCCCCTCCCTATGCGCTGAGCTATACCGCGTCCTGAAGCCAAAGACACACTGCTACCTGTTTTGTGACGACGAAACTTCAGATGTTCTGAAGCAGGCCGGGGTGCAGGCGGGCTTTTACTGTTGGAAAAGATTGGTTTGGGATAAGCAGGCGCTGGGAATGGGATACCATTACAGAGCGAAGTACGAATTCATTCTCTTCTTTGAGAAGGGAAAATCTGCATGGAAGCCGGAGCCGGGGAAGCTGTTTCACGGAACTAGGCAGCTCCACGACCGCTCGTTGCCCGACATCCTACAAGCGAAGAGGATCAAGAGTGACGAGGCATACCCGACAGAAAAACCGTTAGAGCTAGTGGAAGCTCTTCTACTCAACTCGTCCGATGAGGGGGATTTAGTTATCGACCCTTTCATGGGGTCTGGGGTAACTGGGGCTGCTGCCCTAAAGAATGGCCGCTACTTTTGGGGCTGCGATATTGCACCTGAAAGCCTGAGGCGAACTGACGTCCTTCTACAGAATTACGGTGAGTGAGAATGCGAAAGAAGAAGTTGAATCCAGGTACCATCTCTGACATTCAGAGAGCAATGGATTCAGAAGATCTTATCGGAGTTGTAGTCTTCTTCAAAGAAGGAAACTCTGTGGTATGCCTGGGTGACGTGGCCGGAACAGGGATTGCGCTACAGGCTGACACTGTGTACGAGTCCATGCAGTCACTCGAAACTGTGGCACGAACTCTTGACCGGCAACTTGCAGAAGATTTTGGGTCTGAAGTAGTAGCTATGGGCTTCAGTGAAGAAGAGGCGATAGCCAAAACAGCCGCCGTAGAAAGCCTCAGAGACTTCTTAGGCCAGAGGGTAGCCTCTGTCACTGAGACGCCCACGGCACTAGAAGTGACCCTATCCTCGGATTTGGAATATCCGGGCCCTTGGGAGTGGGAAGGTTTTGCAGTAAGGGTAAGGGCCAAACTGTGACCCCAACTAACGGCGAAAAGCCTTTTCTGCGTCAGACACAAAGGCCTCATATGGCGTTTGGAGGCCACGACACCTATCCGGAACGCGTGGGATTCGCCGTAGACTCTTACGAAGCGGAGACTAGAGCACCGCACTCGTTGCAGGCTACTAATACCAGACGTTGCCTGACCAGTTCATGTAAAAGAGCATGTGCAGAAAGACGCGCTGGTCGGGACGGTGATCTGGGATGGCTGCTCGGTCTCGATCAAGCCTCGCGGTATCGAGCCTGAAGATACGCAGCGTTGACAGTATCTCGGCCTGTCTCTCCGAACTCCCGATGCAGTGTGATGCGGTTCATGTCGCGCCCCGCCCGGTAGCCCACGTTCGCCGCCCATGCGTCTCGGGCTGCGAGCGTGCGGAAGGACTCAATCACGCAGCCTCGCAACTCTTTTTTGACCGTATGATGGATGTGACCGCAGTACCAGAAGCGGTGTAAGGTGGAGCCCCAGTCCTCTGACCTTTCACTGGCCATGATTGACTCCAGGTCTCCGTGCTTCTGGTTGTGTCCGTGGGTGACACCAATCAGGTTCTTCCCGAACCGGAACCAATGGAATCTACTCGGGCTCATGTCGATAGTGACTCTGGGTTCCTTGGTATAGTAGGCGTTTAGCGCCACACTCAGAAACACGGCAGAGTGGTCGTCGTGATTTCCGATTTCGTTGATGACGGTCACCGTTTCGTGGTGAGCCAGCGCCTGGTCGATCATGTAGACCATGATCTCTAGCCCGACCTGAAGAACCTTCTGCCAGCGGCCATCCACGTCCAGCGGATTTCCCGACCGTGCGGTCTTGTTGTCCTGGCTGTCGGAGTGGAAGAAATCGCCCAAATTTACTACCAGGGCTCGCTTAGTTCGTGGTCCGCGCAAGACCAAGTCTCGCATGGCGTCGCACATGATTCTCTGCGCCTTGGCTAGGTCGAAGCTCTCACCCGTCTCTGGTGCCCAGGACAGCATCCCGATATGAGGGTCACCCATCGGGTAGACACCCAGTAAGTCGTCGGACACCACGCCGGGTGGGGAAGGAATACGACCTTCACGCGCAGGGACTTGCGCAGGTAGATCACGGATCAGTCGCTCTAGAATCTGCTCTCGGGTCTCGTACTCCTTCTTGGTCTTGACCCATTGCGCGAGAGTATGGCCGTCCCCTGACACGAGAGTGGACACGCCAGCAATGGTGTGACCATCCGGAATTTGGTCGGTGAGTTCGCCCTTGGCCTGCGCTGTAGGAGCGTCAATCCACTGCTTGGTCACTGTCCCGAATTCATCTGTTTCAGAGGAAACTCTCTTGACGTAGTACCCGTCTGGAACAGCCGCCAGCGGCAATTTTTCTACGGGTCCTCGAATAGCCTTGCCTTCGGTCTTTTTTGCCGCCGCCATTGATCGGAGCAGTGACCATCCGTTACATGAGTCAACATCCGTTCGTGTAACTGCTCCGTTGCTTGCTTTCAGGAAGTCGTCCCTCATCATATCCTTGACGGAGATGCTAAGGCGTTCGCTGCATTCGATGAGCTGTTGCACCACCCATGCGACGTGTTTGGAAGTCCCTCGGTGCGGCTTCATGCAATCCTTCTTTGTGCGAACTGCTGCGCGTTAGCTCCAGCGGTTACTCCACGTACATAAGCCTCTTTACAAGGGCTTCTAAGCACGAGAGTGCCTGGAGCAGAAGTGCAGTCCCCCTCTTTTACAGAAGAAGTTACGCGCCGAAGAAATCGCTGAAGGTGCCCTTGGGGATCCCGCGCTCCTTGTCCGGCTCGGTTTTCTTGGGACTCTTCTTCAGCGCTCTCAGGTATCCTACGATTACATCTTTGCGCTTCTGGAGAATCTGTTGCGCCTTCATGACCAGCTCCTGCGCCTTCGGACTCTTCATGACCAGCTCAGGCTGCTTCTGCGCGAACTGCATTACGCCCAGAGCGCGAGCCGCCATAACGAAGGAACGGTAAGACAGATAGAGAGCTTTCTTCGACTTGGAGTCCAGGAACTCCCCCAGGTCTAGCTTCTGGGATCCTAGCTCCAAATGCAGAGCTTCCTGGTAGAACTCCTTATTTCGGTTCAATTCAGGATTGATTTTTCGCTTGCTGTACAGTGCCATGATGTTGTCTTCGAGCGCGCCGGACAACTCAGAGGTAGTACCAAACAGCTCACCGGCCTTGGCCACGAGTAGTCTGCTGATTTGGTCTACAACTCCTCGCATCTCACGTTCAGCTTCGTTCAGTTGTTGCTGAACTGCTTCAAGCGCAGAAGAGTCTGCTGCCGGGGCTGCTTCTGGAGGAGCCTCAACCGGAACCTGGGACTGTGCTTTCTGTAGCGCGGCTTGTACCTGGGGGATGACCTTTGCAAGCTGTTCCATGGCTTTGTAAAGGCGATCTCGATAGCGAGGATCGTTCTTCGCGCTTTCTACCCACTCGTGATTCTGCAGCCGAGAGCCTAGCATCGCCACGGTCAGAAAACGTTCAAACGCCATGAAGAAGTACATGGCGGCAGTGCTGCCGCGAGAGGATTGACTCAGCGTCTTCCAGAGCGCTTCGGAGTCTGACTTTACGGTGTCTAGGGCCTCGGTGTCTACGACCCCCGAATCCGTAACTACGCGTGCTATCTGTTCACTGATCGCGTTCAGCGCTTTTTGTCCTTCTTCTGGCAGAGAAGGGAGAAGAGCCTTGAACGCACGGGTGAATTTCCCCCGGACGTCTAGCAGGACCTTCTTAGAACGCTCGGCCATTCGGTCGATCATCTCTTCTTCAGTAGCCAGGGCTACCTTACGGAGACGCTCAACCAAACTCATTTTTTGCGCGACCTTACGGAGACGCCGATCTAGGTCTTTTCGCATCAGAAAATCCTGGTCAGGAGACGGTGATGAGGCTAGATAACCCCAACACAAACCTCTATAATAGCATTGAAACTGTTGCTTTTACCGGCACCCAAAAAGGGATGACTGAGGCTCAGTGTCGGAAGATAAGGGAATTGCTTCAGAAAATGAAGCCAAGGGTGTTGATACATGGTGATTGTGTGGGCGCCGACGCTGTTGCGCACGAAATTGCCCAAGATCTCGGTATTGAGGTCCACATACGGCCAGGTAACCTGAAAAACAAAAGAGCGTTCACTTCAGGTGCCAAACTTCTGGCCCCTCCTGAAAACCCGTTGGATAGGAATCCAAAGATGGTGGACGCGGCGCAGGCCCTGATAGCGTGTCCTTCGGGCAAAGAGCAGGAACTGAGGTCTGGAACCTGGGCCACCATTCGGTACGCCAAAAAAGTGGATACCTTACATTGGATAGTGTACCCTGACGGAGAAATGGCGGGTCCTTGGGGTTTCGAACCCTTCTGATAGTACAGTCCCAGCAGTCTCTTTGCGGAGACAGAAAGAGCTATCATGCGTGACTTCAATGGAAAGATCAAAGCAGTAAGTAGGAGAATCGCACACTTGCGTTCCCGCGTTACTGACAACAATGTCAGTGAAAAGTCTGCCGCATATGACAGGGCTGAAGTTACAGCCCTTTCTGACTTACTTCGTGTGGCCGCTGTGTACAATGACGCCAGAGGACCTGAAGGCTCTCACGTAGAGAACACGCTATACATGGTTCAGGACGTTATCAGTACCACCCTGGCCAGCACCCAAGACGCACCTACCAAGGAGCGTCTCCAAGAGGCGTGGAATCGGTGCAGTGAGAGCCTAAGAGTCATCCGAAAAATGGCGGACGATGAAAAGACTTGAGAGTGTAAGACCCCGATACGTAGTGGTCGATTTCCAGAACACACTCTGGAAATCCTGGATGGTAAAACCTGCAGCAGGCGAAGACCTCCTCAGGTCCGACGGGTATCCAACAGGACACGTATTTCGTTTCTTTCGCACTATTCACAAGTGGAAACGAGATTTCGCTGGGCACCTTGTGTTTTGCTACGAGGGAGGGGAACGCTATCGCTACGAGCTATTCCCTGGGTATAAGGCCGGGCGCAAGGACAAAAGTCAAGACTTTGACCCCGCACCAGATGTGGTCAAGCTGCTGAGCCTGGTCCGGTGTACTGAGCTAAAACCCGTAGAGGCCGAAGCTGACGACGCTATAGCTGCCTTTGTCTCCAGGCACCCCGAAGCCAACCATCTAATTTTGAGTTCGGACAAGGACCTGTGGACCTGCAGGGGACCCAACGTTGAGATCGTTTCGTTTCAGGAAATTCTGTCTGAGAAAGACATCGAAAAATCCTGCGAAAAGCATTTTGGAGTTTTGCCTCACTCTATCACCTTAGCGAAGGCGTTGTTTGGAGATAAGAGCGACGGGTTACCCGGAGTCCCCCGACTGCTGAAGAAACACGTGGCAGACGTGCTAAAAACAGCAGAGAGCCCCGACGACTTCTACAAATCCATCGCCAAAGTACCTGCGTCTACTCGGGATAAGCTGTGGGCCCACGAAGAGCAAGTCAGGAACATGCATCAAGTTGTGCAGCTGCGACGGGACGTAAAACTACGAAAGCGGGAACGTGAAGGGGATGAAAGCGCTCTGCGCCGGTTCCTGACCACCTTCGAATGTGCTTCGTTGGTGCCTCACGCTAAGTTTATGTGCACGTAGACTTGTCCTGTAAAACAGCGCTATGGCGACTGCTGTAGAGTTCCAAAACGTGCTAGAATTAGTCCAGCACCTTTGCGAGGAGTTGGTGGATGATCCCGATTCTGTAGAGGTAGTTGGGGCATACGTGGGAGTGACTGGAGCCATCCAGATCACGGGGCCCACCAGTGAGATCGCCAAGATCATCGGTTCCAACAAGGCCAGAATTTCAGCAATAGAGTCCATAGTCGGTGCAGTATCGGCTAAGTATGGATTTCGCGTCTTGCTGAACGTGTTGAACAACGAGAAAAAGCGTGCGCTAGAAGAGGGTCACGAAGATGTCTAAGAGGGAAAGTACCGCAACGATAGTCAAGTTTCAGCGTTTGAACCCAGATGCCGTCATTCCTGAGAAGGCATCTTTAGGCGCCGCAGGCTTCGACCTTGTCTCTGTGGAAGACGCCACCATCAAACCCATGGATCGCGCCGTCATCAGCACCGGTATCGCAATGGAGGTTCCGCCTGGGTTCGAGGCGCAGGTGCGCCCCCGCAGTGGCCTAGCTGCCAAGTATGGGGTAACCGTGCTGAATTCTCCAGGCACCATCGATTCAGACTACAGGGGCGAGGTCAAGGTCATCCTGCAGAACTTCGGACCTACGTTTGTTGTCAAGAAGGGCGAACGAATTGCCCAAGTGGTAATTCAGCGCGTACCTTCCATCCAATTCGAGACCGTCGAAGAGCTTACCGATACAACCCGAGGTACTGGCGGTTTAGGCAGTACAGGACGATAATGGGCGACAGCCCAGAGAAGACGAAGCTCTGCGTTCTGAATAACGTTCTGTGGGTCCCCACCCAGTACGTAGATCAAGACGTAAAAGAAGAGTTTACTTACCGATTCGAAGAGATCGAATACCAACCCATGTTGGACCTCCCCCAGAAGTGCGCTAATTGCGAACTTTGGGGTAAAAAGTGGAGACCAGGTTCGATGACGTGTGCCCAGAAGGGATACACGCTAGAGGATATCTGCAAGAGCTTCAGCCACAAGAAAATGCCGGTTTCCAAGGAAATCGTACTCAAGACGTACCGAGAGCGCCACGACGGATGGACTCAGTTTGCCCGCGGAGACCTGGGAAAAATTCGAAGGTGTTTCCGGGAACTTGGGATTGATGATCAACGAGTTGCGCCGGAATTGGGGTTTGACCTGACCTGTCACCGGGCGCTGTATGAGGAGCAACAGCAGGTAGCGGAGGCCTGGCTCAAGAAGGGCTACGGACTTATTCAGGCTCCGACGGCATGGGGGAAGTGTCTCGGACGCGGTACTCCTGTACTAATGTACGATGGCAGCACCAAGGCTGCCGAAGACGTCCAAAAGAACGACCTTCTGATGGGCCCAGACAGCCTGCCACGTCGAATTGTTTCCACGGTGCAAGGGAGAGAACCCATGTACCGTGTGACGCCAAAAAAGGGTGATCCATACGTAGTTAACGAGTCACACATATTGTCTCTGAAACTGAGTAAATCCAAAGGTTCAGACAGTGTCGACTTAGTAAACATCAGCGTAAAAGACTACCTGAAGAAAAACAAGTGGTTTAAGCACCGCGCTAAGGGCTGGAGAGCCGCTATAGATTTCCAGTCGGGCGCTCCACTGCACCCTGATCTTCCTCCTTACTTGTTGGGAATATGGCTAGGTGATGGAGCTTCAAAGTTACCGGCTGTCACCTCCGCAGACCCTGAAATTGTGGAGATGTTGCAAGAGTATGCGAGTACACGTGGTCTAAGTCTTCGTGTGGATGCATCGGGTGGTAGGTGTCCGACATATCACGTCACGACCAAGTCAGTAGGGCGGGCGTATCGAGCCAATGCCCTGGTGAACGCACTCAAGGACCTTGGACTGTGGGCCAACAAGCACATTCCTCACCAGTACAAGACAGCGTCTAGAAATGATAGGCTACAGCTTCTGGCGGGGCTAATAGACTCTGACGGGCATTTGAAACTTGGTGGGGGTTACGATTTCATATCCAAAAATGAGTCGCTTGCTGACGCTTTGTGCTTCGTAGCTAGGTCGTTAGGCCTGGCTGCGTACAAACAGGAATGCCGTAAACGGTGTACTAACAACGGCGTGGAGGGAACCTACTATAGAGTGGGCCTGTCCGGAAACGTAGGTATCATACCGTGTCGAGTTTCCCGGAAGACGTCTGTTATCCCGAGAACTACTAAGAAAGACCCCCTTGTCGTGGGGATCAAAGTAGAACCTATTGGAGATGGTGACTATTTTGGTTTCGAAATAGAGGGACCTGACCGACTATTCCTTCTAGGTGACTTCACTGTCACTCACAACACTGTCGTGTGGGCGTGGTTAGTCGCACGCCTAGGCTATCGAGTGATTCTACTTGCTCAGGAAGTACGACATCTCATGGTCGGCTTCGAAGGACTATACGAACACACGAATATCGCAGAGCTAGAGGAAGCCCACGGAGAACACCTGATCGGGGTCCTCAACAAAGACTGGTCTTGGGGCAAGGATCAGGATGGGACCCGAATACGTAAGTTCGTGGACCGACCCGGCAAGTATTATCCGATTACGTTTGCCACCTTCCAATCATTGGCGTCCAAGCGCGGCGTGAAGATGCGGAAGAAGTTGAAGAATTACTTCGGACTGGTTTGGTGTGAAGAGTGTCACCATGAGTCCGCGCCTACCTTTCACGCTGCCACTAAGTCATTCAACGCCAAGTATCGTGGGGGTCAGACGGCTACCCCTTCGCGCAAGGACCAAACTCATGTTGCCATCTTCGATACCCTGGGCCCGGTTACAGCCCGTGGGCACAAGGAGCAACTAACTCCGATCGTGAAATTTCACGCCACGAACATCCATGTTCCAGACAGCGTATTTCGTGGTCGATACATCATACCGATGCTGGTCAACTTCTTAGCCCGAAACGCCCACTACCAGGATTGTCTCTACGAAGAGATCATGAAGGAATGCGAAGAGGGTCGAAAGATTCTGGTCGTCACCGAACGCCGAAACCAGGCGATGAGACTACGGCAGAAAATCAAACTCCAAGGCCATGGGTGTGAACTCATGATTGGCGGCCAGAAGCTCAAGGAACAGAACTGGTACGCGGAAGAACTTATGTCGGGAAGGCTGAGTGTCATCATAGGTACTCAGGTGATCAACGAGAACGTGAACATCCCGCCTCTTGACTCCATCCACCAGCCCTTCCCGAACTTTGGCAAAGAGCGAGAAGAGCAACGAGTGGGAAGAATTAGAAGACCTCTTTCTTCCTCAAACCTCGCCTACCTTCAAGACAACAACATCGTGTGGGAGAAGCCACAGCCTAGAGTACACGTCTACACGTGGTATTCGGGGCACAATATGGCGGGCTCCGCAGTTGGGTTTCGAGAGAAACTCTACAAGAAGTGGGGGTTCACCTTTGACCAGCCGGTGGAAGAACTTCCAAAAAAGCGACGCGCCAAGACCATGAAGGACTGGCTAGAAGAGTTCAAGGGCGATGAGTAACGATGCGTTGTGGTTCACCCTCAGGTGGACAGGGTCTGGGTACATAGTCGGCGTGGGGTTGATGTGTACGGACTACTTCTATCTGCAGACTGCGGGCTGGTGCCTGTTAGTAGCGGCGTCGGTGGCGTTTCTAGCTCGGACAAAATAGGAGTGTAAGATGAGCCGCAAGAGCAGCAAGGAAGTTTTCTTTAGCCTCGACATAGAGGCAGATGGGCCCATTCCAGTTAGAAACTCGATGCTATCTCTGGGGGCCGTAGCTTTTGACGAGACCGGAGCCGAGGTCGGATACTGGGAAGCCAACCTGGCCCCCTTACCCGGGGCGGCGCAAGATGAGCGCACGATGCGTGATTTTTGGAACAAGAACCCTGAGGCCTGGGCGTACTGCACATCCAACGTTCAGGACCCGGCTGTAGCCCTTCCCGCCTTTGTGCAGTGGGTGAATTCAGTCGGAGCCGACAAGCAAAAAGTAGCGGTAGCTTTTCCCTCGGGCTTTGATTTCACGTGGATCTACATGTACTTGATGATGTTCGGAGGGCAGAGTCCCTTTAGTTTCTCGTGTATCGACATCAAGTCTTACGTGTCCGCCATGAGGCGTGCTCCTTACCGTGATTGTAGTAAGCGTACCTGGCCCGCGCGCTGGTTCGAACCCAAGTTGAAGCACACGCACAAGGCCGTGGACGACGCCAGAGAGCAGGGTCTCTCCTTCATGAAGATGAGAGCCGAAAATCTGTCTCCGTCTACAGACGGGATCGTTTATGAGATCGGTCTCGTGTCCAACAATTTCTGGGACAGCCAAAAGCCATGAGGTCGGGCCGTAGAACACAAGACTACCATCTGATCAAGACACAAGCTGACGCTCTGTTCTATGCAGCAGACATCCCGTCAACTGCCTGGGGTCCGCTCCTTACGGAGGAACCTCGATTCAAGCTAGTTGTGTTAGACGACAACAACGTCTCCCCGAAAACGCAGGCTGAGTGGTTTGCCCGGCTCAGGGAAAAGGAGTTTTTCAGCCATCCCTACCTTATCCTTATCTCTTCGGATGTGGACGACTCGCTCTCCACCGGCATCGGCTACGACATCATGAAGAGAGCGTTGTCCAAAGAGATCAGAGTTCAGATTACGGAGTCGTCCCGGATTTCTACGGAGGTCGTAAACGAGGAAACCGTGTTCATGCTTACAAACCTGACTGATGAGGCTCCGCCCGAGCGCATCCAGTCAGCGCGAGACTGGTGCTATCGACACCAAACTTGCTTTCGTTTGATTTGCGCTACCGGGGACCCAGCTAGTCTTCTGCGCCGAATGAAACTCAAGTTCAACGCAGCTTTTTACTTGGACTCTAGGATAGTCGTAGAGAAAACACTCGCATGAAGATCATTCGTCCCAAGTCAGAAACAAAAGCTATTCTCTCCTGTCTCCAGAGCAATAATAAGGTAAAGACAGAATTGCTGGGCAGGCTGTCGCCAGACCACTTTGGTTACCGGCCCATGAACAACGCGTTCCGTATCATCGAAAAGATGATGACGCATTCGGCCCTGGACCTGCCCTCCATGGAGACCTTCCTAGAGTCTCCAGAACTAGATCAAGAGACAGCAGACCTCCTCAAGGCGCCCACCGTCAGCCCCATCCAGAAGCCTGATGATGCTCGTCGCCTAGTAGACATCCTGGAGCACTACCGGGTTGTCAGAAGGTTTTACCAGTTTAGTCAGGGAACCATATCAGAGCTGAAGCAAGCGACAACTGTCGATTTGTCTGCCCTGATGGGAGACATGGAATCGTGCTTGAGCGATATGAGGTCAGACGCTGACGAAGCGCCGTTGTACCACGTCGGAAAGGGTGCAGAGGATGCGGACTCAGACCTGCTGATGGAGGAAGTGTTTTCGAACGATGTGGTCAAAATCATCCCGAGTACCTTCGGCAACTTTGATCGCATCGCGGGCGGGTTTGGTCTAACAGACCTGTTCATCCCTGCCTCACACAAGAAAGGGGGTAAATCAATCCTGACGCTAAACATGACGGCAAACATGTACACGCTCAACAACGTGGACGTGATCTACATCCCTCTTGAAATGAGCAAGCAGGAGACGGCAGAGCGACTTATTTCTCGCCTGTCTGGAGTGGAGCATACCCGCATCCGCACGAAGACTACATCTTCTACGGAAATAAGCATCATGCAGAAGGCATGGCGCAGGTTCAAGGCGCATGGCCAAAAACATGGATGCCGGTTCACTGTTTGGCCTGCGTCACACGTCACGATCCCCCACCTTCGACTAAAGCTGAAGCCGTTCAAGTACAAAGTCATTGTCATTGACTACATCAATCTTCTCGACCATCCTCACGCAGACAAGCTTCAGGAGTGGCAGAAGCTCAACGAGCTTGCACGAGAACTGAAGCTCCTTACCAAAGACCTGGAGGCGCTCATCATAGCTCCTACCCAGATGAATGAGGACGGGTCTTTGCGCTACGCTAGAGGCCTTGCAGAGCACGCAAACACTGTGTGGACCTGGAAATACGGCGAAGAAGAACAGGGAACTCACATTATTACGATTGACCAGCCTGCAGTACGAGGCTGGGCACCCTTCAAGTTTCAGCTTCTAGAAGACTTTTCTAGAATGGCTATTTCGGACCACCACGGGGGAGACCCCGATTTTGATATGGGCAAGAAAACAAAGGTAGACACTATGAAAGGAATTCGTTGAGATGCCGAAGGACTCACACGTTCAGATCACTGGGACTATCAGTGACGTTCATCCTGGAGGGCAGTTCGCTGTTACTCTGGAGACAGGGATTAGTGTAACTGCCCGTCTCTGTGGGAAGATGCGCAAAAACAGAATCCGGGTTATCTTGGGAGACACAGTGGAGGTTTCACTATCTCCATATGACCTAACCCACGGAATTGTAACATTTCGGCATAAGTAATGCGACCCACCCTCGCTCATTGCGGCAAATGCAACGCTCAGGTGTCTATCCTTTCTAAGGAAAGGGCGCCGACTACTTGTCCCCTATGCAAGCAGTCGTTGAGGTTTGAGACATTCGGCGTCTGTGCTTCCTGTCAGTGTAAAGTGGGCAAGGGTGTCATAAAGTGTGAAGCGTGTAAACTGACTACAGACCCGTCCTATGCGGGAAAACCTCCCAGGTGAGTCATGCAGGTACAGTGTAAAAACTGCGGTTTCAACGGTTCGTTTGTAGGCGGCGTAGGCGAGCGGCCAACAACGTGTCCCGTTTGTCGTACAGCCTCTTTGGCCTATCCCGTGCCCACAACTGCTTGCCTCCAGTGTAATACGAATTTCCCTACGCCTGACCCTACGTGCCCTGCGTGCGGTGTAGACCGGCTAACTAGAGGGCGTTCCGTAGAAAACCCGACGGCTGCCCCTCAGCCTATCAAGTAGGTTTCATGCCAAATTTTGTGTCTCCGTCTCAGTTACTTCGCAAGAAGTACGAAGTGCGCAAGCATGACATCGTAAAGGCAGCGCCGATTCCCGTAAGCGAGATATGTAATTCTTGCTGGTACAGGGACATGTGCATCTTTAGGACTCTTTTACGCCAACCTCCTAGGACATGCTGCGTATACGAGCTTTTCGGGGACCAAGGCAAGCAAGAGACCACCATTGAAGAGCTTGTAAAGTTCACATGCGATAATCGTTGCGTAACCCGCAGGACATGGGTAGGGGACCCGTGCCCTCACGACGCTAGCTACTGTGAAAATCACTGCCCCGTCTCGAAGCACATCATGGGAACAGGGCCCTCAAAGGCAGATGATGTGCCTTACGAAAGCTTCGGATGACCCATTTCTTTCCAGTTCGACAGAGTTACGACTTTGTACAGCCCAACATTGCGATGGGTGGGGCAGTGTTAGACTCTACCGCACTGTTTGAGGAGTTTGACATTATCGTGATGTGCGCTGGCGAGTGGCAGCCCACCCTTACGTTGCCGGAAGACCGCACAAAACGGGTCATTCGCCTACCATTTGACGACACCTATGAGGCTCTCATTCCTAGCGTCCTTCGTTCGCTCCACCTAACGGCAAACGAGTTGGTGGCGCAGCACAAGACCGGAAAAAGAATCCTCATCACGTGTATGGCAGGCCGAAATAGAAGCGGAATTCTAGCAGGGCTAGTGCTCATGAAACGATTTGGCATGTCAGGCGATGAAGCCATTCTAGTGATCCGAGATGCGCGTGGGCCTGCTGCTCTGTCAAACCCCTCTTTCTCCTCCTACCTCCAGAGTCTTCACCTATGAAAATTACACTAGAAGGTCCCGCGTTTAGGGATGCCATGAAGACTGCCGCCGTCCTCTTTGACGCGGAGATTGAGGTACTCGTAACGGCAGACGCGGCTGCCGGGACGCTGGTCCTGGAATCCGGTCGAAATGGTGTGTACTGCAAACAGAGTATTGAAGCAGACGTGGAAGAAGAAGGAGCTATAGTTCTGTCTTGTGCTCACTTCTCAACCTTAGCGTTTCAGGAACAGTTGTATCTCGAATCCGACGGCAAGCACATCGAGTTTCGGTCGGGCAAGTTCAAGGGCACCGTGGCTGGCAGCGCGGATGGAGGGGCCATCGAGGCGCAGCGTCCGGAAAAGCTGTTCAAGGTGACCGCAACCCTCCCTACTGACATTTTCAGGTCCGCTGTCGCTCGCGTAGCTTTCGGGTCTGCGCTCCCCGGTGCGCAGGCTGGAATTAGGGTTCAGGCCGCAGACAAGCTGACGGTCTCCACCACAGACCAATACCGAGCCACTCTCTACAAAGAAGACCTGGCTGTGCATCAGGCTGAGTTCGATATTCTGCTGCAGCCCGTGTTCCTGAATACAATCTTGGGCAGGATTCAGGACATGGAGGTAGGACTCGGAGCCTCCAGAGGTACGTTTAGAATTCGCACCTTGGGGTTAGATGTGTTCCACCCAGCGATCCAATCCAAGCCCGAAGACATCGAAGAGTGGATTACCAACGGCATCGACCACAGTAAACGAATCTGTGCGGTGACCTCTACGGCAGAGGAGTTCGCGCAGGCCCTAAGAGAGGTGTCTTCCATCCACATGGGGGCGCTGTCCTATGACACGCATGTTGACTGCATGATCAAAGGCGACAAAATTCATATGAGATGCACGGCGGACCACGGCAGTGTTACCACCTCTCTTGCGCTGCAGAAATCAGACGCGGAGAAGTTTTTGACGAAGCTGTCTTCCCGCTACACAATGGAACTAATGAACCTGATCAAAGCTGGACCTATTGAAATCGAATTCTGGGCAGACTTTATCCTTGTTTCTGGGCTCTCAGGAAAATTCAAGGGTCTAATCCCCACGGTCGCCGCCTGATGCTAAAAGATCTATCCATACCTTGGAACACGCTTCCCGAGGGTAAGGTCGTCTGTCAGACGCCTTTGCTCTGGGTTGTGCGTACCGGCGTGGTAGTGAACAAGCCTAAGAGACAGAAGAAGTTCGAAGACGGAAACATTCTGCTATCTCTGATGGAGGGCGAGACGAACTCTGTTTTAGGCTATGTCCTGCAGCCTAAAAAAGAGTTTCATGCGGTATTCTGTCAGGAGTCTTACGTGTCCTTCCTGGCTGAAGTGGAGGGGCACACAACTCCTAAAGTCCTATACAAGGATCAAAAGGTATACCTCTACCGATTCAACTCGAACAAGGCACCCAGTTACTGGTTCTTGGTGCGCAACAGGATCACAGCTATTCCGGCCACTCCAGAAGTAGAACAGAGTTAAACATGCCTAAGAAATGTATTGTGCTGGATATCGAGTCAGTTCCGGCACATGCTGCAGTGTTAGACGAAAAGGGTCACGACTTCGCCCTCCCTATCTTTCACCGCATTGTATGTCTGTCCTACGCAGTTCTGGATGGGTCTTTCAAGGTGACTGAAGTGGGTACGTTGGGCCTGAACCGGCAGTCAGAAGAAGACGCTATCCGCCACCTGTCGTCCTTGATCGACAAAGACACGATGATTGTAACGTGGTCGGGACGCAGGTTCGACATGCCGGTATTTCTTTACCGGGCACTTGCCTACGGCATCCCGTGCCCGTGGTACTTCAAGAATGAATTCGACAAGAGATTCACTCTAACAGGACATTTCGACCTGCAGGACAACATGATGCTGTTCGGGGCTGCGGATAAAATTCGGCTAGACCACGCTGCTGCCGTTATAGGGTTGCCAGGGAAGATGGACGTAGCTGGCGCTGACGTAGCAGACTTGTGGGCCCGAAATAGATTTTTGACCATTGGTACCTACTGCGTAACCGACGTAATTCAAACTGCAATCCTGTTTATACGCTGGGCTTTTCTTCGCGGGCTAGCTACTGCAGACGAAGTTAACGGGGCGCTAAACTCAATTGCGTCTTATCCCTCTACGACTTATCTACCAACTGACGCCGCTTCACTCGTGTCTGTCGCAGAAGGCATCAAAAAAGTAGTTAGTAATTGCGACTGGGACTCTCTCAAGATCGTCAAGAGATAGACCCGACCGAGGAAATAAATGTCCATCTCCTGGGACGAGAATCAACTCCCCGCCCTAATCAGCTGGATCGAGAGTCAACTTCCCCTACAGCAGGGAGAGTTGGCCGTCCTGTCCATGGACATTCCAGAGAATTGCTTTGCAGGTCAAGTTGACCTAGAGGAAAAAGAGTTCCAAGTTTTCACTAACATCAATAGCCCTATGACCGACACCACAGTGAATGTCGTCTTGGCTTACATTGTAACCATGGCTTTTGATAAGAACGGATGGGAACCAGCTCCGGCCTCCGAAGTTTTGTTTGACTGCCATCGCCAGGTGTGTCAGACTCTTTTGGAGTTCAACGAAGATTTCTCAAAGCACGTAGAAGAGTGCTGGGATATTCTTGAAGCTTGGCACACGACACACGCGAGCCCCGATGCGACACCTACGACAACGACAGCCCCAGCAACAGACTCAGAAAGTCTAGTTGAAGAGATGGGTGCGTCTTTGTTCAGGTTGAACCCTGCCGATAGTAAGGGTTACGTCAACTAGGCAGAGATGCCCCCCGAAGTTGATCGGGGCTCGTCCAATGGCAGGACAGTGGACTTTGGATCCATGAATGGGGGTTCGATTCCCTCGCCCCGAATGTTGATTATGACTATTCCGGGATCGTCTAATGGTAGGACGGCGGACTCTGACTCCGCTAATGTTGGTTCGATCCCAGCTCCCGGAATGCTTTGTCCTTGGATCACGTGCGCGCGGGTAGCGCCCGCACGTGGAGGACAAAATGGCAAACTACAAAAATCGAAAGCCCAAGTCGTACTAGGGTTGCTGTGGAATGTGTTGTCTAAGAACAACAGATGGCAGGCGAAACGGCCGAATTTTGACCTGCCAGGAACGTCGAGCCCAGGTCACTGAGCGCGAAGAAAGAACCGAGTATGAGTTGGGAAGACGGACGCTTGAACCTGAGTCCGGAAGAGACTAAGTACCAAGAGGCTGTGCGTCAGTATCAGGTGGACCTCAGTAAGTATGAGACCGATGCCCGAGCATACCAGGCGCGTTTGCTTGCTCTTTCCGAGGACGAGGCACGGCCATCGAGACCCATTCCGCCAACCCCACCAATTAGACCCCTCAAGTTTGATTTTGGACCTTCATCAGAAATCCCGGGCCCTATAAACGAAACCGACGAGTTCAACCGCGGGGTTGAGACCGTAGCTTTGGCAGTAGAGAAACTGGTACAAGATTTCGAACTCGTGGCATACATTCGAAAGCTCAAGCGATGAAGCCGACTGACTATGACCCCAAGCACCCTCCAAAACTAAGAGAAGTCAAAATCTGTTGTATATCGGATACCCACACTGAGACAAATAATCTCAGTATTCCGCAGTGCGACATCGTGATCCACGCAGGTGATATCACCTATAGAGGTGAACTAGACAAGCTCTCTCGCTTTGACGAGTGGGGAGGAAGACTTCCTCTTCCTACTGAGAGGAAAATTGTAATCGCAGGAAACCACGACATCACGTTAGAACGCGAGCACGAGGTCGCTGAAGCGCATCTCACACAGTGGACCTACCTACGCGATAGCGCTGTAACTGTGCTCGGGTTGAAGGTATACGGGACTCCTTGGAGCCCCTCCTTCTACCCCGAGAGCTGGGTCTTTAACCAAGACCGCGGAGAACCGGCCCGACAGAGGTGGGAACAAATCCCCACAGACACAGATATCCTGGTAGTACACGGACCTCCTTACGGATACGGGGACGCGGTACGTGGGGTCAACGTGGGTTGCGTAGACCTCACAAACCGTCTAAACTTGATTCGTCCCCGATTGACAGTGTGCGGTCACATCCACGAAGGCTATGGAATTTTTGCTGCCCCTTGGGGCACAGTTGTAAACGCTTCTGTAATGACAGGCGGGTACAAGCCAAAAAATAAACCCATCGTTATTACCGTGACGGTTCCGACGGAGTCTTGAAGTACTGAAGATTGATTTTCATCGCCTTATCTAGGATTGTGGGTCAATCTTTAGAGGGTTGGCCGAGTGGTCTAAGGCGGCGGTTTTGAAAACCGCTGAACCCTAACGGGTTCCGGGGGTTCGAATCCCTCACCCTCTGTTAGAATGGAGTCCCAAGATGTTCGGAAACAGTGCGTTGTTCCACGATGAGTTCCGCTTGCTTCTAAAAGAGCAGCTAGGTTTTGACGAGGTTGCGGGGCCTGACCCCACCAAGCTAGCCTCGTTCTCTAGGCTTGCGTGTGTACACTCTGTTGTAGTAGACTCTTGGGTGAGAGGACTGGGACGTCCCACGCCTCCACAGGAACGAACACTGATCGCTATGATGAAATCAGTGATGCTACATTCTCAGACCCTATGAAGTTTCTAAGTCTTGAAACCGCCGAGGCCGTCGCTAAGCGGGTAAACCACCAACTTAAAGAGTGGGACATCCCCATCTCGGCCCGACCTAATTTTATCATTCTGGTAGCCTTAGTGGTCCGAGAGCTTCGCGCAGAAGCCAGGAGCCAGAAGCCAACCTCCACCGACGAATAGTTTCTTGCCAAGCCCCCATCCGGGGGCTTTTGTCGTTAACCCATAATCGAACCAGGAATCATGAAAATCGCAATCGCAGAACTCGAAAACCAGTTTGAAACCTCTTTAGACGCCTACTGCCACAGTCTAGAGCACGGCGACGAAGAACGAGCACGGGAAGAAGCGTATAGAGCCGGAGATTATCTAGACGCCATCAAAGTCCTGAAGACCCCAGATGCTGCCAGAGTTCTGAAGCATCGTAGGTTTATGGAAGCAGTGATGGCGGCTGGCTGAACTGTTAGCTCTTAGTGCTCCCCTTGGAGGGAAACACACCAGCTTCTCTCAGGCGTCTTAGTGCCGAGGCGGCTCCTGTCTTAGACCACCTGTCGTAAAGCCTTACAATATCCTGAGGGGTCTTCAGATCGGTAAGTTCACGGACTTCGTCTAGTATGCGGACGTAGTCGTTGAATCCGTCTGACAGATTCAAATAGACGTGAGTCAATCCATCTGGAGACAAAGGGGCTGCGCTTTGGTAAGCCCGCTCTCCTAACTGGACGACGTAATGACGCGTTATGCCCTTACGGCTCACGTGCTCTGCGAAGAACCCGGTCAGGAATAGCGCTGCGTCTCCTGCACGGCGCAGACGCATAAAGCGCTCGTGTGAATCCTTGGATTCCAGAGCCTGTCCCAGTTGCAGAACAATGGGGGTTGAGTAATCTGCTGGCTGGTTTACCTGACGAATTAGCAAGTTCACCAGGTAAAACTCAGTCCACTGTTCTATTTTGAGGTGTAAGCGGCTAGAGGCTTCTGCTATTGCCTCGTAAAAGAAGAGTTGAAGGTCTTCGCTTTTGAATGCCACTTACCTGCGCTGATCCAGCACGGTAGCGTTGGCCATTGACGCCTTCCATGCCTTTTCGACTAACGTATTAACCTGAGTTAGGCCCTCTACCATCTCAGGGTCTTTCGCTACCTTCCTCAGCTTAGAAACTGCTAATGCAATTTGCATGAGTAGGCCGGAAGCAGGCCCACCCATCATCGCGTTATTGCCCGCAGCCCGCTCCTGGACTTTCAGCTTCTTGAGGGTTCTAGCCGCTCGGAGTAGTCGTTTTTGTAGGTCTGAACGCATTGTACTGCCTATCCTATATCCCACTCAGATCTATATCCAGATCTTCGCTGTTGATTGCGTCCAACGCCGTTTGTACTCTAGGCATGATTGTCTCGTAGAGAGACAGCAGGTCCGGACGCTTCTTTTGTAGAAGAAGCTTGAAGGCTAGAGCCGAGGGCGAATTGTTCTTCGTGCAGAACTCGATGGCCTTCTCGTACAGGGCGTGTAGAGCAGCCTTGTCAGGCTTTGGACGTGGTGTTACGGGCGTTGCAGGGGCGGAGACTGCCGGGGCCGCTGTCGGGGGCTTAGGCGCGTCTACGGTCTCCTCTACAAACGGGACCTCATCCAGAAGCCGCTGCTTCTCTTTCGGCGGCAGGGGGAGAGCCTCTATGACCGTCTTGAGTTCCTCTGGAGTATATGCGCGCAAGGACACTATCGCCCGGACTCGCTTAAGGCGACGTATACTGTCATCCTTGTCCTGAGTCAGAAGACCTTTCAGATTCTCCAGGCGACTGGGCTTAGAAGGAGGAGCGGGCGGGGCCTCTTCAAGCGCCTTTTTCAGCGCGTTGATGGCGTCTGAAGCCTCGCCCTTTGTCCACGGCGGGGCCCCCAGGTCGGTTACCTTGGGGCGTCCCAGCTTCTTCAGCTCGGCTTCAAGTTCCTGTACCTTAGCCGTCTGCTTTTCAGTAGCCGGATCGCTACGCCACTCGCCCTTGGGACGTGCAGGTGCAGCAACCGGAGGCGCGATAGCACCCAGAGGGTCTTGTCCCGCCTGAACCTGTCTAAGATAATTGGCAAGTCCCTGTAGGTACTTGATAAAGCCCTGCTTAGCGGTGGAGGACAGATCCTTGGACTTGATTGCCTTAGCTACTTCGCTATAGGTCAACCCCTTCAGCCCTGTCTCAAGCTCTCCGTTGAGAGTGAGCAGTTCTTCGGGCGTCAGACCCGCCTGCCTTGTCACGTAGTCTAGGATTTCTTCCGTGACCTGAATATTGCCCAATTCCTTTGGCAGTCGACCCCTGGGCTTCTGTTCTGAAGGTGCGGGAGCCACTGCGGGCGCAGGCGCAGCGACCGGTGCAGGCATCCGGAGAATTTTACCCAGTGCTAGAATAGACCCGTCTTTGGCCACAGGGACGAAAGCTAGGTCTTCTGCCTGGATATCTTTCTTTACCTGCAATGAGATGTAGCCCGCATCCGCTGCCTGAAGAAGGGCATTCTTAGCGGCATCCGGAGACACTTTTCCTTCAAGACCCTGTACCACGTCAGCAACGTTGAACCCGCTCTTGGTCTCATTTGCCTTCACTGCATCAAGGACCTGAACCACAACAGCTTGGTCAACCTTTTTTCGGATGGTCGGAGGAGGCCCCTTGGGCTTTTTCTCTTCCTTAGGCACGCTCTTTGGTTCGGCAGCCGTTGGTTCTGGCAACTGGATACCCGGGATATCCGCGTCCTGCAGACCATTTTCGTGCATGTACTGAATCAGGTCATCAAACAGAACTGCTGCAGGTCCCTTCAACGGGGCCCTAACCTTCTGAAGTCCGCTCTTCTGCACTGTCCGCAATAGCGACAGGGCGGTACTAGAATCCTCGGCGTCCAGTTCGAACTCCGTAGACATCATGTTCCAGATGTTCCGCTGCAGTCGGGCCTTGGCGGTATCGCGCTGCGCGGGTTCCTCTTCGTCGTCCGGAGTGACCTCGTCCGACGTAAGGAAATCCACCGCTTGCTGCAACTCAGGAGAGAACGTCTTTCCTCGTCCTCTTAGGGTGTCTGTAAGCTCTTCTTCCTCTTCTTCGGAGACGGAAGCGGGTTCCGGCATATCTGCCGCTAGCTCGTCTGCGTTGAAGTCGGGCTCGTTTTCTTCTACAGCCTTTAGATTTGGAGTTCCATCCTTGGCAAAGTAGGACTCACGACCCCCTAGAGGTGGAATAGATACTCCACGGAAATCTGGCAAATGATCTGCGTTTACGAGACCCTTCTCCAGGAAGAATTCCGCGATGATTTCAACCACATTTTGAAGGACGGTGTCTTGAGTCTTTGCGGATGCTTGCTCCAGCGAAATGCTTTTTAGAACGCGAACTGCGTCCGCAAACATGTTCTTCTGGTCGTCATCCAGCTCGTACTCCTTTGCCATCTCATCAAAGATCGTACTACGTAGTTCTTTACGCTCCGCCTCTTCTGGAACCGGAGGCTTGGCCTCTAGAATTTCCTGCAGCGATGGAACGGCTTCCACCGGGGCTTCTTTCGCTTGCGCCGGATGGCTGAATTCAATCCCAGTCAAAGAACTGAAGTCGGGGTGCCCAGGAACACCAGAATCGAATTCTGCCCTGTTCTTGCCCAGGTGTACGAGAATCTTCTTTACGAGAGGCGTGTATGCGGGACGCTTATCCAGTAGGGCCTGAAAGATAGAGGCCGCAGTTCTGCCCTCTTCCATGTGAAGCTGAACGCTGACCATGATCTTGTAGGCAGTCTCTGCCTCGGACCTATTCAATCCCAGGGCCTTGACCATTACCTCGAAACTAGGAGTTCGCTCACCCGCTGCTGGCGAAATTTCTTCCTTCTGTTTCTCTGTGGCTGGCTTGATTTCATCCTGCTGCGTCGGAGAGGCGGGGGGAGCGCCTTCGCCGAACACCTTGTCGAGCCCGTAATTGTCTCGCATGTTCGCGAGACCCTTAGTCCTGTTCAGCCGATTCAGATAGTTCTTCATCTGCTGGAAGAGGTAGGTGAGGCTGTAGGGCTTTGCGTTCTTCTTATCCAGGGCAGAGAACTCTTCACCCATGGCGTCCAAGTCCTTACCGCTTTCGGCAAGGTCAGACATGCGTACAAGCATGTCTAGAACACGCTGTTCCGTGGCGGATACGGGCTCAATGCCGCCTTCAGTCCCCGCCTCCTCCTGCATCTGCTCTTGCAGAGAGCGGATGAACGGAGTCATCTGCTGTTCGAGAGGCTTTGTGTTGTCGAACTCTTTGGTTGTCGGAAACTTATGTGACCCATCGTAGAGGGACACGAGATTCCACTTGCCGTTTTCGGTCTTCAGATCGGAGTGCAACGAAAGGAAGAACGCCAAGCGCTTTGCCAGACTGAGAGCGGACGAGGCGTCTTCGCTCTTAGACGCCTTCAGTCCCTTCAGGATCTCGGGCATGGTCTTGCCACGGAGCATGACACGAATGATATCGTGAAGGGTTTTGGCAGCTTCTTTGTTTCCCAAAGAAGGTTGAGCGTTTAGAAGGGACTCGACCGCCGAATCGTTGCTCGACAGATCCAGAGTCTTCTTCAGAATCTCTACCGGTTTGACGATAGAAACTCGATTCATATTTGTCAGGTCCCAGACTTCTGGAGATACCTTGATGTCCTCTCCATTGTCGATCAGGAACTCAGCAATAGACCGAATGACCTCGTTCTGGTCGGGAAGCGTCTGAGTCTCCGAGAAACCCGGCTTGAAGTCATGGATACTTTTACCCGCAGCAAAGTGCTTTCTTAGCGCCGACAGTAAGAGACCGAAGTTTTCAACGCGCTTCTGCCAGGCCTTCTTGGACTCTTCGGGATCCAGATGCAGCGAAACTGACTGAAGCTCTTCAGCAAGCGTGCGCTCAGTATTTGTGGACAGCTCTGTTCCTTGGGGCTTGAATCGTACCTTGTCCCTCATATCCGCAATTTCGTCTGCGGACAAATCGGAAGTAACCTTATCGGCCTTCCCGCTGGGTGGTTTGATTCTGGTACTGTCGGGTTTCGACTCGATCGGTGCAGGTTCTGCCTTGGGCTTAGGAGCGAACTTTTCCGGAGCAGGCTGGTAAGGCTTGCGCGTGTCCTTTTCAACTCCTGGTCCCCACTCCACGCTCTCTTCTCCGGGCTTAAGAGAGCGGGGCGGCGAGTACCCGGGTCCTTTGACGTCGTCCTTACTCGGCAGTTCGAACATGTTTTCGACTGCGTAGCTGCCATCCCCACGAACCAAGTCGTCTCGATCCTGAAGGAAATTTCTTACGTTTTGGAGCAGACCCAACTCCTTGTTGGAGTTGTGATTCTTTAGGTGCTGTTCTAGCTTTTGCTGAAGAGGCTCAATCTTAGATTTGAGTTCTTCGCGCTTGGTGTCAACCGCGTCCTCTTGCTTGCGCAGAAGCTCCGTGAACTGTTGCTGCTGCTTGCGGATTTCCTCGATCTTTTGCTTTAGCTGCCGAAGGCCTTTGCGCACTTCCGCTTCAGCTTGGCCAACGATCTTTTCTCTCAAAGATCTCAGAGAGTCACGAGCTTCTTTGGACTCGGCCTCCAGGTCGGCGTAAGCCTCGTCAAGGTCTGCTCCCTTAGCGTCCTTCAAATACGCGTAGTTCTGAAGCTTCTCTTCTTTCCAGATGGCGTCAGCGCGCTCAGCAGGATCTTCAATCGCATCCACGTCTTCGGTATCGAAGACGTCAGAGATAGAACCCGACTTGATTGCAGCTAGCAACTCTCCGAGAAGCTTAGTCTCCTTCAGCTTCAGGGCCAGCTCTTGCGCACTTTCAGGTCCCGCCTGAGAAATAGCCTGGTCTCTTAGCTCTTCGCGGGCTTGTAGTGCGTCTTTACCGCTCTTCTGCAGTGTTTGAATCTGGGCCTTGGTGTTGGAGAGCGACTCTTTTAGTGCGTCCAATTCTGCGCGCAGACCGACCGATTTCTCGTCCAGGAGCTTGACGCCCTTTTCTGCTACGCGGTCTACATCCTTCTGCCTCTGATTGACGAGATCGTGAATTGAGCCTCCGGACTTGGCTGTGGATTCCAACTCCGTCATCAAGGCTTTGAGGAGTTCAGGATCTGCTTTGGGGAAACTCTTCTGTATCTGCTGGAAGAGAGGCACCTTAGGAGGTTCGACTCTAGGCTTCTTAGGCGTGAGAGCTTCGTTTCTCTCCATCGCACTAAGTTCGTCCCTAAAAGACGACTTCCCCACATGTTTTGTGTTGTACGCGACAAAGTCAGGGTACTTAGACTCGTAGAAGCTCTTGCGCTTCTCCAGGTCTGCATCAAACGCCGTCTCGAACTTCTTTAGGGCTCGCTCGTAGACTTTACGTATTACTGCCATAGCCTCTGGGGCAATTTGTCCATCTTCATCCACTTCAACGCCGAACTCGTCGGCTGCAATTTCCTGTAGACGTGCCCCGAGTGAAGACGCAGGGCGTTGACCTTCCGGAAGAATGTCGTGACTCTTATCCTCGTCGTCCTGGTCTCTACGCAGGTTTCCGGGGATGGCCCACATCCATCGCAGAATGTTTTCCTCGTCTTGAGGGAACTTAGACCTATTAGCTCCCAGCAGACCGTTAAGGACGTGTTGAAACCCTGCTGCGTTTTCTTCCGACGCCTGATTTAGGTAGGATAGGAACTTGTCTTGAGCAAGGCCCTTTTCTCCCTTGCCTAGAAGCACCGCACTAAAGGGGTTTAGCATCCGACTCAGACCCTTGTCTGTTTCGGCCTTTTCCTTCAAAATTTCGACTAGGGTGTTTTGGGCCTTTTCCTGCTTGACCTTCAGAGCATTCATTTGGCTCTTGTATACTTTTGGGTCTTCCTTGCTGTAAGAGAAGGGGGGTCGAGCGGCGATCTCCTGGATAGAAAGACGCTTGCCCTCGGCGCCCACACCCATAATTCCTTCCAGAATGGTGCGCTCTTCTTCGTTCAGTCTGGGGTCATCCTCTACGGTTAGAACTTCTCCCACCACGTCCAAGAGCTTGTCAATGTTTTCCTGGGCCAGGGCCTGCTCGGCGATAGACTCTGGATCCGCCCCTTCTTGGGCTGCCAGATCCATAGGAGACAGGGCCTCTTCACCCTCCTCCGAGTCGGAGCCCGGAGCCGACGGGCTCACAAATCTCTTAGACCGAATTGTCTGGGTATAGCGAACCGTGACCGTGTCTCCTCCATTTTGAGGAGAGAACTCCAGGGTTCCTCCGAAAGGGTTAGCTCTATATTGGTTTTTCCCTACAACGCTCTGGCTTTCCAGTCCTGGTGCTTCGATTAGAAATGTCTTGTCGAGATTTTCCCTACTAAACCAGATGTTTCCAGAAGAAGTCGCAAAAAGAAATGAATTGGGATCCTTGGCGACTTTTGCTTTCGTTTCGACACTCCACTTGCCTTCAACCCTGTTTAGCTTGACGCCTGTTTCTGGATCCGTAACTGAGATTTGAGCGGTGGGGTGTGCCTTTTTGAGGGGGATCAAGACGTGTTTGCTTTTGTTCTCGACTTGGCCCTCTTTGTTTTTAGGGAGTCTCGTCTTGAACGCGATACCGCGGGCTGACGTAAAGTCATGTCCTGCTGAGTCTTGCACTTTTAGGTCTTCAAGTCTGAACCCTGTTACACGTTCTCCTCCTGAGACCAGCTCAACGAGACCTCCGTCTTCAGGGATTGTGATGCTACTGACTCCCGCCCTTGAGACGTTTTCTACCTGCTGTTCTCTTTTGTACTTATCAAAGACGCTCTTAAGAGCGTTTGTCACGCGTCGATACACGGTGGGAGCCGCGAACACCCGAAAATCCTTGGGGTCAGGTGTCTCTTGCTTATTCCTTTTGTCGCGGTCGAACTCCAGAATGGCTTGTCGAAATGCATCAAGCGCCACAGTCTGTAGGTCTGCAATTCCAACACCCGCTTTTTCGAACACATCACGGACAGCCCGGAATGGTACAGGCTTCCCGGAGAAGTACGAAGCTCCGTCAAGAATCCATTTGTTCAATAGTCCCGTGTAGTACTTAGAAAAGTCTACAATTTCTCGGTCTAGTTCGTTGGCCCCCTGGCGGACCTTTTTGATGTACTGAAGAGTAGGCCGATCTAGACTTCGGCCCCCTGCTTCTCCAAACTCAGGAAAATCTTCGTCTTGTGCCTCCGACTGCATTTCGTAGACACGTTCAGAAATCAAGCTAGCCAGCGGATAAAGCCGCCCCAGTTTAGGGGCTAACTCAGCTTCTACGAAGTCCCGAGCCAAGCTCCTGTTGTCGGGGCTGTCGTCAGCTTCTCTCTTGGCCAGAAGGTGCTCCAACTTCATAAAGTCACTAGCATCTGGGAGATTAGAGGAATCCGACTTGCTCTCTTCGAGTTCAGCAACTTCGTCCTCGATTAGAGGAACGATAGTCTCCGATACGAACGCGGGATTTGGGTGGTCCAAAATCGCTGTCCAGAGATTTTGTGCTCGCGCCTTTAGCCCCTCTACGGCCTGATACTCTGCCTTTGGATCTTTTTCCAGGGTAAGTTTCTTCGTATTCTTTCCAGGAATGAAGTACTCGACACGATAAGTGTTTCCGCTGGCAGAAGCGTCTCCAAAGTGCAGGAAGCCATCAGCGTAGCTGTATGCAACTTCGCCCGGCCCAGGCAGATTCGTGGGCTTTTCGTTCTTTAGGCTGGTGAGCTTTGTTCGAAGCTCTTTCCCTGTCTTAGAGTTGGTGACCTTCAACCCCTGCGTCAGATCAACACCCTTCTCCAATTTAGCACGGAGCGAGTTGTTGACGGAAACCTCTTTTACGAGGGGCTTCCACTTGAACCAGGCTTCGTTCAAGTGCCAGAGACTTTCCTTGCTTTCCATAGGACGCTTAGGTGCGGCCTTGGGGCTTTCCTCGTCCCCGTCCTCGTCGTCCTCACCTTCTGCTTCGGATTCTTCATCCTCGTCATCCGGAGGGGCCTCCAGCCACAGGTAGTCGATCTTGACGCGCCGCCCTACGTCTTCTGGCGAGAAGAAGACTGTGTTCTCCAAGACGAAAAAGTGTGACTTGCCAAAGGTCTGGTCCTCGGACCGGGCAAACTCTTCATGAGTCTTTAGCTCAGAGATATCCAAGGAGTCAGGCAGAACGTTTGGGTTCTGCAGCTGCACCTCGCCGCCTTCGGGGATGACAACCTTTTCTGTCTCTTTTTGCGGAGCGCTTAACGACTCAGTCGCCAGCTTTGTGAAGTCTGGATACTGCTGAGTGTATCGGGTCACTCGAACAATTCGATTGGCAATTTTGCGGGGCATTTACTGAGCCTCAGATATCAGACGTTTGAAAGATCGGGGATAGAGGTGCTGCCTGGTTTTGTTTTGTCTGGAATCTCACCTGGCAGCTCTGGCTCTGTGCCGATGCCCTCTTCTTCCTTCTTTTTCTTCTTGCCTACGTCCTTGGACGGAAGCTCATGCTTGACGGGACTCGTCTTTTCTTCTTTGTGTGCTTTACCTGCCAGAGTTCCTAGAATCTTGGTCAGGTCTTGCATGTCGGAGAGCTTGGACTTTTCTGCCCCAAGCTGGGTGGCGAAATCCGACAACGCACTTACTTGGGTGCCGGGGAGGGCTTCCTCTCCGCCTTGAAGCAGCTTTTGTAGCTCTTCGCTGGATTCGGTCAACTTAGTCCCCAGTTTGTCCACAAGGGACTGCATCTCGCCGAACATCTCTTTCAGCTTATGCTTTTTAGGGAGCGTACGCATAAGAGCTAGAAAAGAGTCCGAATTGTCCTGAAGAATGGATAGTGCGGTAGTTTCGGGCTTGACTGTTTCCAGGATCGGAGACCCTACACCCTGAGGGTCTGAGTTTGAGATCGCTTCGATAACACGATAAATCCTCGGCTGCATTAGCAGCGGAGCATTTGCGTGCACGAAGCGGAGTTTCCGAATTGCAGAATCCATTACCGGCCCTTAGGAATGTCACGAACCTGCTGAACTAGCTGGTCTCCCATTGGGGGTGGACCACTCACCTGGTCCAAATAAGGACCTGGAGGGTATTCTCGACTGGGAGGTTTACCATTTTGCGGTCGGTTTGGCAGCGGATTTACCAAGCTGTCGGCCTGTACGTCGGAGGCATCTTCTGCCCCCTCCCCGCTTTTGCCCGAAGACATTTCTACGTCTTTGGCACTCATGTGGGTGTACAGAGAGTCGTGCAGAGGTGCCAAAATAACCTCAAATCCATTTACGGAACTTGGGGCCTCTTCCTTCATAGCGCGAGGCATTGTTGAGTGTAGGTAGAGCACGGGCTTTCCCTTTGAACTCAAATCGCGACGCACATCCTTGATTCTCGGGTCTCCCTTAAACATAGACCGAAGCTTTGCGACTGCTTCGTCTACTTCGGCCTCATCCGCTCCCGAGGGAGCAACAGGGTCGCGGGGAAGATTGTTGAATTTCAGGCCGGGCTTGGTCTTTTTGTGCACATCGTCAAGTATCTCCTGCTCCGAAAAGTCCACCGCAGGCGTGATGGGCTTAGACTGATCAGGATTTACCAGAAATACTTCTTCGGTCTGCACGACTGGGCCATGGTCCTCGACGACGGGCGGCTGACCGTCGAGTACAGGCAGGGGGAAGGGAGCATTACCGCCCGCGGGAGGAAAAGGGAGGCTGCTGTCTCCCGGAGGCGCCACACGAGGCGGCACCTTCAACGTTACATCTCCAGGAAAACGGCCGAAGGGCGTAGCAGGAGGCGGCATCAGTGCAGGCGGTGGCGCCATCTCAACTGGAGCGGGGGCGGAGGTTTCTTTCGGAACTTGAACGATGTAGAAGACTTCGTCTTCGCCAATCACGTGACCAAAGGGAAGGTCAGGGGGCGGCGGAGGCCCCTCCACAGGACCCGGAAGAGCCATGGGCATGGGTACGGGCGTCAGGCCAGGCATCATGCCCGGTTCACCACAAGCTTCGCGTGAAGGGGTAATCCAGGGACGATTGAGGGTGATCTCTTTGCCGTTATCGATGCGTCGAACCTTGTACTTCGGCATCGAGGTACCGTGCTTAGACCGGACAGCCTGGACCATTTCGACCATGGTCTGGTCCCCTGAGTCGGGGTCCTTGGCCATCCAGCGAGTTCCTGGCTCAGGAATCAGACCAATAGCCCCGTTTGCGTAGCGAATTAGATCGGTTTCCACCGCCACCAGGATATTACTTCCGGTGCGGAGACGAGACGCCATGTGAGCTACCCGCGCTCGGAGCGGATGTGTTTCAGGCAGATTGTTCGCAACGTCCACCAGCTTTTCGGCGCCTGTGAGGGTAAGCGTTCCCTGCCTAACGCTCGCTGCGGTTCGAGCCTTGGCTCTTGGGATGTAGGTCATCGCGAGACGAAAGGCCGCAGACCGAGAGATCGGAAAATCGGTATACCGGTATACGCCGAAGTCCTTCGCGACAAATTCATCCGCATCTTCCATGATCTGGAAGATTTCCACCTTGTAGTTGAACTCGCTTCGAATCTCGGACAGGAAGAAGTTAATTTCCTCCTCGCGATCGAACGGCACTTCATAGGTGAAGTGTCCTGCCTTACGGGCATTCTTCTTTCGAAGGAAATCACGAAATTGTGGGTCTCGTACGGCGTTGGCCGTAAAGGTGACCCGCATAACGGGTCCCGCAATTCGCAGTGTTGAGGCTTGCTTCGGCATTCTCTCACCCTCACCGATAGTCTCCAGCAGTGTTTTATCTGCTGCGACTGCAAAGTTTCCGCTGACTAAAACCGGCTCATTAGCAATCATGTAGACCCGGTATTGAAATTCTCCCCTTCGATTTGATTGGGGAAACTGTTCGAGCATCTGCTCTAACCGCTCATCAATAACCTTCCCGCAGAATAGTTCTCCGGATCTGCGGTCAGACTCCACGAACAACATCCTCACGAACGGGTCAGTTTCCGCGATAAGCTGCAGCTGTTCAATGAAATCTTTGTCAGCTAAAACTTCAACTTTTTCAAGTAGACTGGCTTCTTTGACGCGTACAAAGCTCTTGCACCTAACATAAGAGCCCTGGCTCCAGTCAAAAGAAGGACACGCATTTCCGTTCTTACGACAAAAAGCAAAGCGGTCTGTAAGCGCCGTGTGCATCTCTGGAAGTCGCTTGTCGGGACAATCGTCCTTAGACACCTTCCAATTGCCCTTCGCACCCATGTAGGCAGGGATAAGCCCAAGCTCTTCCACGTGGTAGTTTTTGACACGATCCAGGGCGTCAGAAACCCGCTGGGCTGTTAGATGAGAGGACCTCTTTTTCAGGAGGTTTTCGACTCTAATCAAAACTCCATGAGGAGAAGGCACAGATCCTAAACGAAGGGTCGAAGACGTCTCTTGCAATGCAGGACCCGTCTCTTCGAAGTATTGATTCCATCGTCCTAGAATTGACTCCCTCTCGGAGGGCCAAAATTCATCAATGTAATTCCAGTAACTACGAACCTTCTCTACAAAAGCTTCTTTAGGGGGACGCTTAGAGTTGACCTTGATCGTATTGATCGTGTCTGCTTCCAGCTTAGCGTACCTGGTGTACCCGCGTTCTAGCCCCTCCATGGTGGAGTCCAGAAGCTCAATGACTTCGTCTGGCTCTAGATTTTCGTCCTCGACAACGGACGAGATCCCTACTCTAATTTTATCCAGCAAGTTCAGCTGTGCGTCAATCTTAGGGGGAAGACTTAGTTCTTTCACCTCGATAAAAAACTTGCTAGCACCTTCCAGGTCGTCCTGGTACGCGAGAGCTAGAGGAATCAGGTTAGTAAGGTGATGCGCTACGCCGCTTTTGACGAGAGCCTCCCACTCCGCTTCTGATATCTCCAGAAACGCCTTGGACAAGTCTTTCGGAGAACCGCTCTGTTCAGCCATTAGAAACCGACTCAATGATGTGAAGGAAGGCGGCGTCTAGATTTCTAGAGGAGACCATCTCCATCAAAGGGCTCTCCAGATTTGTCTGGATTTGCGTGCCGCCTTCAGCAAGGATCTGGATATCGCGATAAAGACTGGCAGCACACCTTAGGGCCTGCCGTTCTACCTTAGGTTCTCTGGCCGTCTGTGCCCTAGCCGCAAGAGTCATGAAACCTCTTCGTAGCCCTTGCAGTTGTGCAATCTTCTGACTAGGGACCAACGCAGCGCTAGCAACCCTGCGCAAGATTGAATTAGCTAGGCCCCTGGTATCGATGATCAGGTCGATATGGTCAGTGACGCATTCATTGAGGCGCTTCTCAAGGTCTGAGCCCCTCATGCCCTTTAGAAGTTCGGCGTCAGCCCCCATTTCTTTCAGAATTGCAGTGGAGAGCGCTTCTCGAAGTTGCCGAACTTCGGGTCTGGCGTGCAGTTTAAGCTTTCGGAAAACCTTTTCCATCTTGCGCCTAAACTCATCCCAGTCCTGTCCCCCTGCGAGACGCAGCAACTCTTCGGATTCCTCCGCGCACCCAGCTTGTCGGATGTCTCTTGCTAGACTTGTGATCATAGTAGATTGTGCCTGCCCGCTAGGTATCCCTACATAACTCAAATTACCCGTAGATCCGGGCTCGGACCCTTGGTTTTTCTGCGCACGAGCCTTGTCTCTCGCCTTGTCTCTAAGCTCAGATACTTGCCTCTTTTGTCCCTTAGGCCACAGTTCACAAACTATCTGTGTCGCGTCCGGGTCTTTAACCAGCTTCTTGTACTGAATTCCGTTTTCGTTTAGGTCGTCAAAGAAGGCTTTGGGAGAGGCATCTTTGTCTCTTCTGAACTTCAGGACAATGACGTCTGTACCCGTCAACGGATCTTTAACAGTCCGCATGTCAATGTATCGAAGTCGGTGCGACTTCAATAGCTTGACTGCAATACCCCTTATGTCGGCAGAACCGGGCATAGCTATCTCCGACGTGTACGATTAAACAATTCGGAAAGACGTCGAAGGCGTTCTGCTTCTTCGGGTATCGCCTTGATCTCTTCGACCTCTTGCTGCACGGCATGTTCTTCCGTGCGTGCTACCGCAATCGTGGCTTCGGCTTCTGCGTGAACCTTGGTCAGGTCTTCTCGCAGCTGAACCTCTTTGGCCGCAATTTCAGGGTCTGGCTCTGGAGCGGGACGCTTGCGTTGCGCTATAAGGAATACCACGCCCCCAATAGCACCAGCCGCCGCCAGGATATATCCCCAGTACTTTTTAGCCAGGTCAGGCTTCAGCCACGCCAAGAGCAATAAGGCTCCAGCCGCCAGAATTCCAATTAGGATTAGGTAGAACTGTTCCATAAGACCTCAGATGATGATAGGTTCAAATGTGGGGAGAACGTGAAGACTTTCCTCGAACTGTCCCTCAACCCACATTTCCAAAATTACGTCCGAGGTGGCACCTGTAATCTGCAACATCACTGTGTGGTAGATTAGACCTTCTCCTAGGAAGGTTACAGGGAACACATGCCATAGAAGCTCGTTAGGAGCGATTACCTCATCCACCATTACGGTGAGGAAAGAGCCCGATAGGAGCGGATCGTCACTCACTCCAAGGTTCAAAACTTGGGTAATAACAACACGCAAAGAATCTGAACTGGACGTATTCCGAAAGAAAATCTTAGGCTGCAGAATGGGTGCAACTGGAAGATTTGTTTCAAGTGTCTCCGTCCGCGTCTGGTTCGGTGCCGTCATCCGAACTGGGTACAACTGGCGTACTGGGATTAGCATCCTAGGTTCCTCGCAATCCGTTCTAGGCGCACTGCCATGGCAGTCAAAGTATCGTAGGGCTCAATCTTCTTGAGAGAACATATCCTCTCGAAATGGGCCTTAGCTCGGCGCCATTGCTCTACCAGCAGTTTAGACTCGTAGATATCACTAGAATAGTGCTTCACTACCCAGCGCCACACAGAATCGGCAGCAGGGTTCATAGCATCAGGTCCATTTTTGTACGAAGGAGATGGCTTCATAGTCCCTCCTCCAGTCTCAGCTTAGACCGAAGTTCGTTGTTGGCGTCAGGCCCCGTATCCAACTGCTCAGTAAGAGGGATGTAAGGGTCGTCAGCCCGGGTAACAGGCACGGTTCTAGATAGCGACCCGAGTAAATTTGGGTGCCCAGGAATAGGATCGGTTTGAACCTCTACTCGGATCCGCATGTCGGTTTGAACTGGAGGGTGACTGAACTGGAAGACAAAATCTCCTTCACTGCTCTCCCCGTTGCCAAATCTTCGGTCGAAGTCTATCGTCAACAGCACCTGATTGCGGTATAGGAGAGAACAGGTACCTTCTCTGACGTAACCCGGAAAACCAAGCTCTTGGTCGGGATCCAACACGTATACAGCGACCAATACCGTATCTCCGTCCGCGATATACTCGGCGCGGGCGTCCAAGACCAGCTTGGCTGGGACAGGTATGGTGGGAGGGGCCATTTATAGGATGGGAGTAGGGGCACGGAACGTAGTTCCCTGGGACCCTGTGGTTACGTTTCTGTTCCGGTAAGTCACTGTCAGGGGATCGCTGATCAAGAGAGTCACATGTTCTACTTGCGTGGCAGCAGCGGCATCGTAGGAGAACGTAACTGTCAACTCGTACTGCGCAAAGGCAGCCGGTGTCAGGTCAAGTGCGCCTGTGTACAAGAAGGAACTGCCCGGGGCCAAGGCCAGAAAAATCTCTCCCAAGTTTCCTAGCGCGAGGTCTTTAGCTAGGGCCCCCGTAGTCGGATCGACTCTGAATATTTCACATAGGGGATTTGAGTCTGGTGTTACCAATGTGCCATTCGTTCGTTTGGAAACGAGGCTAACTGCCACAAACTGCTGGTCGCGATGTGCTAAAATTTGGGGCATTAGACTGCCTCCTCAAGGGTCGTAGGTAGTTCGTCATCATCGATACTGCGATTAAAGCTGCGGCTCAGAGATACTCGCTGCTCCATCTTATCGATTAGAGAATTCACATTCTCAATAGCCTTTTCGATGTCGCTTCGGGCTTTGATGACTCTAGGCAAACTGGCGGGTTTCGGAAAGTACAGAGCAGCTCCAGTTTTGGTCTTCATGACTTCCGGAGTCTGTCCCATTGCTGCCGCAAAAGAGGACTTCTTGGACGATAGAATCATGACCAGGTGGTCTCTAAAAGAGACACCGTTCTCGTCTTGCTGGTCGTCACCAGGTGCGTTAGCCCATAGAATGATCATACGGTATTTGTCATCGAACTCCACAAAACCGGAAAATCTGGACTTACGGATCAGTTCTAGCGTCAGCCGAGCAATATGCTTTCCAATGAACTCGTCCTCCTTTAGCTCCACCGAAGGAAACGCGTCATCAATCTGATCTGGGGCGAAAGGAAGGCGCACGAGCCGTACGATACTTGTGTCGTTTTCGCCGGGCTGGGACACACTTTCTAGTGCTGCCTGCTCCGCCTCATACTGCTCTGCACCTCTTCCAACTCGTACCAATCCAGCTTGGGCCTGAAATAGCTCTTCTAGCCTCTGGGCAGCTCTTTCTAGCTTTTTCCGATCCGTGGAGATAAGTGTCGCCTTGCTGCCCTCCAGCGACCCGCTGACTACTCCATGAGTCTTCTCTTGTATCCGCTTCAAAACGTGGGTCCACGTCCCTGGTGTGCCGCCCCCAACATTTGACTCGTCGAATACCAGGTTTATTTGGTAAGATTCTGGTGTAGTCAGGATGTTAGCTGGATACTCGTACTTGGTGTTGTCTTCCATCTTCCAGTCAGGCCGCACACCTGTTACGGCTCTGACCAGGGCAGGAACGTCGGATTCCGCGAGTGCGTACCACCGCTCTCCATCTACGGAAGGCGAATGGAGGTGGTACAATGAAATTCGTGGACCCTCGGCTGCCGTTCCGGTGGAACGGTTAAACAGAGACGCTACTTCGTCGTAACGCTTGTTCAAAAACTCGGTCTGCTGTGTGCCTGCTCGGGCTTCGTCGTTCCCCACTTCATAGTGGGCTCCCTCTGTAGCGGTCTTCTTGACAGCCGAAATCAAGTCTTCAACAAGACGCACTAACTCCGCACCTGTGTGCTGCGTGACTACCCTTCCCAGGTTGTCTCGAATGTGCTCTGAGTCATGAAGACGCAGCTCATACATCTTCTCACGTAGACGACGCAAAGGCTTGTCTAGAGCTTGCGCCTCTCCACCAGAGAATCCTGGGTCATTGTTCTCAAAGGACCCTCCGCTAGTGTTCTTGACCCAATCATAACGCTTGCGAAAGCTGGGTAGCTTAAATCCTCTCGACTCAAGTCCGCTGCGCAATTGGTCTAGAAGATGTACCGGATTCTCCGTAACTGGCAGGGATTCGGACACTAGATTGTTGTGGGAGTACAAAATAGAGACGAGGGTACTCATGTCCCTATCGAAAAGGGAGGGATCCCCGACTACGTTCTCCAAGGCGGATAGGCGCACCTTTGGATTCGTCAGAACCTCATAGGCAAGCTTCTGAAGGAAAATAGCACGCTTCTCAAGTAAAACTCGGGCTGACATTTATGGCCTCTTGGGTTTCTTGGGGCGCACCGTAGTCCAGGCTCCCAAATCGTATCCGTCTGAACACAGCTGGTCAAACAGCTTGCGCAACAGGCGAGAGGCGGGCTTAGACATAGTGTAGCCGTCGTAGCACAAGGAATTGTGTAGTTCGCGTACAGACCGCTGTAGGGAGGTCTTAGCGTGAAGTGAGGAGGAGCTAGCATTGGACTTGTACGCGGGCACGTCTTGTCGCGCACACTCACTTAGCCAGAATTTAAGAGCCAGGGCCCATTGATCTTCAATTCCCTTGGGGGCTAGGATAGTGTCACGACGTTTAGGGTCACGAAGAACCCTGTTCCATAACCGAATAGCCTCAGGTGAGGCTCCTTCTGGGGGCTTGTTCAGCTTAGGGGACGCTCCGTTTGCTTGGCGTGCTAACCGCAACTTGGTCGCTGCAGACACAGTCGAGGCGGCTGCAATGACCTGTTTTACTTCTGCCTGAAGGTTCAGTGGCATCAAGGGTCGATTCAAAAAGCCTTTTTCTTTGAGAAAAGACGTAGAATCTTCGAGGTCCTGGGGCTTCCAAACCAGAGCTATTGCCTCTTGCAGGTGGTCTAGGCGCACCTTGTTCTTGACGTAAACTTTGGCCATATTGCGCACTTGATCGTCATTAGTAGTGCCGATAGTACGCAATCTACCCAAGAATTGAGTGTAGTATTCTTGTGGCAGAACACTGAAAATCTTCAGCCAGCCCTGGTCTTCCTCAAGAATATCCCAAAGGAGATGCTTGGGAGCGTATAGGATCGCCTTCTTTTGCTGGTCTAGAGGTAGGATATCCATTAGATGAACTCCCTGAGAACCTGGAGTTCCGCACGTGCCTCTTCGACCTGTGCCAAAGCGGTGGCGAGTGCCGCATTAGGCTTGGCGTGTAGGAGACTTGCGGCCTGCACGATAGTGGCTGCCCCTATCTTGGAGCCGCCCTTCTCTAGAATTCTGGAGATCTCGTTTCGGGTAGAGGTTTGGCTCTTACCGGTGGCAACAACGTGGGCCACCTTCTGCGCAAGAGATACCGCCGTATGGTCTGGTAGGGTAGTAACCAGACTACGAATCTCCGCGCCGAGCATGTGAAGCAGCTTCCGGGACGGTGGAGCCATCACACGTTCAAGGTCTGCTTGTACCACCTGTCGCATCCGACGGGCAGCAAGGAGCATCTGCTTCTCTGCGTTAGTAAGGGTAGAGGTCATCAGATTCTCTCGTGTAGTGGAAGGCCCTTTGAAAATTGGGGGCCTTCAACAATAACCTGGGTT
>Ga0315288_10000355_pt1 | contig 57919 bp, 46 predicted proteins | sample YL17G11_20_MG_FD_203454 | JGI IMG/M metagenome (GOLD analysis project Ga0315288, IMG submission 203454) | Sediment microbial communities from Yellowstone Lake, YNP, Wyoming, USA - YL17G11_20 | ecosystem: Environmental > Aquatic > Freshwater > Lake > Sediment | place: USA: Wyoming | collected...
CGCATCACCGCAAGCCATTCTTCGCCGGAGAGTTTGTCCTTGCACAACTCTTTTCGCACGCGCGGCGAAAACACTTCCGCCCCGCCGCCCGGCAGCGAGCCGAGCCCCGCTTCGCGCAGCGTGATTAGCGTTTCCTCGACCGGCATGGCGGCGATTCTCGCGAAGTGCGCAATCTCCACGGCGGTGAAGGCCTGGATGTGGATTTTCGGATGGCGCGCGCGGATTTCGCGCAGCATCTCCGTGTAAAACCGGAATGGGAGGTCGGGGTGCAGGCCGCCGACGATGTGGATTTCGCTCGCGCCTATGCGCTCGGCCTCGTCCGCGCGGGTGAGAATTTCCTCCATCGCCATCTCGTACGCGCCCGCCTCTCCGCGGCTGCGGCTGAAGGCGCAGAAGCGGCAGCGGTTCACGCAGATGTTGGAGTAGTTTATGTGCCGGTTGATGATGTAGTATGCGCGGTCCGCGTTTTTGCGCTCGCGCATGATGTTCGACAGCCGCCCGATCTCAAGGATGTCGCGCGAGGCGAAGAGCGCAGCGCCGTCCTCGCGGTTGAGCCGCTCGCCCGCTTCGATTTTTCCCGCGATGTCCGGCAGCGAAGTCATGGCTGTTCTTTTGCTTATATCCCGATTATGTTAATGGGAGACGGCGGATTTGCTCATTAACGGTTTGTTGCACAAACGTGAATTACTACAAGCCGTATTCCTTCCACCTCTGCGTGACACGGCTTATTATATCAGGAGACATCGTAATTTCATCGGGCCAGTCGCGCGTGAAGCCTTCCGAGCGCCACTTGCGCGTGCCGTCGATGCCCATCTTCGAGCCGTATCGCGGCAGGCGCGAGGCGTGGTCCAGTTCGTCGATTGGGCCGCGGACGAACTCGATGTCGCGCTCAGGGTCTATATTGTTCAGCACCTTCCATGTTACATGGCCGACATCGTGAACGTCAACGTCGTGGTCAACAACCACGACCACCTTCGTGAACATCATCTGTCCCAGTCCCCAGAGCGCGTGCATGATTTTTCGCGCGTGGCCGGGGTACGCCTTGCGGATTGAGACGATCATCAGGTTGTGAAACACGCCCTCGAAGGGCATGTGGATGTCCGCGATTTCGGGCAGTTGCTTTCTGACGACGGGCAGGAACATCCGGCCTATGGCGCGCCCCATGTAGCAGTCTTCCATCGGCGGCACGCCGACGACCGTCGCATGATAGACCGGGCTTTTGCGCCGCGTGATGCACGCGACGTGGAAGACGGGGAACTCATCCGGCAGCGAGTAAAATCCGGTGTGGTCGCCGAAGGGCCCCTCAAGCCGCGTCTCCTCCGGGTCAACGAATCCCTCCAGTACTATTTCCGCGTTCGCGGGGACCTCGATGTCGGACGTTTCGCATTTCACCATCTCGACGGGCTTTCTGCGGATGAAGCCGGCGCAAACCATCTCGTCGAAGTCCTCCGGTAGCGGCACCGCGCCGGCGAATGTAACCACCGGGTCCGCGCCGACGGCGACCGCGACGGGCATGCGCTGCTTGCGCTCGCGGTAAATCCTGTGATGCGCCGCGCCGCCCTTGTGAATGTGCCAGTGCATGCCGGTGGTGCGCTCGTCGAAGACCTGCATGCGATAGATGCCGCAGTTCTGCTTGCCTGTGTCGGGGTGGCGCGTGAAGACCAGCGGCAACGTGAAAAAACGTCCGCCGTCCAGGGGCCAGCATTTGAGTATCGGAAACTGCGAGAGCGATATGTTTTCGCGCTGAATGATTTCCTTGCAGGGGCCCGTTTTCACGGTACGCGGGAAGAAATCCGCCAGTTGCATGAGTTTTGGGATCGCCTTTATTTTTTCGACGATGCCCACCGGCGGAGAGGCGCCGTCGAGTATCGTCCCGACGCGCTCGGCGATTTCGTCGATGGAATTCACCCCGAAGGCCATTGCGATGCGGCGGTCCGTCCCGTAGGCGTTGATGAAGACGGGGATGTCGCTTCCCTTCACCTTTTCGAACAGGATTGCCGGCCCGCCGCTTCTCACGACGCGGGACGCTATCTCGGTGATTTCCAGTTCGGCGTCAACTTCGACCTGGACTCGTTTGAGTTCGCCGGCGTTCTCCAGCGCGGCGATGAATTCGGTTAGATCGTTGAACGGCATAGTGTTTTTTAGTCGGACCCGTCAGACAGGTCAGACGCGTCAGACATTCTCGCGCCAGTAGTCAAGGATTTCCGCAAGCGTGTCCTTGAGGGCGTGTTCGGGCCGCCAGCCCGTTGCCGCGCGGAATTTGGAGCAGTCCCCGTAAACGTCTGGCGTGTCAGATGGGCGCATCCTGTCCGGGTCGTGCTCTATTTTTATCTCTGTCCTTGACATGCCTCTTAACGTGCCGAGAATCTCCTTAATCGAGTGAGACTTTCCGGAGCCTATATTGTACGCGGACCCATCGCCGGGGCATTTTTCCATCGCGAGGACGTAAGCCCGGACGATGTCATGGACGTCGCTGAAATCGCGCCTGGTTTCCAAATTTCCCACGCGCATGAGGGGCGGACGCTTGCCGGCCTCGATTTCGGCTATCTGCTTTGCGAAGTCCGGGCAGACGAACTTTGGCGACTGGCCGGGGCCGGTATGGTTGAAGGGTCTGACGCACACGATGTTCATGCCGTAGTTCCCGGCGTACTGCGCGCTCATCAGTTCAGCGGCGAGTTTGCTGACGGCGTAGGGGTTTGTCGGCTCGACGCGATGCGTTTCGCTGATTGGCAGGTCTTCGGGAGAAACAGTGCCGTAAACCTCCGCGGTGCCTATGAAGAGCACCTTCGGGTTCATTTCCATCTTCCTTAGACACTCGTACAGATTTATTGTGCCGAAGAGATTGACCTCGAAAACGAGTTTCGGGTCGTCGAAACTGATCGGCACAAATGCGATGGCTGCGAGGTGGAATATACGATCCGGCCTGAACTGCGCGAGTATCTGGCAGAGGCGGTCGCGGTTTCTTATGTCCAGCGCATACCCCTTTATTTTGCTGACGAGTTTCCCCAGGAGGGTGAGTTGCGGGTCGTAGTTGAACGTTCCGCCGACCTCGTCTCCTTTTCCGACAAGGAGCGCGGCGAGATGCGATCCGACAAAGCCGTCGATTCCCGTGATGAGTGATTTCATGTTTTCGCTCAAAGGCCGTCAGGCGGCTGCGTCCCGACGGACACTTTTGGTGCGTTCATTGCGGTTTTACTTAACGCCGTGCTGCTTCTTGAGCAGTTCCAGATCGCTGTCCGCCATCATCTTGACGAGTTCCGGGAAAGTAACCTTCGGCTCCCAGCCTAACTGCTTTTTGGCCTTGGCGGGATTGCCGAGCAGGAGGTGCACCTCCGCGGGACGGTAGAACTTGGGGTCCTGGACGACGTATTTCTTGTAATCGAGTTTCAGGTAGTCGAAAGCGAGTTCGACGAGTTCGCGGATGGAGTGCGTCTCGCCGGAGGAAATGACGTAGTCGTCCGGGGTGCTTTGCTGGAGCATGAGCCACATGGCCTTGACGTAGTCGCCGGCGTAGCCCCAGTCGCGCTTGGCTTCGAGGTTGCCCAGGCGCAGTTCCTTTGCAAGGCCCAGTTTTATCTGCGCCGCGCCGTACGTGACCTTGCGGGTGACGAATTCAAGTCCGCGCCGCGGGGATTCGTGGTTGAACAGGATCCCGCAGCAGGCGAAGATGTCGTAGGACTCGCGGTAGTTTACGGTGATGCAGTGGCCATACACCTTTGCGACGCCGTAGGGGCTGCGCGGGTAGAAGGGGGTTTCCTCCGTCTGCGGGGTTTCCTTGACCTTGCCGAACATTTCGCTGCTGGATGCCTGGTAGAACCGGATTTTGCGGTTGACGTGGCGGATGGCCTCGAGCATGCGGGTGACGCCGATGGCGGTGTACTCGCCGGTGAGGACGGGCTGCGTCCAGGACGTGGGCACGAAGGACATTGCCGCGAGGTTGTAAATCTCGTCAGGCTGGGCCTCCTCCACCATGCGGAGTATGGACAACTGGTCGAGCAGGTCCGCCTGGTGCAGGGTTATCTTGTCGAGAATGTGGTCGATGCGGTCGAATTTCTCCGTGCTGGATCGCCGTACCATGCCGTGGACTTCGTCTCCCTTCCCAAGAAGGAATTCCGCCAGATACGATCCATCTTGTCCGGTTATGCCGGTTATCAGTGCCTTTTTCATGTTTCTCCTCCGAAAGATGATTCGGTAGTTTTGTTTTATCAACGACTGAAGAACGTCTAGATGACGTTTTTATCCTGGTTCAATTTCCTCGTCCACCTGGTTCATCTCGGCGGCGTCGGATTCCTCCGGTTCGTCGAGTTGGGGGAAATCGCCGGCGATCCACCCGCCGCCCAGCACCGTCTCCCCCTTGTAAAACACCGCCGCCTGGCCGGGCGTTACCGCGCGGACCTTGTACTTGAACTTCACCAGCACGCGGTCGCCTTCTTTCGTGATCCACGCGGCGCGCGGCGGCTGGCTGTAGCGGATGGTCGCCTTGCAGCGGCAGAATCCTTCGTCGTCGAAATCCGGCTCCGCCAGCCAGTTCACTTCCTCCGCATAAAGCCCGCGGGTGTAAAGTTTGCGGTTGGTCGAGACGATTACGTCGTGCGTTTCCGCATCGATTCTCTGCACGTATATCGGCTTTCCCGCCGCAATCTTCAGCCCTTTGCGCTGGCCCAGCGTGAAGAACTGGTAGCCTTCGTGCGTACCCAGCACGTTTCCTTCCGTGTCCCTTATCAGCCCGCCCACGATTTTGTCCGGCGTGCGCTCTTTCAGCAGCGTCCGGTAGTCCTTGTCCGGGACGAAGCAGATGTCCTGGCTTTCCAGTTTGTTTTTTACCTTCAGGTTTAGTTTTCGCGCGATTGCGCGGACTTCGTCCTTTTTCAAATCCCCCACCGGAAAGAGTATCCTCGCCAGATCCGCCTTGCGTATCGTGAACAGGACGTAGGACTGGTCCTTGCGCCTGTCCACTCCCTTTTGCAGAAAGCGCTCTCCGTCCTTTTCGACTATGCGCGCGTAATGGCCGGTGGCGACGTATTCCGCGCCGATTTCCTGCGCGTACTGGAACAACTTGCCAAACTTCAGGTCCCTGTTGCACAGAACGCACGGGTTCGGCGTGCGGCCGCGGTTGTATTCGTCACAGAAGTAAACGATTATCCGCTCGAATTCGTCCTTGAAATTCAGGACGTAAAACGGAATTCCCAACTGGTCGGCCACGCGCCTCGCGTCCGCGGCGTCGGCGGCGCTGCAACATGTCCGCTCGGTCGTGCACGCCGCAGGGAATTCCACGCCCATCCGCATGAACAGGCCGACAACGTCGTATCCCTGTTCCTTCAAGAGGTACGCGGCCACGCTCGAATCCACCCCGCCGCTCATTGCCACTACAACTCTTGTCATACTTCAAGGATAAAGGATGAAGGATAAAGGATAAATAATAATCATAATTTCTTGTTTCCGCTCCTGGCTTTGACTTTCCGTACGCAGGTTATCAAGATAGCGGTCAGTTCGCCAGTCTCGCCCAGAAGGTTCTTCAGCATTTGTGACTTCACCACGCCGGACTCGATAAGGAGTTCGAGCCAGTATGCGGTTTCCTCTAGTTCCTGAAGAGCGCCTTCCATCTTGCTTATGATTTCCGCGTCGGAGCGGGCGCGAAATCCTTCGCGGTAATGCGCGCCAACGGAAGTTCCCGACCGCAAAACCTGCCTGCCGAGGATTTGCGCTTCCGTTGTTTTTGGCAATGCGGAATACAGCCGTGTCACGCGCAACGCAAACCTCTTCGTCCGTGTCTTCAAACCCTCCGGCTTCTCTTTCTCATTCATGGTTTCTTCATCCTTTATCCTTTATCCTTTATCCTTCAGCCTTTGCGCGCCATGTCGTTTGGCAATAAGGCTGAAGGCCTTCTCCACCGCCTCGGCGGCGTCCTTCGCGTGTATTATCGCGCGCGGCAGGCGCTTCTCGTCCAATTCCCAACTCCCCAGCGATATGACCGGCGCGCCCTTTATCGACGCGAACGCCATCTCGCTGAGCGTCCCGTGCATCCCGCCGATTGCGATAACGGCGTCGCCGCTGTAAGCCACGATTACGTTTCGCGCGTAGCCCATGCCGGTTACGATTGGAATGTCCACGTAATCGTTCGCGTCGCCCCGGTCGGCTCCCGGCAGAATTCCCACGGTCGTTCCGCCCGCGCTCTTCGCGCCGCGGCAGGCGGCCTTCATGATCCCGCCCAGCCCGCCGCAGACCAGCGTCGCGCCCCTCCGCGCGATCTCGCGGCCCACGTCCTCGGCCAGCGCCAGTTCGCTCTTGCTCGCGCTGCTGCCGCCGATGACGGTGATCATTGTCTTGTGTTTCATGCTTTTTTTGCCACTGATGGCCACGGATATTTATCCTTCATCCTTTATCCTTCATCCTTCAGATCATCCGGCCAGCTTCAAATACTTGATAGCCACAAAGCCGCCCACAATGCTTATCCCGAAGATAAGGGTAATCCAGTTGAAGTATTTATGGATAAACGCTCCGATGGGCTTGCCGAACTTGTAAACCAGCGCGCCCACGAAGAAGAACCTCAACGGGCGACCACAGATGGAAGCGGCCATCATCGTCCAGAACGCGCCGGAGAACATGGGCGCCCCGCTGTTTCTCGTCACCTCCGCCCCGTACGCGCCGGACAAAATCGTGAAAACCTTGTACGGGATGGGCGTAAAACCGGACAGCCACACGCCGAGGAACTGATTCTGCCTGATCGTTTCCCTGACTTGTTTAATCGTCTCGCCCGATACCTGGAGATAAGTCAGGATTGGCAAGCCCAGGGCGCTCCAAAACGCATAGCCGATGGTGTATCCAAGCACGGCCCCCATAATGCCCCCCGCCGAGCAGACGAGGGCGTAGCGAAAGGATTTTTTCGGTATCGCAAGCCCCAGCGCTATCAGAAGCACATCGGGGGGTATGGGGAAAAACGATGACTCGGCGAATGAGATGAAGAACAGCGCCGGCACGCCGTAAGGCGTTTCCGCCCAGTGCAGCACCCAGTTGTACAGGCGCTTCAGCGGGTTGCGCGGCTTCGGGCGGGAAGGCATCTTCTTCCGCTCCGCGGCAACCGTCGCGGCGGTCTTGTCGGAATCAGGCATCACAATCGCCAGAAAACAGACTGTTCGACTATTCGGCTGCTCGGCTACTAGACTGTTCGGCTATTAGGCTGTTCGGTTAATGCCGTTCCTAATAGTCTAACAGTCTAATGCCGCTTCGGCATCCCGATCCTTATCGGGACAGTCTAAAAGCCTAGGTCGAGATGATAGCCGCGCGCCCGCCCGAAATCAAGAAAAATGGAGGATGGATCATGGACCATGGACTATAGACTATAGACCGTGGATTGTGGACGATGGATAGCAGATTGCACGGCACAATCCATTGTCCATAGTCCATTGTCTAATATCCAAAAAAGATCTTGATCTTCTGCGCATTTGATCTACGATCCCGATCCCTTTCGGCTTTGAGGCATCAAGTATGATCGTGATTAAAGGCGCATGATCATGAGCGGCCCCTCGAACGACAGGAGGCCGCCCACTCGAAATACCGCTTCTTACTGCGGAAAGATCACCGATCCGATCCCATATTTTGAAAATGCGAAACATGGCATTCGCCTTTTTCAGGGAGATTGTCTTGAAATTCTCGTGACGCTGCCGGATGAATGCGTTGACCTCATCTTTGCCGACCCGCCTTACTTCCTTTCCGGCGGCGGGATCACCTGCCACGCCGGGAAGATGGTCTCGGTGAACAAGGGCGAGTGGGATGTGTCCAAAGGCATCGAGGCCAACCACGAGTTCAATCTGAAATGGCTCGGCGAGTGCCAGCGGGTGCTCAAGAAGAACGGGACTATTTGGGTTTCGGGGACATCCCACATCATCTACTCAGTCGGCTTCGCCATGCAGCAATTGGGCTACAAAATCCTCAACGACATCGTGTGGTACAAGACCAATGCCCCGCCGAATCTCTCCTGCCGTTATTTCACACACTCGACCGAGACCGTGCTTTGGGCCGCGAAGAACAAGAAGAGCAAGCACGTTTTCAACTACGCGGAAATGAAGGCGGAGAACAAGGGCAAGCAGATGCGGAACGTCTGGCAGATTTCCGCGCCCGGCGCGGACGAGAAGAAGTTCGGCAAGCACCCTACGCAGAAGCCGGTTGCTTTGCTTGATAGGATAATCCGCGCGTCGTCGAATCCGGGCGACCTTGTACTCGACCCGTTCTGCGGGAGCGCGACAACGGGCGTGGCGGCCTTGCGTAATTCGCGCCGGTCTGTTGGCGTTGAAAGAGAAGGACAGTATCTTAAGATTGCGGCTTTACGTCTTTCAGAAGCGATCAGAGAGAGCCGTGAAAGACTTTTTTAACTTGCAGATTGCAGGTGTTCGGTTAGGATATGATACTGATTGGATGCTATTCTCTCTTGATTAAGGAATGATTATGGAAAAGCCGCGAATAATCGTATCACAGGAGGTATTGGGTTTCATCCGGAGGGAAGGGGAGAAAGCAAAGCATGCACGCATTGCGGTTGCTTTCGCCAGACGGAGCGGGTTGGTGCTTCTTGAGAACATGATCGACGCCTCGCTTCGAGCAGGAGGCAAATGGGACTTTATCGTAGGGCTTGATTTTTCTCAGACCGAGGGTGAGGTGCTCAAGAACTTGCTTCAATGGTCGAACCGTTTCAAGGATTCCTTTTCTTTTGTCTGCTATTCAGATCCTTCTATCAATAGAGCGCCCACCTTTCATCCCAAGGTATATATCTTCGAGACCCTGAATAAGGCTGCGGCGATGGTGGGTTCCTCAAACCTTACAAGTGGCGGGTTGAGCAGCAACGTGGAAGCGAATATTGCGCTACATGGCACGCGAGAGGAAATCGAGGAAACCGGCCTGCCGGCCTTTTTTGCCAATCTAAAATATCAGCCCAGTTGTTTTACGCCCACTGAGCAATATATCGATAGGTATGATTTCATCAGAAAGCGTGTCGTGAAGGCTTCTCGCAAGGTTCTTGCCAGGCCGTCAACGAAGAAAGAAGTGGAAAAGTTGCAGAAACAGGAACAGGAACTTGTCGTCAAACCGCGCGATCCCGCAACGCTTACAGGAAGGCAGAAATGGATTTATGACCGACTCCCGGAGGACCAATTTAAGACATCGGATCTATATAGGTACGAGGAGGATTTGCTGGTACTGACGCCCACAAGTAAAACGCCAAGAAACACAATGCGACGGGTTCTTCAAGAACTGCGGGACGAGGGTATTTTGATTCACCTAGAAAAAGGCCTTTGGAAGCGGCGTGTCTGAACAGTTGTTTCTCTCGTATTCCATCTGTGTCCATCCTTGGCAAACGGAATTCTTTGCGGTCTTGGCGTCTCCGCGGTTCCTTCCATCCGTGGCCATCCGTGGCCAATGTTGCAGTCAAACCCCTTGCGCGTATGCGCATTTCTGCGATATAATCAACTTTTTGGAATAATGGACTATGGACAATAGACAATGGACTATGGATTTTTGACAATGAATATCCATAATCTATGATCCGTTGTCCGTGGTCCATCATACAAACCGGAGATAATGTAAATGTCGAAGAAATACCTCGTTACCAGCGCGCTGCCTTACGGCAACGGGCCGATTCATTTGGGCCACATCGCCGGTGCGTATCTGCCAGCCGACGTTTACTGTAGATACAGGCGGCTCAAGGGCGACGATGTCCTTTACATCTGCGGCAACGACGAGCACGGCGTCCCCACCACAATCGCCGCCGAAAAAGAGGGCCTGACGAACAAGCAGTTGGTTGACAAATACTACGACATGGACAAGAAGTCCTTCGAAGGCCTTGAGTTTCAATTCGACATTTACTCCCGCACGACCGTCCCCGAGCACGCGAAACTCTCGCAGGAGTTCTTCACAAAACTCTTCAACGACGGCTACATCGTCCAGAAGGAGATAGAGCAACTTTTCTGCGGGAACTGTTCGCGGTTTCTGCCGGACCGGTACGTGGAGGGCGTCTGCCCGTTCTGCGGCAAAGAAGGCGCGCGCGGCGACCAGTGCGAGCACTGCGGCAAGTGGTACGAGGCGCGGGAACTCGTCCGGCCGGTCTGCAAAATCTGCGGCCACACTCCGGGCCTTCGCAAGACCACGCACTGGTTCTTCGAACTGCAGAAGTTTTCGTTTCCGTTGCGGCAGTGGCTGGAAGCGAAGAAGGGCTGGCGCGACAACGTGCGGAAGTTCGCGCTCGGCTGGCTTGACGAGGGGCTTCAGGACCGGTGCATCACGCGCGACCTGGACTGGGGCATTCCCGTGCCGCTCGAAGGCGCGAAGGGAAAGGTGCTCTACGTCTGGTTCGACGCGCCGATAGGGTATATTTCCTTCACGAAGCAATACGCCGAGCGCATCGGCAAGCCCGACCTCTGGCGGGAATACTGGGAGAACAAGGACTGCACGCTGGTGCACTTTATCGGCAAGGACAACATCGTGTTCCACGCCGTGGTCTGGCCGGCGATGCTCATGGGGATGCAGAGGTTCGTCCTGCCAGGCGACATCCCGGCGAACGAGTTCCTCACCTTCGGCGGCGAGAAAGGCTCAAAGAGCAGGGGCAACGCCGTTACGGTTCCGGAGTATCTTGAGAAATTCCCCGCGGACCTTGTGCGCTATTACCTGACCATCAACGCGCCGGAGACGAAGGACTCCAACTTCACCTGGGAGGACTTCGCCCGCGTCAACAACGACGAACTCGCGGACGTCTTCGGGAACCTCTTCCATCGCATCTTCACATTCGCGCACAAATACTTCGACGGCGGGATGCCCGCGGACGTGCCCGCCGGCGGCGGCGTCCTGCGCGAGATCTCGGAGACCCGCGCGCGGCTTGAGGCGGCCATAGAGACGTTCCACCTGCGCAACTCGCTGGCGGAAGTGCTGCAACTGGCGCGGTGGGGCAACAAGTTCTTCGACGAGGAAAAGCCGTGGTCAACGCGAAAGGCCGACATGGCGCGCTGCACGAGCGCCATCGCGCAGTGCCTTGAACTCGTGGGCGCCATCGCAATAATGCTCAATCCCTACATGCCGGTTTATTCGGAGAGGCTGTGGCACATGCTCGGATTTGAGGGGAAGATCGGTGTTGAACAATGGAAGGCGCTCGGCAAGCCGCTTCTCAGGCAGGGGCACAGGCTGTCCGCGCCCGAAATCCTTTTCAGGAAAATCGAGGAGATACCGTGAGGAAGTGCGTATTCATTTTTTGCATGATGCTCGCGGCCGCGTTTATCGCAGGATGCGGGAAGAAAAAAGAAGAGGCGAAGCCTCAGCAGGCGGCCCCGAATGCGGCGAAGCAAACCGCATCCGCGCAGGGGCCTTCGTACCTTGACCGCCTGAAGGCTCTTGCGAAAAAAGCCTCCGAGGATGTTGAAGCGAGCGGCGCCGACGGCGCGAAGACGGCCCGCGCCAGGGAACTTGTTCGGGAACTTGAAACCTTTGATTACAGCGGCGCTGCTTACGGGGACGAGGAGATGCAGCAGGAGCCCGCGAAGCCGCCGTACCTCATGCCGGTTGTCGCTCCGCCGAAGCCGGCAAAAAACGAACTCGCTCCGATAATCCGCGAACTCGCCGAAATCGGCCTTCCTTCCGTTCCGGCATTGATGAACGAATACACTGGTATTACGGACATCGAGCCGCGCAGGCAGATGCTCGTTCCCTTCAGGGCGATTTCCGAGGGCAGGGACCTATTCGTGCCGTTTCTGCTGGAAGTTCTTGAGAATGATCCGCAGGATGTGCTGAGGCGCACCGCCGGCCTGACCATACAGGGGATGGTCCTTCTTCAGGGCGGCAAGACCGGGGAACTTGCCGCCTCCGTTGCTCCGCAACTCGTCGCAATTGCGCTTCGGACAAGCAACCCCGACGTGTATGAATCCGCGTTGAGCGAGATTTACGAATTCCAGATAAGAGGATATGCGCTTTCTCCCGACCTTTTGGAAAAGTTGCGCAAGGGGCTTGGTGGAGCGGGTTACAGCGATTTGCGCGGCATTATGATCGCACGCTGCCTTATGGAGCAGGGCGATGGGGCCGGGACGGCGTTTCTGCTAGGCTCCTTGCAAACGCCGACCGATTGGGCTGTGGCAAACTGGACGTTGCATCTTTTGGGCAAAAAGCGTGCGGGCGAGGCCGCGGAAACAGCGGAAAGGTTTTTGCAGGACAAGGACCACGTCGAGAGCCGTGCGGAGGCCGCATGGACGCTGGGAAACCTGCTCTCGCAGGCCAATCTGCGCGATAGAATCCTCAAGGCCCTTTCCGACGCGCTGAAGATTGAACCCAAGCCCGCGGTTTACCGTGAAATCGCGGAGGCGCTTGCGCAGTCCGGCGATGCCGCCGCGATTGAACTGCTCCTTGACCAGTCGCAAGGCAACAAGGAGATACCGTTGCGAATCCAGTGCATTGAAGCGCTTGGAAAAGCCGTGGGGACGGACGCCGTGAAGGGCGAACTTGCGGGCAAAATCATCATGAGTTTTCTGGAGCAGGCGCTCAGAGACGGTAACTTTTCCGTGCGGGTGAGATACATCAGCGCGCTGGCCGCGGCGAGCGGCAAGGCCGCTGAAGGCTCACGGGAGAAGATTGTCGCGGAATGTGTCAGCCTTATGCGCAACGACCCACAGTTTGCGGTCCGGGCCGAAGCAGCCACCGCCCTTGCGCAGTTTCCGGACAAGCCCGTCATGGATTATTTGCTTGAGGCCCTGCGCGAGGAAAAGGCGCAGTACGTGAAGATAAACGTCATCCATACCCTTGCGGAGCGGCGTTCCTCCGAGGCAATCAAGCCGCTGATTGACATACTGAAATCGGACAACCGCGAAATGGTGTCGGCTTGCGCCGAGGCGCTGTTGAAAATGGAAGGCTTTTCGTCGGACATGCTTTTCGACGAGTATCTTTCCGCCGGAATAAGCAACCTCGGGAAAATAAACATTCTGCTCTGCCTGCGGCAATTCAAGGACGACGGGCGGATCGCGCAGTTCCTCCTCGAACGCGCACTGCCGGCGGAGACGAACGACGAGCGCAGGCGCGAGATCATCCGCGACATAGGCCAGAGGATTTCGCAGGGCAGTCCGCTTGAGAAAGAGGCTATAGACGCGCTTCTGGGTATTCTGAAAAGCAGCGCCGACACGGAAACCCTGCGCGCCGCGATCGACGCGCTGGGGTCTTACGGGAACGAAGGCACGATTGAGGCCGTCATCGCCGCCGCGAAGAAGGACCCCGACGTCCGCGTGGAAGCGGTGCGCGCGCTCAGGCGCATCGGCAAGGCGCGCGAGGACGTTCTGCTGTTTTTCCTTGAAATCGCCGCAGGGGTCAATTTCGAGAACTACCAGATCTACGCCAAACAGGTCGAGGGCGTTGCGGAGGCGGTGAGTTCCCTGGACAAGGCGGAGGTCTCGCGCCTGATCAGGGAGAAGTGCCTGAACGAGAAGGACCCGAAGATCCGCAGGGCGGCGCTTTCGCTGTCGTTCGTGCTTGATGATCCGATGTTTGACGCGTATCTCATGAACACCGCGAAGAACACCGAAGAACCGCCGGACGTGCGGAGCGGCGCGGTAGTGGGGCTTGGCATGCGCAAGTCGCACGAAGCGGTGCCGTTGCTTGTGAACATGCTGGCCGAGGAGAAAGGAGACATTGCGGAGAGCGCGGCCTACGCGCTGGGCATCATAGGCGACATGAAGGCGTTTCGGCCGCTCCTTGATACGATAAAAAGCCTGCGCAACGGTCCGCCGCAGAAGGCCAGGCTCAAGGAAATAGCAATCTTCGCGCTGGAACAGATGACGGGACAGAAGTTGGGCGACAACACCGCCGCGTGGGAAAGATGGCAGACCCGCAGCGCGGCGATGGGGAGAGGGGAAGAATAGCAACTTGTAAAATCCATGATATGCCTTTGCAACTTTATCGAGGCGAAAAAATGAAAGTATATTTTGACTACAACGCCACGACCCCCGTTGACAGGCGCGTCCTGGAAGCAATGCTCCCGCTGTTCGCGGACATCTACGGCAACCCGTCGAGCATCCACGAATTCGGCCGCGAGGCCAGCAAGCATGTGGAAGAGTCGCGCGAAAAAGTGGCCGAACTCATCGGCGCGACGCCGGCGGAAATAGTCTTCACCGGCTGCGGCACGGAGGCGACGAACATGGCGATAAAGGGCGCCGTCGCCGCCTGCGCGCGCGCAAAGAAGCACATCATCACGACGGACGTGGAGCACTCCTCCGTCCGCCAGACCTTCAAGCACCTTGAGAAACAGGGCGTGGCGCTCACGTTCCTTCCCGTCAACCGCGACGGCGTCGTTGACCTGAAAGAATTTGAAAAGGCGATAAACGAAAACACAATCATCGCCAGCATCCAGCACGCCAACAACGAGACCGGCGTGCTCCAGCCCATCGCTGAGATGGCGCGGATATGCAGGGAGCACGGCGTGCTTCTCCACACCGACAGCATCCAGGCTATCGGCAAAATACCCGTCAGCGTCCGGCAACTGGGCGTGGACATGATGAGCATCTCCGCTCACAAGTTTTACGGTCCCAAGGGCGTCGGCGCGCTGTACGTGAGGACCGGCACGCGCATTGAACGCTGCATGGACGGCGGCGAGCACGAAGGTGGCCGCCGCGCCGGCACGCACAACGTCGCCGGGATAGTCGGCATGGCGCGCGCGCTGGAAATCGCCGTGAGCGAAATGCCCGAGGCGATGAAGAAGATGAAGACGCAGCGCGACCGCTTCGAGCAGTCGCTTATGAAGAAACTCGACCGCGTGCACGTCAACGGCAGCATCGAAATGCGCCTGCCCAACACCTCGAACATCCGCTTCGACGGCGTGGAGGGCGAGAGCGTCCTGATGAACCTTGACCTCGAAGGCATCATGGTGTCAACCGGCTCGGCGTGCGCGTCGTCCTCGACGCAGGCTTCGCACGTCCTGCTCTCGATGGGCCTGACCGAGCGCGAGGCGGAGGGTTCTCTGCGCTTCAGCCTCGGCAAGCCGACGACCGAGCAAGAAATCGACTACTGCCTCGAAAAAATTCCCGCTGTGATAACACGCCTGCGCAAGATTTCCGGCGGGAAGTAACTATTGAGGAATGACTGGATAATGTAAACGCATGGAGCGCGCCCGCCCTCGGGCGCGGGGAATCCAGAGTTAAATGAATCACAGCCGGGGCGGCTGTGCTCCACAAGACAACGGCGGAGTCAACCGCCTTACATTATCTACTCATTTATCAATAAGTGCATGATTTGTTGATTTTTTTTCGAGAAGTATGGGTCATGGATGAGATCGTACGCAGTCGGCTCCGCGGGACTCTGGCAAGCAAGAGCACAGAGGAACTTGGCCAGATTATCAGTGCGCAGGGCAGCGGCAATTGGCATTCGGACGCGGTTGCTGTTGCAAAGGAGTTGTTGCTGGAGCGAGGCGCGGCAATTCCGGGCCAGGACTTAAACAGTCCGGTTGTGCTGTCTGGCACCTTTGTTGAGCATCGGGTGAAAGCCTTTGGCGGCCGCGGCCGCTACCGGGGGAGTGGTACCGTAAATATTGACTCGCAGGGGATCAGGGTTACGGGAAAGAGCGCGGCCTTATGGGCTGCGGTGTTGCGAGGTTTGTGTTTGGGCCTGTTAATCGTCGTTGCGCTAACCACGGTTGCGGTGCCAGTGATATGGGTAGTGAAATGGGGCGATATCGAGAGGGCTACTAAGGCCGGGTCTGACGGCGCGGTTCGTGCCGGGATCGTCTTTTTGCTTTATTTCCTCAGCAGGCGACTGGGCGGAAAGCGCAGGGATGTTTTTTATACATATCAAATGTTGCGCGGATACGTCGCGAACCCTTCTAAGAACACGATCGCTCTGGATTTCAGCGCCGAGCCGCAATACACTCCGGTTGTCGTTCACTCTGACAACTGGCGCATGGCGTTGAACCTGCTCCGCAACCATGCGCCGCAGTGCGACGCCAGCCCGCAGGTCCAGGCGTAGAGCACGAGAACATCGCGGAAAAAGCGCCCCGGCTTTGCGGTCGGGGCGCTTTTGTTTTGCGGAGACGAAATCATTGAGGCATCGGCTGGCGCATTGTTGCGGTATCGCCTATCTTAACTTCCTTGCCTTGCTCCACGGAGTCAATTCTAGCAAGGGCGTAGTCATCTTTCACTTCGATTACGGTTCCGATTGCCTTGATGCCTTCCACGGTGTCCCAGATGCATACCGGCGCGCCGACGCGCACGCCGTACTTCGTGCCATGAGCAAGTATTACGGCTACCTTATCGCCGCTTCTGACGATTTCGATAACGGCAGAGTCGATATAAGAAGGATGGCGTGTTAATTGTTCCGCGTTCTGGCCATTCTGGCCGGCTTTGAACTGCGCTATCCGCTCTTCAACCGCACGCCGCAATGCGGCAACATCTTCCGCGTTTGCGGAGGGAGTGGTTTCTCCGGTATTTGCGTTGAGCGTGTCGCGCTCCTCTTTGAGTTTTTGGTTTTCCTTCTGCAATTCAGCGATTTGCTGCTCCAGCGCCCGTGCTTCCGCCTGGCTGTGGTGGACGCAGCCAGCGGCGAGCAGGGCAAGCGCGCACGCGAGCGCGACACATACCAGCGCTGCTTTCATGTCTGCTCCTTTCACTACGGTTACGAAGGCCGGTGAATGTAGTTCGTCTTTATTCTGTGCGGCTCGTTGTAAGGATAATCATTGTACAGGTGGAAGATGACGTGCGGCCAGCCGGCGTCGCCGAAGACCTGTTCCACCCCTATGCGATACTCGCCCTTTGTCATTAATTTGCGGTGGATGATGTCCTCGCAGCGCGCGCGAAGTCCGTCATCAGGGGTGACGTTTTCCTTGAGTTGTATATCGATGAGGATGCGCTGCATGAATGATTCGTCGGTATCGACGCGGAGCCTGAAGAGGCCGGTGAGTTTTTCAGTCATCTCCGCGTCCTTCATGATTGCGTCTTGGATGTACTCCGGGTAAATGTTCGCGCCGTTGTACGAGATGCTTGCCTTGCGGCCCACGATCGTAACGAAGGGCATGTGATACGGCCGCCGGGGCATCTTCAGGCCGCGCTTCTCAATGGCGTCCATGACGTGGCGGAACGGGATGGCCTGGCCGACGTCGTGAATGTTGTAGCGGATGAGCGGCATCTTCGTTTCGGTGTTGCTGGTGGTGATGATGAGTTGTCCGCTCGCTTCTCCTTCGGGGTCGGCGTTCTCCACGAAAGTCATCACGGGCACGTACTGGAAGAACATCGGCAGGGTGTCAATGTTTTCGCCGAATATCATGCGGCGCAACTCCTCGTCCTCATCGGCGGCGCGCCGGATGAAAATGGTCTCCGGCGTCTCGAAGAAGAGGTTCAAATCGACGTCCGCCGCGCCGTAGGAGGACAAGATTGTGCCGGTCTCCGGATTGTTGAGGTCGATGTTGAGGATTTTCGCGAGATACGTCCGGTAAGCCTCGCTGAAGCCTTCGCCGCCGGTGATTACCTGCACCGTTTTCTTGTCCAGCGGCACGCCCGCGCCAAGCGCCTTTTCCACAAGCCCCTTCAGGAAAGGCGGGAACCCGACGAGGATTATCTGTTCGTAGTAGCCGTGCAGTTTTTTCAGCACGCTGAGCGCCATGTCGAAATCGATGCCGGGGTTCGCAATTGTCGTGTTCTCGCGCGCGATGCGCTGCACCGCCTGCGCGAAGCGGTACCCCGCGATGTAGATTCCGATGTGCAGGCAGTTCACCACGAGTGTGTGCCGCAGGTGGTACCTGTAATAATTTTTGAATCCGAACAGCGTGTTCAGGGCGAATGTGTCCAGTTCGTCGTGGGAACGCAGCCAGTACGTCGGCTCGCCCGTGTAGCCCGACGACGTCATGACCACGCCGACGTTGTTCAGTTTCCCCTCGACGCAGAGTTCCGCCACCTGGTGCTGGTGGGGGAGGACGTAAGATTTCTTGTCGATGATGGGGACGCGTTTCTGGAAGTCCTCGAAAGTCTTGATGTCGTCGGGATTGACGCCGCGCTCGGCGAGCAGTTGCCCGTATGCCGGCACGCGCCGCGCGGCAAGATGAAACGCGCCCACGACGCGCTGGCGCGCTCTGGAATCGAGGAACTCGGGTTTAATTTTTCTCATCGCCCACTGCACCAGCCGGGGGTTGTGCATGGCGATTTTCTTGATGATGCTGGATACCAACATCGCGCGGTGTTCCTTTTGATGAAGTACACGTTGCAGACACGCAAACCCGTCCGCTTTTGGCCTGCCTGCAAGCGGGCATTTTACCCGCCGCGCGGCGGCCGGTCAACGAAAAGCCGCCTGCTGATGAAGGAGTTTTCTGGTCTCTTTGCCGATCCGTGGGTATAATGACGATTGTCATGAAACAACCCGGCATTACTGGAGAAGATCGCATGAGATATGAGAAACACGACGGCGTTTTCGTGATCCGCCTTGAGGCGGGCGAGGACATCGTCCCTACTCTTAACGCGTTCTGCGCCGAGCAGGGCATCACCGCAGGCTCGCTTCACGGGCTGGGCGCGGTCAGCGAGGCGACGCTCGGCTACATGAGCGTGCGGAAGAAGGAATACGTCAAGCGCGATTTCCGCGGGGAACTGGAACTTGTGGACCTCACGGGCAACGTGACGGTGATGGACGGGAAGCCCTTCGTCCACGCGCATGCGGTATTTGCCGGATACGACGAGATGGGCCTGCTTCGCGATTTCCAGGCCGTCGGCGGGCATCTCTTCCGCGGTATCGTCTCTCTCATGGTCGAGATAACGCTCAGCCCGATTGACGCGACCATAACGCGCAGGAAACTCGCCGACATGCCGGCAGGCATGATGGAACTATCCCAGGAATTTAGAAAAGTAAAATAAAGTTGATTCGATTGTGATTGCGGAGAGTGTGTTACGATCCGTGGCGGGGGAATTTGTATGGGCTTTGCAGGCGCGGAGCGGTCATGCCGCCGCGCTTGAGGTGTTCAATGAATCCGGGCAGGACGCGCGTTACAAGAGAGACAGCGGCGTCAATCTGATTAAGCGACTCATCCTCCGACGAATAGTAAAACGTGTCTGAGGCGGCGCGGTTCCAGGAAGGCGGGCCGAGAAAGATGTTGTAAAACCGCTGCTGAATGCGCGCGAGTTTCTTCACGAGGATGGCGCGAAAAAACGGCATGCGGATTCCTTTTCCCTCGTCGTCTCCGAGAAGCGGCAGTTCATCGTATGGGACATCCACCGGCCCGAAGCCGATGTTCAGCCGGAAGAAATCCTGGTTTCCCTCCCGCCCGAAGACCGCCTCCAGATATATCGAATGGTAGTCCCCCACGTGGCGCCGGAGCGCGAAAGCGCTCTCGCGGGGCGGGTAATCCTCCGCCTTCGGCTCGTAAAAGCGCTGCTCCTTCAGGCGCTCCGCCATGCGTTGACGGGCTTTTTCGACTGCTTCATTCTTGTTCAAAGCCTTCGACTCCTTGTGAAATCTCTTCGAGCAGCCGCCGCTCAGCGTGCGTGAGTTCGAGGAACGGCTTTGCCTCTTTATGCTCTTTCGACGGGATCATGAAAAGCATTCCGCGCTCCGGCGTGCGCTTCATCCTGCAAAGCCCGAGCGGCGCCAATTTCCATGCGCCTGCGGGGTAGAGGCCGTTGCGCTCGCGCCACGTGAATTCGAGGTCCGTATAACGCCCCTCGAACGCCCATATTGTTTCCTCGCCATTGCCGGCATCGAACCGGAAAGCCGCGCCGCGCCTGCCGCCCGTTTGTATAGCGCCCCGCGCGGCCTGGAGCAGGCTGGCGAGGGATTGTCCCTCCCGTGTTGCGTGGTCTATTTTGCGCAGAGTGCCGGTGCATTCGGCGCAGGCAAGCGACTGGAAGTTCTGGCCCTCGCGCAGACACTCTGATGCCTCCTTCGCAAATTGCTGCTTCAGCAAATTGATGTTTGCCGCGGAGATTTCAGCGGCAAGCCCGTGTCTTTCATTGCGATTGGCCCTGCCGGGGCCGGCGTAAACGCTGAGGAGGCGCGCCAAGTCCGTTGCGGAAATGCGCAGGCGGCGGCGGATGAGTTTTGCCAGGTTTTCCACTCGCTTCCCGCGCGGGAGCGAAGATGAAATGCCGATTCCCGCGAGGTCGATGAGCGTCAGCGCGGGCAATTCGGCGTCAAGAAGAAAATTGCCGAGGTCGCAGTCGTGCTGGTGTACGCCGTTGTCGTGCAGTTGTTTCATCAGCGCGGCGAAGTTCCTGATGACTTGCCGGCGCCGGTGGATTTTTTCTTTCGCGGCGGGCGGCGTTTCGGGATGCAGGAGGAAATCGCCGAGGCTGACTCCGCCGGCGGGCCGCTCGGTAACAACGAAGCATTCCACCGCCATGCCGAATTTGCGGCGTTCCGCAGTCGCCGCCGGCACGGATACCGGGATGCCCCGGCGTTCGATCTCCAGGCCATGTTTGAGTTCCTCGGCGGCGTGCAGTCTCATGTGCAAGCCGTGGGAGGCGTAATGTTTTATGATAAAGTCCCGCTTCGTGCCCGCAAGTTCGAGCGGCGTGATGACGGTCGTCTTGCCGGGTGTGCGCGTGACCACTTGCGGCTTGTGCGTCTCGATGAATTCGTCGAACGACGTGAACAGCGGTTCTTCGGCCAGCGCCTTCAGGTCTTCGCGAATTTTCCAGCGCAGCGGCGGACGGTAAATCTCAATGTAGGTCGCGGCGTCGCTCATGGCTGCTCCCTGGGCTTCTTCATGAGTTCCCAGAATTTGGCCCACGTCACAAAGACGTGATACGCGGACAGTGCCGAGATGATGAAGCCCGGCACGCCGTCAAGACAGCCCAACCTGAAGAGATATGTGTTCCAGAATTTCCAGATGGGGCGCAGCAGCATCTGCCGGTAATGGAATTTTCGCCCGGAGCGCATATACTGCTCCGCGCGCCATGTGGAGAATCTTTGGATTTGCGCGATCTGGTCGGCGACGGAGCGATAGGAAAAGTGCTGTATCTCGCCGCGGAGTTTGGCCGTCGGGCCTGTGAGTTCGACGGTGTCGTGCGGGTCGTTGTCTATGAAATGGCCTTTTGACTTGCGGTAGAGGCGCAGTTTGTAATCGGGGTACCAGCCGCCGTGCTTTATCCACCGGCCCAGGTAGAAGGTGCAGCGCGGAATCATGTAGCCGTTGATGTCGCCGGAAGGGCCGAGATCGAGCGCGGCGATTTCCCCGGCGAGTGCGGGCGAGACGCGCTCGTCCGCGTCGAGATTGAAGACCCACTCGTGGCCGGCCTGGTCCTGCGTGAACTGCCGCTGGTCGTTTATGCCGTTCCACTTTCGCTGGATTACCCTGTCGGTGAATTCCCGCGCTATTTCCACGGTTCTGTCGGTGCTATGGGAATCCACGACGATGATTTCGTCCGCCCATTCGACGCTTTTAAGGCAGTCGCGGATGTTCCGCTCCTCGTTGAGCGTTATGACGCAGGCTGTAACAGGCAGTTTCATGGGATCATGGAATTAGCAGGCCGTCACGGCGATACATTCTTCACGCCTTCCCACCAGTGACCGTCGGAGGAGACGGAGATGTCGCCGATGTCGGGCACTTTCTCGTACTTGTCCCTGTCGTATTCGTGTGCGCTCGCCTTGACCTCGCCCACCTTGTGGAATCTCTCCGGGGGGAGCGAATGTACGTCTTCACCGGGTTTTACTTCGGCGCGCCAAATCTCGTACTTGACCTTGCCGCCTTCAGCGAGTTCGCCTCCGGCGAAATCTCGCCTTACGGCGGACCTCGCCAAGGGCGGGCCGCCTTCCAGCCATTCGCGGGAATGGACGGTGAGGTCAGGCATCTCGACTGCTTTGTTGTTTATGGCCGTTCCCGTGGGCGAGACGGCGATGAGCGCCTTCCCGTAATAAATCTTTCCCTCGCCGCAAAGCGCGATAACGCCTTTGTCCTCGAAGCGGCGCATTTCGAAACCGGAGAAATAGATCGGGTATTTCGCGCCTTCGGGCCGGATGCTTACCGCGTCGGATGGGGGGACGGGGTCGGTCTTCTCTTTTTTGTAGCGGGCTTCCCGGAAAAAGATTGTCATGGACGGGCCGCGGTGCCAGATATCGGAGGCCTGTTCGTAAGTAACATCCTTCCCGGCGATGCGGTCAAAGGCGTCTTTGCCGACGATGACGGCGGACAACTTGACCGCCTCCATGCCTTCCGGCGGGGCGGGCAGTTTCTTGTTCCACGGCCATCCGGCGCAGGAGAAGCAGGATGCGCTGACCGCCGCAAGAAGAAGAAACAGTTTGATTTTGCGCATGTGATGCACTCCTCTTTCGTTCCTGGAGATGTCCCCTTGCTATACTTCACCAAAAAAGGACGGATTTCGCAAGAAAAAGTCCGCTGCGGGCGGCAAGTACGGGGGTCAGACCCTTTCCCGTCGTCCCCGACAAGTCGGAGACTCCTCCTCAGCGTCTGACCCCCTCGATTGGTCGATTGGTATTGACCATGCGCGAAATATGCGATAAAATACGCGACTACAAAAATTTGCCACCGCATGCCCTCGTACTTCGCGGGATGCGGGGCGGTCCTGTTTTACGACGGGGTGACGCGAAGAAATGGAAAACCAAGAACAACATCTGGCGCGGAGGCGCCGCGGCAGCATCGAGGAAATCGTGCGGCTCAGCCACGCGGAAATCCAGCCCGCCGATTTCTTCAAGTCGTTTCTTGGGCGGCTGCTGTTGATATTCGACGCCGAAGGCGGGTCGTTATGGGTGCAGAACAACGCCGCGCGCGATACCGCCACGCCTCTCATCCAAACCCCGGCGCCTGAGGGCATGGTGGAGTTGCAGCCGGAAAACGTCAAGAACGTTGTGCTCCGGACGCTCGACAGCGCAAAGCCGCTTCTCATCTCCCCGGACAGGGCAATCGCCGCACACGCATCCGCTGAGGAGGCGTATCTCGACTACCTGACTCTCATTTGCGTGCCGTTCGTCGTTGACAGCGAGTCCAGCGGCTGTCTCTTCCTCTACAGGGCGCAGCCGGCGGCGGACAATTTCACCCCGGACGACATATACCACGCGCAGAATGTGCTCACCCACGTTTCGGTCTATCTTCTCAAGTACCGCCTGAACACCGCGGAGGCGATTTCCAAGCGGCTGGACCACGTGGTGAAGTTGTCGGAGGAGTTTCTCAACACGCTCGACGTGGAGAAGGTCTGCATCGCGGCGGCAAACCTCACGACCGGCGTGGTGCCGTACGACCGGTGTTCGATATCGCTTGGGCGGCCGGGTTCACTGGAAGTCGCGGCGGTTACCAAGCAGGACCTCATCGAGGTCAAGAGCGTGATGGCGCGGAAAATCCGCGAGATTTCCGAGCGCCTGCTTGCCAAGGGCGAGCCGATGGCGATTACCTCGGAGACGGTAGGGCAGATAGAGAAAGAGGAATTCCGCAAGGAGGTCGAGGAATACTTTGAATTGACGGGGATGAAGTCCATCTATTCGATGCCGCTCAAGGCGGGGGAAGAGACGCTGGGCGTGATGCTTTTCGAGTCGTATACGCCCAACGCCTTTGACGACCGCGGCGTGCACAACATGGGCTACCTGGCGGTGCACACGTCCCGCGCGATTGTCCGCGCGCGCCAGTACTCGAATCTGCCGCTGATAAAGGGCTGGGAGGCGATAGCCCGCGCGAGACAGAAAGTGAAGTCGATGCCGCGGCACAAGTTGTACATCATCTCCGGCCTCGTTGTCGCCGCGTTCCTCGCCATGATTTTTGTGCCGCTGGATTACAACGTAGCGGGCGATTGCATGGTGGAACTGAAGGATCGGCCTTTCGTCTATGCCCCGTTCAAGGCCAGGATAAAGGAGGTTATTGTGAATGAGGGGCAGAAGGTGAAGGCGGGCGATGTTCTCATCAAACTTGACCACGAGGACCTCGATAACCTTCTTAAGGCTCACCAGGCCGACTACAAGAAGGCGCAGAAACTTATCCACGCCGCCGAGGCCGGCCAGAACGAAGCCGAGGTGCAGCGTCTGCGGGTGGAAATGGAACAGGCGGGCGCCGACGTAAAGCGCATTGAGACGGAGATAGCGCGCTGCGACCTGCGCAGTCCCATTGACGGCACGGTCCTTACGCGCGGGCTGAAGGAACTTGCGGGGAAGGTCGTGGATGTCAACGAGAGGATATGCGAAATAGGCAGCACCGGCAGCATGAAGATCATCGTTCAGGTTCCCGAGGACAAGGTGAGCCTGGTGTCCGAAGGGCAGGAAGCCGCGACGGTGGTTACCACCTTCCATGACCAAGAGATAAAAGGCCGCGTGAGCCATGTCCCGCTTGAGAGCACACCGGGACTCAAACAATCCAATGTGTTCCTTGTGGAAATCCCGCTCGACAACTCAAGCGGCAAATACAGCGCTGGACTGATGGGCAAGACAAAGATACACTGCGGCAAGAGGAAACTCGGCGCGGTGATTTTCGGGGATATCCTGGAATTCGTCAGGAACAAACTCGGCGTCTAACGTCGTGGAAAAGGGCTACCCCCTTGTCCGACGGTTTCTCCACTTCATAGAGGAAAATCGAAACAATGAAGACTGCATTTATTTTCGTGCTCTTTCTTGCGATGGCGTGCCTTGCGGCGCTCCTTTTCCCGCATTTTCCGGTTGTGAACGGTTCGGAGGAAGGCGCGCCTGCGAGCGCTCCTGCCGCCGTCGCGGATCCCCCGGCCGGGGCTGAAACGCCGCAGCCGGCCGCGCAGCCAGCCGATTCAAAGGGACTGGAACTGGAAGGCATCATCTACGCGAACAAGACCGTTCATCTCGGCACGGTGGATCGCGGACAGGTGGCGGAAATCAACAAGAAGGAAGGCGACGAAGTGGCCGCGGGTGAAGTTCTCGCGCGGCTGAAATACGACAAGGCGGAAATACAGCGGGACCAGGCCGCAACCGCGATTGCGCTGGCGGAGGCGCGTTTGCAACTGGCCGCTACGGACGCGGATTATTACGAACGGGATTTCAAGAAGACGGATGAACTTTACAAGAACAAGGCCGCCAGCGAATCCGAAGTGGACCAGGCCAGACTTAAGCGGGACGAGTCGGCGCTCAACAAGGTCGTAGCCGAGAGCGACCTCGCCATGGCGAAAGAAACGCTGCGCTACCGCGAGGCCGACGTTGAAGAAACGAAAATCACCTCGCCGATCAAGGGCGTCGTAACGCAGAAATACATCGAAGTCGGCGAAATATACGAGGCTGGCAGCACCCCCGTGCCGATGTTTGAGATAATCGACATCGACACGGTCAAGGTGGTCGTGCACCTCCCGCAGGAATTCATCCCGCGGGTGAATGTAGGCGACAAGGTGCGCGTGAAGGTGGAACTGTCGGGCGAGGCGCTGTACGACGGCGAGGGCACGGTTGCCTACATCCACCCGACCATCGACCCCTCGAGCGAGACGCTTCTCGTGAAAATCGACGTCCCGAATCCTGACCACAAAATCAAGGTTGGGCTGAGGGGCAAAGTCACTTTCAATTGGGCTGAACCCCCGGCCGCCAGCGAGTAACAAAAACCGGATGGCTGAAGCGACACAGACACAAGTTCCACCGCGCGGGCCGCAAAAGCGCAAGGAAGTACTCCTGAGAATCAGGCCCGACGTGGAGATCTCCGAGCAGCACAGCGCAGGCGAGACGTTCTACGTGATAAAGGATCCGCTGTCGTTGCGCTATTTCCGCGTTTCGGAACTTGAATACATCGTCGTGTCGCTGATGGACGGCACGAACACCATCGAAGACATCTGCCGCAAAGTGGCCGAGAAGACCGGCGGGCTGCAGATTCCGAAGGAGACCGTCACTGATTTCGCGGCTAGCCTCAGGCGCACCAACCTGCTCGCCAACACTTTCCCCGACGACGCCACGCTCCTTTATAGGATGCTCCAGGCCCGGCGCAAGGCGCGCGGCCTGCGTTACAAAATCAAGAACATCCTCTATATTAAAGTCCCGCTCATCGACCCCGATGAGATTCTCAACCGCATCCGCCCGTACGTCCGCTTCATCTTCACGAAGTGGTTCGTGGCATTCGCGGCGATAATTTTCCTTCTCGCCGCGCGTATCGTGGCCGGCGAGTGGGAGAGGCTCATCAGCGGGCTTGAGGGGCTGCTCACCATCGAGAACCTGTTCTACTTCTGGCTGATATTCATCGTGGTGAAGGTGATACACGAGACCGGCCACGCCGTTTCGTGCAAGCATTACGGCGGCGAAGTCCACGAGATGGGGCTGCTGTTCCTCGTCTTCACGCCGTGCATGTTCACCAACATTTCGGACGCCTGGACCTTCAAGCAGAGATGGACGAAGTTCGTGACGAGTTTCGCCGGCATAATGGTGGAGGTGTTCGTCGCCGCGATTGCCACGCTGGTGTGGGCGGGCACGTTTGAATATCCGGGCCTCGTCCACGAACTCTCGTACAAGGTGATGGTGCTGTGCAGCATCACTTCGGTCATCTTCAACGGGAATCCGCTGATGAAGTTCGACGGGTATTACATCCTGAGCGATTTCCTCCAGATGCCGAACCTCCGCGTCAATTCCATAAGATTTATTGTCACCAGTATCCGCAAGTACCTTTTCCAGATGCCCGTGGAAGGCGCGGAACTCAACAAACGCACAAACCGTATCTATCTCATCTATGGCCTCCTTGCTACTGCATGGCTTGCCTCGGTGATGACCGGCATCTGCGTGGGCATGCTGAGAAAGTTTTACCTTTTCGGCGTCTGGATGACGTTCTTTACCGTCATGGCACTGGTTGCGAAAACCTTCAAGGGCGGCAAGTTCCTCGTCGTCAACCGAAGGACCATCGGCTGGAGCGGGCGGACCCGCGTAATCCTGCTCGTCGTTCTTGTGGCGGCGACATACTTCCTCTTTTTCTTCCCGATAGACGCGCAGGTTACATCCACTTTCGTTCTCCGGCCCAAAAACCTCACCGTTGTGATGGCCCCTGAGCGCAGCCAGCTGGCCGAGGTCTATGTGGACGAAGGCCAGTGGGTGGAGAAGGGCGCGAAGGTCATGCGTTTCGAGAATGAGGACCTTGACGCAAATCTGGGCAATCTGCGGAGTTCGCTTAAGATCATACAGAGCCTCTTGAACGGTGAAAAACTGTTGCGCGGGGCTGACAGCGCATATCTGCGTCCTGACGCGGTCGCCAAATACGAAGGGCAACTCGCCCAGACAGAGGCCGCCATAAAGGACTTCGAGGACAAGGAAAGCCGGTTGGTCGTGCTTGCGCCCGTGAACGGATACGTGATTTCATCAGAACTCAAACGGCACATCGGCCGCGGCTTTGAAACAGGTGAGGGCCTCATGGAAATCGGCGATCCATCCGTCATGACCGCGGAAATAAAGGTTGAACACCAGGACTTCGGCAACATCCGCGAAGGGCAGAAGATTGTCCTGCGCGTCAAGGCCCGCCGCGACGCCCCGGTGGAGGGAAAGGCGGAGACGAAATCGCAGCGGCAGTTGCCGCAGGTTTCCAAGGAGGTCGCCGCCACCGCGGGCGGCACCATATTCACGCGGCGCAATCCTTTCAGCGGGGAGGAAGTTCCCATCGCCAGCGTTTACGAGGTAACCATGACGGTCCCCAATCCGGAGAGGGACCTCCGCAAGGGCATGACCGGCAGCGCGAACATTTATTACTCCCGTACCACCATCGCGGCAAACTTCTGGAAGGGCCTTATCTCCTGGCTCAAGGACATCTTCCGCCTGTGACATAGACTATTAGGCTGTTGGACTGTTCGACAGTTGGCCCTGACAGTCCAGTAGTCTAATAGCCTAACTGTCTAACAGCCTAATAGTCTAACGGTCTAACAGTCTAATCACCGACGGAGAAAAAATTGCTCGTTGCGTTTGCCGCTTCATTTCTTCTGGTGGTCCTCGCGGAGATGGGGGACAAGACTCAACTCCTCGCGATGGCCTTTGCCGCGAAATACAAGCCCGGCAAGGTCCTCGCCGGGGTGTTCATAGCGACGGTCCTCAACCACTCGCTCGCCGTCGCCACGGGAAGGCTCCTGAGCGAAGTCGTTCCGCTCGACATTATCGGCGTCATCGCGGCGCTGTCGTTCATAGTCTTCGGCTGCTGGACGGTGCGCGGCGACTCGCTCCACGGCGAAGGCGGCGGGCGGACGCGCTACGGGCCGGTGGCCACGGTGGCGATCGCGTTCTTCCTCGCGGAATGCGGCGACAAGACGCAACTTGCCACCATCAGCCTTGCAATAGAATACAAGAGCGCTGTCGCGGTCCTGGCGGGCACGACGCTCGGCATGCTCGCCGCGGACACAATCGGGATTATGCTTGGCGTGGTTCTCGGCAGAAAGTTGCCCCAGCGGGCCATCGGATGGTTTTCCGCCCTAATATTCGTGCTCTTCGGCCTGTACAGCGTGGCGGCGTTTCTCGCGGCAAGGCTCGCCCTCTGGCGCACAATCGCCGTCACCGGCGCTCTTGCGCTCGCGACCGCCTTCGCGCTCTATTACCTTTCCTACGCGCGGCAAAAAACCCCAACAAAGGGGGTCTGACCCCTTTTGTTGGAGTTGCATGACCGCAAAATAAAAAGCCCGTCCTTTTGGGGACGGGCTTTTTTCTGCGATGCCGGCGTGGTGTGATGTGTTATGAACTTCTGCGGCTCAGTTCCGCGTTCAGCCTGTCGATCTTGTCTTTCAGTTCCTTCTGGGTGGAGTTTTGCTCAACCGACTTCCCGTAGTATTCCAGGGCTTTTTCCGTCCTGCCGAATCTCTCGTATATCTCGCCAATTCTCTGGCTCACGAGATAGTTGTACTTGAAGTCCGTCGCGTTCTTGTAAAGTATCATGTACAGCCTGAACGCCCCGTCGTAGGATTCCTGTGCGTAAAGAATGTTGGCGGCCTCAAACATGTTCTCGGCGGCCTGCGGATTCGAGGTCAGACGGCTCACCTCCGGATTGGCGCTGACGCGGGTGATAAAATCGTCCTCGGGGAGTTTTGTGGTAGGCACTATCGCCTCCTTTACCGCTTCCGGTGGGACGGGCTGCTGGCTGGCCGGCGGCCTGAATATCCACATGACAGTACCGATTATCAGCATCACGCTTGCCGCGCCGACGAGGAACGGGCGCAGCGACTCGCGGTTGAACAGCGGGATTATTTTCCTCTCCGCGGGTTCCTCCTCGCGCAATGCCTCGGAGGCTGCCCTGAAGATGTTCTCCACCGCATGGTTGGATGGCACGCGGGATTCGGCCTTCTTGAAGACCTTGCTGGTGAACTCCATCTCGTGGAGCGCGGAGGCGCATTCCGCGCAAACGCGCACATGCTCTTCAACCTTCACGGCGTCTGCCGGTTCCAGTTCACCGTACACGTAGTCGAGAAGAATGTCTTGAATTTTAGAGCACTTCATCGCGGACCACCTCTTCAGTTATCCTTGCTTTGGCCAGGGCTTTTCGCAGGTTCGCCAAAGCGTATCGCATCCTGCTTTTCACCGTATTCGTCGCAGTTCGCGTGACCTTCGCGATCTCGCGAAACCTCAAATCCTGGTATTCCCTCAAAACGAACACCTCGCGCTGTTCCTCGGGAAGCGAATCAATCGCCTTCTTGAGCACCTTCTGAATTTCCTTTCGGAACACCGACCTGTCCGCGTCGATGCTTTTGCCGGGGATCATGTTTTCAAGGGTGTCCGAACCCTCGTCGTCCTCGCCTCCGCCGGCGTTGAGCGACTGATGCTTCCGATGCTCCATTTTCCTCAGGTGGTCGATGCAAAGATTGCGCGCTATCGTATAAAGGAGCGTCGTGAACTTCGCCTGTGCTTTATAACGTTTCACCTTCTGAATTAGTCTGAGAAAAGTTTCCTGAAAAATATCTTCCGCAACCTGCGAGTCTCCCACGTACCGGTAGGCGAAAGAAGTAACGCCTATGCGGTGCCGCAGAATGAGCGTTCGGAACGCCTCCGCGTCGCCCCGCTGGTACCTGAGCATCAGCATCTCGTCGCCGTCTTCTTTGAACACCTCACACCTCGCCTGAAATGTAACCGATTGCCTTACAAAGCATTAAACGAGCCAGCCCGCCTTTTGGTCTGGAAAATCCCGCATCCGGTAACATCGGAAAAATCAATCTGGAACAATACTATTATAGCAGATTTCGCGCCATTCCTCTGCCGCGCGTGCAACAAAAAAGCCCCGCGCTTTTCACGGCGCGGGGAAATATGCTGTTTGCAGGATAGGTTTTCTTGGCGTCCTTGGCGTCCCCGCCAAAGGGGGGCCTTGGCGGTTTAATTTATTTTTTGAGGCCGGCCACGAATTTCTCGAAGCGGTCCAGGCCTTTCTTCAAGTCCTCCATCGAAACCGCGAACGAAAACCGCACCGCCCAGTCCGCGCCGAAGGGCTTGCCCGGAATCAGCATCACGCGCGCGGCCTCAAGGCACGCTTCGCAGAAAGTGAGCGAATCCGTTATCGCCTTGCCGCCGGCTCTCGCGCCGTACCAGCGCGAAACGTCCGCCAGAACGTAGAACGCGCCCGCCGGCTTGGGGAACGGAATCCCCATTTTCCTCATGCGACCTATGATGTATTCCCGCCTGCGCGCGTACTCCTTCCGCATTTTTTCGACGGCGCGGCTGTCTCTCTTCAGCGCGGCCAGCGCCGCCTTTTGCGCTATCGAGTTCACGTTGGAGACTATCTGCGCCTGCAGGCGGCTCATGGCCTGTATCGCCACCAGCGGCCCCGCCGCGTAGCCCACGCGCCAGCCGGTCATCGCGTACGACTTGCTGAACCCGTTGACCACGACCGTGCGGCTCTTCAACTCCTCCGAGAGCGCGGCGATGCTTACGTGGCGCCCGTCATAGACGAGTTTCTCGTAGATTTCGTCGGAGACGATTGTCAGGTCCTTTTCAATCACGACCTCGCCGAGCGCGCGGAGTTCCTTCTCGGAGTACATTGCGCCGGTAGGGTTGTTGGGGCTGTTGAGTAAGAGAAGTCTTGAGCGGGCTGTGACGTGTTCGCGCAACTGCTTCGGGGTTATCTTGTAATCGTTCGAGGCGTCGGTCTTCACCGCGACGGGCTTCGCGCCGACGGCCTTGGCCATCTCCGGGTAACTCAGCCAGTAAGGCGCGGGGAAAATCACCTCGTCGCCCTTGTCGCACAGGCAATATATCGCGGCGAAAATCGCCTGCTTGCCGCCCGTGGTTACGATGACCTGCTCCGGCGGGTAGTCGAGATTGTTTTCCCCGCGGAGTTTTTCCGCGATGGCCTTGCGGAGTTCCGGTATGCCGGCGGTCGCGGTGTAGCGCGTGAAGCCTTCGTCAATCGCCTTCTTCGCCGCGTCGCAGATGTACTTGGGCGTGGGGAAGTCCGGCTCGCCCGCCGTAAAGGAGACCACGTCCACGCCGTTCGCCTTGAGTTCCTTGCCTTTGCTCGTCAGGGCAAGCGTGAGCGAATCATTGATGTTCTGGGCGGTTTTCGATGTCTTCATGTGTTTATTCCATTTGCTGCCGGTGCAGGAAACCGCTAATTTGACCAAATAATTTTGTGGAAATCAACCTTATTCCCATCTGATTCATCCCCGCCCTTGGCGAGGTCCGCCGGAAGGCGAGATTTCGCCGGAGGCGAACTCGCTGAAGGTGGCCCGCCTTCGCCTCAGATGGCCGTAGATTGTTTTCACCACAAAGGCATGAAGAAAGAAAACCACAGATTGCACAGATTACGCAGATTTAGGGTTTCTGGAACGGTGTGAAAAAAGAACAGGCGGTTAAGCCCGTTCTCGGAACTCCAAAAACCTCAGTGTCTTCGTGCCTTGGTGGTTAGAGATACAGGTCAAAGGTCAAAGTCATCTGCGGCTAAATAATTTTTGAAGAATTTTTCAGAAAGTACTTGACGTTCGCAAGTTGACGGGATATGCTTCGTCATGCGCACACAATATCATGTGTACGTGGGCACATGGGGCGGTGTGCGGGCGAACGAAAACCAAGAACGAAAAACCAAAAACAGGGGGATTTTCATTTTTCGTTTTTCGCTCTTCGTTTTTCCGCGCGGCGGCGGGCGGCTGCGGGAAAATGCGAAAAATGCGACAGTCGGTTCACGGGAAAACGCGCTTAAGGGCATGTGATATATGCGGTAATGACCGGAAAAGGGTGAAACAAAAATGCGAAAAATGCGAAAAAATGCGACGGAAATGCGAAAAAATGCGACGGAAATGCGACGAAATGCGACGGAAATGCGACGAAATGCGACGGAAATGCGACGAAATGCGACAAAATGCGAAAGTTTTGGCGCGGGACGTGTGCCTTTCTGGTTACATTGCGGCGGGTATTCCAGGGCTTGAGGTTTTGGCCTTTGCCCTTCCACCCGACTACCGCCCTATCTTCAGGCGCTCGGCGTTTATTTCGGGCAGGCCGGCCTCGATGATTTTTTTCGCGGCGGTCGCGATGTCGTATTCCGCGCGGCAGATGCGGACGATCCTCGCGTTCGTGTCATAGACGGCGAAACATGAGCGCGGGTCTTCGTCGCGCGGGGCTGCAACAAATCGGCCCCGATCTTTCATTCGTGATGAGAATGAGGAATATCGGGGCCGTTGTGTTTTACGATGAACCGTACGCCGGCTACTGTTTTTTCGCGATTTCGCGGATCTTTGTTATCATCACGATCTCGTCTTGCTCAAGGTGCGATGTCATGTTTCCCGCGCGCTCGATGATGTTCGGCGCGGAGTACACGTAGTGGTACACCTGCGTGATGGTCCGTCCGTCGCGGTCGATGGGTGTGAGTTCCCAGTAGCCGGAATTCAGGTTTAGGTTTGATTTGATTTTTTCCCACTTGAGGATGAAGTGCTCCGGGTCTTCCGTGTAGCGGACGCGGCCCTGGAGTTTTATTACGCGGCGTCCGCGGGTGTCGATGACCAGGGTGTTGCCGTTGCGTTCGACGATTTTATAAGACGTGGCGCTTGGGATGAGGTTGGGGTAATTCTCGTAGTTGGTCAGCGCCGCCCAGACTTTTTGCGGGGGGGCGTCAATCTCCGTGCGCCATTCGGTGCGCTGTGAGCCGGCGTCGCACTGGACTTCTTTGGTTTCGCAGTAGATTTGATTGTCCAGGGCGGCGGCTGAAACTTCGGGGGCAAAATGCTTCTGCTGAGGGGTAACATTTGCACTGCAGGCGGGTAATGCGATTAACAAGAAGGATAGAATAAGGTAGCGAAGGCTCGTCATTTTCCCGTCCCTTAAAAGAGGAAAGTGTCAGTCCCCAATTCTACGATGGAATCGGGCGCGTTGGGATTCCGCGGCCCCCTCTCACGGCTCGCCTTACTTAGTCCTTCTTCGTCCGCTAACGCGCGCGAACCTATCTCTCCTCTGATGTCCGCTCCTTGCGGACTCAAGGCAGGAACGATTTGCCTTGTTTCCTCCGATTACTTTGAACAATATGGTTCACGCCACCAATTGGAGGGTGATCCTAGAGCATCCGCCATTGCGAATCAAGGCCGGTGTCTAATTATTTGATTCCTCTAATCTTACGACAGAGGCGAGTTTAGAGAGAAAGATACACATCAGGTATATCGTGTTCCGTTAAAGATTTCTTTAACGAATTTCAAATTTTGCGTAAATCTCGTCAGCCGTCTCGGGGTAACAGTTTGTCATGCAACGCGGGCACTCTTCCAGCAATATTGCTTCGCGAACGCGTTCGGCGTTTTCTCCCGACCAGATTTGCCCAAGCGGCTCGGCGAAGAAGCGGTCGATTTGCGGTAGCGTAAGTTCCGCCGCGCCCTTCTGCTTCAGCCAGATGGAACACATCGCGCACTGCGCGTCGCAGCGGTACGTTACCGGCAAGCCGAGTATTTTTGGCACATCAGTCATTTTGAAGAATTGTGTGGTAAACCGCGTCCATCCGGCGCGCGATTTCGGTCCAATCGTACTTCATCGCGCGCTCTCTGGCTGCATTAGACATTTCGTTGCGGTTTTTTCGTCTTTGAGAAGCGCGAGAATTTTTTCCGTAAAGGCCAGCGCGTTCAGGCACGGCAGGATGCGCACGGTGTTTTCTCCGTACAGGAAGTGATATATTTGCCTTCCGCTCCAGAACGAACGCAGCAGAACTTCCGTTCCCGCGCGGAATGATGCGGGATCCGCCACCGTTCCCGGATGTCCGGAAAGGCGGGGCCGAAAGTTTTGGGGAAACGGCGCAGAAATTTGTAGATGGGGCCCGGCTCGATGGCCTCGGCGTCGAGGCGCGGGCACAACTGCTCATACCCGGAGTGGGCCGAATGATGTTTCCACCGCCAGACGGACAGGATTTTCATTGACGGGAGCCTGCGGGACACGGGTCTGTTTGGTGATGTTGGGGCCTTGCGGGGCTTCCATGCCGGCGGCAACCGCGCTTGCCGGGGCGAGTCATACATTCAGTGAATGATCGCCCCCTCGCTGTAAGGTTATTGACCCGGCGTTGGGGCAGACTTGATGGATTTTTCACAAACTGAACGTTCAGGCGCTGACCGTTCCGTATTTTATAATTTATAAATTATAAAGCGCAGGAAAAATCTCAAAAATCTTGACAAAATTGTTAAGTTGAGGTTATAATATACCGATAATTCTGGCGTAATAAGACATGAAAAAGAATTGCAATGCGTAACGATTTTCCCCTCTCTCGTTGACCATTGCAATCTCGGGGGGCGCCGAAAGGCGTCCCGCGTTTTTTGTGGAGATTCGGCCGGGTTCGTCCCGGCCTTTTTTGTTTGCCGCCCGTTCGACAATGTCCAACCTCAACTAAAGCCTTGCCAATCAGCCCGCTTGAACTTATAATTTCCCTTTCGGAACAAAGCATTTTCCAACGCAGTCATGCCTTTTCACGGAGGAGAACATGACCAAGCGAACAATTGAAGACGTTGACCTGAAGGGAAAGCGGGTCCTCGTCCGCGTTGACCTGAACACGCCGATTGAAAACGGCATAGTTACCGACGATACGCGCATAAGGGCCATTTTGCCCACTCTGAGATACCTCATCGCCCGCGCCAAGAGAATCATCCTGGTTTCGCACCTCGGCCGCCCCAAGGACGCCCCTGACCCCAAGTACAGCCTTAAGCCCGTTGCCGAATGCCTCAGCGAACTCGCGCGCACGCCGATCAATTTCTGCACGGATTCGCTCACGGACAATATCGACGCGGTGAAGAAATCCTGTGAAAAGTTCAAGGTTACTCTCCTTGAAAACATCCGCTTCTACCCCGGTGAAACCAGGAACGGCCCCGCGCTCGCGGCGAAACTCGCCGAACTCGGCGACATCTTCGTGAACGACGCGTTCGGCGCCGCCCACAGGGCGCACGCCTCCACCGTCGGCGTCGCGCAGAAACTGCCCACCGTCGCCGGATTCCTCATGAAAAAGGAAATCGAGTTCCTCTCCAAGGCGCTCGAAAACCCGGACCGCCCGTTCGTCGCGGTCCTCGGCGGCGCAAAGGTCTCCGACAAGATCGGCGTTATCCAAAACCTCATCCAGAAGGTTGACACAATCATCATCGGCGGTGGCATGGCGTACACCTTCATGGCCGCGCAGGGCAGGCCCGTCGGCAAGTCGCTCCTCGAGCCGGACAAGATTGACCTCTCCCGCCAGACCCTTGAGCAGGCGAAAAAGAAGGGCGTTAAGGTCCTCCTCCCCATCGACCACGTCGTTTCCAGCGAATTCGGCGACAAAGGCGACGTTAAAGTAGTCGGCGAGAACGGCATTCCCGAAGGCTACATGGCCCTTGACATAGGCCCTAAGACCGCGGAACTCTATGCAAAGGCGCTCGCGGACGCGAAGACCGTCGTGTGGAACGGGCCGATGGGCGTGTTTGAGATGGAGAAGTTCGCGCAAGGCACGCTGAAGATCGCACAGGCCATGACGAAGGTCAAGGGCGTTACCATCGTCGGCGGCGGCGATTCGGTCGCGGCGCTGGAGCGCTTCAAACTGGCCGACAAGATGACGCACATCTCCACCGGCGGCGGCGCGTCGCTTGAGTTCCTTGAAGGCAAAAAACTGCCCGGCATCGAAGCGATACCAAATAAAGGATGAAGGATGAATTATGAAGGATAAATATTCGCTTCTATTCATCCTTAATCCTTTTGCCTTTATCCTTAAGGAATAGCCATGTATCTTGACAAGCCCATCACAACTTACATCGAAGACCTCTCCGCGCGAAAGTCCGCGCCCGGCGGCGGAAGCGCCTCCGCCCTCATCGGCGCGGTCGCCGGGGCGCTATGCTCCATGACCGCAAACTTCACCACCGGCGAAAAATACAAGGAGGTCGCTCCGAAAATCGAGCGGATTTTGAAGGACTGCAAGGCCGTCACCGACCATTGTGTGAAGATGGTCGAGGAGGACGTTATCGCTTACGGCGCGATTGAACGCGCCCATGCCATGCCGAAAGGCACCGACGCGGAGAAGGAAGCCCGGACGCGCGCGCTGCAGGGCGCGCTCAAAGGCGCCACCCGCGTGCCGCTGGCCGTCTTTGAAAGATGCGCCGAACTTCTGCGCCTTCTCGACGAACTTGTGGACATCTGCAACCCGAATCTTATTACTGATGCTGGCGTTTCGGCCTACGCCGCCCACGCCGCGATGCATGGCGCGCGGCTGAATGTGGAAGTCAACTGCAAATATATAAAGGACGCCGTCTTCGTGGCGGATGTGCGGGCGGAGATTGGGAAGGCGCTGGCGGAGGCCGAGAGGATAAAAAACCGCGTGACAGACAGAGTGAATTCACGGGTCCGCGGCGGCTAACAGGCGCACGCGATGATGATGCGCGGCGACGAAGTCTTCAGCGTCAAAGTTACGATCGGCCAATGACAAAGCGGCACGGGCCGCATAATCGAAAAATCAACGATAGGGCAATACGATGACGCGGAAAAAACCGAAAGTTGCGGACAGAAAGAAGCAGGCGGTCATCGACCGCATGTTTGAGGAAGGGCAGGGGCATGTCTTCCGCTTCTGGGGCGAACTGGACGAGGCCCAGCGCGACGCGCTTATCGCGCAGTGCGCGACAATTGACTTCGGCCTGATGAAGCGGCTCGTCGCGGAACACGTTCGCGGCGCGGCGGCGGAGGCGAAGCGCGTCATCGAACCTGCGCCGATTCTCCCGCTTCCGAAAACGGACGAGGACAAACAGCGCGCGGCTAAAGCGTTCGAAGCCGGCGAGGCTCTGCTCCGGCAGGGCAAAGTCGCCTCCTTCCTCGTCGCGGGCGGCCAGGCTACGCGGCTCGGCTACGATAAGCCCAAGGGCACGTTCCCCATAACGCCCGTCAAAAACAAGACGCTTTTCCAACTCCACGCGGAAAAGACCCTTGCAATGAGTCAGCGTTACGGCAAGCGCATCCCGTGGTACATCATGACCAGCATCCTCAATCACACACAGACAACGGACTTCTTCGAGGAGAACAAATATTTCGACCTGCCCAGGGAAGACGTATGCTTTTTCTCGCAAGACATGATCCCCGCGGTGGACAAGGAAGGGAAGTTCATCCTTGAGTCGAAGGGCGTCGTATTCATGAACCCCAACGGCCACGGCGGCTCGCTCCTTGCGCTGAAAAAGAGCGGCGCGCTGGCGGAGATGAAGAAGCGCGGCGTCGAGGAGATTTTCTACTATCAGGTGGACAACGTCCTCGTGAAAATCTGCGACCCGCTGTTCATCGGCCTCCATCATCTCGCAAAGGCGGAGATGTCAACGAAGGTCGTCGGCAAGGCGCAACCGGAGGAAAAAGTCGGCATCACCGCGCTTGTCAACGGCAGGCTCGGCATCATCGAATACAGCGACCTCACCAGAGAGCAGATGCATGAGCGCGACAAGAGCGGCGCGCTAAAATTCGACGGCGGCAACATCGCCGTGCACATGATCCGCGTGGATTTCGTGGAGCGGATGAACAGGGGCGGCCTGCAACTGCCGTATCACAAGGCGGTCAAGCACGTCGAAGGAATCGACGCGAAGGGCAAGCCCATCGCGGCGGACGTGAAGAACGGCGTGAAGTTCGAAACGTTCGTCTTCGACGCGCTCGGCGAGGCGGCGAATTCCGTGACGATGGAAGTGCGGAGAGAGGACGAATTCTCGCCGGTGAAAAACGCGGAGGGCGAGGACTCGCCTGCGACCGCGCGCAGGCACCTCGTTGAAATGTGGAGCCGCTGGATGCGCGCCGCAGGGCTTGATCTGCCGAAAGCGAAGGAGGGCGCTTCTCCGTGGGCGATAGAGATAAGCCCGCTCACGGCGCTTGACGAGGAGGAACTGATTGCGAAAGCGAAGGCCGGCGTCTCCTTTTCCTGGGAGTTATACATATAGGAAGGACATTTCCCGCGCGCAAGAGGCGCGGGCTTTTGCAGAGGAGAAAGACGATGAATCGCTGGATTATAGTGGTGTTGCTGGTGGGCTTTCTGGCGTGCGTCGCCTCGCGCGTCAGCAACGCCGGCGGAAACGGCGGGCAACAGCCTGCGGTCGCGCCGGAGTCGAAGCCTGAGATCGGGGAAGGCACGGTTCTGCGGGGCGCGAAGATCACATTGAAGGAGACCGCGCTCGGAACCACGGAAGGCTTAATTCATGGTACCCTGATCTTGAGCCCGGACTTCCGCCGCATCGTTTATTATTCAGAGCGCCTAAACAACAAGATGGTATTGGTCCACGACGGCAAGGAGGGCCTGCAGTACGATAACTTCAACAAGGGCAGGCCCGTCTTCAGCCCCGACTCGCAACACCTTGGCCACATTGCCGTCAGTGACGGGAAGGCGTTCGTGGTCATGGACGATGTAGAAGGCAAGCGACACCGGGACATCGCCGCCGACAGCCTTGTTTTCAGCCCGGACTCCAGGCGTTATGCTTACGCCGCGGAGGTGCGGGAGGGAAAGCGGGCGGTCGTGACGGATGCCGAAGAGCAAAAACAATACGATGCCGTTACCGCGCCGTTCTTCAGCCCGGACTCGACGAGGCTGGCGTACCTTGCCAAGTCCGGCGGAAAATGGTTTTTGGTGGTTGACGGCGTCGAGGGAAAGCAGCAGTACGAGGACATCGACTCGATGCCCCTGTTCAGCCCGGACTCGAAGCGCGTGGCGTTCATCGCGTTCAGCGGGGGAAAGTATTGCCTCGTTGTCGACGGCATAGAGGGTAAACTCTACGACGTCATCAAGGCCGAGACGATGACCTTCAGTCCTGACTCGTCACGCATCGCGTACCACGCCCGCACCGGGGGGAAAAGCGCCGTCGTTGTTGACGACAAGGAAGAGAAGCAGTACGACGACGTCGGCGGAATCACCTTCAGCCCGGACTCCCGGCGGTTTGCTTACTGGGGCTGGAACGGCGGCGAGAAGCCCGTGAACGTGGTCGTCGTGGACGGCGTCGAAGGCAAACCGCACGAAAGCAGCGGCGCTCCCATCTTCAGCCCCGACTCGAAACATGTCATGTACGTCGTACAGGACGGGCAGAAGTTCGCCGTGGTTCTGGATGGCGTCGAGGGGAAGCAGTACGATCAAATCCCCGAAATATCCATGAGTTTCAGCCCCGATTCTCAGCGCACGGCCTACATCGCTGAATCAGGGAACAAGTGGCTTGTGGTGGCGGACGGCGGCGAAGGGAAGTCGTACGATCTTGTCGGCACGCCGGTCTTCAGCCCGGATTCGAAACACGTCGCCTACTCTGCGAGCACGAAGGCCGATGGGAAGATGCGCGTCGTCCTCGACGGCGTCGAGCAGAATGTTTACGCCAAGATTGCCGAGGGGGCGCTGGGCTTCAGCCCGGACTCGCGGCACATGGCGTACGTCGCGCAGGCCGGCGGGAAGTACGTCATTGTCGCGGACGACGCCGAGGCCGGCGATTACACGAGTTACCTGTTCGGCCACAGGATGCTGAAGTTTGATTCGCCGAACAGTTGCCACTTTATAATGTTGAAGAACACGGAAATGTTTCTTGTCGATTTGGCTATCACGGAGTAGCGCGACGGAGAATTGCCGTCAGGCAAGGCGCGCCCTCGCATTGACGGATATTCCCGGTGGAAGATTTCAAATTCCTGTTTACGGAGGTGCTCTAATGACCGTATTTGTAATGCGAAATACCGTGCTTGCGCTTTTGATGGGGTGCGTGATTGTTCTGTGCGGAGGATATGCCATTGCGGGAGGGAATCCGGATGCGCCCCCGCCCGCTGAACAGACCAATGACACGGGCAATTCCCTCACGTCCAACGAGACCTCTCTGGGCGCGGTGAGCAACGATTTTATAGAGGATACGCTGACTATCAGCCCGGACTGCAGGCATGTCGCTTACGCCGCATACAGCCTCGACGGCGAACGTGTCATCGTTGATGGAAACGAAGAGATACTGGCATACGACGCGATAAACAAGATAATATACAGCCCGGATTCCTCGCGCATGGTATATGTGGCGAAGAACGGAGAGCAGTGCTTCATTGTGGCCGATGGCGACGAACTGACGGAGTACGACGACATCGTGCTGGCGCATTTCAGCCCTGATTCGAAACACATCGCCTACTGCGGCAAATCAGGCGGAAAATTCCGCGTGGTCGTTGACGAGAAGGAACAAAAGCCGTGCGACAATGTTTCCGACCTGACCTTCAGCCCCGATTCCAAGCGCGTCGCCTACGGCGCGAAATCCGGCGGCACGTGGTTCCTGGTCATGGACGGCAAGAAGCAGGGCAAGCGCTATGACGATTTCGCTTACATCGTATTCAGCCCCGACTCCACCCGCGTCGCTTACGCCGCGAAGTCCGGCGACAAATGGATGGTCGTCGCGGACGGCGTGGAGGGCAAGCCGTATGACGATGTCGGCAACCTTGTCTTCAGCCCGGACTCCAGGAAACTGGCCTACATGGCAAAGTCCGGCGGAAAAGCGTTCATGGTAGTGGACGGGAATGAAGACAGCCACCAGTACGACGACATCGACACTCCAACCTTCAGCCCGGATTCCCGGCGGCTGGCCTATTGCGCCAAGTCGGGCGATAAGTGGCTCATGGTTGACAACGGCGTGGAGAGCAAGCATTGCGATAACATCGGCGATCCCGTCTTTTCCCCGGATTCACAGCGCATCGCCTACGCCGTCGAGACCAAAGACAAATGGTTCTGCGCCGTTGACGGGCAGAAGAAGAGCGGGCGCTATGACAAGATAACCTCTCCCGTTTACAGCCCCGATTCCCAGCGGCTTGCCTTTGCTGTGCAGGATGGGGAAAAGATGTTCGTCATCGTTGACGGGAACGTCCAGAAATCGTACGACGGCTTCGGCGGAGACAATGTCGTTTTCAGCCCCGACTCAAAGCACTATGCATACGTCGCCGGTTCCGGAGGCAAGCACATGATCGTCGTGGACGGCCAGGAGGTAGGCAGCTACGACGGCTACGTCAAGGGCAGCCGCATCGTCTTTGATTCCCCCACTACGTGCCATGCCCTTATGACAAAGGGCGATGAGGTATTCCTCTTCGAGGTAACAGCGCCCGGCGAAAACTGACGCGAACGAGCAAGGAGAAAAAGACATGTCCGACAAGACGAATAAAGCAATACGATTCGATTTCACCAACACACTGGCCGCATCCGTCGGGAAGAAGGACGGCGTCGCGCCCGCGGAAATCAAGGCTTTCGAAAAGAAGGTGGTTGCCTGCCACAGACTGCTCCTCGCCGACCGCAAGAGCGGGAAACTCGGCTTCTTCGACCTGCCTTACCAGGACGCGCTCATCAATGACATCAACGGGACCGTCAATGAACTGAAGGGCCGTTGCGAAAACTTCGTGGTCCTCGGCATCGGCGGCTCCGCGCTCAGCAACATCGCGCTCCAATCCGCGCTGAACCACCCGTTCTACAACCTGCTCGACCGCGACGCCCGCGGCGGCTTCCCGCGAATCTTCATCATGGACAACGTTGACCCCGAATACTTCGCCGGCATGCTCGATGTCATCAAGCCGGAGGAGACCATCTTCAACATCATCTCCAAGTCCGGCGGCACCGCCGAGCCTATGAGCCAGTTCATGATAATCCGCGAAATCCTTGAGCGGAAACTCGGCCCCCGCGCGCCGGAACACATCATCGCCACGACCGACAGGGAGAAGGGCCTCCTGCGCGAAATCGTCGGCAGGGAAGGCTTTGAATCCTTCGTCATCCCGGACAACGTCGGCGGGCGTTTCTCCGCGCTCACGCCGGTGGGCCTGTTTTCCGCGGCGATGGGCGGCATCGACATCGCGCAACTGCTCGAAGGCGCGGCGGCGATGGACAGGCGTTGCTCCACGCCGTCTTTGCGGAAAAACCCCGCCTATCTTAACGCTGTCATCCACCACATCGCCGATGTGAAAAAAGGCAAATCCATCTCCGTGATGATGACGTACTCCAACGCGCTCTACCTGATTGCGGACTGGTACCGGCAGTTGTGGGCGGAGAGCCTCGGCAAGAAGTACGACCTGAAGGGCCGGGAAGTCTATACCGGCCAGACGCCCGTCAAGGCCCTCGGCGCCACCGACCAGCATTCGCAGGTGCAACTCTACACCGAAGGCCCAAACGACAAAATCTTCACGCTCGTCGGCGTGGAGAAATACCGCCGCGAAGTCCCCATCCCGAAAATCTACGACCGGTATGACGACCTCGAATACCTCTGCGGCAAAACGATGAACGAACTAATCGACGCGGAACGCATCGGCACGACAATCGCGCTCACCGACGCGAAGAGGCCCAACCTTACGCTCACTCTGCCGGAGATAAACGCGCACACCATCGGCCAGATATTGCAGTTCTACGAGATTTCCTCGGCCTTCGCGGGGCAGTTGTACGGCATAAACGCCTTCGACCAGCCCGGCGTTGAGGCGGGCAAGATCGCGGCGTTCACGCTGATGGGCCACAAGAAATACGCCGCGCAGAGGCGCGCCGTCGTCAAAAAAATCCGCCGCGACAAAAAATGGATTCTGTGATTTGGATTTTTCACCACCAAGCGACCGAAGGAAGTCCCGATCCCGTCGGGGACACCAAGACACCAAGAATTTTCTATGTTTGAATTGGCCACGGATGTCCACGGATTAACACGGTGAAAACCAAAACTGAAGGGCATTACATCCTACGTGTCCCGTCAGAACATGACTCTGGAGGTGCGCATGCTTTCTGTACTAGGAATAGACGCAGCATGGACGACAACGCAATCAAGTGGGGTCGCTCTCGTAAACCAAGTCAACGGTGGATGGGAATGTAAAGCACTCGCACCAAGTTATGAGTCATTCACCAGCCTGTCAAAAGGTGTTGCGGTACAATGGCATGATAAGCCAAAAGGAGGCAAACCTGCGCCCGCAGCATTGCTACGTGCCGCTGAGACCATACTGGGCACACACCACCAAATCAGCGTTATTGCCCTAGACATGCCTGTGGCAACCGTGAAGATAACTGGCCGTCGTGAGGCGGACAATGCCATATCACGTAAATTTGCCTCAAAGCTATGTGCAACACATTCTCCGACACCGACTCGACCGGGGAGTATAGGTACCGCTTTCTCCGAAGGTTTGGCGGAAGAAGGATACCCACTGGCAACCGACAAATCGGAGTCAGGGAGATATCCCAGACTCATCGAGGTCTATCCCCACCCTGCACTACTTGAGCTTATGCACGAAGAGGAGCGACTATGCTATAAAGTGTCCAAGTCATCGAAATACTGGCCTGAGAAGACGGTTCAGGAAAGAATAGAGAGACTCATCAATAAGTTTGATTGCATCCTGAAAGCCCTGAAGAAGAATATCAGGAATATCGAACTACCGTTGCCCCGACAAAGTGATGTCCGTCACCTTTCGGAGTTAAAACGATACGAAGATGCGATAGACGCTTTGGTATGCGCTTGGGTTGGCATACAATACCTATTAGGACGAGCCAAGCCTTTCGGAGACGACACGGCGGCCATCTGGATTCCCGTTACAGAATAAGTAGGCATGAAGATTGTTTGGATCCCCAGCAGTGGCCGTCCGTGCTGATTCGTGGCCAAAAGCAATAATCTGCGTAATCTGCGAAATCTGTGGTTTCATTGAATGTTGTTTTTGGTGACTTGGTGGCTTGGTGGTGAAAGGGCGTATCGGGAAAATCGTATCGGATTTGACTCTCACGGGGGAAAGAATATAATCCGCGTGTCTTGCAGGTTCGTTTCCACCACAAGGTGAAGTCAAACAAGTGAACCGCAAAGGCGCAAAGAGCGCAAAGAATATCCGGAACGGGGTGTCCGGGTCCTTGCATAATTGGTGTTCCGCTGGTTTTTTCTCTTGGCGTACTTAGCGTCTTTGCGGTTAGAATCGTGTTTTCTTAGGAGAAAAAGCATGTCAATCAGCAAACCGTTTCTGCTCGGTGTAATCGTGGCCCTTGGGGCTGTCGCGCTGTTCATGGGAATAATGCAAATGCCCGGCAAGGCCGCCGCCGAGCCCGCCGCGCCCGAAACGCCCGGCCATGTGGACACGCCCGGGCATCCGGAAATGACCATCGCGGTCGTCAACGTCGCGGAGGTCTTCAACAATCTCAAGGAGCGCGCCGCGCGCGAGGAAGACCTCAACCGCCGCAAAGATACGCTGCAGGCCGAAATCCAGAAGATGACCGCCGAGGCCGAGCAACTGCTCAACACCCACGACGCCATGGCGCTCGACGACCCGAAGAGGAACGAGACGCAGGACAAGATAGTGCAGTTGCAGTCCGACGCGGAATACGCGTACAAGAAGGGCATGGCCCTGCTTTCGAAGCGCGAACTGAGCGATCGGCAGGAACTCTACGCCATGATCCGCGAGGCAATTGACAAGTACGCCGCGGAGAATAAACTGACGCTTGTCCTCAAGATTGACGACAAGCGCGTCAGCGACAGCGCGGACTCGCAGAGCATGGAAATCTCGCAGAGGGGCGTGCTTTACAGCGACGCGTCGCTCAACATAACGGCGGAAATAATCAAGATGCTCAATAAGTAGGCTGTTAGACTGTTAGGCTGTTAGACTGTTAGGCTGGAGTGAACGCTGAAGATACTCGGCATAGATCCGGGGCTTGTCAGGAGCGGGTACGGAGTTGTGCAGGCGGCGCAGGGAAGGTTCCGCGTGCTGGAGGCTGGATTTGTCGCCACGACCGCGGAGGGCCGCGCGCCGCTTGAGACGCGGCTGAAGTCGATACACGAGAGCATCTGCGAGATAATCGAGCGGCTGAAGCCCGACGCGATGGCGGTGGAGCAACTTTACTCGCACTACGCGCACCCGCGGACGGCGATCCTGATGGGCCACGCGCGCGGAGTGATTTTTCTCGCGGCCTCGCGCGGCGGCGTGCCGGTCGTCAGTTACTCCGCCACGCAGGTGAAGAAATCGCTCACCGGCAACGGCCGCGCGGGCAAGGAGCAGGTGCAGCGCATGGTGCAGACCGTGCTGGGGCTTGGCGCATTGCCTTCTCCGCCGGACGTGGCGGACGCGCTGGCGGTGGCGCTGTGCCACGCGCATCACAAACAAAAGGATGAAGGATGAATAAAACTAAAAACGAAGAACGAAAACGCCTGACAGCCTAATAGTCTAACAGCCTAGAAGTCTCTTTGTGCGTTTTTGCGGTCCTACTTGCGGGGCAACCATGATTTCAAGGATTTCGGGGAAACTCATCTCCGTCAGCGAAAACCTCGCGGAAGTCGAGATGAACGGCCTTACTTACGGCGTTCTCATTCCGGGGATTCTGAACAAGAAACTCCTCACCCTCCTCAACTCCACGGTTTCTTTCTACACGTATCACTACCTCGAAGGCGGCATCGGCGGCGGGAACCTGACGCCGCGGCTTGTGGGGTTCCTGGACCTTGTGGACAGGGAGTTCTTTGAACTGTTCATCACCGTGCAGGGCATAGGCGTGCGCAAGGCGCTCAAGGCGCTTACGGTTTCCATCGACCGGATCGCCGCCGCGATAGAGACGCGCGACATGGGTACGCTGGTGTCGCTCCCCGGCATAGGGCGGAGGGCCGCGGAAAAAATCATCGCGGAACTAAACGGCAAGTGCACGAAGTTCGCGCTGAAGAAGCGGTTCGCGGAGGCGGAGGAGGAGCCCTTCCGCACGCCGGGCTTCCGCGACGAGGCGATGGACGTCCTTCTGCAGTTGCAGTACAAGCCGGTGGAGGCGGACCGCATGATACAGCAGGCGCTTGACGCGGAGGCGGGCATCGACACGACCGAGCGGCTGCTTGACATGATTTTCAAAATGAAAAAGATCACCACCTGACAGGTGAGACGCCATGGCGATAGAACGTGTAATAAACGGACAGCCGATTGACGAGAACGAGGAGCGCGTGAATTACAGCCTGCGCCCCCGGGACCTCGCGGAATTCGTGGGCCAGAAGGAACTGGTCGAGAAGATCACGATAGCGCTGAAGGCCGCGAAGAGCCGCAAGGAGCAGGCGGAGCACATCCTTTTCCACGGCCCGCCGGGGCTTGGCAAGACGTCGCTGGCGCACATCATCTCCGCGGAGATGGGGACGAAGATATGCGCCACCTCCGGCCCGGCGCTCGCGCGTGCGGGCGACCTGATGGGGATACTCACGAACCTCGAGTTCGGCGATGTCCTTTTCATCGATGAGATCCACCGCCTCTCCGCCATTGTTGAGGAACTCCTCTACCCGGCGATGGAGGATTTCATGGTGGATTTCGTGGTGGACAAGGGTGCGTACGCGAAGACCATCAAGATACCGCTGAAGCCGTTCACGCTCATCGGCGCGACGACGCGCGCGGGGATGCTGAGCGCGCCGCTGCGCGAGAGGTTCGGGCTGTTCCTTCACGTGGATTTTTACCCGGTGGAGGACTTGCAGAAGATCCTCAAGCGCGCGGCTGGACTGCTGCAGATGACCGTTGACGAGGAATCTGTTGCACTCATCGCGCAGCGCTCACGCGGGACGCCGCGCGTGGCGAACAGGCTGCTCAGGCGCGTGCGCGATTTCGCGCAGGTGAAGGCCCGCGGGAAGGTGAACGAGGAAATCGCGCAGGACGCGCTCAAGATGGAGGGCGTTGACGCGCTTGGGCTGGACAGGCTTGACCGCAAGATGCTCACGACCATCATCGAGTATTACAACGGCGGGCCTGTCGGCATTGAGGCGCTTGCGGCGACGCTGAATGAAGAGGTGGACACGCTTGTGGACGTCGTGGAGCCGTATCTGCTGAAAATCGGCTTCATCCGCCGCACCCGGCAGGGGAGGCTGGTCGGCCCGGAGGTGTACGAGCATCTCGGGTTGAGGAAATCGGGGCCGGCGGAGCCCGGCCAGCCGTCGCTCTTTTGAGGGAAAGCGAAAGGCCGCAGAGGTTAATAATTCAATAATCCGCCGGTCTTTTTTCTTGCCTCTGAGCGCCTTTCGCAGTATAATAACGACTCGGAGTAGATGCTCCTCACGCAGGGGCATGGGGGAAGTGCCACACCACCAAGGCCGGAGTAGGGTTTTTTGATACTCTGGAGGTATCCCTTTATGCGCTTTAATCGCCCTCTTCGCATCCTCGAACTCGAGGACCGTATTGTACCTTCCCACACCGAATTTCTGGACGCTGGCATAGGCCACACCACGTCATTCACTTACACCGACAGCGACGGTGATAGCGTCGAAGTCATACGTGACGCAACGAACCACGGCAGCATCGCCGTGATGGACAACGACGCCACCAGCGCATTGGATTTCACGAAGGTAGATTCCATCGTTTTCGACGCCGCCTGCGACACCACCACCACGCTCTTGGTACACGTGACGGATTCCACTGTGGGTTCGGACGGCATTGCGACGGTGGGCTACATCGACTTCAAGGCTCCTTTGGCTATCCAGTCGATTGAGGTCGAGGGCGATGTCATCGGGGACACGTCTCTGGCTCCCACGAACGACAGCATCGCGGGTTCCACTCTCGATTCATTGTGGATTAGAGTGGGGGATACCAACACGGCGGCGGGCGGAAACATAGCGGCGAACAACACGGCAATTCCCCCCTCGCCGCTGCTGCACGCAATCAATCTGAGTGCGGGGCTTGCCGGCAGCATCACCGTCGACGCCGCGATAACGGGCGCGGACGCCTACGCCGTTTTTATAACGGGCAACGTGACGGGTTCCATCACGGTCGGTGATATGACCGATGAGGGGATAAAGCAGGAGGATTCCGTTCCACTCGCCAACGAGGCGATTTCCAGCGCGACCATTTCAATCACGGGGAACGAAGCCCAGAGCCTTACGGGTAACCTGGGTTGCGTTCTTTCAGATGGGTTCATACTCGCCACCACCGTTGATGTCGCCGGGGACTTCGATACCACCAACTTGAAACACCACCCCTCCGGCGCGTCATTGGCCGACTGCATGTCAACCGACTGGGACCGCAACGGAGTCGGCACGATGACAAATGTTACCGTTAACGTCGCAGGCAACGTGGTGGGCGAGTTCAGCAACATGGCGGCCATATCGAGCGGGTTCTGGGGCGCGCCGCCGGCGCTGCAGGATATTTCGTCGCTGGTGCTGAATATCGGCGGCTCCTTCGGGGGGAACGTTGTTTCCGGCGGCAGCATAGTTGACAGCACCTTCACGGTGAATCCGACCGGCACTCCCACGGAGTCGGCGCCTGACATCGGACGGTTCAGCGCGAACGTTCTCGCCTTCGAGGATGTCGACAACCTTGCCGTACACGCGAGAGTCATCGGGGGCGCAGCCGTGAACCCCATCATAGCCGCCGACGCGGAAGCCGAGGCGAAGACATTGTTCAACCTCCCGCCGAGTTTTGATCCCACACTGAACTCAGGCAAAGACTTTGGCGGGATTACTGATTTGTATGTGACAGCCACAGAAGACGTAAACGCGATAATAGGCAACGACCTTGCGGACAACAACGGGGTTGGCGACGACGTTGCGGCAACCCTTACAGCAGGCACGAACGTGGTGCTCACCGCGGATGTTGCGCGCAACTTAACCCTTAATGCGACCGGCACGACGACGTTTGAGGGCGACATCACGACAGGCCGTGACGCCACGATAGGCCTTGATTTCCTTTCCGTTGAAAACACCATAATGGATATCGGAAGGGACTTGGCGCTCACCCCCAACACCACAAATGCGACGAGCTTTGATGCCATAATGTACGTCGGGCGGGACGCGAATGTGCATATCCGGTACGGCTGGATTCATGCCACGTTGGAGGCGGGACGGAACATCGTAGCAGACGTTCTTGCCGATGACGGGCCGAACTCGGCAAACACGATCAACTTCATGGTCTTCGACGCCGACCATGATTACAATGGAGTCGGGACGCTAAGCGGCTCAATCGAGTCCCACCTCGGCCTGGATACGGGCAGCCTGATTCACGGCGCGACTATTACGGCTAATGTCACACTGGAGAGATTCCCCGGTGCGCTTGGCGCGGACATGGACATGCACGGGCAAATCTCCGCAGGACTCGGAGGCATCACGAGCGACATCTCAATCGACGGCTCTCTCAGAAACGGGCTCACTTCCACCGGCAATGTTACCGGCCATATCGTCATCGGCAAGAACCTTATCTCTTCAATAGACGTGACGGGCAATGTGAACTCGCTTGACATCGGGGGCAGCGTCCTTAATGCGCTTCCGCCGGTGCAAAATGAAATCGACGTCAGCGGCAATTTGACTTCACTGCATATCGGCGGCAACGTCGGCCCCGGCATCGGCCCGAGTGATACTGTTTTCATCCACGCCGCCAACTTCAGCACGCTTGCAATAGACGGGAACGTGTCGAATTTCGTGGATATACTCGCCGGCGCGGAGCCTGGTACGGGGACGATAACATCCCTGATAATCGGCGGGACGGCCGTGCCTACGCACCTTCTGGCCGACGGAACGTCGATAAACCAGATACGCGCCAATACCCCCGCATTAAACTACGACCATCTTGTGCCAATCGGGAATAAGACGGTCCAATTTCAACTTGAGAGTTCCATCGGCGGCGGTATGCTGAAAATCCGCGTCGCCAACGGCTCGGCCAAATTCCTATACAGCGACCCCGACGCCGACGGCAAGTTGGACACGCTGGTCGGACTGCAGGTGGACGGCGGCACGCCGAACATCACAGTGAAGGTCACCGGCAATAACAGTCTGGCGACGCTTGGCGTCCTGCACGCACCGTCATATGTAATCCCAAGCGCTACCTCCACGACGCTTTTCCGAAGCGTGAACAACGTGGACTTCCAAAACATCAATGTTGGCGGAATAACCATAAGCGGCAGCGCAAAGAGCATCCACCTGGTTAACGGCAACCTTGTGGATTGCACCATCGGCGACGTGCTTCATCCCAATGGGCTCGGCGTGGGAAATCTGGTCGAACTCGTGTTGCAGGGGAACCTGAGTAAAGGCACCGGCAACCTGTCGGGCAACCTCAATGTGCTGCATGACCTCACGAACAAGGTGGAGGCGATGGACATGACCGGCTCGATTACGGTCGGCCACAATGCCAAGTCGATCATCGCGCGCCATGACCTCGAAGCGACGATAACCGTCCACGGCGATTTGAAGGAGATCGGCGCCGATAACGACACCAATGGCATTAATAAGGATATCATCGTCGACGGCAGCCTCGGGAATTTGAAGGCCAGCAAGGCGCCGTTTACCAGCCTCCTCGTTCAGGCAAATAGTCTAAAGGGGGTCTTTGATGTATTCGGCAAGGCCGATACGATGACGCGCAGCGTCATATATAACCCCATTATTGACGTGACCGTCGCCCAGTATGCGACAGGCGGATTGCTTAGGGTGGACAGTTTTGTCAACCCAAAGAACATACGGTAAGGTTGCCCGGCGCATTTGCGGGGGCACGGAAATGATGAAGTACGGTTGACCTTATAAGATTGACGCCATTGATGAGTTTTCTTAGCGGGAGCGGCAAATGAGATTGCTCAGACGTCTCAAAGTGGACGAATTGGAACAGCGGATTGCGCCCGTCACCCTTCTGGCCGGAGTGCCCGGCTTGAACCACTTCACCTTTACCGACGCCGACGGTGACCTTGTGCTTGTGCAAATCGGGAACTTGCTGGACCCCGCGAGCCCGACAAGCGGCACGGTCACGTTGCTCAATTCCCATGGCGCCGACCCCGGGACCCCCTTCGTGGGTGACCCGAATGCCCCAAACATCGCCACGGTAGTTTTCAACGGCGCGACCGGCGGGCAAACCGACTTTGACATCCAGGTGGTCGGCGGCAGCGGCAACGGCAGCGTGGAGGTGCCGAGCATCACCGCGCCGGCGCTTCTCAGGCAGATCTCAGTTACCGGCCACATAGGCACGGCCAACCTATTCGGCTTTGATTCGTCCACCGTTGACGCCACACACTTCGCGGCTCTTATAACTCGTGGCATCAACGGAAACGTCGACGCGCTGAACATCACAGGCGGCGACCTTGGCGTGGCCTCGAATACCGCGTTGCTGCCGGAGGTGATCATTGATATAGCCGGTAAACTGGGCGCGATGACGGTGACGGGAAGCATCGGTGACGGGCAGGGGATTGCCGAGATAGGGCGGTTCGATGTGACCACCACCCCGCCTACCTTCCTTTCAGGGCCACAAAGCATAGGTGACATAAGCGCTGCGTCCGTCAATCTGGGTGCCTGCATAGGTACGACGGGTAATCTGCACAGCCTGACGCTTTCGGGCGATTTCTCGGGAGGGACGCTGGTCGCAGGCTCGCTGGGCGATTCGGCGACGGGCTCCGGCGGAATACACGCACTGAACATCGTGGGAGGAGTCCTTCCGACCACTGATTTGTCCGGCATAATCACGCTGACCCCGTTCAACACGACAATCACCATCAATGGCAACTGCTACGCGAACATCACGGCGGTGCAGAACATCGGCAGCACGTTTGTGTTCGTTGCCGACTCCGATCCCACCATCCCCGGCGACCAGCCCACGAATTCCCTTGCTACGGCAGTGATTCACATAACCGGCAACGTGGGTTCGCTGGCGACAATCAGCGCGGGCGGCCAGTTCGCGAACCTCACCGACCCCACCGCGACCTCCCCAACCCCTGGCCCGGTCGATACGGCGAACGTGCCGCTCATTATTGACGGCGACCTGGTGGGAAAGGTGGTTACAAGCCTGCACGGTGACGCCTCATTCACACCGCAACTCTTTGCCTTCACGTTGGGCGGTGACACGCCCACCTTTGGGCTGCGCGGTTCACCGGCTACAACCGCCGATATCGTTGTCGGCGGCGACATGGTCAACGCCGCGTCGATTAATGTCCACGGCAGCGCGCTGGACTTCGCGGCGTTGAATGTTAACCTCTTCTCCTTCTCCGACAGCCAGCAGATACGCAACCTCACGTTCCGCGATATCGTGGGTGATGTGACGATAAACCACGGCGTGCCTTCCAACGGCTCCATCACTTTCAGGGACATAACAGCGGGCAACTCCCTTACCATTGAAGGCGGCATCGGCGGGCCGCCCGAAGGCGAAACCCAGTGGGACTTTTCTAGTGGAGCGTTGGTGGCAATCGCCGCGAACCTGACCGGCAACAGCGTCCTGGGCGCGCTCAACAGCGTCCTGGGCTCGCTCACAATAAACGGCGATTCAAGCGGCGAGATAACGTTTGTCGCCGATGTGGCGTTCCTCTCATTTGCTGGCGATCTCGCCGGCGCTGACTTGGACCACCTGATGAAGCTTGGTATAGGCGGCGCGGCCGGAATTATTTACGTGGACGGCAACGTCGGCGAATACGTCAACATAAATTCCACCGGTGATCTTGCCTTGCTGGAAGTTACCGGCTCGTTCGCGAGCAGTTACTTTGACGACACCACAGACACCACCGTATTCACGCTGTCCAGCGGCGGCGGTATCAAATTCGTCAAGGTGGATGGCCCGATTATCGACGAACTTGCGGTTGTGCTCAAGGACGTGATTGGCATAACGACCACTGTGGACGCCTCACATGTAACCACGCAAGCGATCTCGACTCCGCCGGATACCGGAAGCCTCCAGATAATCGATGACAGCGGCGACACCCAGACTCTCAGGATAACCGCCGGCTCCGCCATGGTAACTCTGCTGCCTGTCAGCACCGGCAATGTAATTACGCGCATCGAGGTGACCAGCGGGACACCGTCAATTCAACTGTACAACGCGGAGGTCGGCCACATCGTTTCATCGAAATCCCTCGGCGGGGTTTTCCTTGATCCTACGCTCGTCACGCCGGGAACAACTACAACAACTCCGGGCGGCACCACGCCGGCTGCTGCCGCGGCCACAAGCCCCGCCACGGTTTACACGGTGGAAGCGCGCAACGGCAGCATTGGCGGTATTGACAGCGCCGCCGGCGACATCGTGCGGGTCCTTGCAACTAAAGGCGTCGGCAACATATTCGCCGGCATACCGAAAGTCCTCAATTCCGCTAACCACGGAGGCAATACCGTCAGCATGTTTGATGTCTCGATTGCAACCACCATTACAGCGGATTGCGATATCGGCGTGCTCAAGACCTCTGTTGCGACTGGAGGCACCGGTGGAGGAACGCTTGACATAATAATGGACGGTTTCACGGGTGTATATGTTACAAACGGTGGCGTCGGCACCACGCTCGCTTCCGGGGACGTGGCGAATTATGAGATCGCGAAAAATACCGGGCCTATAAAGGCCTCGATAACGGCGCCGCAGACAAGCACCGGCGGCACTATTACAACCCAGCAGTTCGGAGGCCAACTGAGGGGATTCTTTGATATTGACGGCAGTACGGGAGATATTGTCGCTAATACCGGCATAAATGTTGATTACATCCACGTTGGCAAAAGCAGCGGGAACATAATTGCTCTTTCCGGCGGCATCAAAGCCGTTGACGGCATCACGGTGCAGCAGAACATCGGCAAAGTGCAGGCCGGCACCACGGATTTGCAGGGACATTTTGCCGCGAAAGGGGACATCGCTGCTGATATCACAAGCGTTAACGGCAGCATCAAATCAATACGGGGAGTAAACCTGACAGGCGATTTCTCCGCCGGCAAGACTATGGGCGATGTGATCGCGAACGACAACATCGGCATTCGCATAGCCGCAGGCGTTTACCAGGGAAGCATCAGCGCGGGGAAACTGGGCAAGGTCCTGGCCAACAACGACATATACTCCAACATCATTTCCGACTCGTCCGCGGACAGCATCATCGCCAACGCCGACAACGGCATCCAGGGCGAAATCTACGGCGACATCTCAATTGCCAAAAACATCAAGACGGTTTCCGCTTATGAGGACATCGCCGGAAACATCTTCGTCGAAGGCAATCTCGACAAACTCATCAGCGGGAACGGCTCCATCACCGGCGACGTGACGATCCAGGGCAAACTTAAACTGTGGGAGATGGACAGGCCTGTGAGCATGCCCCCGGTGCAAATCAGCGGCACGGTTGACATAGGGCAACTCGAGTCACTTATTGCCCGTGATGCACTCATCACCGGCAACATAACGCTGGGCTCCCTCAAGACCGTCTTTGACACTCTTGAAAGCACGCCTATCGTGATAAGCCCGCCGCCGACGCCTCCGCCGATCGTGTTGCAATATATACTGGGATCGCCGCCTCCCGGATTCGGGTTTCTCACAATATTGAACGGCAACGGCAATACGCTGGGCAAGATAAAATAAGTCGAATTAAAAAGGGCGCACTGTTTTCGGTGCGCCCTCATTATTTCCGCGCGTTGCGAAATTTCCGCCGCCGCGGTTCCGAAAAAAAAGGCGCTCCGAAAATGGAGCGCCTCTTTTTGCGTCGTGTTCTGAGGGGCTACGGCTGCGGCACCTCGAAGACAAGGTGCGAGGTGCTCATGTTGCCGTTTTCGTCGCTCGCGCGGACGACGATCGTGTGCTCGCCGGGGTCAAGATTATCAAGGATTATGTTGATCTCCTCGGTGGCGTTGTCGAACACCCCGTCCTTCGGCAGGCTGTAAACCCAATCCGCCCCATCCAGCGCGTACTCGGTGTGAGCGACTCGCGTGGTCTCTTCCGTCACCGTGCCGCCTATGACCGTCTGCACGACGTTGCGCGCCTGGTCCTTGTTTGTCGCCGCGTTGAGGTTGGCGATTTGCGGCGCGGTGTTGTCGATGGTGAATTCATCGGAGATTATCTCCGCCTCAAGCGCATTGCCGTTTGGGTTGCCGGGTTTGTCGGAGGCGACGAGTTTAATCTGGTATTTGCCGGACGGGAAGAGCGCGCTCTGGAGCACCCATGTCATCTCGCGCGTGGGACTATGGCGGGTGAGCAGTTTCCAGCGTTTTTCGCGGACTTCTTTGTAATAGACGTTGAATTCAAGGGGATCGCCGTTGGGGTCCGTCGCCTGCCAGGCAACCTGGAGGGGCTGTCCGCCGCCGAGCGCCTCGCCGCCCGGGCCGGTCGGCGGCATCTGCTGTTGCGGCGGGCTGGGCATGCTTGGTTCCGCTCCCCCGGCCGAGCCGAGCATCATGTTTGAAATTACCGGTCTGAGGTTTATTGCGGAGTAGTATATGACCACCTCTTCAAGAACCGCCTGCGGCTCTTGCCAGGTGGCGCGGAACTGGATAAAGCGCCCGCGCGGGCTTTTTGCCGGGAAGATGTTGTCATTGGTTTCTTCAGACCAGCCGGTCCATGTGTTGTCAGGGGTTTCGGTGTTCCCGCTGCGGGTCTGGAAAGAGAATTTGCCTGACGCCTTGCACTTTATGTTTCCCCAGTCGCTCAGGCTGTTGGCGTCGAAAATGCGCGAAGTATATACGCCGTCCTGGGCCACCTTGTCGCCGATGCGATAAACCACGCCAGGGCCGCTCGTGCCTATCACGGCGAGGTCGCCGTTGAAGATCTCGAATGTCAGAGCCTGGGGTTCCTTAATGGTGAGGAAGGAAAGTTCCTTGTTTGCTATGTCGTATTTATAGATGCGGTTCTCGCCGACCGCGGCTATGAAGATGTCGTTTGTGCCTCCCCTGATGTTCGCGACAAGGTTTTTCGACTGGAGAAGCGCCTGGATGTCGCCGTTCTTGTCGATCTTTACAACGGTTCCGCCCTGATAGCCTTGTGTTGGATACTCGACGCCGGGGGAAACGTTGCCGCCGGCATCGGCCGTATGGGCGGGCGGAGTCGGCTGCGTGGGAGAGCCGCTCTCCTCTGAGGAAAGCATTTCGTCGGAGTACTCGTATGTACTCTTGTCGGCTGCGTTGTTGACCGCAAGGAAAATCTCACCCTGTCGCGCATAGATGGCGCGGATGTCGGTGGCCGGGAAGTCGTAAACGACGGTTGGAGTGGGCTTCTCTTTTGCGAGTTCATCGGGCGTCAGTTTGAACAGGATGGCGCTCGGAGACGTGCCGAAGTAAAGCGCGCCGTCGTCGCCGAAGGCGAGGGAGAAGACGTGGTTCTCGCTGGAGTCAAATATGATTGCGTTCTTCTTGCCGTCATCGGTTACTTTGTAGAGCCTTCCGGCGGGGCCGGTGCCGACATACATGTCGCCCTTTGCGTCGAAGCACATGTCCCAGATGTAAAACTCCGGCAGGATTACGTACTCCGCCGCGGTGCCATCGGGCGCTATTTTGATAATCCGCCCGCTGGGCATTAGCGCGGCGTAAATGTTGTCTTTAGCGTCAACGGTCATTTTTGTGACAATGACGTCGTTGGAGAATTTCTCGTCAAGTTTGATTTTCTGCAGGACGTTGTCTGGCGTCAGTTTGTAAATGGCCGCGCCTGAGCCGGTGCCGAAGTAGGCCGCGCCCTTGCTGTCGATGGCGGAGGACCAGATGGCAAGGGAGCCCTTGTCCTCGGTCTCGATTTTCTTGAACTCGCGTTCAAGGCGCATCTGGCCTTTGGAGGAGAGGGAGAGATTTTTCATCTCGCCAAAGGCGAAATCCTGGTTCTTGAGTTGCCACTGGCTGCTGGTGACGGCGAGGGCATGTGCCGCGATGACTGCCACAAGCCCCGCGACGAGGAATGCTTTGAGAACTTTCATGCGTTAGTTCTCCTTTCTGTTGATTGTCAGGTGAATTGTATGCGAGCCTTCCACTACCCAGTCGTATTCCTTTATGAAATACTTTGCGTCAGGCCACTCGGTTGCTTCATCTCCCGCAACCGACCGGAACTGCTTTACAATCGACGGGGGAAGTTGTTTGAGCGTTTTCCCCTTGTAGCGTATGCCGGAGGAATTGTACTTGATTGTTGTCACGAAGGCATTGGGCTTGAACAGGTCGCGGCTGATCTCGATCATGTCCTGTACGCTGCTCGCGCCCATGGCAATGGCCGCAAGATCAGAGTTTGCGGAATTGCCGCCTTGGACAATGAGGTCAACCGAGTCGCCCTTGACGTCCTCGGGGATTGGAACCTTCATCTCTTCCCACCATTCGCCTTTCTCATAGCCCTTGAGTTTCAACTTGAGCGTTACTTCTTCGCCGGGCTTGGCCTCTTTGGCGTCGGTCATCACCTGCTGGATGGTCGCCGCGCGCAGTTCGCGCACCATGTCAACCGTGATGTCCACATACTCGAGTTGCACGTGGTGGTAAGGATTCATAATGATTGCGGCGAGCATTTCCGCCATGTTGCGGCTGAAGGAGGTGCCGCCCGCGGACGCGTACGAATCCCACGTCGTCGCTTCGTCGTACCCCTCGAATTTGAACTTCATCTGGACGTACGTCGTAACGTCGCCCATTGCGAGGAGGTCGTCGGCGATGACGTTGCTCGCGCAATAGTAGATGATGTTTGGCAGCAGCGCTTCAAAGTTGGCCATTTCCAGTTTGTAGGTCTTGTATTCGGTCTCGCCGCTTTCGCGGTTTTTCTTCACCGCGGTCCGGATCGTGATAGGAATCATCTTGACGGAATCCTTTTCTTCCGTCATTTCGCCGGAAACGGAGGACGGGCGGTCCCGCGTCAGGACGCCCACCTGGTTGAGCGAGCCGCCGAACTTGAAGGAACTGGCAGTGCTGTTCAGTATCGTCGTGATGGAGCCTGCCGTGACGGGCAGTTTGCACTCCCCGCAGGCCAGGAGCGGGTGGCCGAATCCCGCGATCTTGTTGCCGTCAATCATGGTGAGGGTGCCGAAGACGTAAATCTCCATGTCGCCGCGCACCAGCGGGACGCCGATGGTGCTGCCCGGCTCCAACTGCACCTTCTCCTGCTCCGGGCCGCCGGC
>Ga0315288_10000356_pt1 | contig 57666 bp, 58 predicted proteins | sample YL17G11_20_MG_FD_203454 | JGI IMG/M metagenome (GOLD analysis project Ga0315288, IMG submission 203454) | Sediment microbial communities from Yellowstone Lake, YNP, Wyoming, USA - YL17G11_20 | ecosystem: Environmental > Aquatic > Freshwater > Lake > Sediment | place: USA: Wyoming | collected...
GTCAACTCTCCGGGCTGCCGTCCGCCCTCGTCCGCCCAAGGCGGACTACGGAGGACGAGATCGGATCGATCTCCTTCGGCAACCTGGCAATCATGGCTGGGCGGCGGCGCTGAGCGCCGCCGCAGCGACCCCACCTGCGGGGTGCCACTGGCGCTTGCCTGGGCCGAAAGCGGAGCTTCCGGCTGTCGGCACACCACTTGCTGATACGGCAGCGACGGCTATGCCGTCGCTCCGACAAGCGCCCGAGCTGTAGACCCATGGCTTTGCGTCCCCGCCTTTCGACGGGTTTGCCATTATCGGGAAGTCGTCGTTCTCACAAAAGAGCGGCGACCGGGGATGCCTGCGTCGGCGATCCCGGTCGCTGTTACTGAGTGGTTCCATACCGCGGGAGCCATTCTGAGATGGCTAGAAGGGGAAGATGGGTGAGGGTTGCGCACAAACCCGACAAGCCGGCCGGCAGCGCCCGGAGCGCCCCTCAGGGCTTCTCGTCGAGTGGCTCTCCCAGGTCGTAGGTGCGGTCGATCTCGCCGGTTTCGGCGCGCTCGACCGCGGAGTAGTAGTGGGTGCGCTCCCGTATCCCGGCTTCCTTCATCTGATCCCGGAGGTCGCGGGCGGCCTGCGCAGCCTCGCGCTGGACGTCTTGCCGGCTGCGGCGCTTCGCCTTCGGGAGCTCCACCGCGGGGCGCTCCTCGGGGAGAAGCCGGCTCCGATCGGCGTGCGTTTGCTGCGTGAGCTGCAACAGGGCGTCTGCCAGCCCGCCCTCGGCAGCGCCGTCGAGCACCACCTCGCGGTAATCGTCGATGTGGCGGCGCTTCCCGCCCTGCTTCCGCCGCTTGGTCGGCTCGCCGATGCCCAGCTCGGTGATTGCGTCGCGAAGCTGCCCGCTGCCGCGCCTGGATTGGCGGCCTGCCGAGCGGTCGACGCGTAACGGCTCCCTCTTCTCTGGTTTGCGAGCCATGTTCGCTCCCCGAGAGACCGGACTTGCTTGATTAGACGCTCACGGGGATCGCTTTGTTCTTAGCGACAGCGGGAGTTCGCCGCTTCCTAGCCGCTCAGCCCCAGCAGCTTCGCCATTGTGCCTCCGAAGACGGCCTGCTGGAGATCGGGGCGAAGGTCGATCGCCTTCATCGTGCGCCGGTAATCGTTGAGGACGTCTTCGATCAGGCCGATCGACACGTCGGATCCATAGATGATCTTCTCCCAGGCGTGGCGGCCCTCCGGGTCGCGATACTGGCTCGTCTCCGTCCACCAGAGAATCGACTGGAAGAACTCCGGCGGATTGCACTTCAGGCTCGACCCGCTGAGATCGAAATAGAGGTTCGGGTTCCAGCGGCAGGCCATGCCCGCCTCGTGATACCACGGGTTGCCGAGATGCGCACCGATGACCTTCAGCGCTGGGAAGTGGCGCGCAATGGTGTCGAGGTACACCGGCCGGTGCCGGTCATTGTTCACATCGTACTGCCGGTCGAACGGGGTGCGGGCAACGATGCCGGTATGGAAGAGGCAGACGAGCCCGCGTTCTTCGGCCGCCTCGTACACCGGATAGAACGCCTTGTCATCGTAGTTCGCGGGCGGCCGGATGAACTTCAGGCCTCGAAATCCACAGTCGTGGAGCTCCCGCACGGCCTGCGCGTCGCACGCGCCCAGCGGGAAGTAGGCGAACCCGATGATGACATCCGGGTGCTTCGCCACCGCCGCGGCGACCCCGTCATTCGCTGTGCGATGCTCCAACCAATCGGCCCCGTTGAGGCAGACTTTGTCGAAGCCAAGGCGCTGCTCCTCCTCGACCAGCCGCTCGACATAGCCGTCCTCCGTGCTGTAGTGAACGTGCGCATCGATTCTCATCGCCGTTTCCTCCGTCCCGCGACTGTCTTCTGGCCACGCGCCGAACCCGCCTTCTCTCGATTGCCAATCGCGTGTATTTCATGGAATAGCGGCCGATGTAGGAAGCTGTGACCGTTTCTGCTACGGAGGACCTGAGATGCGGCTTCATCGCCATCAGGTGGGCAGGACGAATCGCTGGCACTCGGTGCGAGCGCATCACGATGACGCCTGGGACTGGTGCGCGCATCACGAGGAGGTCGAGCATCACCTCATCGTGCGGCAGCACGAACACCAGAGTGCCAGCCAGGGCGACCAGCTCAAGCTGCACGCCGCCCACTGATACGCTGACGAACGGAGAACGAACGATGGTGTGTTGGGTGTGCGCCGGCCTCTCATTCTGGGGTGCCGTCGCCGTGCTGGGCATCTGCGCCGCGGTTGAGGGATTCCACGCGCTTCGCCGAACACGGCTGCACTGGCCCCACATCGGCCGGCACATCGGTCAGCCCGCGCGATAGCCTGTCGGGTCTCGGCCGTCCCGGTTGGGCAGGAGCCCTGGTCGCCTCAGGCGACTTGCTCCTGCCATCCCCTCGCGCACAGTATGCCTTCCTTGTTCCCGCCGCCGCAATGTGGTAGCATATCCCGGCACGGAGAGGTGGCCGAGATGGCTGAAGGCAACCGCCTGCTAAGTGGTTACAGGGCCTAAAAGCTCTGTCCCGGGTTCGAATCCCGGCCTCTCCGCCATCCCTCCCTTCCTATGCCAGTCACCCTGTACGTTATCAATAGCTGCAGGAATGGAAGGCGGTACGTTGGCATCACCGCTAACCTGCAGCGCCGACTGCAGGAGCACGCCACCGGCATGACAAAGGCAGGGCAGCTGCTAGGGGCTTTCTTGCTGGTCCACACTGAGGAGTTTCCGGATCACCGATCTGCTCGACCGCGGGAACAGTTCCTGAAGAGCGGCCAAGGGCGCAAATGGCTGGACGAGATGGAGGGCGGGTCCCGGCCCGCCGGAGGCGGGTAAAGCTGCGCCCGGCCGAGCCGGGCTTGTGCGCCTCCGGCGCATTCGAATCCCGGCCTCTCCGCCATGTCTTTGCCTGTGGCAAAGACATGGCGAGTGAGGTGAAAGGCGAAAGGTGAGAGATGGAAAATGCCGACCTCTCTCCGGCGAAGATAAGCCGTCGGGGCCAGTCCTTCCGACGCTAACCGAACGGTCACCTATCTCTTTTCACCTCTCATCTGTATTGACCGCACCCAAGGCATGCGGGTCCCTGGTCCCCCCGCAATGATCTCTGCTGGCAGAGAAGACTGACGACCCCGAGCGAGCGACTGGAGGGAGTGAGTCGAGGGGGCGCTGTGGCTCTCCACTCTGTCCCGGGTTTCCTTCGACACGCTCAGGATAGACGAATCCCCGTCTCTTCGCCAGCCACCGCCTCCGCGTTGCTCCGTTTGACCTTCTCTTGCGCCTGGATTGCGCAGCGTCACCACACACAGCCCTCGGTCGGTTGCCCTCCCCGTCCTTTTGTGGTACCATACCTGTGTCAACCTACATGGGGACTGGGTCAGTGCCAGAATACGTCTATATTGGCGGCAATTACGTCCCCCGATCTGAGGCGAAGGTCTCCGTTTTCGATCGTGGGTACCTGTATGGGGACGGGGTATTCGAGGGGATCCGGGGGTACAATGGGCGTATCTTCCGGCTCGACCAGCACCTGGAGCGCCTCTATCGCGGCGCCAAGGCGATCTGGCTCGAAATCCCGTTGACCCCGGAAGAGCTGAAGGACGCCATCTGCGAGACGGTGCGCCGCAACGGCCTGAAGGAGTGCTATGTCCGGGTCGTGGTCAGCCGCGGCGTGGGCGACCTCGGGCTCAATCCCCTGAACTGCCGGGGACCGGCGACGGTCGTGGTGATCGCCTCCCATATCGCGCTCTACCCGCAGGAAGTGTACGAGCACGGGCTCGAGCTGATCACCTGCTCGACCCGCAGGAACATGCCGGAGGCGCTGAACCCGGAGATCAAGTCGTTGAACTACCTCAACAACATCATGGCGAAGATCGAGGTGGTTCGGGCAGGCGCCCACGAGGGCCTGATGCTGAATCACATCGGGCACGTGGCCGAGGCGACCGGGGACAATGTCTTCGTGGTGCGGGATGGACTGCTGAAGACCCCGCCGACGCACTCGGGGATCCTCGAGGGGATCACGCGGCAGGTCGTGATGGAGCTGGCCGATGAGATGGACCTGTCGTTCCGGGAGGATATGCTGACCCTGTACGAGGTCTATACCGCTGACGAATGTTTCTTGACCGGGACCGCTGCGGAGATCGTGCCCGTTGCCCGGTGCGACGGGCGGGTCATCGGGGATGGCAACCCCGGCCCAATCACGAAGCGGTTGATGGCACGGTTCAAGGAGGTGACAGTCACCGAAGGTGTGCCGGTCGGCTGACCCGAGAGGGCGCCGGCGGCAGCACTGGGTCTTCGGAGAAGACTGCCGGTCCGTTGTAGCGGGGCTTGGTCCCCGAAGGAGGTAAAGATGGCGGACGGCGAGTTGTTGCAGCGTTTCACACCGCCTGCCATCCGCGTCGTTCAATACGCGAAGGAAGAGGCGCGCCGGTTTCGCGGGAATACCGTCGGCACCGAGCACGTATTGCTGGGGCTGATCCGCGAACAAGACGGTGTCGCGGCGCGGGTGTTGGAGCGGCTGGGCGTCAGCCTCGGCCGCGCCCAAAACGAGATACGACGGCAGATGGAGATGACGGACACTCGTGCGCCCGGGCAGGGCTCCCGCAGTTGGAGCCCGGGGGCGCGGCGAGTCCTCGAGCTTGCCCTCGACGAGGCCCGAGAGCTCAACCCCAAGCTCGGGCTCCCCAATTTCGTTGACACCGAGCACCTGCTGCTTGGCGTGGTGCGCGAGACCGACAGCACCGCCGTGCGTGTGCTCCGCGCGTTGGGTGTCGAGCTGGAAACAGTCCGGCGCGAGGTCATCAAGCTGCTCGGCGGCGGCGCCTCCGTGGCTCCGGCCCAGCGCGCTCGCTCGAGCACCCCTGTGCTCGATGCCTTCGGCCGCGACCTCACCAAGTACGCGACCGAGGACAAGCTGGACCCGGTCATCGGCCGGCACAAAGAGATCCAGCGGGTCGTTCAGATCCTCAGCCGCCGCACCAAGAACAACCCCTGCCTCATCGGCGAACCGGGCGTCGGCAAGACCGCCATCGCCGAGGGGCTGGCGCAGCGCATCATCCGCAAAGACGTGCCTGAGGCGCTCCACGGCAAGCGCGTGATCGCGCTCGACCTGCCCGGGCTCGTCGCCGGAACGAAGTACCGGGGCGAGTTCGAGGAGCGGATGAAGCGGGTCACCGACGAGATCCGCAAGGCGAGCGGCGAGATCATCCTCTTCGTCGACGAGCTGCACACGCTCATCGGCGCGGGCGCGGCAGAGGGCGCTATCGATGCCTCCAATATCCTCAAGCCCGCGCTGGCGAGAGGCGAGCTGCAGTGCATCGGCGCCACGACGCTCAACGAGTATCGCAAGCACGTCGAAAAAGACCCCGCGCTCGAGCGGCGGTTCCAGCCGGTGATGGTGGTAGAGCCCACGGTCGACGAAACCATCGAGATTCTGAAGGGGCTGCGCTCCCGGTACGAGTCACACCACCGGGTGCGGATCGGGGACGATGCCCTTCTTTCCTCGGCCCGCCTTGCGGCGCGCTACATCGCCGACCGCTTCCTGCCGGACAAGGCCATCGACGTGATGGACGAGGCCGCCTCGCGGGTGCGGCTGCGGATCAGCGAACCGCCGGACGAGGTCAAGCGGGCTCGCCAGTCCCTCGAAGAGGTGTCGCGCGAGCTTCAGAAAGTTGTGAGCACCAGCCCGCTGGAGAGGGACGAGGCCGACTACCAGCGCGGCGTTCAGCTCCGCGATGAGCGGCATCGGCTCCGGGAAGAGCTGACCACGCTCGAGGAGAAGTGGCGGAGGGAGCGGTCCGAGCTGCGCGATGTGGTGACCGAGGAGGACATCGCGCACATCGTCTCGGTCTGGACCGGCGTGCCTGTGTCACGCCTGGCCGAACACGAGACCGAGAAGCTGCTCCACATGGAGGAACGGATTCACGACCGGATCGTCGGGCAGGACGAGGGTGTCCGGGCGGTATCTCGCGCTGTTCGCCGCGGCCGCGCCGGGTTGAAGGACCCGCGCCGCCCAATCGGCTCGTTCCTCTTCCTCGGTCCGACCGGAGTCGGCAAGACGGAGCTGGCGCGGGCGCTGGCGGAGTTTCTCTTCGACAACGAAGACGCGATGATCCGTATCGATATGTCCGAGTACCGCGAGCGTCACACCGTCTCGCGCCTCATCGGCGCGCCGCCTGGCTACGTCGGTTACGAGGAAGGCGGACAGCTCACCGAGGCAGTTCGCCGCAGGCCCTATTCCGTCGTCTTGCTCGACGAGATCGAGAAGGCGCACCACGAAGTCTTCAATATCCTGCTGCAGGTGACGGAGGACGGCCGGCTGACGGACGCGCAGGGCCGGGTTGTGGACTTCCGCAACACGGTGCTGATCATGACCAGCAACGTGGGCACGAGCTCCGTCGACCTGGGCGTGGGCATTGGCTTCCGAAGCGATGCCGACGAGGAAGTGCACTCCTACCAGCGGATGCGCGACGTCGTGCTGGACAAGCTCAAGCAGACCTTCCGGCCCGAGTTCCTCAACCGGGTTGACGAGGTCATCGTGTTCCACGCACTCACTCGGGAAGAGGTGAAGCGGATCGTCGATCTGCTCCTCAGCCAGGTCTCCCAGCGGATCGGAGGACATGGCATGGGGCTCGCAGTCACCGATGAGGTCAAGGAAGTGCTCGCCCGCGAGGGCTTCGACAAGACCCTCGGGGCGCGCCCGCTGAGGCGCGCCATCCAGCGGCTCATCGAGGACCCGCTCTCGGAGGCCTTGCTGCACAGCCAGTTCCATGAAGGTGACCGAATCGAGGCCGTGCTGGAGGACGGGCTGATTACGTTCAGACGGGTGGAGGAGCTCGCCTCTCTGCCTCACTGATAAGGCGTTCGTTGTCGAATCCGGAGAGTCCGAAGACCAGGCCCCCGGGTAACCCTCGGGGGCCTGGATACGTCTGGGAGGGGTTATGGCGAGGGCTCGAATCAGCTTCATGTGCGAGCGGTGCGGCGCCGAGTCGGCCCAATGGCAGGGCAGATGCCCGTCGTGCTCCGAGTGGAACACGATGGTGGAGTTCCGGGTCGCCGAGACCTCCTCCGCTGCTCGCCGCGTCGCGAATTCGGCCGCTCCCGTCTCCGCCGCCGCGCTCGACTCGTCGGCCGAGACGCGCCTGACCACCGGCCTCGGCGAGCTCGACCGCGTGCTCGGGGGCGGCGCTGTGCCAGGCGCGCTCATCCTGCTCTCCGGTGACCCGGGCATCGGCAAATCGACCCTCGTGCTGCAGGCGGCCAACAGCTTCGCGAGCGCTCACGGGAACTGCCTCTATGTGACGGGGGAGGAGTCGATCTCTCAGGTGGCGCTGCGAAGCCGCCGGCTGCAAGCTGCGCGCGACGACCTTCTTCTCGTCTCCGAGATCGATGTCGGCGCCATATCACAGCACGTGCAGAAGGTGCAGCCGCGGCTGCTGGTGATCGACTCGATCCAGGCCATGTCGGCCGCCGAGGTCTCGGCTCCGCCGGGCTCCATCAGCCAGGTGCGCGAGTGCGCGGCCAGATTCCTCCGGCTCGCAAAGGAGCTGGGCGTCCCTACCGTGCTGGTCGGACACGTCACCAAAGACGGCGCGCTCGCCGGGCCGAAACTGCTGGAGCACATGGTCGACACGGTGCTGTCCCTTGAGGGCGACCGGCACAGCGGCTATCGCCTGCTCCGCGCTACGAAGAACCGATTCGGCTCGACGGACGAGCTCGGCCTGTTCCTCATGAGAGATGACGGCCTCGAGGGTGTCCCGGACGCGAGCGCCGCGCTGCTCGCCGAACGCCGCAACGGCGCCCCGGGGTCCGCCGTCGTGCCGACGATGGAGGGCAGCCGCCCGCTGCTGCTGGAGGTCCAGGCACTGGTCACCCAGTCCTCGCCCGGCGGGAATCCGAGGCGCAGCGTCACCGGGCTGGACTACGGTCGGGCCTGCCTTATCCTGGCGGTGTTGGAGAAGCGCACCGGGATGCCGCTGGCAAGCGCCGATGTGTTCATCAACATCCCCGGTGGGCTGCGCGTGGGCGAGCCGGCGGCCGACCTGGGGGTGGCGCTCGCCGTCGCGAGCAGCTACCGCGACCTCCCGGTGGCAGACGACACCGCCTGCGTCGGCGAGGTCGGGCTGGGCGGTGAGATCCGGTCGGTCCCACAGCTCGGCCGCCGCCTGTCGGAGCTGGCACGGCAGGGGTTCCAGTGCTGCCTGATTCCGCGGCAGGCAGATGCCAGAGCGACGGCGAACATCAAAGTGGTGGCGGTAGACAGCATCGCCGAGGCGTTCCGAGCCGCGTTTGCGGGGAAAAGAGACAGATAGCCCTGCGGCGCGTCTATTGAGTCTCGCATATAAGAGTTACAATGCACAGGCGCATTCTTGCCAGGTTCCGGGCGGCTTTTTCCGCTCTTGGCAATGTCACTATATTTTGCGAGCCTCAATAATAGGGGGACAGGACGAAGAAGCATACTGGAGGCGTGCTGCCTTTCAGTGACATCCGGGCAGGTTGCCCGAAAGGGGCACTAGGAAAAGAAAGGAGGTGAGAGAAAGCATGATCACACGACTGGTCGGTCTCCTGTTCAGCCTTGCCATCGGTCTGACCGCGGCCTATGTCGCGGCACAGTGGTCCGGGCTGTACGTGCAGGAGTTCCAGAGCTGGGCGCCATTCAGGTACTTCCGTGAGGTCTACACGGTGCTGTTCGGGGCGCTCGGGCTTCTCCTCGGCTTCACCTTGGCGAGCCTCATCTACCGTCAGGCCTTGGACTTATCCGGCGGGTTACTATCGGACCTGCGCCGTATCCCGGGACGAGACAAGGTGGCCGTTCTGCTCGGCATCTTCATCGGCCTCGGGATCACGGTTCTGCTCGGGATGCTGCTGATCAGGATTGAGAAGTTCGGCCCGCAGCTCGTGCTGCTCGTCGGCATCATCGCCATCTACTTCGGCGTTGCGATCACGCTGAGCATGAAAGAGGAGCTCTACTTCTTCTTCCCCGGCCTCGCCAGGCCGGAGGACGCGGCGGGCGCGGATGCTGCCAATGCCACTCCGCCCAAGCTGCTGGACACCAACGTGATCATCGACGGCCGCATCGCTGACATCGCCCGCGCCGGGTTCATCGAGGGTGCCATCCTCGTGCCCAACTTCGTCCTGGAGGAGCTTCACCTGATCGCTGACTCCTCCGACACCTTGCGGCGGAACCGCGGTCGGCGCGGCCTCGACATTCTCAACGCGATGCAGCAGGAGCCGGATCTCAACATCAGCGTCCTCAGCGAGTACGAGACGGTCTTCCGGAACACCGATCCGGTTGACGCCAGGCTCGTTCTGTTGGCGAAAGAGGTCCGAGGCATGATCGTCACCAACGACTTCAACCTCAACAAGGTGGCGCAGCTTCAGGGCATCCGCGTGCTGAACGTCAACGAGCTGGCGAACGCGGTGAAGCCGGTGGTGCTGCCTGGTGAGGAGATGACGGTGACCGTCGTCCGCGAGGGCAAGGAGCCAGAGCAAGGGGTTGCTTACCTCGACGATGGCACCATGGTGGTGATAGAGCGCGGCAAAGACCGCATCGGCGAGACCATCCCGGTCACGGTCACCAGCGTGCTGCAGACGGTGGCCGGCAAGATGATCTTCGGCCATCCGCAGGATGACGGACGGGAGTATCAGCAAGGCGGGCGTGGGAACACCCGCCGCGAGCGCGGCAGGGGTGGCTAGTGTACTGTCTCGCTAATGGCCTTACAATCAGTCCTGCGCGCGACAACCCGATCATGCCCCTGGATGGCTCTGCTGCTGCGGCAGAGCCATCCAGGGCGCATCCGGCATTGTAAAGGTATTTCGGAGACACAACACTAGTGTACCGTCTCTGAAATAGGTTTGCAGTCGGCGAACCCTTGTAGGGGCGACCCTCAGCGGTCGCCCGGTCGTTCAGGCATCATGGGATCCCCCCGCTTGCCCGGGCGCACCCGATGCAGGCTCCCGCGAGGAGCACGGCGATCGAAGCAACCGCGATTGTGGCTGCCGCCGGCCGCGGAGAACGACTTCGCGCGCCACAGAACAAGGCATTCGTCCAGCTGGCCGGCAGGCCGCTCGTCTCCTACGCGCTTGAGACGTTCCGTGGCTGCCCGGGGATCGCGGAGATCATCCTGGTCGTCGCCCCCGAGGATGTCGAGCGCGCTCGGCAACTGCTGCGAGCGGGGGCCGGCCAAACCGAGCGCGTCGTCGCCGGCGGCGCGCTGCGGCAGGAGTCGGTGGCCGCAGCGCTCGCCGAGGTCCGCCCCGGGATCGACCTCGTCGCCATCCACGATGCCGCGCGCCCGTTCGTGAAACGCGACCTGATCCAGCGGTGTCTCGAACAGGCTGCGCGTTGCGGCGCGGCCGTTGCCGCGGCGCAAGCCACCGATACGGTCAAACAGGCCGATCCCGATGGAACGGTGACATCGACCCTCGACCGGTCGCGCATCTGGCTGGTTCAGACGCCCCAGGTCTTCCGGCGAGCGCTCCTCGAGGAAGCACACCGGTCGGCCGCGGCCGCCGGAGTGACTGGCACGGACGACGCCGCGCTGGTGGAGCGCCTCGGACATCCTGTTCACCTCGTTGAGGGAGATGTGGACAACATCAAGATCACTTTCCCAGAAGATGTTGTGCGCAGCGAACAGGCATTGGCGCGAGGACGCAGCATGTTGTCTGCGCGGGAGACAATGCGATGTGGCATAGGCTATGATGCGCACAGATTCGCTGAGGACCGGCCACTGGTGTTAGCAGGAATCCGGCTGCGCGAGGAGCGTGGTCTGCTGGGACATTCTGACGCAGACGTCGTGTGTCACGCGGCGTGTGACGCGCTCCTGGGGGCTATCGCCGCGGGCGATATCGGCCGCCATTTCCCCGACTCGGACCCGGCCTACCGCGGAGCCAGCAGCCTGTCCCTGCTCCAACGCGTTGCCGCCGTTGTCCGGTCGGCGGGATGGCAACTGGAGAACATGGACATCGTTGTCATCGCAGAGGAACCCCGGATCGCGCCTCATATAGAGGAGATGCGGCGGGTTCTGGCGGAGGCTATCGGGAGCGAGGCGGCCCGGATCAGCCTGAAAGGGAAGACGACCGAGGGAATGGGTTTCACCGGCCGAGGAGAGGGGATCGCGGCGCAGGCGATCGCGACAGTTCGACCATTACATCATCGGCGCACCCGCGCGAAATCTGAGGAGTAGCCATGCAGATCAACATCACGGCAAAGGGCGTAGCCACACCACCCGATCTCAGGGAGATGGTAGAGCGGAAGCTGGAGAAGCTGGGGAAACTGCTCAGGAAGATCGACACCGTCGACATCACCTGCTCGCGCGAGCGACAGTGGCGGGTGGTCGAGATCATGATAAGCGCAAATGGACTGCTCGTCCGCGGCGAGGACCGGGCGATCGACGTCCGGTCTGCCGTCGATAGCCTGATGGACAAGCTCGAGAGACGGATCAAGAAGTCGCGCAGCAAGTTGCTGGAGCACTACCGCACCCACCCCGAGACGCAGGCGGCGTGGGAGGCGGCGCTGCCGGAGACCGAGGCCGAGGCGGCCGCCGTCGAACCGATGCTCGTCCGGAGCAAGAGCTTCACCGTGAAGCCGATGGCCCCCGACGAAGCCGCCGCGCAGATGGAGCTGGTCGGGCACGACTTCTTCGTCTTCCAGAACGCGGAGACCGACCAGGTAAACGTGATCTACCGGCGGAAAGATGGGAACTACGGACTCATCGAACCGGAGTTCTGACGACCCTCGTATAGTGTAATGCTCACTATAAGCCAACTGCGGGATCTCGTGCGCCAGGAGTTCGGAGCGCGCCTCGAGCGTGCCACGCCGGCGAGCGTGCGCGAGTTCCTCGACCGGCTCCAGGTGCGGCTGCACGACGATTCGGCCGAGGGCCCACCATACGTCATCGAGGGCGAGGAGACGGCTCGAAGCTACGAGGAGATCGTGAGCGAGTTCTTCTCGCGCGTGCTCGACTACGACCCGCAGAAGGCGGTCGTTCTCCTCTGGCTTCTTGCCTTCGAGCAGCACTTCAGCATGGTGGAAGAGGACTATCTCCAGCGCTCGCTTGCCCTGTTCGGGGACGGCGAGTCCGGGTAGATCACCCTCCCGCCCTCATGCACATCTCAGAGCTGGACTACGACCTCCCCGCCGAACTCATCGCCCAGCAGCCGGCCCGCCCGCGAGATTCCTCGCGGATGCTGGTGCTCTACCGAGCGTCGGGCGAGGTCGAACATCGGCAGTTCCGTGACCTCCCCAGCTATCTGACGCCGGATGACGTCGTCGCGCTGAACGATACCCGTGTGATCCGCGCCCGCCTGAACGGCCGGCGCGAGCCCGGCGGCGGCAAGGCCAAGGTGCTGCTGCTGGCCGAGCGCAACGACGGGCTCTGGGAAGCCTTGGTGACGCCCGGGCGGCGCATGCCGGTGGGACGCCGGATCGCCTTCGGGGAGGGCGAGCTGACGGCGGAGGTCGTCGGCAGAACCCCGAGCGGCGGGCGGCTGCTTCGGTTCTCAGGGGCCGAGGGCGTGATGGACGCAGCATCGCGGCTCGGGGAGGTGCCGACCCCGCCGTACATCCACCAACCGATCGAGCAAGAGAGTGATTACCAGACGATCTACGCGGAGAGGCCAGGCGCCAGCGCCGCGCCGACCGCAGGTCTGCACTTCACCGCGCAGGTCCTGGAGCAGGTGGGCGCGCGCGCGGGCCATGTTGTGCGCGTCACACTGCATATCGGCCTCGGCACTTTCCGGCCGATCCACACCGAGCGGGTCGAAGATCACGACATGCACGCCGAGTGGTACGAGATACCGGAGGAGACGGCGCGGGTTGTATCGCAGGCGCTGGCCGACGGCCGCCGCGTCGTCGCCGTTGGAACGAGCACCGCGCGCGCGCTGGAGGCGGCGTACGACGACAGCCGGATTCGCGCCGGCGCGGCGGAGACGGACCTGTTCGTCCTTCCAGGCTACAAGTTCCGGGTGCTGGGCGCGCTGCTGACGAACTTCCATATGCCGCGGTCGACGCTGCTCGCGCTCATCTGCGCCTTCGCCGGGCGAGAGCCTGTGATGAGGGCCTACCGCGAGGCGGTCGAGATGCGGTATCGTTTCCTGAGCTTCGGCGACGCGATGCTGATCGTGTGATGTCTGAGGGTATGCCGTGAGGCCATCCGAGCTGGCCAAGATGTTCGAGCTGGAGGACACGTACTGGTGGTTCGTGGGCCGGCGGGAGCTGGCGCGCGAGCTACTGGTGCGCTACCTGGATCGCGGCCCTTCGATCGCGCCTGGGGCAGGCGGGAATGCGGCCCCAACGCGACCGGCGAGACGAATCCTCCTCGACGTCGGCTGCGGGACGGGGGCGACGCTCAAGGCGATTGCAGATCTCGGGGTTGCCGTCGGCATCGACCGATCGCCCGAAGCGCTGCGATTCTGCCGCCAGCGCGGCATCCGCGACCTGGCGCTGGCCACTGGCGAGGCCCTGCCGATCAGAACCGGATCGGTCGACGCGGTGCTCGCGCTCGACCTGCTCGAGCACATTGCCGACGACGGCGCCGCTTGCCGCGAGTTCGCCCGGGTGCTCAGGCCGAGCGGCCTCCTGCTGGTCGCCGTGCCGTCGTGCCCGGAGCTCTGGAGTGAGCACGACGAGGCGCTCGACCACCTCCGCCGCTACCGCGCCAGGCGGCTGCGCCGCATCCTACTCGACGCCGGGCTCCGCATCGAGCGGCTGTCCCCGGTGATCACGATGCTGCTGCTGCCGATTGCCGCGCTCCGCCTCATGCAGCGAGTGCTTCCCAGAAAGAAGGGCACCCCGGAGACCGCCTTCATCATCCCGCCCCCGGCGGTCAACTGGATCCTCATCACGCTCCTGCGGCTGGAACGCGTCTGGCTCCGCCGCCTCAGCCTGCCTGCCGGGGTATCGTTGTTCGCGGTGGCGCGAAAGCAGTAGCCCACCCCTTGGGCGTCGCGGGTGGACGAGGGGTGGGGCAGTTGGTGTGCCGGTCCGATCCGACCGCGCCGTTCACGGTTTGCACCCGGACCGTTCGTTGTTCCGCCCTGCCCGCGGTGCTATAATCAGACTGGAATACAAGGCAATGGCCCTCGAGATACGCATCATCGGCAAAGGCTGCTTCTTCTGCAATGAGCTGAAGAATATCTGTGACGGCCTGGTGGCCGAAATGGCGGTCGGCAACGCCAGGGTGGAGCAGGTCCACGATGTGGACGCGCTGCTCGATTTCGGCGTGGTCAACCCGCCTGCGTTGGTGGTGAACGGCAAGCTGAAGATGATGGGGCGAGTGCTCGTGCGCGGGCGCGTGAGGCGGGCGATCGAGGAGGAGATGGCAGCATCTCCTGATGCCGCTTCGGCGGGGCCGGGAGACTCTGCCCCTCAGCAGGAAAGGGGTGCGTGGCAACCATGACAGAGATCACCGGGCATGGCCGCAAGGTCCTCGTCGTCGATGACGAGGAATCGGTTCGCGAGCTGATCGAGCTCTACCTGAAGAAGGAGGGCTTCGAGGTCATCCACGCCCGCGATGGCAAGGAAGCGCTGCGGCTCAATGGGGAGCACCACCCCGATCTGATCATCCTCGACCTGATGCTGCCCGGGCTCGACGGGTGGGACGTGTGCCGCCAGATCCGGAGCACATCGAAAGTCCCGATCATCATGCTTACCGCCCGCACCGAAGAGGTCGACCGGATCGTCGGGCTCGAACTGGGCGCCGACGATTACGTTGTGAAACCGTTCAGCCCTCGCGAGCTTGTCGCGCGCGCGAAGGCGATCCTCCGCAGAGGCGCCTCGGCGGCCGAGGAGTCGGAGGTGTTGAGCTTCCCCGGCCTGCGCGTCGACCGGGTTCAGCACCGCGTCGAGGTCGACGGCGAAGAGGTGCATCTGACGCCAACCGAGTTCCGCCTGCTGTGGTGCCTCGCGAGCCGGCCCGCGCGCGTGTTCAGCCGGGCCGAGCTGCTCGACCGCATCTGGGGCTACGACTCGGAGTCGGACGCGCGCACCGTCGATGTCCACATCAAGCGCCTGCGACAGAAGACGAAGGCCGCTGAATCGAAGAGCTTTTCGATCACCACGGTCTGGGGGCTGGGGTATAAGTTCGAGACGCTGGCGGCCCCCAGTTCGGCCGAGCCGGTGGGCCGCCCGGAGGCAGACGGCAAAGCCCGGCGCCGGTCGTGAGGTGGCTAGGCCCGCCGACGGCGGGCCGCCATCCCGGCCCTTCATGCATAATGACTTTCGCCCAAAGAAGTAAGGGCGAAAGTCATAGAAGGCCAGCAAATGCCTGAAGAAAGACGTTCGCCCAATGTTACTTCATTGGGCGAACGTCCGTAGGGACCCATGCGCAGCCTCTTCTGGAAAGTCTTCCTCGCCAATCTGCTCACCTTGCTTGTCGCTCTGGCAACCGTGAGCATTCTGCTCCCTGCGGCCTTCAGAAGTCTGTACACTGAGCGGGCCAAGGAGCAGCTCCTGCACCTCGCGGCGAGCATGTCGGGGGAGTTGCTGCCATATATCGGCGACTCCCGCGTGGAAGGTGAGTTGAAGAATCGACTCCGCCTGCTTGAGACCAGCACCAGCACGCTTCTCTGCCTGGTGCAGACGAGCGGGTCACAGCCGAAGATCTACGGGAGGGGCGATATCGCCAATCCGCGCGAGCTGACAGGACCGGGAGCGAAGAAGGTTCAGCCCGGCAAGACGACGGTCGTCTCCGGGAGCGTGGCGAAGTGCGGCGGCGATATGATTGTCGCGCAGTGGAGCTTCCCCGATTACCGCGGCGGCCAGTGGTCGCTCTACGTGCGGGCGCGTTTCAGCGGAATCGTGGAGGACACAGTCTGGCAGCTCCGGCGCCTGCTTCTGTTGGCCGTTGTCGCGGCGATCGGGGTTTCGCTGCTGGTGGCGCTGGGGCTCTCCCGCAGAATCGCCGAGCCACTCCAGGGCATGCGCGGCCTGGTCGCGGAGATGGCCGCGGGCGAGTTCAGCAAGCGGCTGGATATCAAGGAGCCGACCGAGGTCTTCGAGCTGGCGCAATCGTTCAACTCGCTTGCAGACAGCCTGCAGAGAACCCTCGGCGAGCTTCAGCACGAGCAGGCCCGCCTTCGCGGCATCCTGGCGTCGGTGGCCGAGGGGATCATCGCGGTGGACGACAGCGGGCGAGTCACCCTCATCAACCCCCAGGCAGCCGATCTGCTGAAGGTGAGCCAGCAGGACGTGTCGGGCGCGATGGTGCAGACGCTGCCGCTGCCCGGCAACATTACCGAGCTGTTCTCGCGGTGTCTCCAGACGAGGCATCTCTGCGGGTCGGAGTTCCAGCTCGACAACCCGCGCCGGCAGCTCGCCATGGAGATCGCCCCGGTGCGCACGGGCGAGGACGAGGGCTGGGGCGCGGTGGCGGTGGTCCGGGACATCACAGCCGAACGGCAACTCGAGCAGATGCGGCGGCAGTTCATCAGTGACGCCTCCCACGAGATCAGGACACCGCTCACTTCCATCGGCGGCTTCGCCGGGGCGATCGCGGACGGCACCGCGGCGACACCGGAGGAGCGCACCCGGAGCGCCGCGCTCATCGTCAGGGAAGTGGAGCGGCTGACCCGGCTGGTCAACGAGCTGCTCGACCTCTCGAAGATCGAGTCCGGCGCGGTGAAGCTCGACCTCGAGCAGGTCGAGCTGCCCGAGCTGATCGGCGACGCGGTCGAGGCTTTCGGCGGACAGGCGCAGGAGAAGGAGGTGCACATCACAATCGATGTGCCCGCCGACCTGCCTGCCGTCCGGGCCGACCCGGATCGAGTCTACCAGGTGCTCGTCAACCTGCTGTCGAACGCCCTGCGCTTCAACCGGCCGGCCGGCGAGGTGGAGGTTTCAGCTCGCCCGGATGACGGATATGTCCGCGTGGGTGTGAGGGACACGGGGCCGGGCATCCCGGCCGACCAGTTGCCACGCATCTGGGAGCGGTTCCATCGCGCGGATGCCTCGCGGGCCAGGCAGGACGGCGGCACGGGCCTGGGCCTTGCGATCGTGCGGTCGATCGTCGAGGCGCATGGAGGGAAGGTCTCGGCGGAAAGCAAAGTTGGCACCGGCTCCACCTTCAGCTTCACACTGCCCATCGCATGACACACGACAGCAGCAATCGCAGCACTGGCGACAACTCGCTCCGGCGCCCCTCCTCCCACTCCTGGGTCGAGGTCGACCTCGAGGCAATCCGGCATAACGTCAGGACCATCAAGCGCTTCATCGGCCCGTCGCGGTGGCTGTGGGCGGTCGTCAAGGCCAATGCCTACGGCCACGGCGCGGAGACCGTGGGCAACGCGGCGCTGGAGGCCGGCGCCGACGGTCTGGCGGTCTCGTGCCTGAACGAAGCGGCGGAGCTGAGGATGGATGCAAGAATCCGGGCGCCGCTGCTGGTCCTCGCCCCCGGCGACACCAGGGCTGCCGCCTGGATGGTCCGCCTGGACATCATCCAGACCGCGTGCTCCAGAGCGATGGTCGAGGCGCTCTCCCGTGCTGCCCAGCGCCTCGACAAGCCAGCTCGGGTCCACCTCAAAATCGATACCGGGATGGGCAGGATCGGTGTGCCCCACCAGCAGGCGGTCGAGTTCGCCGCCTTCCTCACCGGCCTGCCGGGCATCACGCTTGAGGGTGTCTTCTCACACCTCGCAACGGCCGAGTCGCCCGATGAGTCCTATGCGCAGCTCCAGTTCCAACGTTTCCGCGAGGCGCTCGACCGGATGGCCGCGGCCGGCATTCCCCTCGGCATGCGCCATCTGGCGAATAGCGCCGCGACCCTCCGGTTCCCCGAAATGCTGTTCGACGGCGTGCGCGCCGGCCTGCTGATCTACGGCATCGCGCCTGATGCGCCGGGCCTCGCGCCTATCGATCTGCGCCCGGCCCTGTCCTGGAAGACCCAGCTCTCGTTCCTCCATAGGGTGCCCGCCGGCGGCTCGGTTTCATACGGGTGTACCTACTTCGCACCCACCGACTGCACGGTCGGCGTGCTGCCGCTGGGCTATGCGGACGGGTATCCGCGTCAGGCCTCGAATCGGTCCCGGGTGCTCGTGCGGGGGCGCGAATGCCCGGTGATCGGCGTGGTCTGTATGGATCACATGATGATCGACGCGAGCGGGGTCGAGGACGCGCAAGTCGGCGACGAGGTGATCCTCGTGGGCAGACAGGAGAACGCTGCCATCACAACGAACCAACTGGCGGCGTGGGCCGGCACCGTCGTGCACGAAGTGCCGACGGTGATCGGCCAGCGCGTGACGCGCGTCTATCTCGATCGGGAGAGCCCGCCTCAGGCGGCCTCGATCCCGGAGGGTGAGCCGAGATGATTCGTGCCGCTGTGTCGGGCCTGATCTTCCTCTTGCTCCTGTCGCCGTCTGCCTGTCTCGGGCAGCAGCAGACGGCGGCGCCCGCGCCAGCCGACGAGGCCGCGCTTCCAAACTTCGGCGGTCGCATGGTGCCCGGGGAGGCGGTCGTCGACCTTGCCGACTTCATCTCCAGCAACCTCGAGGCCACCGGCGCCACCCCCGATCTGGCGCAGGTGCGCACGGCAGGCGGAGAGCTTCGGAATGTCACCGCGGCTGAGGTCTTCGTCCTGCTCGCCCGCACGGCCTACCTCTGGCGCACAACAGGTAACCTGCCGGACACCGTCCCGATCACGCCCGACGAGGTGAGCCCGCCGGTTCTCGATGCCCAGGATGTCGTGCTGCCGGCCGAGGACACCAGTGTCGGGCGGGAAGCCCCCACGGAGCAGTTCCTGGCTCAGTGCCCGGCGGTGGTGCGATGGGTGGATCGCCTTCAGGTGATCCCGACTGCGGTCTGGGTCGCTGGCAGCCGCCTCTCGGCGACGGAGTACCTGGCCGGTCTCGCCATCTGCGTGAGTTACGCCTACTGGGAGGGCGACCTCTCCGATACCATCTTCCTGCCGGCCTACGCCCCGCCAACGTCATGGGCGGGAGAGGCCGAGTACGCGCAGGCACAGTCCGCGCCAGCGGGAGAGGCGGCGACCGGGGGGGCGCCGGCATCTGAGACCACCGAGGCCAGCGCGCCCGCCGCGGAACAGGCCTCCGCCTACTCGGAGGAGGCCGGGACAGGCGAGGGATACAGCGAAGAAGGCCTGGCCGGCGGTGAGGAGTACAACGAGCAAGGGTTGGTGGGTGAGGAGGAGCAAGGGCCGACCGAAGAGGGCGGAGCGGGAACGGCCATGGGGTACGAGGAAGCGGCCCCCGAGGGAGTCGCCCCTGAAGCGGAAGCCAGCGGGGAGTATGCACCGGAGTACGAGCAATCGGCGGAGCCGCAGGCATCGGAGCCGGGGATTCCGCCGACGCTGGAGATCATCCCCGAGCCGGGCGACACGGTCCGCGGCATGGTCGACATCGTCGCCAGCTACAGCGGCCCGCCGGCGACGGGCGTGATCTTCACCATCGATGGCAGAGGCGAGGTGATTATGAACTCCCCGCCCTACAGCTACCGCTGGAATACCGCAGGGCTGGAACCCGGGCCGCATCAGGTGAGGGTCCAGGTCTTCGGCGAGGATGATAGCTCCCTGATCGACCAGACGAACGCCTACATCGTCGCCGCTCCTCCGCCGAAGAAGTCTCCCGGCAATGTAGGGAGCAAGTAGGCTCCTACGGAGTTTCTTGAATCACAGTAGAGCGCATTTCATAACCCTCGGTCGCCTGGCTGTTCGCCAGAGACGCTGGCATGAAATGCGCCTGCTGGAGCCTGGCGGCCTGTGCTGCTGTTTCATAACCTCAGATAGAGGTTATGAAACAGCTTCTAACAGCCTGTGATTCAAGAAACTCCGCAGAAGCAAGCGTAGGGCTCGCTAGGGAGATTCTCTTGCATCATGGCTGTTACCATGATGCAAGAGAATCCGTAGCTGCTCTGAGGCCGGCCAATCTGGTTCAGCAGGAACTCGCAGGCATGGGTGCAATCCGGCCGGACACGATCGTCCTGAACTGGCTGCTGGCGCTCCCGTTCTTTGCGGCCCTCTGCGCAGAGATCTTCCCCCGCTTGAGCCTTGGCGCGCATGCCGAGCGCGAGGCCGAGGCCTTGCGAAGGGGGCCCTTCCTGCTGGGCGCGCTCGCCTCGCTCATGGGGGTGGGGCTGGGCATCTCGCTCATCCCGCAGACGCTCGGCGGCTCTCCGGTCGCTGTCGACTATTGGTGGACCAGGGACCTCTATCATCTCCGATTCCAGGCAGACGTCCTGACAGCCCCAGTGCTGGTGCTCCTCTGCGCCATGGGGCTGCTCATCCACCTCTACCTGGCCGGCCTCCCGCTCCTTCCGCAGCCGCACCATCGAGCCGCGCTAGTGCTCGCCGCCCAGGGCTGTGTCGTCGCCTCCTGCCTGAGCGCCGACCTCATCCTCATGTGCTTCACCATGCAGCTCGCGCTGATCTGTCTCTGGCTGCTCGTCTATCTCGACTCGCCGCGCGCCGCCAACACGCTGCTGTCCGTGACGTACATCGGCGGCGCCATCTTGCTTGCGGGCGTTCTGGTTATGTGGAATCGCGTCGGCGATAGCTCGACCTCGCCGCTGCCGATGCTGCTGGTTCCGGTGGAACCACACCACCTGCAATGGATGTCCCTCCTCGTGCTGGTGGGCGTGCTGCCGCTCATCGCCTGCTTCCCCTCAAGCGGATGGCTGCTGGGGGTCGCTGAAGGCAGTCCCGCGCTCGCGCTCGCGCCGGGGCTCCTGCTGCCCGTCGCCGGGATGTGCATCGCTCTCCGCCTCATTCCGGGGTCCGTGACGCTTGGCCTGCTCCCAGGGCTTGGGGCAGTGGGTCTGATCCTCGGGGCGGCAACCCTCTGCTGGGGCGCGCTGCGCGCGTGGCTGACAATCAGCCTGCGGAACGTGGCCGCCTGGCTCACCGTCTCTCAGGCAGGGCTCTTCCTTATCGCCATCGGAGCCGCCGCGAGCCCCACCGCTTCGCCCGGCCTGCTCCAAGCCGGGGCGCTCCATACGCTCGCCGCGCCGGCCGCCCTGCTGGGTGTGTGGCTCGCCGCCGGCGCAATCCGCTGCCGCTTCGGCACCGACTCAATCCCCGACCTGGCCGGGGTTATCGGCAAGGCCCCCCTGGCGGGTTTCGCGCTGCTGGTCGGCGGCCTCTCGCTTGCCGGTCTGCCGCCGTTGCCGGGATTCCAGATGCAACGCCTGCTGATCTCCGGCCTCCTCCGGGATCATCAGACCTGGCTGGCAGTGGTCGTGCTTGCCGCCGACGTGATCGTTGCGGTGGCGGTACTGGACACCCTCAGGCGACTCGTCTCCGGGACAGCCGTCGCCGCACCACGGTGGTCATCGCCCTGGCTGTCGGTTGCCCTGATCGTAGTGTCGATCGCGCTTGTCGCCGCTGTCGGCGCCTCAGCGCAACTCGGCAATTGGTCCGATCTGGCCCTGCGCGGTGCTTTGTCGATCTCCAGGAGCGGGATCTCCCTGCCTCGATGAGCTCTTCGCTGACATCTGCCATCGCCATCATCGCGGGCCTACTGGGGGCTGCGTTTGCGGCCTACGGCACCGTGCGCGCGGCTCGCCCGCAGACGGCTGCCCTGGGTTTCGCTTGGATGACCCTGACGGGCGGCAGCTATGCCCTCCTGGCGCTCGCGGCCGCGGTGAGCGCTCCTCAGAGCGATGGGCTTCGAGCAGCCGCGCTCCAGGGCGGAGCTGTCCTTCTGGCGGCGGCGCTCGGCGGCCTCAGCCTCGGGGCAGGGGGAGAGGCGCCTGGACCCGGCAGGCCGCTTGCTCGGGTTGCACTCTTCGTCGCCTGGCTCAGCTTGCTGGGCCTCCCACCGACGGCTGGGTTCCACGCCCGCATCCTTGTTTGCCGCAGCCTGCTGCAGGCGGGGTGGTCGGGCACGCTCGTCTTCGCCCTTGCTGTGGGCGCGGCCGGGCTCGTCCCCGCGTTCAGCGCGCTGTCGCTGGGCTCTCCGGGGTCCCTGCGCGGCGGGCGGGCCGTCCTGGCCGTTCTCCTGCTGGCCGCACTCCTGATGGTCGGGGTCTATCCCGGATTAGGGCTGTCAGTGGGGGATTTCGTGGCTGGGAGCCACTAGGCCGGGCTAGGAGCCCGTCTTGGGGGTTGCCAAGATTCCCGGTTTCTGCTAATGTGTGACGTCTCCGGCGGGGGAGACGAGGCGGGGATCCTAGAGGCGGACAGGTAGACGACGTACCTGTGGGCGGGTGGTCTGTTCATCTGCCGGGTCCGGGGCGGCCTCCAGCATGGCCAATGCCAGCGGAGGTCGAGTTAGGGGGTTGCACTGTTAGATCGACGGGTCGTCCGGAGAATCGTGCTCGCCAGCGCGCTCGTGATCGGCGCTGCGTTAGTTGCCAATAGCGACAGCAGTCCAACAGTCGCAGCGCCTGACCTGCATCGCCCCGTAGCGGGCGCGGCAGGTAGGCTTTACAGGCAGGGGACCCTTGGCGACGCGCAGGCGATCCGGCCAGAGGCCAAGCCGCCGGCCCCCCGGCCTGTCACCGGCCCGCCTGCACCCAAACCTCGGGCCGCGGCAAAGCCACAAGAGCGTTGGTACACTGTGAAGCGGGGCGACAGCCTCTGGCTGGTCGCCAACCGCTTCGGAACCACACCGCATGTCATCGCCGAGCTGAACGGGATTCGACCAACCGCCAAACTCCGGATTGGTCAGCGGCTCCGGATAGCGGGTCGAGCCGAACCCAAGGCCCAGGCCCGGGCCGCAAAACCGGACAACGGTCTGGTCGAGACCGCCCTCAGCTATCGCGGTGTCCGCTACCGCTACGCTGGCACCACCACCCGCGGTATGGACTGCTCCGGACTGGTGTCCCGGGTCCTCAACACGCACGGCATCGCCGCCCCGCACAACTCGCGGGCGCTCTACCGGCTCGGCAAGTCGGTCGCTCGTGACAAGCTCCGGTCAGGCGATCTGATCTTCTTCCACACCCGGGGCCGAGGCATCTCCCACGTCGGCATCTACATCGGCGACGGCAAGTTCGTCCACGCCTCCAGCGCCAGGGGCCGCGTCCGCGTCGACCGACTGGACGACGGCTACTACGCCCGGCGGTATGTCGGCGCGAGGCGGGTGAGCTAGGCGGCTCACCGCAGAGCCTCGGAGAGCGCGGACGCAGCGCAGAAGGGAGCCGCCCCGGTTCGCGGGGTGGGCTACGGTTCCCGGAGTAGGTTCGGGGCAAGTGCCGACGAAATCGCGTGTATCCTATGGAGTTTCCTGCATTATGGTTAGGCGGAAGCGGAGCTTGCGCGAGGCGGGGGCGGTGGGCCTGCCCGCTGGCAGGAGCTCTGCTCCTGCCCAACCGTAATGCAAGAGAATCCGTAGTCCCAGGTCTACACCCATTGCCCGACATCATCTTGCGCGTCCAGCAGCTTCCGGAGGCCCGCGATCTTCCGCCCCCGGCCTATATGACCGAGCATGCCGCGGGCATGGATCTCCGCGCGGCAGTCCCAACCACACTGACGCTGGCGCCGGGGGAGTTCGCGCTGGTCCCGACGGGCATTCGCATTGCCGTTCCGCCGGGTTATGAGGGGCAGGTGCGGCCCCGCAGCGGCCTCGCCGCGCGCCATGGCGTCACCCTCGTGAACACCCCCGGCACCATCGACGCCGACTACCGGGGTGAGGTGTGTGTGGTTCTTATCAACCACGGCAAGGAGCCGTTCGTCGTCACGCGCGGAGATCGGATCGCGCAGCTTGTGATCTGCCCCGTCGCCCGGGCGCAAGTCGAGGTCGCAGAGAATCTCGACGACACCGAGCGCGGGGACGGGGGATTCGGCCACACCGGCCGCTGAAGCGCCATGCCCGCATATGTCATAGGGATCGGTGGAGGCAGCGCATCGGGGAAGTCGTTCATCGCCGAGGAACTCAGCCACCGGCTGGCGCCGCTGCAGGTCCAGGTGATCAACCAGGACCTTTACTTCCTCCGGGGCAACAAGCTCCCGATCGCCGTATCGCCCACCGGCCGGGAGTGGCGCGACGCCAACCATCCGGACTCGTTCGACGCGGATCGCCTGCAGGCAGACCTGCTCGCCGCCCGTCAGGGCGACAGCGGCGTCGTGATCATTGAGGGGATTCTGGTGCTGCACTACCCCGATCTTCGCCGGTTCATGGACCTGAAGCTATTCATCCACGCGGAAGCGGATGAGCGGATTGTGCGGCGCATCCGGCGCAACGTGAGCCGCGGAGCCGACTTGGACGGGGTGTGCGACTTCTACCTCGAGACGGTCAGATACCGCCATCGGGAGTTCTGTGAGCCGACCCACGCCCACGCCGATATCGTCATCCCGGGAGGAGATCACGAGGCGGAAGAGCGCGACCGGTTGCTCACCGAAGTGTGCGAGCGCGTCCACGAAGCCCTCGGTGTGAAGCCATCCTCTACTGTGGCTGACTCGGCGCAATCATGAGATGCTTCTACGCCGATCTGCATATTCACATAGGCCGGACGAGCGGCGGCCGCCCGGTGAAGATCACCGCCGCGCGCGATCTGACCTTCGAGAACATCGCGCGCGAGTGTGTAGTCCGCAAGGGCATCGACATCGCGGGCATCGTCGACTGCGGCTCGCCATCGGTCATCCAGGACATTGCCGACCTGGTGGCGCGCGGCGAGATGGTCGAGCTTCCCGGCGGCGGGCTGCGCTATCGCGAGGCCACGACGGTGATCCTTGGCTGCGAGCTTGAGACGGTCGAGGATGACGGGTCGGCCTCGCACCACATCGCCTACCTCCCCACCCTGAAGCAACTGGAAGTCTTCGCTGGCTTCGCCCATCGGCTCGTGACGAACCCGGAGCTCAGCTCGCAGCGCTGCCGCGTTCCGGCGCGGGAGCTGCTCCGAATGGCGCAGGCGGCCGGGGCGATCTTCGTGCCCGCCCATGCCTTCACGCCACACAAGAGCCCCTATGGCATTTGCGTCCGCCGTCTCACCGAGATGTTCGGGCCTGGTACCGCAGGCTTTAGCCTGCCCGAGCCGCCAATGGGTACCGCAGGCTTTAGCCTGCATGGAGGAGGTTTGTCGCAACTTGCCGCGGTGGAACTGGGCCTGAGCGCCGACAGCTACCTTGCCGACCGGATCGCCGAACTCGCGTCGCTCACATTTCTGTCGAACTCCGACGCCCACTCGCTGCCGAAGATCGCCCGCGAGTACAATGTCCTCTTGCTGGAGGAGCCGAGCTTCCAGGACGTCGTGATGGCGCTGCGTCGAGAGCAGGGGCGGAAGGTCATCGCGAACTACGGGCTCGACCCGCGGCTGGGGAAGTACCATCGCACCTTCTGCCCGAAGTGCGAGCAGGTCGCCCACACGCCGCCACCCGCGCTCACCTGTCCCCTGTGTGGGGGGACTGACATCGTCAAAGGAGTGCTCGATCGCATCGCCGAAATCGCCGACTACCCGGAGCCGCGGCCGCCGGATCATCGGCCGCCCTACCACTATCAGGTTCCTCTCCAATTCCTGCCCGGCATCGGCGCGGTCGCGCTGGGCAAGCTCCTCAACCGCTTCGGGACCGAAATGCGAGTGCTTCACGAGACTGAAGCCAACGAACTGGAGCTTGTCGTCGGCACGAAGCTCGCCGGGCTGATCGTTCAGGCACGCCAGGGCACGCTGCCGCTGCTCGCCGGCGGAGGCGGCCGCTACGGCAAGGCGGTGGCGAACGCGTCGGAGACGCAGATGTCGATGGGGCTGTGAGAGTGCCAGGCATCTTCATCACAACCGAAGGCATCGACGGGTCCGGCAAGACGACCCAGGCCCACCTCCTCGTCGCCTGGCTGATAGGTATGGGATACGAGGTCTGCGCGACTCGGGAGCCGGGAGGCACCTCCGCCGGCGACCGGATCAGGGACCTCGTCCTGTCGCGCGAGTGGGCGATGCCGGCCGAGGCCGAACTCTTCCTCTATCTTGCCGACCGTTCCATCCACGTGACCCAGCTCATCCGACCGGCCCTTGCCTCGGGCAGCCTGGTTGTCTGCGAGCGGTATACCGATTCGACGCTTGCCTACCAGGGGTACGGCCGCGGGCTCGACCTCGGATTCCTGACTCGCCTCAATGAGACCGCGACGGGCGGCCTTGTGCCAGATCTGACACTCGTGTTGGATCTTCCGGCCGACACGGCCCTTCGACGAGCTCAGTGTCGCCTTTTGGGACGCTCTTGGGGCCACCCCGACCGAAGTGAAGGGGCGGCCCGTCTGGACGAGGGACGGCTCGATAGGCTAGAATCAGAGGGTCAGGAGTTCCTCGCCCGCGTTGCGGACGGCTTCCGCGCGATTGCCGAGCAGGAGCCGGGGCGTGTCAAGCTGATCGACGCATCGCTGGATGTGGCCGCAGTGCACAGGGCGATATGTGCTGAGGTGATGGACCTGTTGGGCGGGAGCGAACCTCACCCCCCTTCCCCCTCTCCGCGCGCGGAGAGGGGGCGACCGGGAAAGACGCCGCAATGAGGGAGAAGCTCGGGGTGAGGTTCACGCGGAAAGGAATCGCACCGTGAAGCTCATCATGGCGGTGGTGCAGCATAAGGACCAGCGGAAAGTCACGGATGCCCTGCTGGAGAAGGGGTATCAGTTCACGAACATCGCCAGCACGGGCGGCCTGCTGCGCGAGGGGAACGTCACGTTCCTGATCGGCGTCGACCCGGAGCAGGTCGACGATGTGATCCAGGTGATCGGCGCCAACTCGAAGACCAGGGAGCAGCTCGTGAACGTCTTCCCGCCGACCATCGAGCCCATCGGGACCTGCATTCCCAACCCCGTGAAGGTCCAGGTCGGGGGCGCGACGATCTTCGTGGTCAACGTCGAGCGCTTCGAAAAACTGTAACGGGTTTACGGTTTACGGTTTACAGTTTTCGGTCCCAAGCCGGCGCAACCGCAGGCCAACAATGAAACGCCTGCACGTCTTTCCGTAAACCGTAAACTGTAAACGGTAAACTCCAATGGGTTTTGGCCGCCTCGTCGGGCAAGAGAGGGCAGTCAGGGTCCTTCGCAGTGCGATCGCGCGGGACCGCGTCGCCCACTCCTATCTGTTCACCGGCCCCGAGTCCGTCGGCAAGTCCACCGCGGCGATGCTTTTCGCCCAGGCGCTGAACTGCCAGGCGAGCGTCGCCGGCGAGGCGAGCGTCGCCTGCGAGGCCGAGCCAGAGGACGCGCCCTGCGGCCGGTGCCGGTCGTGCACGCTCATCGAGCGCGGCAACCATCCCGATGTCCGCCTCCTCAAGCCCGATCTCGCGAAGCGCAAGTCGGTGATCACGATAGACGCGCTGCGACAGCAGTTCGTCTACGACGTACAACTGCGACCGGTCATGGGGCGCTACAAGGTCTACCTGCTCGACCACGTCGAACGGACCGCACCGATGGCGGTCCACACAATCCTGAAGACGCTGGAGGAGCCGCCTCCTTATGTCGTAACCGTTGTCGTCACGGACAACCCGGATGAGCTGCCCTCGACCATCCCTTCGCGATGCCAGAAGGTCGCGTTCCAGCTTGTCGGCACGCACGCCATCGAGGCGAAGCTCCGCGAGCTGGAGCTCGACGCGCACACCGCCGCCGCGATCGCGCGGCTGTCAGGCGGGCGGATCGCCTGGGCCATCCGCGCGGCGCAGCGCCCTGAGGTGCTGGCGGCCCGGCGGGAGCTGCTCGACCTCTGCACCCACATGGTCGGCAGCGGCCTGCCCTCCGCTCTGCGCCTCGCGGAAGACATCAAAGTGCAGGCCGCGAAGCTGGTGCAGGCCCAGGTGGCGCCGGCCGACGAGTCGGAGGGAGAGGAAGCCGGCGAGCCCACCGGCGCGACCTTCGGCAGCGAGCGTCGCCTGCGGGCAGAGCTTCCCTGGTGCCTCGATGTGATCGTCTCGTGGTACCGAGACCTGCTCACAGTCGGCCAGCAGATCCCACTTCTCAACCCCGACTATGAGGCGGTGATGCGCGAGCGCTCGCGCCCTGAGATGTTCCACCAGGCCGAGTGTGCGATAGAGAGCATCCTGGAGACGAAGCACGCGATCGAGCGCAACGCGAACATCGACGTCGCGCTGGAGTCGCTCGTAATCGGGCTCGTCGGATGGTGTGACTGACCGCGGCAGAGAGGTATGAACTATGAGAGGGTGCATCCTGTCGCCGATTCTGGTGCTGCTGCTCGCCGCCAACGGGTATGCCATCTGGCAGATCCAGCTGATGCGGGGCGAGATCGACGGCCTCCGCGACGAGCTGGTCAGGCAGCGCGGTGAGGCGCGGATATCTATGGTCGACTACGCCCGAGACGCGGCCGAGGCCATCGGCCGGGGCGAGATAGCCCGAGCGCAGACCGACCTGAAGCGCCTCGGCGAGATGGCACAGGAGACCAAACAGATGGCCGATGGGCGGAGACGCCAGCTCGCGGCCCAGATCGACGCAGCGCGACAGGCGGTCTCGAAGGGCGGGGAGGACGCTCGGCGAAAGGTCGAGGAGCTCGCGCGGTTGCTGTCACACGAGCGACCCAAAGATGACCCATCTGAGCGGTAGCATGTGACAGGTGCAACCCAAGCGCAAATCGCGTGTCTAACCGACGTGACAGGACGGGCCGCCAGGCTGAGGAAGAGTGCCTGTGCGGGGCAGATAGGGCACGGTCCCAGGAGGTTTGTTGAGATGTTCGCTAGTCACGAAGGGTCTCGTACCAGCTTGTTCAGGGCAGTCTGGCCGGTAGCCGTGGTGCTACTGCTTATCGTCGGCGCGGCGACCATGACTTGGCTTGTTCGTCCGTCAGCGGGCAGCGCCGAAGCGGCCGCACCCCCGTCGATGTCGACCCTGGATGCGGTACAAGCCGGGTTCAACTGGATGGCGGATACGGTCAAACCGGCCGTTGTCTTCATTGAGGTGGAGCAGAAGCCGCAAGCCGAGGACATGACCAGTAACGAGGGTGTGCCCGATCCGCTAAGGGACTTCTTCGGCAGGGACTTCCCTTTCCCGAGGCAGCCGAACCCCCAGATCCCCCAGGGCGGCCAGGGATCGGGCGTGATCATCGACTCGTCGGGCTACATCCTGACCAACAACCATGTTGCGGGCAACGCCGAGAAGATCACCGTCCACCTCGCCAGCGGCGAGACCTACCAGGCCAAGCTCACCGGCAGCGACCCGCTGACGGATCTCGCGGTCGTCAAGATCGAGCCGGGCCACGCGCTGCCTGTAGCGAAGCTGGGCAATGCGGCCAACCTGAAGACCGGGTCTTGGGCGATGGCCATCGGCTTCCCCTTCGGGGGTGCGCGGTTCGGCGGGCGCTTCGACGAGGCCCTGCGCTATGAGCCAACCGTAACGGTCGGGGTCATTAGTGCGACCGAGCGCCAGCTCGAATCCGACATCCAAGGGCGGCCGTTCCGCAATCTGATCCAGACCGATGCGCCCATCAACCCGGGCAGCAGCGGCGGGCCACTGGTTAACACCCATGCCGAGGTCATCGGCATCAACCAGGCGATCTTCACGAGCGGCCCGGTGGGCGGCAACATCGGCGTCGGCTTCGCCATTCCGATCGACTCCAACACCAAGTCGGTGATCGAGTCGCTCAAGGGCGGCGAGCCAGTCGTTCGCGGCCAGCTTGGTGTAACCGTCGAGCCGCTTACCCCGGCCCTGAAATCCGACTACGGCGCCGACCACGGCGTGTTCGTCAATGAGGTCCAGGCCGACAGCCCGGCCGCTCGCGCCGGGCTGAAGAACGAAGATGTGATCCTCGCCTATGGCGGCAAGGATGTGACATCCGTCGATGAGTTCGTGACCGCGGTCCAGAACACCAAGCCCGGCAAGACCGTCGAGATGCAGGTCTTGAGGGACGGGAAGAAGGCGACACTGAAGGTCACGGTCGAGGCCTTGTCGCTGGGAACCGCGAAGAAGCCCGAGGCGCGCGCCGAAGGCGGGAAGCTCGGGATGGCGGTCCAAGACCTGCCGGCTGACCGGGCAAGCGAGATGGGAATCGCCGGCGGCGTGGTCGTCCGCTCACTCAACCCTCGGGGCGAGGCGGCCCGCGCTGGCATCCAGGCCGGCGATGTCATCGTGAAGATCAAGCGCCGACCGGTGACGGACGTCGCGAGCTACCAGGCGGCCATCGACGAGCTGAAGAAGGGCGACTCGGTCACGATCAGGATCTGGCGATCCGACCGGATGTTCACCGCTCAGATCGAGCACCTCGGCGAGTAAGGCGGCGCCTTGCGCCGCCCGAGTGAAGCATAGACTGAGGGGCCGGGCGACCGGCTCCTCTTCCGTTTGGCCTAGAGCGCATTTCATAACCGAGGGTGGTTGGGTGATCGCTCCATGCGGTGCATGAAATGCGCCTGCACAAGCCTACCGCCCTGCATCGCTGTTTCATGACCCGCCCAGGCGGGTTATGAAACAGCTTCTACAGATGTCCCGCCAGCCAGGCGATGATCTCATCGGAGGTGGCCGAGCCCTGCCGCCTGGTCACTTCAGCGCCCTTCCGGAACAGCACGAGAGTGGGCACCGCGCTCACTCCGTACTGAGCGAACAGCGGCCGGCAGTCCGCCGCCGACACCTTGACGAACTTGACGTCATCCTCCTCGTCGATCCCCGCTGCCTCGAAATGCGGGTTCAGGTGCTGGCAGTGAGGGCAGGTCGGCGACCAGAAGTCGACGAGCACCGGAAGAACGGCCTCCAACACCTCGGCGGCGAAGTCATCGGCGCTCAAGTCTGCTGGTTTGCTCACATCCCTCTCCTGATCGGCCGCGGCCGTCCGCCGGGCCGTTGGCGGCATTATAGGCTGGCCATGTGAGATCGGCAACGGCCGCCTGCAACCGGTTGTCGCGACGGCACTCGATCTGCCGTGAGCCGTTCTGCTATACTTGGCCCGCGCGCTGCTCGGTGCCGGGGGGGCGTGGGCGAGGAAGGAGTCGGCATGGACTACGTCAAGGTGATCCCGTGCCTGGATATCAAGGGAGGGCGAGTCGTCAAGGGCGTACACTTCGCCAACCTCATCGACGCGGCCGATCCGGTGGCGGCGGCGAAGGCGTATTCGGATGGCGGCGCGGACGAGATCGCGTTCCTGGATATCACCGCCACAGTCGAAGGCCGGCGCACGATGTTCGATGTACTGGAGCGCGTGGCCGAGGTGGTGCAGGCGCCGCTGATGGCGGGAGGCGGCATCAGGTCGGTCGACGATGTCGAGCAGGCGCTGAGCGCAGGCGCGAGCGCGGTCTCGATCTCGAGCGCGGCGGTGCGGGACCCGGGGATAGTCGGCGCGGCGGTGCAACAATTCGGATCAGACAAGATTATCGTCGCCATCGATGCCGACGCGAACGCATCGCTGCCATCCCACCGCGAGGTCTACATCGACGGCGGCCGCACCGCGACCGGCAGGGACGCGGTGGAGTTCGCGAAGGAGATGGCCGACCTCGGCGCCGGACGGATCCTGCCGACCAGCAAGCTGGCCGATGGCACGAAGGACGGCTACGATATCGAGCTTACCCGCGGCATCGCCGATGCCACCGGTCTTCCGGTGATCGCCAGCGGCGGCGCGGGGAAGCTCATTCACTTCTATGAGGCGGTCGTCGAGGGGCATGCCCAGGGTGTGCTCGCCGCATCGATGTTCCACTTCGGCGAGTGCACCGTCAGGCAGGTGAAGCAGTATCTGCGGGCGCGCAAGGTGCCTGTTCGGCTGTGAGTCAGGCTCTGACCTCCTGCTACTTCAGCGGCGCCTGCCCGCGCATCACAAGGGGCGCCCACTTCGAGAAGACGCCCGGGTGCATCCAGTACTCCACGTATACGATGATCGCCCAGACCGCGGCCGCCGCCAGCAACCACACCGCCCCGGCGATCCGGAAAGGCCGATTCCCCCTGAGGTATCGGAGAGTCGGCGCGGCGAACACGCCGGCGAGGCCGGACAGGATGAAGCCGGTCGCAGACAGTGGCGGGTTCGATGTGAGGTGGAGATGGAGGATGCTGGCGCCGCTCACGACTGCTGCAACTCCGGCGAAGAAGGCAATCACGGTGACTGGCAGCAGGCTCCACCCGTTCGCAATGGCAACACCAGCCCCCAGGAAGACCACCCCGAACATCACCGACATCTCGCCGAAGATCGAGTTATAGGGCCCAGGCAGCGGCCACGTCATCGTCACGAACCCGCCAAAGACGAATGCCACGAGGCCGACCATGAGGAACCCCGAGGTCCATCGGCGGTTCAGCGGGTCGTCCAGCCCGCGGTAGACATAGAGGCTGAGCAAGACATAGCCCGCCACCATGTTGAGCAGCAGTAGGCTGAGGAAATCCACGAACATGGCACAGCCCCTTTCCCGATGCACACGCCGAGGTAGCGTCTGCTCTACGCGTCGAGTTCAGCGCAGGCCTGCTCGTCGCTCTTGCGCCGTTGCGGTGTTTGGTCAGTCGGCATGACAAGATGATATCGTGCGTAGAGCGCCGAAGAATCCGAACCTGGCGGCGTTCTCGGGGTGGGCCCGCCGGCAAAGGAGGAATGCCTATGCCGAGGACGTTCAAGGCTGAGGAGATGACCCCGGCCGAGTTCGAGGCGGCGGTGGCCGAGAACGCGGTGTTCGTGCTGGGGACCGGCATTCTGGAGTGGCACGGCGACCATCTGCCGCTGGGGACGGACGCGCTGAAGATGCGAGGCATCGCCGAGCGCCTCGCCCCGGAGGTGAACGCGATCCTGCTCCCGCAGAGCTGGTTCGGCGTGGTCGGGTTCGACGAGATGCTCGGCACGATCACATTCAGCAAGCCCCTGGTGAAGCAGATCCTTGCCGAGTTCTTCGAGAACCTGGAGAAGATGGGGGCGAAGCTCATCGTGCTGCTCACCGGGCACTACGGCCCCTACCAGGTGGAGACGATCACCGAGGCCGCGCAGGAGTATATGGCGGGCAGCACCGTTCGGATCATCGCGCAGCCTGAGTACGAGGGTGTGGACTTCTCCGGCTTCCCCTGCAACCCCGACCATGCGGACAAGTATGAGACCTCGCTGATGATGGCCTTCTACCCGCACCTCGTGCAGATGGACAAATGGAGGCCGCAGCTCGAGATCCCGTATAACTACGAATACCGAGACAATGCCTGGGGGTTTCGTTCACCGAAAGGTCGATGGCAGTTCAGCGATGACCTGGAGAAGACGGCGTCACCGGAGTTGGGGGAGAAGCTCATTCAGGCCATCGTCGCTCATCTGAAGAAGCGGATCGCAGAAGAAATGGCGCTTCCGTAGGGGAGCCCCTCTGCTTGTCCCGAGCGAAGTCGAGGGGCGGGCTCCCGCTGTTCCCACGGGCGACCGCAGAGGGTCGCCCCTACGCACGGCCCGACGCCATCACCCGACCACCTCCACCTCCCACTCCTCATTGACCCACAGCCCGACCAGCGTCACCGGCAGGTTCGAGTACCACGCGACCTGCATCGCCTTCTTGATCTGCTCGACATGCTCCTCACGTGACCCGGGGTTGGCGGCGCAATCGTGATGGCCGACGATCGCGAGGACATTCGCCCGATGGTGGCTGATCGAGAGCTGCGCGCTGGACTTGAGGTGAGCGATCAGCTCCGGCGCCTCGTCGGCGAGTGCCCTATCGGCGCCGGGGATGGTGATGGCGTTGATGTGGTCGAGCTGGTAGCGCGCCTTGAGCCCAGCCGCAACCGGCTCGTGCACACGCCCATCGATGCAGGTGATCACGATCCCGAAACGGCCGTTGGACATGGGTTCAACCCGTGGGGCAGGAGCGTGTCTCCTGCCCGGAGTTCGATCCTAGCTGGGCAGGACGCGAAGGTCCTTGCCCTACGGGCCGTACTCATATTGGGTACGAACGTACCCAATATGAGTACAAGCCCAGGACTCCGGTCACACGATCGTCGCGTCGATTCGGTTCCTCAGCTTCTCCCGCAGGTCCTCGGGCGATTCCCACTCGATATGCGGGTACTGCCGTGTGTCGAAGCTGCACGCGTCGAGGTCACCTTTCCGGCACGTGAAGATCACCGGCAAGCCCAATCCCATCGCGAATCCGGCCTCGAAGTATACTGCCTGGCGATGTCCCGTGACATCCACCACGAGAAAACGGCTTCGACGAATCTCGGCGAAGATGTAGTCATCAATCCTCCCGTTGAAGTCAACTAGGTCGACCCGCTTCGCATCGTACCCGGCAGCCTTGATGGCTGGCTCAAGACCTTTCTCGTATGCCTCTCTCAGTTCCGGATCGAACCACATGGCCACGAAACCTTGGCGGCTGCGCGGCTGCAGGCGTTCCAGCTCTTCGGCCCTTTCCCAACCCTTTACCGAAAGCGCGTACTTTCCACCGCCGTGCTGGAAAGAAGCCAGCTGGTCAAGAAAACCGGACTGAATCATGTGTTTGAGCATGAACTCGAGGACGTTCTTGTCCTCTGCGAAGAGAAGGGGGCAGTCTGCGGCGGGAGTCACATTCAAGTGCGCGCCGAAGTGTTCGCTCTTCCGGACGAGGTTCAGGAGAGCGCGATCAACTCTCTCTGTAGGACGAGGAAACAGCGTATCAAGGACCTAGTCGATCGCGATCCCAATGTCGTCTTCACCTGAGGGCTTGTGCCCGCTGGACAAGATGGCAATAGGTCTACCTAGCTCAGAATGCTCGCGTGTGACCGCCGAGACCTTCGCCTTCTTATGGGCGGGATAGGCCTCGATGTCCGACGCCGCCACCCTGGTCACATAGTACTCTCCACACCTCTCGCAGAGGAAGCCTCTGATCTGCGGTCCGTGGTACCGAGGATGCGAGCGGGCCGGCTTCGCGTCCTTGCCACAGAGGAGACATCTGACATCACCCATCGCCACGTCCTCCTGTGTCTGTGCATCGCGCTAGGGGCTACAGCCATCTGCCCGACGGCTGTCGTCGTCGCCCCTTGCCCGCGGCCTCGGTCGCAGGACAACACTGGCTCCCTGGCCTCTGCCGAGCGATCTCGGGTTAGCTGCTGCCTGCGCTGGCTATCATGTCTCGGTGAAACGCGAAACTATCTGCGGCCATTCGGCGGCCAAATGCAGGTACGCGGGCATCCACTGCGCCTTCTCCAGTTCCGCTTCTGCTACTTCCATGTCAGTTGGCTTTCCAAGAGCTTGAGCGTGAATGCGGTACGCGTTGACAAAAGCTCGTTCAGAACCCGTGAGAACAACCCCAGTCGCGCCGTGAACCCGCTTTGTTTCCCGGAAATCGGTAACCATTTCGAGCAGTTCGCCGATGAGAGCACCCAGCAGGTAGGCGACCGGGCCCTGCCACCCCATATTGAGGTAGCCAAGCACCATTGCACCGATGAACAGCACGCCATATCCGGTCAGGTACGTGTAAACTCTCGCCGCCCTCAAGAGGCCGGGTACGCGGAAGAAGCCGAGCATGTTCATCTGGATCCCCACCGCGCCGGCTCCCACCATCGCGACCACCGCGGGCCAGAAGCCGACTCCTGAGGCAAGGCAGGCCAGCGCCGCGCAATACGCGAGAAGCGGCGGCGTTTCCTCAATAGCTTCGACGGTCTTCAGAACTCCAAAGGCATCGACTTGTGGATATAGCCGAGCCATCAGCGCAAAGGCGTAGTCGGTTGGCAGGCGGATCTTCAGCCCACGCGGTGTGTAGATCGCCACGATCTCCCCTCGCTTGCAGCTTTCGCTAGTCAGCGCTTGTCTTTCGATGTGGGAACATCAAGTGCCTCTTGGCGTGCGAGAGGTCACACGGATTTCCTCAGCTTCCTCGTCAACGCCGGCACGATCTCGAACAGATCCCCGACGATGGCGTAGGTGGCGATGTTGAAGATCGGCGCCGCGGGGTCTTTGTTGATGGCGATGATGCAGTCGGCGCTGCTCATGCCGGCGAGGTGCTGCACCGCCCCCGAGATGCCGCAGGCAATGTAGAGCTTCGGTTGAACCGTGCGCCCGGTCTGGCCGACCTGGTGGTACGCGGGAATCCAGCCCGCGTCCACCGCCGCCCGCGACGCGCCGACCGCGCCTCCCAGCGCCTCGGCAAGCTCGCGAATGAGCGCGAAGTGCTCCGGCTTGCCCAGCCCGCGGCCGCCGGAGACGATGATCTCCGCGTCCTGGAGGTTCACCCGCCCATCGGTGTCGAGTTGCACGATCTCGACAATCTTCGTGAGCATGCTGCGCTCGTCGAGGTGAACGGGCACGTTCACGGTCTCGCCGCTCCGTGACGGGTCCGGGTCGAGCGCCTTCATCACACCCGGCCTTACTGTCGCCATCTGCGGCCGCGCGTGGCGCGAGACGATGGTTGCCATGAGGTTGCCGCCGAAGGCCGGGCGGGTCTGGACGAGCAAGCGCTCGCTCTCGTCGATGTCGAGGCCGGTGCAATCGGCGGTGAGGCCAGCCGAGAGCCGCGCGGCGACGCGGGGCGCGAGATCGCGGCCCTGCGGCGTCGCCGAGATGAGCACGATCTCGGGCTTGTACTGGTTGATGAGCCCTGAGAGGATGTCGGTGTACGGCCCCGTTCGGTACTGCGCCAGGACCGGGTCCTGGGCAAGATAGACCTTGTCTGCCCCGTAGGCGAACAGGTCTTTCGCCATTCCCTCCACGCCATCGCCGAGGAGAACCGCCGCGAGCTCGACGCCGAGCTTGTCGGCGAGCCGCCGCCCTTCACCCAGCAACTCAAGCGTGCCTCGCCGGAAATGCCCGTGAAGGTGCTCCGCCACTATCCAGATGCCGCGGTACTGAGTGACGTCGACGTCGGGCGTGTAAGACGACTCCAACAGGATCGCGCCGAACTTGCAGGCGCTGGCGCAGGCGCCGCACTGGGTGCAGTTGTCGTTGAACCGCGCTGTGCCCTCGATGATCTCAATCGCGCCATAGGGGCAGGCGCGCAGGCAGAGCTTGCAGCCGGTGCAGTTTTCGGTTACCACACGAACAGCCATCTGCTAGTTCTCCGGTTAGGTACCGCAAGAGCGCGTTGGGCAGGAGCCTTGGTCGCCTCTGGCGACTTGCCTCCTGCCACTTCCTCATGCCTACCCGGCCGCGATGTTCATGTCCTTGATGGCTTTGGCGAGCTCGTCGACCACTTCGTCGGCCGCGCCCTCCAGTCGCCTGCCGCCGCCCCGCTTCTCCGGCGGCCAGACCTTGATCACCTCGGTAGGCGAGCCGTTGAAGCCCGACTGCTTCGGGTCGGCCTCCAGGTCGGCGAGGGTCCACTTGGCGATCTCGGCCCGCTTGGCCTTCAGCACGTTTCTCATGCTCGGGTGGCGCGGCTCGTTGATCTGCTTGACGACGGTGACCACGGCCGGCATCTTCACTTCGAGCACCTCGAAGAAGTCGTCGAGCACGCGCCGGGCGCGCAGTTTGCCATCCGCCACCTCGAGGCCGATGGCGAAGGTGACCTGCGGGATGCCGAGCCGCTCGGCGAGGCCCGGCCCGACCTGCCCCGTATCACCGTCTATCGCTTGCTTGCCGCAGAGGATCAGATCGACCGCGCCGAGCTTGCGCACCATCTGCGCCAGCGCGTAGGAGGTGGCGAGCGTGTCGCTTCCCCGCGAGGCGGGGTCGCTCAGCAGGATCGCCTCATCCGCGCCCATCGCCAGCGTGTGGCGCAGCGCCTCCTCGGCCTGGGGCGGGCCCATCGTGATCACCGTCACCTTGCCGCCATGCTGATCGCGAAGCTGAAGCGCCGCCTCGACCGCGTTCTCGTCAACCGGGTTGACGATGCTCTTCACACCCTCCCGGATGAGGGCATTGGTCTTCGGATCGACCCGGACCTCGGTGGTCTCGGGAACTTGCTTGATGCAGACGACCGTGTTCACTGGCTGTCTTCTCCGCCCGTGCGTATGACGCGTAACCAAACCGGCCTGAGGCTCGCACGTGACTTCGTCACGCGAGCCTCAGCGATTCAGCTCCCGCAGCACGTGGTTGGCGATGACCATGCGCTGGATCTCGGAGGTGCCTTCGACGATCTCGAAGAGCTTCGCCTCGCGCATGTACCGCTCCACCGGGAACTCCCTGGTGTAGCCGTAGCCGCCGAAGATCTGGACCGCCTTGGTGGTCGTGCGCATGGCGACCTCGGAGGCGAAGAGCTTCGCCATCGCTGCTTCTTTCTCGAAGGGCTTGTTCTGGTCTTTGAGCCAGGCCGCGCGCCAGGTGAGCAGCCGCGCACAGTCCACCTCGGTGGCCATATCGGCCACCATGAACTGGATCGCCTGGAAGGTCGAGATCGGCTTGCCGAACTGCTCGCGCTGATGGGTGTACGGGACCGCGGCCTCGAGCGCCGCCCGAGCGATGCCCACCGCGCCCGTGGCCATGCCGATGCGCCCCACCGCGAGCGTCCGCATCGCCACGAGGAAGCCGCCGTTCTCGCGGCCGAGCATGTTCGCCTTCGGGACCCGGCAGTCGGTGAAGATGAGCTCGCGGTTGGGCAGGGACGGGAACGCCATCTTCTTCTCGTTCCTGCCGAACTGGAAGCCCGGCGTGCCCTTCTCGACGATGAACGCGGTGAGCCCTCGCGCGCCGCGTGATGGATCGGTGCTCGTGATGATGACGTAGGTCTGCGCCTCGCCGCCATTCGAGATGAAGATCTTCGTGCCGTTGAGAACGTAGTCATCGCCGTCCCGGACTGCCTTCGTTGAAACCGCGCCGGCGTCGGACCCGGCGCCCGGCTCGGTCAGGCCGAACGCGCCGATGTGCTCGCCCTTGGCCAGCGGGACGAGGTGCTTGCGTTTCTGCTCGTCAGTGCCGAACTGCATGATCGGCACCACCGCGAGCGCGTGCGCCCCATAGACCGCGCCGGTGGTGCTGCAGGCGCGCGACAGCTCCTCGCCGATCGCCGACCAGGTCAGGAAGTCCATCCCCAGTCCGCCATATTCCTCGGGGACGGGGACGCCCATGAGGTCGAGTTCGGCCATCTTGCGCACGTTCTCGGCCGGCCAGGCTTCTGCTTCGTCGGTCTCCTTCGCCTTGGGAGCGAGCTCTTCGTCGCAGAACTCCTTGACTGCCGCCAGTATCGCGGTCTGGTCTTCGTTGAAGGTGAAGTCCATGAGGTTGGTTCTATGCCTCCGGCGGAGATGAAGAGGAGAAAAGTCGAAGAGGCGAAGAGTCGGAGGTACGACTCCTCGACTCCTCGAATCTCGACTCCTCGTGAACAGATGTTATCCGAAACAGGGGGGAGAGTCAACGCAGGGGCGCGAGAGGGCAGCCCATGGCTGGAGTGATGTGATACGCTTGCCCCACGAACACGCGGCGAGCACCGTTCACGCGCTCGGCCGCGCGGTCGAAAGACGCACGATCTTCGAGGGCATCTCGGACGGTCGGCGCGGCGCGGGGCGACCGAGGTCGTGAAGCAGCCGCCCATCTGCCTCCGCCAGCACTTCGAGCCGCTTGATCGCCTCTTCCACGGCATCCTTCGTGAAGGCTCCGCACTCGCCGTGCCCCGGGTACATGTGCGACGCTTTGAGCCTGAGCAGCCGCTGGAGTGATGAGCGGTAATCGCTCACGCACGAGCCCCAGTGCACATCCATCCAGCCAAGCGAGCCGTCGCACCGCAGAATATCGCCAACGAAGAGGCTCTCGCCCACCTGCCAGCCGACGGAATCGGGCGTGTGACCGGGCAAGTGGTGGGCATTGAAGACCAGGTCGCCGATCTCAACGGTGTCGCCCTCATCCACGGTGTAGTCGACCAGGGTCGGGTCGATGGGAGTGTAGGCAGGGCAGTGGCGAAGATGCTCGAGGGCGAGCCGGTGGGCTACGACGCGGGGGAATCGGCCCGAGCGAAGCAGGTGGATGGCCCCCGCGTGATCCTCGTGGCAGTGAGTGATGAAGAGCGCTGCGATCGCGCTCAGATCGATCCCCTCGGCCTCGAGCTGCTGGAGCTTGCCAGCAAGAGCAGGCTCACTGCCGACATCGACGAGCGCGTACGCGCCCCCGCAATCGAGCGCGTAGACGACCTCGCCGCGAGACTCCGCGCGACAGATGCCGGACCCTACCATCATCTTGCTCAATCCCCCGCAGTTGAGGGAAGGCGCGGCTGGGCGCTTTGTCGCCCGCTCGTGCCCAACCCCGTCCATCCGACAGTCCGCCTCAGGCGGATTCGACGGGCTTTGGCTCTCCCCTTTCGCCCGGGCTGATAGATCATCCCTCAGGAACCAGGATCGTGACCATCTTGGATACCAATTCGGGAAACTGCCCTGCCAGCCCGCCGCCCAGGGGGATCATGCCGCCAGCAGCCTTAGACCCACCACGACGCTCTTGGCCTCAGTGTCGCTGGGGGCTGCTGACACGGCTTCTGCTAACCGCAGGTGGCGGGAACCAGCTTGGATCGCTGGGTTATCCGCGGCGTGCACCGCGACCGGTCACAGCGCCGGCTGAAGGACGACGATCTCGGTCGGCTGGGGGAGGCCGTCCGCGGCAACGTCCATCTCGGAGCCGTCGATCTTCTTCACTCGCGACTTGCCGGCGAGGAACGTGTCCACAGGCGTGAGGTTGAACCCGACCTTTGGCGTGAGGTAGTGCATCGGGATGGCGATGTTCGGACGCAGCCGCTTCACCACGTCGGTCGCGCCCTTGGCGTCGATTGTGAACGTCCCGCCGACCGGCACCATCAGAACGTTGATGTGACCGAGCGCCACGGCGTCCTCGGGGCCGAGGGTGTGACCGAGGTCGCCCAGATGGCAGACGGTGATCCCCTCGGATTCGATGACCCACACGATGTTCCGGCCTCGCTCGGCGCCGCCATTCGCGTCATGGTGGGTGGCGAGCGCGCGGAACAGAATCCCGTCGTGGGTCTCCTCGCCGGCGCGGCTGATGACGCGAGGCTTGCCTGGCACCATCTTCACGTAGTTGTGGTCGGCGTGATCGTGGCTGACGGTGACGAAGTCGGCAGACTCCTTAAGCGAACCATAGCCGATGGCGCCGCCGAACCCGCCGGGCTCATAGGGGTCGGTCACGATCTTCTTCCCGCCCGTGGTGATGAGGAACGTGGCGTGGCCGAGGAACTTGATCTTCATGGTTGCCCTCCAGATGTCGTCTGGAGCAGAACGATGGTTTCCCTCAACACTTCGGCGCTACGCACGAGCGCCTTGTGCTCCTCCTGCGACAGCTCGACGGGCATGTGCTCCAACCAGCCACTTCGCCCCACCCGCGTCGGGCGGCTGATCGCGACACCGCGCAGCTCGCCTGACTCCTGGACGGTGGAGACCGGCAGCACGGCGCCGGTGTCACCGAGAATCGCTGCTACCACCTCTCGCACGGCCAGGCCGACCGCGTACCCGGCGCCGCCCTTGAGCCGGAGGCACTCCGCCCCGGCCGCGCGCGTGGCCTCGAACGCTCGCTGGCCGATCTCCTCGGAGTAGCCCCGCAACTCGGAGAGCGGCTCCCCCTGGTAGCTGAGCGTGGAGTAGGCCGCGACCATCGAGTCGCCATGCTCGCCGAGGATCATCCCGTCGATGAGCGATGGGTCCACGTCCAGCGCCTCGCCGAGCAGCGAGCGGAAGCGCAGCGAGTCCAACACCGTGCCAAGGCCGATCGTCTGCCTGGGGGGCCATCCGAGTTCGGTCGCCGCCAGGTATGTGAGAATGTCAACCGGGTTTGTCACCACCAGCAGGACGGCCTCCGGGGCGAGCTGGACCTGCTGCACCGAGCTCACGATCTGTCGGAAGAGCGCGGCATTGCGCTCGATCAGGTTGAGGCGGGACTCGTCGGGCTTGCGCCTCAGCCCGGCGGTGACGATGACGACGTCGGAGCCGGCAACTGCCTCGTAATCGCCAGCGACGAGCCGCGGCCCGCCGGCGGCCGCACGCCCGTGCGTGAGGTCGAGGGCTTCGCCCTTGGCGGCATCGGCGGCCACGTCGACGAGCACAACCTCGTCGCCGACGCGGCCAAGCTGGAGCGCGTAGGCGGCGGTCGATCCCACCCGGCCTGCGGCGCCGATGATGCTGATCTTCCCATTCACGGCTCCGCCTCCTCCGCTGCCAGCGGGGCTGTCTTGTCTTCCTCCTGGAAGGCGTAGGCGGTGTGATTGTGTATCGATTCCATGCTCTCGCACTCCACCTGGAACCACACGATCCGGTCATCGGCGCGGAGCATCGCCACCACATCCCGCACCACATCCTCCACGAACTTGGGGTTCGAGTAGGCGGCTTCGGTCACGAATTTCTCGTCCTCGCGTTTCAGCAGCGGGTAGATCTCGGCGCTGCCCTGGCGCTCGAGAATGGCCACCAGATCCTCGATCCACACCATCGTGTCCGGCCGAATACGAATGCGGGCGCGGATGATCGCCCGCTGATTGTGGGCCCCGTCGGTGGAGATCTCCTTGCTGCACGGGCACAAGATCGTCACCGGGACCTCGACCACCGTGGTGAGCATGTAGTCGTCACCATCCAGCACGCCCTCGAACTTGCAGTCGTAGTCGAGCGCGCTCTCGCTCTGCGTCACCGGGGCGCGCTTGTTGATGAAGTACTTGAATGACACGTCGATGCGCGCGTTCTCGGCCCCGAGGCGCTGGCATGCCTCCTTCAGCATCTCCCGCAGCTCGGGCTTGCTGATCGGCTTCTGCCGCCACTGGAACAGGATGTCCACGAACCGGCTCATGTGCGTGCCGCGGAACTGATGCGGCAGGTTCACACCGAAGTCGATGCGCGCCAGCGCGCTGTCGAACTCGCCGCTCTTGCGCCTCACGAGGATCGGCAGGTGCACGTCCTTCACTCCGACGCGCTGAACCATAATGCCGCGGGTGTCAACGCTCGCGGCGACGTCTCTCATCTCCCATGCTCCATATCGTGTATTCGCGATGTCATGCGGTGGCGGGCGGGAATCAGCAGGCGCATCTACGCGCATCGACGGACCGACGGGACCGGCTAGTGCTCCGTCTCATCCGGTTGCCCCGGCTCGCTCCAGAAAAGAAGGCGTCCGCAGTTCTCACAGGTCAGGCCCGATCGGCCCACCTTGACGTGCTTCAGCGTCTCCGACGGCAAAGAGATATGGCAACCCGGGCAGTCCCCGCCTGTGATCTTCACGAGGCCGAGGTTGCCGGATCGGACGCGTATCTGCTCGTACCGCTTGAGCACCACGGGGCTGACCTTCTGCGCGGTCTCCGCCCGGCTCACCTCCAGTTGGGCCAGCTCGACTCGCAGCCGGCTCCCTGCCTCTTCGTACCCGGCGCGAACCGCAGCGAGATGCTCCTCAAGCTCCTTCAGCCGCGCCTCGCGGGAGGCGATGTCGGCGCGCTGAGTCTCCATCGTCTCCATCAGCTCGAGCATGCGGTCCTCGACCTTGCGGACCCCGCGCCCGAGCATCTCGACCTCGCCCTGGAGATCGGACAGCTGGCGAGGATTGGTTACCTTGCCGCTGTAAAGCTGATCGCTGAACCGCTTCCTCTTCTCCTGAAGCGTCCGCACCTCCAGCTCGCTGTCGAGGCTCTCCTTCTCCGCGGCCTGCTGCCTTCGGCGAAGGCCGTCAAGCTCGTCCTTCAAGCTAGCGATCTCTTGCTCCAGCTCAACTCCGGTCTCGAGCGCTGCCAGCACCTGCCGCAGGTGAGCGATCTCGGTATCGAGCTGCTGAACCTGATAGAGGGTCGCGAGTTCTTCGTTCACAGCGCCTCCCAGCGATAGCCTTGTCGCAATTCTGTGGCCGCGCGCCGCCCTCCTGCCGCAGGGCGCCGGGCCGGGGCGGAGAAGACCCACATCGTGCCCCCATTGCCAGTTGCCATCATCGCCGATGACCTCACCGGGGCGGCCGACACCGCCGCGATGTTCGTCCGGTCTGGGCGGGCGGTTCCGGTGTCTCTTGGCGCCGAGCCACGCCTGGGCGAGGGCCGCTCCGCCTTCGCGGTGACGACAGAGTCGAGGGCCTGCCCGCCCGACGTGGCGCGCGAGCGCGTCTCGGCGGCGGCCCGGTCTGCTCGCGCGAACGGCGCGGGCCTGACCTACAAGAAGGTGGACTCGAACCTGCGCGGCAACATCGGCGCGGAGCTGGCCGCGCTGCGCGATGCCGGCCTCGGGCCGATCGTCCTCGCGCCTGCCTTCCCTGCGCGCGGGCGGACGACCATCCGCGGCATCGCGCTCGTCGATGGCGTGCCGGTCGCCGAGACCGAGATGGGCCGCGATGCCGAGTCCCCTGTCACCCATTCGAGGATCGCCGCGCTGCTCTCGGCACAGCGCGATGACCTGCGAATCGAGCACTGTTACCTCGAGGCGCTGCGATCAGATAGAGATTCGCTTGCACGCTCTCTCGCGGGCTGCGACGTGCTGATCGCGGATGCCGAAACGGACGCCGACCTCGACCTCATCGCGGAGGTCACGCTCGCGCTCGAGCCCGCGCCCGTGCTCGCGGGATCGGCCGGCCTCGCGGGCGCGACGGCCAGATATCTGCTCGGGCCGCCGGCCCGGCCGCCCTGGCCCGAGGGACGGACCGGCCCCGTGCTCGCGGTGCTGGCAAGCTCCAGCGAGCGCTTGCTCGAGCAGATCGCCGCGGCCGGCGGGAGCGCCACCGCGATCGCGCTGCCATGCGCGAAGCTGACCTGGGAGGACGACCTCGTGCCGGAGCTGAACGAGGCCATCGCCCGCGCGGTTGCCGAGCTTCGAGCGCGCCGGGATTCGTTGGTCTATGCTGCGGGGCCGCTGCCGAACGTGCGCAACCCGGTCGGGCTTGTGGTCGAGCACCTCGCCCATCTCGCCTTCGTCGTCGTGAGGCAAGCCGCGCCGAAGGGCCTGCTGGTGGGCGGCGGCTCGACGGCTCAGGCGGTGCTCGCGGCGCTCGGCACGGGAGTCATCGAGGTGGACGACGAGCCGCTAGCGGGGATCGCCGCCGGCATCGCCGTGGGCGGCGAGATCGACGGCCGGCCTGTCGTGCTCAAGCCCGGCGCGGCGGGAGGCGAGAGCCCGGTGGCCGAGCTGATCCACTATCTCGGCCGGCGCGCGGCCGCGCTGGAGGAAGAGACATGAGCGCGATAGACCGACCACTGCTTGCCATCACCATGGGCGATCCGGCAGGCGTCGGACCGGAGGTCGTGATCTCCGCGCTCGCCTCGAGGCGCGCGCGGGCGGCGTGCCGGGCGCTCGTGATCGGCGACTCTCGCATCCTCACGCGGGCTGCGGGGTTCGTGGGCAGACTGTTCCGCCCGCGCATCGTGTCGAGCGCGGAGGAGGCGGCTCGGCTGCGCGCGCCCGTCTGCCTGCTCGATCTCCGCAATGCCGATCCGGAGCACGTGCCCATCGGCCGGGTGAGCGCCGACGCGGGAAGGGCTGCGGCGCAGTACATCGAGAAGGCGGTCGAACTCGCGCTGGCAGGCCAGATCGCCGGCATCGTCACCGCGCCCATCAACAAGGAGGCGCTGCGGAAGGCGGGCATCCCGCACCCGGGGCACACCGAGATGCTGGCGGCGCTGTGCGGCGTGCGGCGAGTGGCGATGATGCTGGTCCACAACGAGATGCGGGTGTCGCACGTGACGACCCATGTCTCTCTGCGCGAGGCGTGCGAGGTCATCACACAGGAGCGAGTATTCACGGTCATCGGCCTCACCGATGAGGCGCTCCGGCGCATGGGCATCGCCGCGCCGCGCATCGCTGTCGCTGGTCTCAATCCCCATGCGGGGGAGGGCGGGCTGTTCGGTGATGAGGAGATCCTCGAGATCGCCCCGGCCATCGAAACCGCCTCCGCACAGGGCATCAACGCCATTGGCCCGCTTCCGCCCGACAGCGTCTTCGCCCGACACCGCGCGGGCGAGTTCGACGCGGTCGTCGCCATGGTGCACGACCACGGCCACATTGCCGTGAAGACCGTCGGTTTCACTGTAGGGCGGCCATCCGCCGGAGCGCAGCGAAGGCGGAGCGCCGCCATGAGAACCGCCGGCGTCAACGTCACCCTCGGCCTGCCGATCATCCGCACCTCCGTCGACCATGGCACCGCCTTCGACATCGCTGGCGCCGGCACGGCCGACCCGACGAGCATGATCGAGGCGATTGCGTTGGCGGGGGAGATGGCGCGGGCCCGATAGACACGGGGCGGCTGTGCATCCTTGTGGGCGGTATGGGCAGGAGGCAAGCTCCTGCCCTACGAAGTAGGCCGGTGAACCTGATCCTGGGAGGCGCCTGATCCATGTCCAAATGCCGTCTCTTCGCGTCGATGATGGCGGCCGACTACTGCTGCCTGGGGGCTGATCTGCGCGCCGTGATCGAGGCGGGCGTGGATGGCCTGCACTTCGATGTGATGGACGGCAACTTCGTCCCCAATATCACCTTCGGCCATGACTTCATCGCGGCGATGCGGCCGCTGACCGACCTTCCGTTCGACGCGCACCTGATGGTCACCACCCCCGATCTGCTCGCCGAGCAGGTGATCGAGGCAGGCGCGAATCGCGTCTCGGTTCACCCTGAGGTCGGTGGGCACATCCAGCGCTCGCTCTCACGCATCCGCGAGCTTGGCGCGCAGCCCGGTGTCGCGATCAACCCGGCGACACCGCTGGAGATGATCGAGTGGGTGCTCGACGACATCGACTACGTGCTCGTCATGTCGGTGAACCCCGGCTTCTCGGGGCAGGAGTTCATCCCATCGTCGAAGCGCAAGCTCAAGGCGCTGTCCGAGATGATCCACAACAGCGGCCGCGATATCCGCATCACCCTCGACGGCGGGGTCGAGTCGCACAACGTCGCGGAGCTTGCCGCGCTGGGCGCGAACGACTTCATCGCCGGCGGCGCCATCTTTTACAACCGTCCCGAGAAGGATCGGCAGAAGGTCGCGGCCGACCGCGTCCGGACACTGCGCGAGGCCCTCGGATGACCGAGCGACAGCTTGCTCGCCTGCTGCGCGATGTGAAAGCAGGTCGGGTGACGCTTGCCGATGCGGCCGAGCGGCTGCGCGCACTCCCGTTCGAGGACCTCGGTTTCGCCAAGGTCGACCACCACCGCGAGCTTCGCACCGGCTTCCCGGAGGTGATCTACTGCGCGGGGAAGACCAGCCCGCAGGTCATCGAGATCGCCAGGCGGATCGTGGCGCGGCATCATGTCGCCCTCGCCACGCGATGCGGCCCGGAGATGGCCGGAGCGGTCGCGGAGGCGCTGCCGAACGTCGCGTGGCACGAGACTGCGCGCATAATGGTGATCGGCAGGCCGCCAAAGCCATCGCCCCGCGCTAAGCCGGTCGCGGTGGTGACAGGTGGAACAGCCGATGTGCCGGTTGCGGAAGAGGCTGTGGTCACGGCCGAGACGATGGGCTGCCGGGTGGAGCGCATCTACGATGTCGGCGTCGCCGGTCTGCACAGGCTGCTGCGGCACAGCGAGAAGCTGCGCGAGGCGCGGGTGATCATCGTCGTCGCGGGAATGGAGGGCGCGCTCGCCAGCGTCGTCGGCGGGCTCGTCTCATCACCCGTCATCGCGGTGCCGACGTCGGTCGGCTACGGCGCGTCGTTCCAGGGGTTGGCGGCGCTGCTCACGATGCTGAACTCCTGCGCCTCGGGGGTGGTGGTGGTGAACATCGATAATGGGTTTGGCGCGGGCTACTTCGCCGCGCTGCTGGTGCGCGGAGAGAGACGATGATCGCCTACCATGTTGGGCAGGAGCGCCAGCTCCTGCCACAGGACACTGGCCCGTGATCGCCTACCTTGATTGCTTCTCCGGCATCAGCGGCGACATGCTCCTCGGCGCGCTGGTGGATGCGGGCCTCGCCATCGCCGATCTGCGCGCCGACCTCTCGCGGCTGCCGCTCCACGGGTATGAGGTCACCGCGGAGAGGGTCCAGAAGCAGGGCATCGCCGGCACGCTCGTGCGCGTGCAAGCCGAACCCTCGCACACCCACCGCGGGCTGCACGACATCCTCGATATCCTTCGCGCGGGGAGCCTTCCCCCCGAGGTGAGCGCCGCTGCCGCGCGCACCTTCGAGCGGCTGGCCGCGGCCGAGGCGCGGGTTCACGGCGCCACCATCGAAGAGGTCCACTTCCACGAGGTTGGCGCGGTGGACGCGATCGTCGACATCGTCGGCGCATTCTGCGGGCTGCACCGGCTTGGCATCGAGAGGGTCTACGCATCGCCGCTCCCGCTCGGCGGCGGATGGGTCGACACCGCCCACGGGCGGTTGCCGGTTCCCGCCCCGGCGACTGTCGAGCTGCTCCACGGCGTGCCAAGCTATGGCGGGCCGGTCGAGGCAGAACTCGTGACTCCCACCGGCGCGGCGATCCTCACGACCATCTGCCGCGACTTCGGCGAGATGCCGCCGATGGCGATTCATGCGGTCGGTTGGGGCGCGGGGAGCAAGGACCTCCCTCACCCGAATCTCCTGCGCCTCTTCCTCGGCGAACCCACCAAGCGGCCGCAGCAACAGCGGCTCATGCTGATCGAGACCAACATCGACAACATGAACCCGGAGCTGTTCGGGCATCTGATGGAGCGACTGCTGGAGGCGGGCGCGCTCGACGTCTTCTACACGCCGATCGTGATGAAGAAGTCGCGCCCGGCGACACTCGTCTCTGTGCTCTCCGAGCCGCCGCTGGTTGACTCCCTCTGTGACATCCTCTTCCGCGAGACGACGACGCTCGGCATGCGGTTGACCGAGGTCGGCCGGCGCTGCCTCGATCGCGAGTGGCGTCAGGTGCAGACGGAGTACGGCCCGGTTCGCGTGAAGATCGGCCGGCTCGATGACGAGATTCTGAATATCGCGCCGGAGTACGAGGACTGCGTCCGCCTCGCGAAAGAGAAAGCTGTACCTGCGAAGGTGGTCTACGACGCGGCACGGAGAGCGGCCGACGCGTAGGGGCGACCCGTCGGGTCGCCCGCACGCGCTCGGGAGCCCGCAGAGGGGCTCCCCTACGGTCATCCCAGTGCCGGCAGACTCGCCGCGGCCACCGCCTGCCCCACTCGCCTCGTCTTCTCATCCGGCAGATGAAGCTCGATCTTCTTGACGAGGTCGGCGAACTCGGTGGCGAACACTTCGTTCGCCTTGTCGAGGACGATCGGCCCGCCGCTGCCGGAGGTGACGCGGCCGAGCAACAGCAGATGCTCGATCTCGTAGAAGTCCGCGTAATGCGCGACAGCGTAACCCGAGTAGACCCCGATCGTTTCCCAGATCCTGCGAGCGTTCGCGTCACCCGCCTCGAGCAACTCCTGCACCGACGCGAGCTGATCGGCGAGCGTCGCCTTCTCGTCGAGCTTGATGCCGACCCCGCGCGCAAGGCGAAACACCGCTTGCTGGGCAAGATACTGAGCGCCGACTCCAGTCTCGCCGGACCACTCGTCCGCAACTGCGCTCGGGTTGTAGTCGATCGGCGCGAAGGCAAGCTCGTTCAGCCAGCCGGTGATGTTCCCCTGCGCGTCCACGTAGCCGACGGCCTCGCTCGATCCCATCGCGATGCCGAGCACGCAGTTGTCGTTGAGCGACATCGCACCGGCGAGCGCGGTCACATCACCATCATTCGCCACCTCGAGAGGCACGCCCCATTCCTTCCCCAGGTCGAGGAAGATGCTCTTCACCTTGGTGTCGAACAGGTCTCTCGGCACACCGCGGAAGAGCGACGCGATCATTGGCCGGTTGTTGATGATGACCCCGGCCGAGCTGCCGCCGATCGCGTCGACGCGCGGGAGCTTCGCCGCCGCGGCCTTCAGCCCGGCGTTGATCTCGTTGTAGTGGTAAGAGGGATCGGACTGGTCGCGCGGGTCCCAGACGACCTCCTCGGTGAACACCGGCTCGCCGTCGAGCACCGCAGAGACTTTCCGGTCGCTTGCCCCGAGGTCGAAGCCGATCCGTGCGCCCTCGAGGTGGCGGCCCAGCGGCACCGAGACCTCCTTCGCCGCCGCTACCTTGTCCGCGTCAGTAGCGACCACCTCGAACGGCCGCTCGTAGACGGTCGGGCCCATGAAATCGGCATCGAAGCCGCGGGCGCCATCCGCCGAGTAGACCTTCCGGATATGTTCGCCGACGGAGCGCGGGCCACCGACCGTGACCTGCCAGCCGCCCTTCTGCCAGAGCAGGAACTTGACGAGCCGCTCGGCGTAGGGGAGGTTCAGCTCGGCCATGGAGCGGCCCTCTGCGAACACTTGGGTCTCGTACCGCGAGGTCGTGCCATCGCCGCGCTGCAGACCGATGACCAGCGGAACGGCCTCGCCGGAGTCGGCCACCGCTTTCCGATAGGCCCTGTTGGCCAGCGCTGCCGGCCGAAAGCCGCTGTCCAGTGGCGCTGGCACGCGGGGCCGCGCGAGATCCGCCAGTTTGCCCAACAGCCCGTTGCCCATCGATCTCCTCCTGATCGCCAGATGGCGACGGCGGGCGGCCGCGCCGCTATCCGCCACTCTCCCCTCACTCACACTGTGCGCTATAGTGTGACGCCAGGAGGCGGATTCCTTCAACCACCGGAAGGAGGGGCAGGAGGCAAGCTCCTACCCAGCGCCGCAATCAAGCAAGGGCTTACCGAAGAATCTTGACACCTGAACGCGCCGACGGTAACATTAGGCAGACCGGAGGGTGCGCGCAATGAGGACGCGTCTGGCGGTTATCCTGATCGTCGTTGCGATTGTCGCGGTCGCGTTTGTCGTCATCCGGTTCCCGGCGCCGAGGCGACCCGCGACCCCAGCGCCCGCGCCCGCGCCGAAGCCCCAGGCCGCTGCCGCCACTCCCCGCGACGCGGTCGTCCGCTACGTCGGGGCCCTCTACAAGAAGGACTTCCAGGCCGCCTACGAGTTGCTCTCCACCCAGTCCAGGCAGGTGCATCCATATGATGAGTTCGCTCAACTCGCCCAGTCGGGCGGCACGACCAGCCTGGACGTATCGGGCGCACAGGAAGGCCCGGAGACCAACGGCCGCGTGGTGGTGAGCGTGCCGGTTGAAGAAGACCCGGCAGAGGCCGGCTTCACCACCGTGAAGGAGGCCGGCGGGTGGAAGGTCGTGTACATCGGCGGCGCGCCGTGGTTCCCCTATCCCGAGGAGGAGAAGTCCGGCGGGAAAGGTTAGCGGGTCTCGCCGCGTCGGAAGGAAACCGCGAGAGGCGGGCGAACCGACTAGGGCTTGCGCCGGTCCCCGCGGTGCTCCATTGTCGAAGGTCGCTGTCGGTGGGCCTGCGCTGGCATGGATCAGGGGCTGCTCGTGCTTCGTAGCGGAGTGGCTTCGCTACTTCGCAGAGTAGCAGGGCGCAACAACACGGAGGCTTGTGTCCATGAAGGTCATCCTGCTGGAAGATGTGCGCGGCGTCGGAGATGCCGGCTCGGTCGAGAACGTCTCCGACGGCTATGCCCGCAATTTCCTCTTCCCTCGGAAGCTCGCCATCCCCGCGACCCAGGGGAGCCTGAAGAACCTCGAGCAGCACCGCACCACGATCCGGCGCCGCCAGGCGCGCGAGGCCGGCAGTGCCCAGAGCACGGCGGGGCAGCTCTCGCAGATCACGCTGAAGCTCAAGGCCAAGGCGGGGGAGGCGGGGAAGCTCTATGGTTCGATCACCCACGCGGAGGTCGCAGATGCGCTTGCATCGCAGCACGACCTACAGGTTGACCGCCGCGCCATCACCTTCCCGTACCCGATCAAGTCGCTCGGGCAACATGAAGCCCACATCCGGCTTCACAAGGACGTCGAGGCAACGCTGCGGGTCGAAGTCGAAGCCGCAGACGGCAGTGCAGCTTAGAAGCTATCTCAGAACTCCGTCAGGAGGTTGGAGATAGCTTGCCCCAAGCACTCACGTGACTTTTGAAATGACTTCTAGCCACAGGGGAGGACTGCAGTGAGCGCGCCGCTCCTGGAAAGGGTTCCTCCGCAGAGCCTGGAGGCCGAGCAGGCGACCCTCGGTGCGATGATGATCGAGCGCGAGGCGATCGCGCGGGTCGTGGATCTCCTCGACCCGGAGGACTTCTACAGCCCCCAGCACCAGATGCTCTACCGGGTCATGATCGACCTGTTCAACGAGAGCGACCCGGTCGACCTCGTCACAGTGCAGGCGCGCCTCCAGGACCGCGACCAGCTCGAGACAGTCGGCGGCACTCCCTATCTGATCGAGCTGCAGGACTCGGCCCCGACCGCCGCAGCGATCGCGCACTATGCCCGGATAGTCCGCGAGAAGTCGACGCTGAGGGCGCTCATCCGCGCCGGGGGCGAGATCCAGACCCTCGCGCAGCACGCGGGCGATGAGGATGTCGAGACCATCGTCGATCGGGCCGAGCAGACCATCTTCTCGGTCGGCGAGCGGACCATCACACCCGCCTTCACCCCGATCCGCGACCTGCTGGGCGAGACCTACGATCGCATCGACGAGATGCAGGAGTCCCATCGCCCCGGCACTGGGCTGTTGAGCGGCTACGATGATCTCGACAGCCTCACCTCGGGCTTCCAGCCATCTGACCTGGTCGTCATCGCCGCGCGCCCCTCCATGGGCAAGACCGCACTGGCGCTGAACATCGGGACCTACGTCGCGAAGACCCAGAGCAAGACGGTCGCGGTCTTCAGCCTGGAGATGGCGAAGGAGCAGCTGGCGCTCCGTCTTCTCTGCTCCGAGGCCGGGGTCAACCAGCAGAACATCCGGCAGGGGTACATCGACCGCGGCGATATGGACCGCATCGCCATCGCGGCGAGCCGGCTGTACAAGGCGCCGCTCTATCTCGACGACTCGCCGACCATGAACGTCCTGCAGATGCGAGGCAAGGCGCGCCGCCTGCGGGCGGAGCACGGGCTCGACCTGCTCATCGTCGACTACCTGCAGTTGGTTTCTGGCTATGGCCGGTTTGAGAACCGCACGCAGGAGATCTCGCAGGTGGCGCGCTCGCTCAAGGTACTGGCGCGCGAGCTCCGGGTGCCGGTGGTTGCACTGTCCCAGTTGAGCCGCGCAGTCGAGGCGCGGGGACACCCGCGCCGGCCACTGCTGTCCGACCTGCGGGAGAGCGGCTCCATCGAGCAGGAGGCCGACGTCGTCGCGTTCATCTACCGTCCCTCCTACTACGGCCCGGACGAGCTTCGCGCCGCCGGCTACCTGGAGACTGACCAGAACATCGCCGAGATCATCGTGTCGAAGCAGCGCAACGGCCCCACGGGGGTCGTGCGGCTGGCGTGGGTCGACGAATACGTCCGGTTCGAGAGCCTGGAGGAGCGGTTCGGCGAGCCGGAGGGAGAGTAAGGGCGTGATCACACCCCAATTCGCAGCAGGCCTCATCGCGTTCGTTGGCATCTGCTTGCTTGCCGGTTGGATCACTGGCTTCAGGAACAGGTCATATGTAGGCTGGCTCGGGCTGGCCTTCGTCGGGCTTGCCGGCTTCCTGGCGGCCGCTGGCAAGGTGCGGGAGGCGAAGGAGTTGGGCGGCTCGAACCCGGGCATGGCCGCTCTCGCCAAGCTGCTCGTCGTCGTGTGGGTGGGCGCGCTGGTGCTCTCCGCCGTCTCCGCCGTGAGGGAGACGGCCCGGCGATTGAGGGAGATCAAAGAGAGTCACCAGGCCGCCGCCGAGGGCCTGCTGGAGTTGATGCGCGCCTCACAGGAGCAGGAAAGCGATGCCCCGGCCGAGGAGAGCGGGACCTCTCCCTCCGATGACGATACTGTCTGATCCCCGGCGTTCGGCGCAGCTCGCGCCCCAATACCGACGCCAACGGAGACGCCAGTCACAATGAGCTCACGGCTTCGCATCCTCGTCGTCGGATCGGGTGGGCGAGAGCACGCCCTGGTGTGGAAGCTCGCGCAGAGCCCGCGGGCCGAGCGCGTCTACTGCGCGCCCGGGAACCCGGGCATCCAGCAGCAGGCCGAATGCGTCCCCATCCCGGTCTCCGACCTCGCGGCTCTGGCGCAATTCGCCGAACAGCAGAAGATCGACCTGACCGTCGTCGGACCCGAAGCTCCGCTGGCGGCCGGGATCGTGGACGAGTTCAGGCCCCGGGGCCTTCGCATCTTCGGGCCCGACCGCAGCTCAGCGCTACTGGAGGGCAGCAAGATCTGGTCCAAGCAGTTGCTCACCAAGTACGGGATCCCGACCGGCTACTTCGTCCCCCTGGACGAGGCCGAGGAAGCGCTGTCCTACGTGGAGGTGCTGGAGCCGCCCATCGTCGTGAAGGCCGACGGCCTGGCCGCGGGCAAAGGGGTCACCATCGCGCAGACGGTGGCTGAAGCGAAGGCCGCGATCACGGCGGCGATGGTGGAGGGCGTGTTCGGGGGTGCGGGGAAACGCGTGATCATCGAAGAGTACCTGAGCGGCCCGGAGGTCTCGGTCGAGGCGCTCTGCGACGGCGAGCACCTCTATGAACTCCCGGCCGCACAGGACCACAAGCGGATCTTCGACAACGACGAGGGACCGAACACCGGCGGCATGGGCTGCTATTCACCCGTTCCGGCGCTGACGCCCGAGTTATACGAAGTGGTGATGGAGACGATCATGCGCCCGACGGTCAGAGCAATGGCGGCCGAGGGACGGCCCTATGTCGGCTGCCTCTACGGCGGGCTGGTGCTGACGGAGACGGGGCCGCAGGTGCTGGAGTTCAACTGTCGTTTCGGTGACCCGGAGACCCAGGTCGTGCTGCCGAACCTCAAGGCGGATCTGGTGGACCTGCTCGAAGCGGCCGTGGAGGGCGCGCTTCCGAATGCCGCGCCAGGCGAGCAGGGTGCCGCGGTCTGCGTGGTGATGGCCTCTGGGGGCTATCCGGGTGAGTACGAAACAGGTAAGCTCATTCATGGGTTGGACGGAGACGCCAAGCGCTCGGATGCCATCGTCTTCCACGCAGGGACGAGGAAGACGGAGCAGGGAGTCGTCACCGCAGGGGGCCGCGTGCTCGGGGTGACCGGACTGGGGAGCGCGCTGCCCGCGGCCATCGATGCCGCCTACGGTGCGGTCAGTCAGATCAGCTTCGAGGGCGCCCATTATCGGCGTGATATCGGCCGGCGCGCGGCCCTTCAACAAGCTCAGGGTCGCCCCGCGGACTGAGGCAAGGGCCACCCCGAGCGGAGTCAAGGGGCGGCCGGGAGGTAGTCTCTTGCAGGACGCAATCAAGATCTTCACGGGAAGCTCAAACCCGGCCCTCGCCGGGGCCATCTGCGACCACCTGAGCATTCCGATCGGGCGCGCGCACATCCGGCGCTTCTCGAACGATAACATCTTCGTGCAGATCTGCGAGAACGTACGCGAGCGCGATGTCTTCGTCGTTCAGTCGCTCTGCCCCCCGGTCAGCGACAACCTGCTCGAGCTGCTGATCATGATCGACGCGCTCCGATCGGCCTCCGCGCGGCGCATCACCGCGGTCGTGCCCTACTACTCCTACGCCCGCTCCGACAAGAAGGACATGCCCCGCATCTCCATCACCGGCCGGCTCATCGCCGACCTGCTGGTGACCGCCGGGGCGAGTCGCATCCTCACCATGACGCTTCACTCGGAGCAGGTGCAGGGCTTCTTCCAATGTCAGGCCGACCACCTCTCGGCCACCCCGATCCTGTGCAACCATTTCAGCTCCCTCGACCTGAGCAAGTGCGTCGCGCTGGCGGCCGACGCCGGCTCGGCCCGGCGCGCCGGCGCCTACGCGACCAGGCTGAACATCCCCCTCGCCTTCGTCGACAAGCGCCGGCTGGGCGACAACAAGGTGGAGGCGCGGGCCATCGTCGGAGAGGTGAAAGACAAGACCATTCTTTACTTCGACGACGAGATAGCGACCGCCAGCTCGCTTCTTGAGACCATCGCCACGCTGGACCGCTTCGGCATCGGCGATATCTACGTGGGCGTCACCCACGGCGTGCTGACCGGCGATGCCGTCGAGCGGATCGGCCAGTCGCAGATCAAGCAGGTGGCGATCACGGACACCGTGCCGCTGGCGGAGGGGAAACGGTCGCCGAAGATCGTCCAGCTCTCCGTCGCGCCGCTTTTCGCGCAGGCGATCGAGCGCATCCATACCGGCGAATCGGTGAGCGAGCTGTTCGAGTGAGCGTTCCGTCTGTAGAGTCTATCGCATAAGTTCGTTACGCGCGTAAGGGCGCGTCGCTGTGCGCCCTGGCGGGCATCTGTAGCGCAGGTTCCCAAACCTGCGATCGTTTTGCGATAGACTCTGTAGGGCGGACATGTCTCTGCATGCCCGCCGGCCGTTGTTGTTATATAGCGCATTTCATAACCCTCGGTCGCCTGGCAGTTCGCCAGAGACGCTGGCATGAAATGCGCCTGCTGGAGCCTGGCGGCTTGTGCTGCTGTTTCATAACCCGCCGAGGCGGGTTATGAAACAGCTTCTAGGACGAGGAGACAGCATGAGTGACGTAACAGCCCCGCTTGTGTTGATCGTCATGGGCAGTCAGTCCGATGCGGCGACGGTCCAGCCCGCGGCGGAGGTGCTGGCGCAGCTCGGCATCGCGCACGAGGTCCACATCGCCTCGGCTCATCGGACACCCGATCGGGCGGCCGCGCTCGCCCGCGAAGCGCGCGGCCGCGGCATCCGCGTGATCATCGCGGCGGCCGGCGGCGCGGCCCACCTCGCCGGCGCGCTTGCCGCGAACACGACCCTGCCCGTGATCGGCATACCGGTGCCGTCGGGCCCTCTCCAGGGCATCGACGCGCTCCTGGCAACGGTGCAGATGCCCAGCGGCGTTCCCGTCGCCACCGTTGCCATCAACGGCGCGCAGAACGCGGGGCTGCTGGCGGCGGAGATACTCGCGGTGAGCGATCCGGCGATCGCCAGCAAACTGGATGATATGCGGCGCGACATGGCAAGAGAGGTCGAGGAAGCCAGCCGGAAGGTACAGGCAGGACCCTGATATCCATTGTGGGGCCGAGCCGTTGCCTCGTCCTGGGTGACTAGAGCGCATTTCATAACCCTCGCTCGCCTGGCTGTCCGCTAGAGACGCTGGCATGAAATGCGCCTGCTGGAGCCTGGCGGCTTGTGGTGCTGTTTCATAACCTCAGATGGAGGTTATGAAACAGCTTCTAAGCAGACGGGTCCGGTGATATCCCTCGGCTGGCAGGAGGCAGACGAAAAGTGGGGGGCGATCGAGGAAAGCGGGTTGCGTTCCTCTTCGGCGGCTTGACCTGCTGCGCCGCGGGATACGTCGCGATGCAGTGGAGCAACCTCCTTCGTGATAGGGCCTACAGTATCGCAGAACGGGGTATGGTTCTCGTCAGCGCCCCTGTCGCAATGGGGCTGCTTGGGTTGGTCCTGATCGCGGCCGGAGTGAACCTGATTCTCTTCGGGGCATTATCCTCCGAGCGGTAGCAGACCCGATCGAAGTCGTGACGCCGCGCAGATCGCGAGCCGGCGGCGCCAAGGAGAGGCGATGATCGACCGTTACTCATATCCCATGTTGGGCAGGAGCCTGTTTGCCCTGAGCGAAGCCGAAGGGCTCCTGCCACTTGGCTGCCGCGGAGGAAGGCCATGATCGAGCGCTACTCATACCCCCAGATGCGCTCCCTCTGGGAGCAAGAGAACCGTTACCGCAAATGGCTCGAGGTCGAGCTGCTCATCGCCGAGGGATGGGCGGAGATCGGCCGCATCCCGAAGGAGGCGGCGGCGAAGCTGCGCAAGAACGGCGATCGACTGCTCCGCAAGAGCTTCGATTTCGGCGCCATCGTCCAGCGCACGCTCGAGCTTGAGGGCGATGTCCCCGGCTTCGAGCCCAAGCCCGGACAGCCGGTCATCAGGCACGACCTGATCGCGTTCCTCACCGCCGTCTCCGAGCACCTCGGCGACGAGAAGGCATACCTGCACTTCGGCGTCACCTCCTATGACATCGAGGACACGGCGACGTGCATGATCCTCCGCGACTCCTGCGACCTCATCGAGCAGGGCGCCCGGGCGCTCGCCAATGCCATCCTCGACCGCGCCCGCGAGCACAAGTGGACGCCGATGATCGGCCGCACCCACGGCGTCCATGCCGAGCCGATCACCTTTGGCCTCAAGCTCGCGGTCTGGCTCGCCGAGCTTGAGCGCGGCATCGAGC
>Ga0315288_10000357_pt1 | contig 57593 bp, 39 predicted proteins | sample YL17G11_20_MG_FD_203454 | JGI IMG/M metagenome (GOLD analysis project Ga0315288, IMG submission 203454) | Sediment microbial communities from Yellowstone Lake, YNP, Wyoming, USA - YL17G11_20 | ecosystem: Environmental > Aquatic > Freshwater > Lake > Sediment | place: USA: Wyoming | collected...
GCGCCCCCCCCCCCCCGCCCGCCCGCCCCCCCGGCGGCGCCCCCCCGCCCCCCCCCCCCCCCCCCCCCCCGCGCCCCCCGCCCCCACATCGGCTCCGTTCTTCTTTCCTCCCTCCCCAGCGCGGGCTGTGCATCCCATCGTGCGCTTGCGTGCGGCGGCGGGCGCGGGCGCGGGCTCCTGGCCCCGGGATCGGGCGCGCCGCCGCCGCGGCGGCCGCCGCGGCGGAGCGCGGCGGCGGGCCCGCAATCGGGGGCACCACCGCCGCCGCTGGAGCGCGGACGGGCGAGCGCCGCGCCCGGCGAGCGGGCGAGGAGGGCGGCGGCGGGCCGCCGGCGGCGGCGCCGAGCGGCGCGCCGAGCGGCCGCCCGGCGCGCCGCGCGCCGACGCCGCCCCGGGCGTGGCGATGCGCCACATCCGCGATCGCGACACGCGGCGATGGGCGCACCTTGGAGGGGGAGAGTGGCGCGCGCTTGGCGCGCCGACGTGCGGCACTCTTCCCCGCCCCCTCGCGGCGCCGGGAGCGCATCCAGGCCGCCCGCTCGATCGCGCCGCGCGCCGCGCGCGTGCGAGTGCGTCCTTGCGCAGGGGCACGGGCGCCGCATCTCGCCGCCCGCGCACGCGCCCACCTTCCTCCCTCTTGCCACGCCCAGACCTCTCCATGGCCGACCTCCCGGGAGGCGGCCCACCGCCGCCATGGGGCGGGGGCGCGCAGGTGAGAGGGTCGAGGGGGTTGCGGGCGACGTCACCACCGCGCGATGCGGCCCCGCCCCTCGCCGACGCTTTGCACCCCAGCAGCCGCCCCCCCCACCTGCCTGGGCGTCGCCCGAACTGCCGCGCCGCGTCGAGGACGGCGCCGGCGGGCGCCCGCCGCCGCCAACGCCCTCCCAAATCGCCTTTCCCTCGTTCGAACCGCTCTCCGCGCGCCACGCGGCGGCTGTGGCGCGCGAGCGGGGAGGGGGTGGGTGGGAGGGCGGTGGCGCGGCGGGGACGGCGCCCGCAGCGCCCGCGCCCGTCGCGCCTCCTCCGCCGCCGCCCGCGGCGTGGGCCCCGTCCTGGGGCGCGACGGCGGCGACCGCGACGACGCCATTTGCGTTTGGCGGAGGCGAAGGTGGAGGGGTGGCCGCGGCGCCGCCCGCGGCGCGGACCGCGGCCGAGCCCGCGCTCCCTCCTCCTGCCTCGCCGCGGCCGCCGCCCCCGGCGTCCCTGCTGCGCTGGCCCGAGGCCGACCCCGCGGACGCGACGCCGCCCGCGTGGGGCGCGCCGGCGGGCGGCGCCGGCGCGGCGCCGGCCGCGCCGCCGTCGCCCGCCGCGTCGACGCCGGCGACCGCGGTCCGCGCCCTGCAGTCGGGTGGGGGCGGCGGCGGCCCGCCGAGCGTCGCGCCTCCGCCTCCGCCTCCGCCTCCGCCGCCGCCCGCTGCTGCTTGGCTCGACTCGCCGACCGCGACCGGTCTGTCCACGCCCACGACCGCCGTGCGCGCCCTGCAAGCCGCTGGGGGGGGTGGCACATCGTCCGCCGCCCCTTTGTTATCCCCTCTGGGCGAGCAGCCGACCGTGTGCGGCCCGCGCGCGCCGCGCTCGCCGACCGCCGCGGTCGGCGCCGCGCTGGCGTCCTCCCCCTGGCTCGACCGGGTGTGCGACTTCATTCGAACGCCGGGGTCGGCCCGGACTACGCCCGCGCGGTCGACCGGGGGCGGTGGCGGTGGGTGGGGGGCGGCCGCGCCCGCTTCCGGACTGGGCGGCGCGCCGGAGCGGCTTGAGTCGCGCCTGGCGGCGGCGGCCGACGGGAGCCCGCCCCGGGGGGCGTGGGCGGCCGAGGCCAAGGTCGGCGGAGGGGCGGCGAGCCCGCCTGCTCAACCCGCCCTGCGGCCCCCACCAGCCTGGGCGCCCGCGCCGCCGGCGCCCGTGGCCGCCGCGCCAGTGCCCACCTGGGCGCCGTCGACCGCGCGCCTGTCGGGCGAGGGCGGGTCGGCGGCGCCGGTGAGCGCGTGGGCGCCGCTGCCCGTCGCGCGCTTGTCGGACGGCGGCGAGCCCGCGCCCGCCGCGCCGCCCGCCGCGTGGGCGCCTCCGGGGACGTCAAGCGCTGTGCCGCCGCCGAAGCTGACGCCGCGCCCCGCGTCGGCCGCCCCCCCCCCGCCGCCGCTCGCGCCGCCGCCCGCCGCGCGGGCTGCGGTTGTTCGCCGGCGCCGCTCTCGCCGCCGCGTCAGCCCACTGGCTACTCTGGCCACGCTGGCCACGCTGACGGCGGTCGCCCTGATGGTGGCGCCAACCGCGCCGTCCCGCGGCGCGGCCGTGCTTGCAGCCGTCGCCCCCCCCGCCCTCGCCGCCCCCGCCCTGGCCACGGGCGCATCCCTGACCGCCACCGCCACCCGCGCGCGCGCCGCGGCCGCGCCCGCGGCCGGCCGCGCCGCGGCGCGCGGGTGGCGCGCGGCGACGACCGCGGTGCCGGTGCTGGCAGGGGCGGGCGCTTCGCTCGCGCTGGTGACCGCCGCGATAACCCATCACGCCATTGCCCTGGCGACCGTCGCACCCGCGGCCGCGGCCGCGGCGCGCGGTGTGGCCGTCGCGCTCGCGGCGACCGCGTCGCCCGCGGCGGGGGCGAGGCTGGACGCGGCGCTGAAGGCGGGCGGCGCCACTATCACCGCGGAAGCCGCCTGGTGGGTGGCCCAGGCGGGTGCGCTGGGCGCGGAGCTGGCGGCTGCGGCGCGCGGCGACCCGCCGCCGAGCGACGCGCCGCCCGCGGCGCCGCCGGCGGACGTGCCGCCCGCCTCCTGGCTCGACAGGCTGCGCGGCAAAAAAAAGAAGATTGTCGGCGCCCCCGAGCCGCCCGCGCCTGCGGCGACGCCACCGCCGACGCCGCCGCCGCCGGCCGCGACGCCCGCGCCGACCGAGCCGCCGCCCACCCCTGCACCCACCCCGCCACCGACACCAGTCGCCACACCAGCCCCCACCGAGCCGGTGGCCCCAGCTCCGTCGACCGAGCCCGCGCTGCGCTCCCTCGGCCGCCTTGCGGGCCCCGTCGACCCGCCGCCGCCCGCGCAGACGCCGGCGCCCATGCCCGAGCCCGAGGCGGCCCCGGTGGAGGCCGAGCCCGAAGTGTACGTGCCGGGTGAAGGAGAGGACGAGGAGGACGAGGTCCAAGAGAGCGAGCCGGCCGCGCCGGGGCCGGCGGAGCCCGCGGCCGTGCCGCTGCCGCCGCCGCCGCCGCCGCCGCCGCCGCCGCCGCCCTCGGCCCCTCCTCCTCCTCCCGCCACGCCGCTGCAGCCGGCAGCCCTGATCCCCAACGCGGCAGCCGCCGCCGCGCGCGCGGCCGCCGCGCGCGCCGGGGTCGCGCAGAGCGCCGCCGCGGCCAAGGCCGGCGCAGCTGCCGCGCGCGCGGCGGCCACCTCGCGCCAGGTGCGGGGCGCTGCTACCGCGGCCGCCGCCGCCCTGGGTGAGCGCGCTGGCGGCGGCGCGGTGCGGGCCTGGCGCGCCGCTGCGCGCGCGGCGGCCGTCGCGGCCGCCGCCGCGGCCTCCCGCCTCGCCGCCCTCGCCGCCGCCCTCCCCTCCGCCGCCTTGGGCGCCGTCCTGGGCGTCGCTGGCGCGTCCCTGGTCTTCACCGAGACCGGGCGCGGCGCGGCGGCCGCGCTCACCACGCCGGCGCGGTGGGCGGGCGCCGCGCGCGCCGCGCTCACCCCCGCCCGCGCCGCGTCCGCGTGGGCGGTCGCGCTCGCGACGCCCGCCCGGGACGCGGCGTCGGCCTTTTTCTCGCCCACGGCCGGCACTCCGGGTGGCGGGTCGGCGCGCGTGCGGCGGTCGGGCCGCGGTGTGGCGTCGCCGCTGCCGCGCTTCCCGGGGCGGTCGCCCTCGGTCGTCCGCTTCGCGGGCGTCGACGGCAGCGACGACGAGCGCACACCCGCGGCGGCGCGCGCGAGCGGGCGGCGGGCGAGCGCGCGGCCGCCGTCGCGGTCGCGGCTCGCGCCGCCCGCGGACGACGCGACGCCCGCGCCTCCGTCCAGCGCCCGCCGGCGCACGCCCGCGTCCCGGCGGTCGGCGGCGAGCGCGGCGCCGGACGCGGAGCCGCCGAGCACGGGAGCGCGCTGGCTGCGCGGGCGGGCGCCGCCGCTGGCCGACGTTGCGGACGGGTCGGCGACGCGCGCCGCGCGGTCGAGGTCGCGCGCGCTGTGACAGAGGCAAGGGAGGATGGCGCGATGATTCATGTTGGTGCGTGCGTGTGTAAGGGGGCGTCTCCCTCTTGTGCTTGTGCCCTTCGTCTGCGCGCGTGCGGCGCGCGCGGCGACCGTTGACCGCGCCGCCTCCACACCCTCCCCCCCCCCTCCCCCCACCACCACCCCCTCCCAATGGCGGTCGAGGAGCTGCGCCTGGCCCCCCGCCCCCCCCCCGCGTCCACTGGCGCGCCCCTGCTGGAGCGGCGCCTGTCGCTCGCGTGCTGGCGGTCGGGCGGGGCGCTGTCGACGGCCTCCAGCTTTGGGGGGGCGGAAGAAGACACGGTGGAGGAACTGGTCGAGGCGCTAGAAGCGGCGCGCGAGGCGGGCCTGGAGGCGGTCGAGGGCGCCGCGTTTCCCACGTTTCTGCGTGTCCCTTTCCCTCTGCGCAAGGGCGACGCCCGCCCGCTGACCGGGCGCACGCGATTTTGGGATGCGGCCGGCGCGCTGGCGACGCCCGCGGCGGCGGCCGCGGCCGCCGCGGGCGCGGCGGCCGCGGCGCTCGCCGCGGTCAAAGTGGCGCTCGGCCACCGCGCGCTGGCGCCCCGGCCCGACCCGGCCCTGGTCGCCGCCGTGCCGGCGCTGGCCGAGGGGGCGGATGCGTGGGAAGGGGTGCGCATGGTCGACGAGGGGGGAGACGGCAGCGACGGCGGCCGCGCCCCCGACGAAGCTGCCGCCCTGGCCGAGCTGGCCGCTCTGTTTGAGGTGGCGGCCTGGATCGCGCACTGGGCGGGCGCGGCGGGCGTGCCGGTCGAGGCGGGCGTGGCGTGAAGAGAAGACAAGGGGGGAGCGCGGCGGGAGGCACCCCCACAGCCGGCGCACGCCCCTCAACCGGCGCCGCCTTCCCGCCCTCATGCCCTGCAAGACCCTCGAGACCGCGTGACACCCTCCCCATGCCGCGCCCGCCCGCGCGGCGTCGCCGCGCGTCGGATGCCGGGCCGCCCCCGCTCGCTGCCGCGCTGGACGCGCTGACCAGCGCGTCATCAGGTGGGGAGAGGAGATTTGAGTGTAGGTTCGGGGTGGATGGGGGGCGGGGCGGGCGACTAGGCTCCGACCGCTCGCGCCTCCCCGCGCTCCTCTCCCAGCCCCGTGCGACGGCGGCTCCGACTTTGGTTGCACCGCCTGCGCGTCCGGCACCGCGCTCGCGGTCGACGGCCTGGCGCGCCTGGCCGACGGCCCGCCCGCGGGGCGGCGTGCGCTGTTGGAGGCCGGCGCGGCGCACGCGCTCGCGGCCGCGCTCGCCTCGGGCCACGCCGCCGTCGCGGGCGCGGCGCTCACGCTCATGGCGCGCCTGGCACGGCATGAAGACGGGGAGAAGGCGCTGGCGAGCGAGCCGGGGCTGGAAGCGGCGGTCGGCACGGCGCTGGCCGCCGGCTGGCCGCCCGTGCGCGCCGCCGCCCTGGCCGCAGCTGCGGCCGCCACCCGGGACCGGGTGCCGACCCCGTTTGGGGACGCGGCATCCTTGGCGCGGGCGGCAGTCGCCGCTCTCGACACCGCGGGCGCGGGCGCGCGGCCTGCGGCGCGCGCCGCGCTCGCCGCCGCGGCGCGCGCGGGCGGCCCCGCTGCGGCCGCGGCCGCGCTCCAGGGCGCGCCCGTCGCGGTGCAGCTGCAGGCTTGCATCGCGCTGGGCGGCGACGCGGTCGCCCGGCCTGCCGCGCTGGCCGGCGCGGGGCCGGCCGCGGCGGCCTCGGCGCTCGACGCGCCGCCCGCCGACCGGGCCGCCTTTCAGGACGCGCTGGACGCGGCTTTGGTCCTGGCGCGCTCGGCAGATGGAGCGGCTGCCATGGGCGGGCGGGAACGGCTAGCGCGGGTGGCGGCGGGGTGGCTCACGTCGGCGGCGCCGGCGCGCGCGTCGGCGGGCGCCGCGCTCGTCGCTGCGGCCGCAGAAGGCTGTACAGATGCCGACGACCTGACCACCTACGTCTCTTTACCCGCCGCCGCCCTGGACGCCGGCGCGCCCTGTCCCGCGCGCGCCGCGGCGGCGTGGCCGCACGTCGCCCGCGCGCGCGCGCCCGCCGCCGCGCTCGCGTCCACGCCCTGGCTCGACGCCGCCGCCGCCTACCTGGCCGACGCTGGCGACGCGCTGGCGCGCGTGGATTGGGGGGCGGCAGCTTGGGACAAGGAGGGCCTGCAGCGGCTCGCGTCCGCGGCCGCCGCCGTCGCTGCCGACGCCGCGGCGGGCGACGCCGCCACCGACGACGCGCTGCGCGTGCTGGCCGCCATGGTGGAAGGAGGCGTTCAGGTTCGCGCCACCGCCGCCGCCGCCGCGGGTGCCGCGCTGGGCGCGACGCCGCGGCGCGGCGCCGCCGCGTGCGCGGCGGCGGCCGCCCTGGCGGCGACCCTGCGGGCCGACGCGCACGCTGACCGCCTGGCGCTCTCAACAGCGGCTACAGCGGCCCTGGAAGCGGCGGGGGGGGGGGGAGGGGACGGGGAGATTGTCGACGGGTCGTGGGACTCAGCCGCGGAAGCGTGCCTCGACGCTCTGGCCGCCCTCGTCCCGCCCTCTTCCCCCGACGAGTCGCGTCTCGCCGCGTGCGACGCGGCGTCGGTCGCGCTCGAGGCCGGCGCGGGCGCGCCGGCGGCCGCGCGCGCTGGGGCGCGCGTCGCGGGCCGCCTCGCGGCGACCGCGGTCGACCACGGCCCCCTTCTTGACGCTCTAAAGACCGCCCTCGTCTGCGACGACGATTCGGTTGCGGCGGCGGCGTGGAACGCGGTGCCGCGCCTGGCCGCGGCCGGCGCGCCGGCGCGGCTCGCGGCCGCCCTCGCCCTGGACGACGCTGCGCCCGACGCGGGCGCCCGGTCGGACGCGGGCGTGCGCCAGGCGGTGCGCGACGCGGCCGTCGCGCTGGAAGCGTCGGGCGTGCCTCTTCCCGGCGCGCTCCAGCGCTCGCCGCGGTCGTCCGAGCCCGAGTCCGACGCCTGGCGCAGCGGCGGCGCGGGCGGCGCGCTCGCGTCCGAGATGACGCACAAACTGTTGCTGGATGCGGCGGCGGCGGCGGCGGCGGCCCGGGCGGCGGGCGAAGACTGCGTGTGAGCAAGAGAGAGCGCGCCCTCCCCAAACCCCTTTTTTTTCATGCCCCCCCCGTCCTATTGGACGACCGCCCTGCGCCTGGCCGCCGACGCGGCCGACGCCGCGTTGGCGGCGGTGGCCGACGCGCTGCCGCCCGACGCGGCGGCGGCGGTCGACGCTGCGCGCGTCGCGCTGCCGCGCGCCCGCCTGCCGGGCGGTGTCGTGCGCGGGGATTTGGTGGACGTGGGCGGGCGGCGGGTGGTGGTCGAGAGCGTGGTGCGTCGGGCGGAGGGGGCGGTCGAGGGGCGGCGATGCGGGCCGACGACGCTGGCCGACCCGCGCCACCCCTGCCCCTCCCTCCCTCCTCTCCAGCTCGGCGAGGGCGGCTTCTCCTTTGTGTACGCCGTCGTCGACGAATCCAGCGGCACCCGCCTGGCGCTCAAGCGCGTGCTGGCGGGCGACGCCGACGCGGTCGCCGCGGCGCGGTCTGAAGCCGCGCTCGCAGCGCGCTTCTGCGCGTCGCCCCGCGGCCTGCTGCCTTTGGTCGCGTCGTCTGAGCACCCGACGTCTTCGCCCGGCGTCATGGCCGTGTGCATGCTGTCCCCGCTGTGCGGAGGCGGCGCGCTGTCGGCGGCCGCGGCGGGGCCGACCGCGCGCCGCGACCGGCGCCACCTCCTCGCCGCCCTCGCCGACGCCGCCGCCGGCCTCGCCGCCCTGCACGCGGCGGGCATCGCCCATTTCGACGTCAAACCGCACAATGTGCTGCTCCAGGAGAGAGAGGAGAGGAGAGAGGGAGAGGGCAGCGCGACCACCGCCTCCTACCCTCTCTCTCCTCGCTGGATCGGGCGCCTCTCCGACCTTGGCTCCGCCCGCCCCGTGCCGTTGGCCCTGCCCGACCGGGCGGCGGCGGCGGCCGCGGCGGAGTGGGCAGCGAGCTGTTGCACCGCCGCGTATCGCGCACCCGAGCTCTTCGACCCGCCCTCCGGCCCCGCCGCCGCCATCACCGCCGCCGCCGACGTGTGGGGCCTGGGGTGCACCCTGTACGCGGCCCTGACCGGCGGCGCGTCCCCGTTTGAGCGGGACGGGGGCCGCGGGTCGATGGCGCTCGCGGTCGCCGCGGGGCGCGTCGCGTGGCCGCCCGCCGCGGGCGCGCCGCCGGATGCGGTCGCGCTGGTGGCGGCGTGCTTGAGGGCGGAGCCCGGGGAGAGGCCGGCCGCGGCGGCGGTCGCGGTCGCGCTCGACGCGTTAGCGGTCGCCGCGGCGGCGGGCGACTAACGTGAAAGTAATGATGACTTGTCCTGTGTCTGTATTGCACAGCCACTCTGTGTGAGCCCGTGTCAGAGCTCGCCCCGGCCGCCGCCGCCGCCGCCAGCGACCACCGCCCCTTCCGCGACCGCCAGCTCCACCGCGGCCGTCGGCTCGCCCTCCGCCAAGGCGACGGTGGTGGAGGCAGAGTCAGCAGCGGCGTCGGCTCCCGCCGCGCCGCCCTCCGCCTCTCCCTCGTCCGGCGGTGCCAGCCCGGGCAGCGCGCACGCGTCGGCATGGAAGAGGGTGAGAACGTACGCGCAGGGCGCCGGTTCGACCACCGTGGACCGCGTGCGGCCGTCGTGGGGGCAGGCGAGGCGCAACTCGGCGGTGCGCGGGGTGGGAAGGGCGTCAGGCGCACCGACGCACGGGTCGCCGCCCGCGTGCGCAAACGGCGCGTACGGCACCGGGGGGCCGCCCGCGGGCGCGCCCGCGTAGAGATCGCCCAGGCGGAGCAGCGGGCGCGGGGTGCCGGCCGGCGGGGCGGCGGCGGGCGCCCACCGGCCGAGCACATTTTCCGCGGGCTCGTCCGCGGGGCCCGCCGGCAGGTGCACCTGCCGCACCGCGCCCCCGACGCACACCTCGTACACCCACCACCCCGCGGGGACCACGAAACAGCGGCCGGCGAGGGCGCCGAATGGGGAGGAAGAGGCGGAGGAGGAAGTCGCCGGCGCAGGCGCGGGCGCGGCCGTGCCTTGCTGCGCTTTCCCGCCTCCACATGGCGGCGCTCTAATGCACGCCGTCAGCATGGCCCCCGCCGCCAGCCCGTCAGCGTCGCGCGCCAGGCTGTCGCGCGCCGCGAGCGTTCCCGCCGCCTCGACCGCCGGCGCGCACAGCCCGCAAGAGAGCCGGCACCGGGTCAGCATGTAGTCAGGGTTGCGTTCGCACTCGGAGTGCACGTGATCGCCCGCGCCCGCGGCCCAGCGGGGGCACTCGGGGTGCGCGTCGGCGCACGCGCCGCCGACCGGCGCCGCAGGCCGCGCGCCGCCCGTCGCCGCGCGCACCTTGTCGCTGTACACGCGCAGCGCGTCCATCAGGGCCGTTAAAGCGGGCGGAGCGGTGCCGCGCGCCGGGGAGCGGAGCAGGGCCGCGCACGCGAGCCGCGCCGCGACGCGTTCCTGCGCGCCGGGCGGCGCGCCCGCCGCCCGCGCCACGCGCGCCCACTCGCCGCCGGGGGAGCGCTGCAAGGCGGCGCCTTCCAGCGCACCCTCGGTCGCCGCGCCGGCGCAGGCGCCGCGCAGGCCGCGCAGCAGGCGCGGCGCGGGCGGCGCGCGCCCGTCGAGCACGGCAAACGCTGCCCCGAGCCGCCATCCCTCGCGCACCACCGCCCGGCACGCGTCGCACGCGAGCGCGCCGGCCGCGGCGGCGAGGTCGGCCATGTCCCTGGCCCAGTCGTCGTCGTCGGCAGAGGGGGAAGGGGAAGAGGGAGGCGCGCCCGCCGCCGCCGGCGGCGCCGGCGCCCCCGCCGCCCCGCGCGGCCTTGGCCCGCCCAAGGACGAGACGGCGCCCGCGGGCGCGGGCGGCAGGGCGGCCTCGAGCGCGGCGCGCGGGAGGGGGAGTTTGTAGGGCGCCGTGCCCCACCGCGCCCGCGTCCACGCCTCATCGTCGCCCCCGACGATCGCCAGCAACCCACAGAGCGCCAGGGCGGCCGCCCAGAGCTTCTGGACTGCCATCTCTCTCACCCTTTCGACCCCGCGGCCGCGACCGCGCCGCCGCCCGCGGCCAGGCCGATGCCCGCTTTGACGGCGGCGCCGCTGCCCTTGAGCACGGCAGCCGCTTTGGACGCGACTGCCAGCGCGCCGGCGGCCGCGGCTCTAGAGAAGAAAAGGGTGGGGGTCGAGGGGTGGGTTGGTGGCGCCGACCGCGTGCCGCCCTCGCTCACGGCGCGCGTCGATGTCGCGGTGCTGCTGGGGTGCGGGCGGCGAGGCCCGGCGCCGGCAAACGCGGTGAGGGCCGTTGCCGCGATGCGCCGCGCCCTCGTGTCAGGCGCCCGCGCGCTGTCACACACGCCGCTCACCGAAAGACGACACCCAGCGAGTAGGGCGAGGGCTGCGGGGCCATTGGGCACGGGCCGCGACTGGAACGGAGCGCCGGCGGGCGACCCACTACTTTCCGCGCCCCGCCGCGCCCGCGAGCGAGCGCCCACCCCACGCCACCCCTCCCACCGCCCCTTCTGCCGCCATGGGGCGCCGCCACTCGAAGAACGCGGGCACCATGGGGTCGGAGGCGCTCACCTACATGGAGAAGCGGGCGCTGGGGTATGGGACGGCGACTGAACGCCTGGGCAAGGTGTGTGGGGGGCGGGGTGGCGGCCGGAGAGCGTGGCGGCGCGTCCGTCGCCGCCAGCGCGCTGACCCTGCCCCTTCCCTCCACCTCCCGCCCTCGCACAGGACTCGATCGGCAACTTCTACGACTGCCGCCTGACGCTGCTGCCGGTGGTGGTGCGTGGGAGGCGGGAGGGGCGGCGGTCGAGCGTCGAGACGCGCGCCACGGCCGCCCTCCCAACCCTCTCTCCCTCTCTTCCCAGGACCCCGTCATTACCCCCTCTGGCGTCCTGTACTCGCGGGAGGCCATCCTGAAGTCGCTGCTCGACCAGAAGAAGGCCGCTAAGCGGCGCCTGGCCGCGTGGCGGTCTGCGACCGACGCGGCGACCGCCGCGGCCGACGCCCAGGGCGCGGCCGACCAGGCGGCCCGGGTAGCGGCCTTTGAGCGCACCACCAACGCGGGCGCGAGCGCGTCCGCGGCGGCCGCCGCGGGGAAACAGGTCGCAGACGCAGCGGCCCCTCAGTCCCGGGGCCGCCTCACCGCCGCGCACGCCACCGCGTACGACCGGGAGCGGGCGGCCACCATGAAGGCCGACTGGGCGGCGGCGCCGGAGGGGGTGGCGGCGGGGCCGGGGCCCAAACCCGAGAGTTCCACCAAATGCCCCGCGACGGGCGCGCCGCTGCGCCTCAAAGACCTCACGCCCGCGGTCTTTGCCCGGCCGGCAGAGCGGGACGCGGGCGGCGCGTTCGCGGTCGACCCCGTGACGCGCGCGCCGCTGACCAACGCGGCGACGCTCGTCTGCCTGCTCCCCGGGGGCCACATCATGACCCTCGCCTCGTACGACGCCTGCGTGAAGCAGGATGGTGCCTACGAAGGCGTGAAAGTGGAGTCCTGCGTCGAGCTCGCGCGCGGCGGCACCGGCTTCGCCGCGCACGACGGACGCGCCGCGGCGGCGTCGCGGTCGCTCCCGCTCGGGCCGGGCACCGGGCGCGCCGACGTGCGGGGGCAGCTGGGCACGGGCGGGTCCAAGTTCGGGCTCAAGATTTCGTGAGCGGGGGAGCGAGCGAGAGGGAGAGAGTGCAACGACCGCGGGACACAAGCTTTCCTCCCCCCCCCCCCCCCCTCACCCGCCCCCGTGCACGCGCTCGGCGTCGCCCACCTCCTCCAGCAGCCTGAAAAAGGAGGCCGAGTTGAGCACCCCGGTGCCGCCGAGCACGACGCGCGCGCCCGGCGCGGGGCCGTCGCCGCGCGCGCACGCGTCGTTGAGCTCCTCCACCGCGGCCGCCTCCTCGTGCGTCGTGCCGCCCATGATGAAGACGACCACCAGTTTTGGGGGGAGGGGAGGGGGGGCAGAGGGCTGGGCGGGCGACGCGGGCGACGTGGGAAAGTCGACCGGCGACAACCGCCCGCGCAGCGCGTCGCCCACCGTCGCCACCAGGGGCGGCGTGTGCCGCGTGTACACGTTTTCCACGCCGCGCAGCGAGGCTTTGGCGGTGGCCGCGAGGCGGGCGGCGAGGGTGCGGTCGCTGTACAGATCGCCCGACCGCGCGGCCGCCCCCGCGCGGCGCAGGAGTGTGCGCAAGGCCCCCACGCCACGCGGCGGCAGGCCGTAGTCGAGCAAGCGGCGTTCGAAATCGGCAATGGCCGTGGCCCCGTCGCGCTCGTGGCGCAGGGCGAAGAGGGCGGCGAGGCGCAGGCGGTCGCCGTCGGCCGCGCGCGCGTCGGCGAGCGCGGTCGCCACGGCGTCGGCGTGCGCGGCCGCGGAGCCGGAGCCACACGCCAGCTCCTGCTCCAGCGCCGACAGCGCCATCAGCCCGCGCGCGTCGACGAGGCGGGCGAGTTCGCCCAGGAGGGAGACGTGCTTGCCGGCGGCGGCCTGCGCGGCAGTGACGTCGGGGACCGACTCGACGAACGCGCGCATCGCGGCCACCGTCGCCATCCCTCTCGCGCCCGCGGTGGATCGGGCGACGTCGTCGACGAGGCCGCGCACGGCGACGCCGACGTCGCCAAAGTTGGACCGCGCGTGCGCCGCGAAAAAGGGGTCGGCGGCGGCGGTCAGGACGATGTCCCTGAACGCGGGGCCGACGCCCGGGGCGCGCGACAGGTCGACACAGCCATCCGTGATGCCCAGCAGCTCGTGCGCCATGGCTTCATACGTCCACTGCGAGAGGAGCGGCGTGACCGGGTCGTCGCGGCGGTCGAGCACGAGCAGCAGCGGCGGTCCCTCCCCCGCCCGCCCCCCGAAATCGAACAGCGCGCGCTCGTCCACGTCGGCCAAGTGGTGCAGCGCGGCCGCGAGGCGGGCGGCGGGCTCCGAGCCGGCCGCGTGCCGCACCTGGAAGCGGCGCCGCAGCGAGAGCAGCACGGACGCCACGCCTTCCGTGACGCGCGTCAACGCGTCCGTTGACGCGGCATAGTCCCACGCCGCGGGCGCGAGCAGGGCGGCGGGGCGGAGGGGGGGGACGGCGAAGTGGCGGGGGGACAAGGGAACGAAATCCCCAAACGCCTCTGTGACGCCGAACACCCGCTCCCGCGCGTCCGCTTCGGCCAGGTCCTGCAGGCGCACGTCGTCCAGGCGGTTGGTGAAGACTGGCGGGGGAAGGGGAGAGTGGGGTTGCGGGGTGGAGGGCGAACGCGCGGCGCGCTTCGCGCCCTCGCCCTCCCTCGCCCTCTCCACCCCCTCCTCCCCCCCAGATCGCTCACAGAGGTGGTACTCCCCAAACCGGGGGTCGCGCAGCTCGCGCCGGATGCGGGCCACGTTTTCGCGCGTCGGCCGCAGAAACGCGACGCACTGTGAAAGAGAGGGGTCGGGGCTCGGGACGGTGTAGGGCGATCGCGCGGCGTCGCCCACGCGCTCGCGGGCGCGCGCGAGCCCCGCGCAGCCCGCGGGGGATGGCCGCGCACCCGCCTCCCCATCCCCTGACCTTCAAGTGAAACAGCTGCTCCCCCCGGTCGCCCTCGATGCGCTCCGTGAGGTAGACCTCGCGCGCCAGGATGTCTGTTTGGGAGACGGCGACCGACACCGCGGCCGTCGTCGCGGCATCCAGGAGGAGCGCCTTGGGGCCGCGCACGCTTGCCAGCGCGCGGTCGACGACGTACGACCGCAGGACGGCGACGAGGTCGGTCGCCATGGCGGCGGGGCGCGCGGCAGTGGTGCGGGGAGCGAATGCGCGGCACGACCACTCCGGCGGACGCCGGCGCACCCCGGCGCCATGCCCGTCGCCGGCCGCAAGCGCGTCATCATCGACACCGACATCGGCATCGGTGCGCGCGGGGCGGCGGCGTCCGTTTTTTTTCTTGTTCCCCGCGCGGGGGTGCCCCCACGGCGCGCCACGCCCTCCCGCGGTCGCCCCGCGCCTCCCGCGCGGGACTCGCTCTGACGCGGGTCCGACGGGACCCATTTTCCTCTCCTCCAGATGACGCCCTCGCCCTGATTGCCGCGTTTCGGTCGCCTGCGCTCGACGTCGTCGCCCTCACCACCACCTTCGGCAACGTGGAGACTGTGCAAGCGACGCGCAACGCGTTTGTGCTGCTCCAGCTGATGGGGGCGTCCGTGCCGGTGGCCGAAGGCGCGCACCGTGCGCTCTCCGGCGCGCCGCACCGCGTCGCCGATTTCGTGCACGGCAAGGACGGGCTTGGGGACACAGGGGCGGTGGAGGACGGGCCCGGGGAGAAGGAGGGCGTCGACGCGGCCGACTTTATCGCCGAGGCGGCCCGCGCTGCCCCCGGCACCCTCTCCCTCCTCGCGCTCGGCCCACTGACCAACGTCGCCCGCGCACTCGCCCGCGCGGACGACGTCGCGACGAATCTGGCGGAGATTGTTGTGTTGGGCGGCGCTTTCTTTCGCAACGGCAACGTCTCGCCCGCGGCCGAAGCCAACATCCGCGCCGACCCCGCGGCCGCGGACGCCGTCTTCTCCTCGCGCGCGCGGGTGCGTGTCGTCGGCCTGGACGTGACGCACGCGTGCCGGCTGACCGCGGCGCAGCTGGAAGGTCTGGGCGGGACGGGAGGCGGCCCCGGCGCGTTTGCGTCCCGGATCTCCCGCTTCTACCTCGACTACCACCGCGCCGCCTACGCCATGGACGCCGTCTTCCTGCACGACCCCACCGCGCTGGCCGCGCTAGTCGACCCGGCCCTCTTCACCTGGACCGAGGGCGCGGTCGTCGTCGCGGGGGACGGGGTGTTGGCGGGGGCCACCGTCATCGACCAAGGGGAGAAGGTGTGGGCCGCGCAGAAGAACGCGGCCACGAATCCGTGGGTGGGGCGGACGCCGGCGTTGGTGGCGACACAGGTGGACTCGGAAGGGGTGGTGGCGCTCGTGCTCGGGTTGCTGGGCGGGAAGAAATGAGAGGGGAGGAGAAAGGGCGGCCGCTGTGACTCCACCACCCCCTCTCCTGACGCACGCGGCCGTTGCAGAAATGGCGGCGGCGGCGGCGCGGCCACGGAAAAAGGAAAATTTTGATTGTCGGGCCGGTTGTGGGCACGCACACCCCAGCCACCACACCCCGTCTCTCACTGCCCCCACTGTTGCCCCTGCGCGGACGCGGCGTGCATGGACGCCGACAGCGACCGCTTGGCGGCGGGCGGCCCCGCGGCCTTGGCAGGCGACGTGCGCCCGCTCGGGAACGCGACGCCGCGCGCGGGCGCGGGCGTGTCGCACAGGTCGGCCGACGTCGCGGACGCGGCGGCGGCGAGGGAGCCGGACGCGGCGGCGCGGCGCGCGCGCCACGCTGCGAGGCCGCCCACCGCGACCCGCGGCGCGGGCGACGCGTCGAGCCGGCCCGACTGCGACCGGGACGCAGCCGCCCAGGGCGACGCAGGGATGGCGGGCAATGCCGGCGGGGGGGGCGAGGCGCCGTGCCACGCCTTGATGGCGTCGGCGGCGAGCGGCGACGCCGCCGCGGCGGGGGCCGGGGCGGGGGCCGAGCCGGCCGACCCGGACGAGAGCGCTCCCGACAGCGCGCCCGACATAGAGGGCGCGAGTGGGGGGCGGCCGACGACCGCAGGGGCGCGCGGCTGCGAGGGCGCGGCGACCACCGCCGCGTCGGCCGACGCCCCGCCCGCGCGGCCGCCACCCGGCGTCAGCAGCCGCGTCAGCGTCTTGCCCGCCGCGCCCGCCCAGTGCAGGACGGCGCCGGCCACGCCCTCGGACGAGGCGCGCGGCGCGCCGGCCTTGGCGGCGCCGCCCGCCGCGCCGGCGCCGCCGGACGCGCGCGCCGCCGCGCCGGCCACCCACGGGTGCCCGCGCAGCCCCGCCGCGCACGGCCTCTTGGCCGCCTGCTTGGCGCACGACGCCAGGACGTAGGCTTTGAGGCCGGGGGAGGCGGAGGAGGGGAAGCGAGGGGCTGCGCGCGCGATCAGGTCGCACGTGTCGCCCCGGCTCTCTGCCTCGAAAGGCGGCCGCCCCACCACCAGCTCGTACGCGAGCACGCCCAGCGCCCATACGTCCACCGAGGGGCCGTACTCGAGGTCGGGGCGGTCCTTGTTGTCGAGGGGGCCACACTTTTCGGGGCAGCGCACGACTTCGGGCGACATGTAGTCGAGCGTGCCCGCGCGCGTGACTGGCCGCTCGAGCGACGCGTCGATCGACAACCCGAAATCCGCGAGTTTGACCATGTGCTCCCCGTGCGCGTCCCGGCAGAGGAGGATGTTCTCGGGCTTGATGTCGCGGTGCGCGACGCCGCGCGCGTGGAGGAAGGCGACGGCGTCGAGGCACGGGCCGATGACGGACGCCGCGACGCGGGGTTCCCGCAGCTTGCCGCCGGCGCGACGCAAGGCTTCGTACAGGTCGCCGCCGTCGGCGAATTCCTAAAGAGGGGAAGAGGGGAGGAGGGGTGGGCGAAAAAAGAAGAAAGAAAAAAGTCCCTCTCTCTCATCTTTCTCTCCCTCTCTCCCCTGTACCTGCACCAGGTACACGGCATCCGAATCCTCAAATGCGGCGTACAGGTCGACGATGTGCGGGTGCGCGAGCCGCGCGTGCAGCCGCACCTCGCGCGTGACCTGCCACCAGTTGAGCTCGGAGAGGCGCGCCTTGCGGTAGAGCTTGAGCGCGACGCGCAGGCCGGACGACTTGCACGTCGCGGAATAGAGGAGGGAGGCTTTCCCTTTGTACAATTGTTTGTGCAGGTCGTAGTCGGCCAGGGACCACACGCCCTCCCGCATCATGGAGGGCGGGCACAGGGGCGTGATGGCGACCGTGCGGGGCGCGCAGGGCGCTTTGGTGAGGCGCAGCGGGTCGGGGCCGTATCCGTCGGCGTCGGGGGCCGCGCCGGAGGGGGCCTGCATGGTGGTGGCCGGCGTTGTGGGGGGCTGAAGAGAGAGGGTGCATGGGGTGGGGTGTGAGGGGGGTGGCGCGGGGCTCGGCTCGGCCGCCGTTTCGGGGCGGCGCGAAAAGAGCGCGACGCCCGAGAGGCATGTCGCCTCCGGCGCCGGCCGCCTTCCACCCCCCGCCCGCCCGCCGCCGCCGCGGCGCCCATCTCGGCCTCGCAGCGAGGGGGAGGGGAGGCGGCGGGCGGCGAAGGGGGGCGCGGAAGGGCGGCCAACCGCCCCAATTGGACGCGCGGGCCGCCGCGCCGCGGGCGGAGGGCTGCGGCGCGCCAAGGCCACCCGCAGCGCGCGTTCTTGGCTCCAGTGCCGCGACTAGGGCGCTGGGCGGGCGCCGCGCGCCCAATTGGGGCCGCCAGCCCGCGCGCGGCCAAGATTGCCGCGCGCCGCCCGGCCCCCGGCCTCTCCTCCGCCGCCCGCCGGGCGCGCACCTGCAGTCGCAGGGGGGGGCGGCGGACGCTCCCGCGGGCTGGGAAGGGGCCCGCGCCGCCGTTTAGGTGTGGCGGATACAGCGGCGGCCGCAGCAGCCGCGCGCGGTCGCCCGCGCCCGCCAAGGACCCAACCGATTTTTTTTTGCAGGCCTCACCCGCCCGCCACCGCGGCCGCCAGGTCGGCGACCGACATGACCTGAATGCGGGAGGACGCGGACGCGCGGGCACGCTCGGCGGGCGTGTTGTACCCCCAGTCGACCAAATAGAGCCTCCACTCGGCCAACCCCGCATCCTTTGCCACCGCTTCGAGCGTCGACAGCTTGTCCTCGACGAAATGGTAGCCCGCTGCGCCCGGGTGCCGGCCCGCGAGCATGGACAGCACCTCCCCCTTCGGCCGGCCAGACACGGTCTGACTGAAAATCCTCTCGTCGGCAAACGGCACCCCAGCGTCGGTCAGCAGGGCGGCCGTGAACCGGGCTTGCTTGGTGGTGACCACGTAGGCCTCCTGGGTCGATTGGCAGGCCTTTAAGACAGCCGGCACGCCCTCGTACATGCCATTCGCTCCGAGCCACCCCTCCAGGTCTCGCTCCATCCACGCATCGCGCGTGGTGCCGAAGCGGGCCACGAGGTCGGCCCGTTCGAGGGCCCAGGCGCCCATTTTGGATTTGAGGAGCGTCGGCCAGTCCTCCAGAATGGTGTCCACGCTCACGCCTTCCAGCAAACACCGCACCTGGACCAGGTTTTCGTAGCCCGTCTCGATGACGGGGCGCACGGCCCGCATGGAGGCGAGGACGGAGTCCTTTTTGGCGCGAGCGTCGTCGCCCGCGAAAAGCTCCGGCCACAGGCCGGCCGCCGCGTCCCAGGCCGACGTCGCCGATTCGCCCACCGAGTCGCAGGCGACGCCGTCGAAATCCAGGGCCCACACGTGCTTGGAGGACGCACGCGCGGCCATTGCGCGGCGAGGGCGGCCCCTGGCGATCGGTGGCGCTTGGCGGGCGCCCGAGCGCAATGCAGCGGGTCGCATGCCCGGCGGGCGGGCGGCGATGAGAGTAAGAGAGCGGCGCGCCGGCGCCCGGTTCACTGCTGCAGGGATGCACGGCCGCCCGCGCGCCGTGCCGGGCGCCCAGATCGACCCGGCCAAAGTCAAGGCGGCCGCCCAGCGGGTGAGGAGAGGGAAGGGGAGGCGCGGTTTGGTGGCCAGCGCGGGCGCTGGGTGCTCGCGCCCACCTTTCCCTCCTCTCCTCAGCTCGCCCTGCTCACCCAGCTCACGGACGCCGTGCTGGCCCGCGCGGCCGCGGGCGATGCATCGGCGGCCGCGCTCAAGCTCAACGGCGCGCTGCTGGAGGCCAACCCGGACTGCTACACCGCCTGGAACGCCCGACGGGCGGCCGTTGCGGCCGCACTGGCTGCAGGTGGCGAGCAGGGTCGCGCCGCAGCCGCTGGGGAGCTCTCCGTGACCCAAAAAGCTTTAACGCGCAACCCCAAGTCCTACCCCGCCTGGCACCACCGGCGCTGGGTCGTGGGGCACGGGCTGACTTCGCTACAGGGCGAGCTGGCGCTGGTGGACCGGTGAGAGAGGAGGAGAGGGGGGAAAGGAGGGAGGCGGCGACCGGCGCTGTGCGTACGACCCGACCCCCACCCCCTCTCTTACTCCTTAGCCTGCTCGACGCCGACGACCGCAATTTCCACGCGTGGGCCTACCGCCGCCATGTGGCATCCCTGGCCGGCGTGACGCCCGCCGAGGCGGCGGCCGCGGCGGCCACGCGCGTCGCGCGCGATTTTTCAAATTTCTCCGCCTGGCACGAGCGCGCCGCCACCCTGGCCGCCGCGACCGCCGACTGGACGAGTTGCACCCTGGACGAGCTGGTGGCGCGAGAGAATGGAGGGGTGGAAGCGACCGCAGCTGCGACCCCTGCCGCCGCCGCGCTCCTGCCCGCCGCCGCGCTGCGGGAGGAGTTCGACCTCGTGCGCCAGGCCACGTTCACCGACCCCGGCGACCAGGCGCCATGGGTGTATCATCGATGGCTGGTCGGAAGGGCGGTGGCACGCTACGCGGCCGACCGCTCCGGCCCCTCTCCCTCCACCGCCGCCGACGCGCTCGACGCTCTGCTCACCTCCGAAGCTGACGCGTGCGCCGAGCTGGTGGCGGGCGAGCCCGACCGGTCCGCCGTGCGGTGGGCGCTCGCCGCGTGCGCGGCGCTCGCCGAGGCGCGGGCCTGGCTCGCCGCCGACCGAGTCGCCGCCGCCGCGGGCGCGCCCGTCGTGCCGCCGCCACCGCCGCCGGCTGACGCGGTGGAGATCCATCGAGAGCTCGCCACGGTCGATCCCTTACGCCGCGGCCTCCACCTCGACGCCGCCGCTGGCCGCGCGGGCGCGCCGTGCCTGTGGGGCGTGGCGCCGCCGAGGGCGGGAGAGGGAGAAGGAGGGGCGGCGCCGCCGTTGTGACACGCCAGCCGCCCCCGCCCCTCGACCCCCCTCCCTCGTCTCTCCCTTACGGCGCTTTGCGGTGGATGACGCCCTTGCCCACCTCATCGTACTCGGCCTTGCTCACCCACATCTGCTGGAACGAGCCGAGGGAGGCGAGGATCGAGCCCCCGATCCAGACGGAGAATCGGCGCTCGACCGGGTTGGCCGGCGACACCACCTTGACGCGCGGCACCGCCGTCGTCGACATGGCCCCCGCCACCTCGCGCTCCAGCCGGTCGCGGAGGCCGGTGAGGAGGGCGCCACCGCCCGTGAGCACGATGGCGGCGGCCATGTCCTTGCGCGCGTCCGAGTCGGTCGCCGCGACGCACCGCCGCACCGCTTCGGGGAGGGACGCCTCCCCCGCCAGGTCGGCCAGGCCGTAGTCGGCCATGATGGACGGCGAAAAGAGGGCCTCCGGCACGTTGAGCCGGTCGGCGCCGAGCTCGACGGTCGTCCCGTCCGGCAGTTCGGCCGACTGCGTCGGCATCTGCGCGTTGGCCCCGGCATCAAACTCCCCGTCGGACACGCGGGCCAGCGTCTCCTTGACGTCAGCCGCGACGGCGGCCACGGCGTGGGCGCGGTAGGAGGCGGTGGTGCCGGGCAGGTCGAGGGGCGTGACCTGACGAGGGAGCGCGCGCGGGCAGGGGGGGGTCGGTTGCCGCGCTCCCTGCACGCCACGGCCCGCACACACCACGCACACACCCCTGCAACGCACCGAGTACTCGCCGGGCGCGACCTCGACGCGCTTGAACGCGTACGGGGGCGAGACGGTCACCCCCTTTGCCTCCACCGCCGCCAGCATGGCCCGCGTGAGCGCGGCGCCGCCCAGCGCGGTGCGGACCACGGACTTGCGCAGCAGGTAGCCGTCGTGCACGGCGGAGACTGGAGGAAGGAGGGGGGAGAGGTGGAAAAAGAGGGGGGTTGCCGCGCCTAGGCCGCCGGCGCGCCCACTCTCGCATCCGCCCCCTCCCCGCCGTTCCCCCCGGGTCGTGATCAGCCAAGGAGCCATGAGCGAGGCTGTGAACCCTCGCGCCTACCCCCTCGCCGACGCCGCGGTGCGCAGGGGGGGCGGGGCGGGCGGCGGGAGGCCGGCCGCCGCCGCCGCCGCCGCCGCCGCCGCGCCGCCATGCGCCCACGCGGCGCCCCCCCACCCCCCTCCACAGCTCACTAACACGATCCTGGACATCGTGCAGCAGGCGGCCAACTATAAGCAGCTGCGCAAGGGCGCCAACGAGGGTGCGCATCCGGCGGCGGGGGCGCGCGGGGGCCGCGGGGGCGCGGATGGCGGCACCACGGCGCTCACGCGCGCCCCCCCTACCCCTCCCACAGCGACCAAAACGCTCAACCGTGGGATCTCCGAGTTTGTCGTCATGGCGGCCGACACGGAACCCCTGGAGATCCTCCTCCACCTCCCCATCCTCGCCGAGGACAAGGTGTGTCGCCCGAGAGGAGTGGGGGAGGGCGCGGGAGGGAGGAGAAGGGGAGGCGGCCGCGGCAGCGGGAGGCTGCCGCGCCGACGCCCCCCCCCCCACCCCACCCCCTCTCCAGAACGTGCCCTACGTCTTTGTGCCGTCCAAGGCCGCCCTTGGCCGCGCGTGCGGCGTGACGCGGCCGGTCATCTCGTGCAGCGTGACCACGAATGAAGGGTCGCAGCTCAAGGCCCAAATTCAGGCGCTCAAGACGAGCATCGAGAAGCTCCTCATTTGAGAAGAGGAGGAGGAGGGAGGGCGTGTGCCGCGCGGGGCCGGAGGGGCAGCGCGCGCGGCGTCCGTCTGTTTTTTTCGTTGCGCGCGCCGGCGCAGGCGCCCGGGCGGGGCACGCGGCCGGCGCGGCGTGTGAACAACGAGTCGCAAGGAGGGGTGGCCCAAAGAAGAGGAGAGGGCAGGGCAGGGCAGGGCAGGCGGCAACGATGCCGATCATCCCTCTCTCTCTCCCGACACACTCACCCGTCGTCGCGTCGTGCCCCGCGTCCACCACGAGCGCGGTCGACCGCCCCGTGGCGAAGCAGGAGAGGACAGCGTCCCGCGCGAGGAAGAGGGCGGGGGGGGCGTAAGACTCAAACATGAGCTCCGCCACCCGCTCCCGCGCCGCGTCGCCGTGCGTCACCGGATCGGCGAGGAGCATGGGGTGCTCCTTGGGGTCGATGCGCAGGCGGTCGCTAAGGAAAGATGGGGGTGGGGAGTTTTTTGGGAACAATGTTGGGGCGCTAATCACTGGCAAACGCGGGTTTCTTCTTCTTTCTTTCTCTCCCTTGCTCTCTCACGTGAACGCGTGCTCCCACAGGGCGCCGATCGCGTCCCAGTTGGCGTACGAGCCGTCGGGCGCGAAGGCGGGCTCGATCTGTGAGGGTGGTGGGGCGGCGGGGGTGAGGCGAGCGCCGGCGTCGCCGCCGACGGACGCGGCGAGCCCCCCCCTCCCCCTCCCCCCTCCCCCTACCTCCATGCCGTCCCGGCGGAAGCCGAGCGCTTGCTGTCCCGCCAGCAGGGCCCGCTTGCCGCCGTCGCCGCGGAGGGTGCCCACAGACTGAGGAGAGAGAGCGAGCGAAGAGAGGGGGGGCGCGTCGGCCGCGGCGCGGCCGCTCGGCCCGCCGCCGCCGCCACCGCCCGCGGGGCTCGCGCCACCCTCGCTCGCGCCCTCCCAGCGCCACGTGGCGCCACGCCGCTCCCCCCCTCACCGAGGGAAACCAGGCTTTGGGCGCGTCGTCCCCGCCGTAGCCCGCCTTGACGGACGACGACCCGACGTCGATGACAATGGAGTTGACCTCGTCTGTGAGGGAGGGGTGGGGCGTGTGTGGGCGGTCGCGCGGGCGCGGTCGCCGGCGCCGGCGCCGGCGCCGGCGCCTTGATTGGCGCCCCCGCGCCTCCCGCCACGCACCGCCGCCAAACATGGCGCCGCAGCCGCGGGCGGGCGGGCGACTGGGGGGGACGGCGGTCGGAGTGGGCGCCCAGCGTCGCTGGGCAGAGTGCGGCGCGTCGGTCGGCCGGCCCTCAATCCGCCCGCCGGGCCCTGGATGGAGCTCCCGCCCAAGAAGCGCGCGCTCCTGCCGGCCGACCCACAGGCACCGGCCCCTCCAGCCCCCGATCCGGGCGCCGCCGAGCGCCCTGCGCCGCTTCGCCCATCCAAGATCGAGGGCGTCGCCCCCTACCGCCGCCCCCGGGTCGGCCCCCAGTACCAGGCGACGCTGCCGAAGCAGACCGGGTGAGGGAGGATGTACGGCGGAGGGCGCAACGCCCCTGGCGCCCCCCCGCGCTTCTCCCTGCTCCTCCTCGAGGACGGGGAGGACTACGTCGACGACTGGGTGGCGACCGCCGAGTGGCCGGCGACCATCCCCGGCGGCGGCGCGGGGGTGGGGGGTGGGGAGGTGCCCGGCCGGGTGCGCCTCGCGTCGCGGTCGCTCCTTTTCGAGCCCGACGACGCCCGCTCCCCCATCGTGCGCCTGCCGCTCGCGTCCGTGACGTCCCTGGAGGCGACCGGACCCCCCGGCATTGTCACGGTTGCCGCCGGCGCGGCGGTGCGGATGCGGGCGGGCGGCGCCGACGCGCCATACGCGTTTGATCGACCCTCCCCCCCCGCCGAATGGACCTTCCGCCTGCTCTACGCCCCCCTGGACGACTTCATGCCGGAGGCGATGCGCTACCTGGCCCTGTCTCGCCTCCCTCGGGGCGAGGTGCGGGCCGCGCTCGCCGCCGCGGCGGCCGACCGTGCCGCGCGCGCCGCGTTCGACCCCTCGCGCCTCGCCGACTACGGCGAACGCATCCTGCTGGACCTTCCCGCGAGGTTGCTCTCGCCCCTCGTGGGCGAGGCGGGCCGTTTCGTCGTTACTGATGCGCGGATTTATTTTTCCCCCCTCCACGCCGACGCCGGCGGCGGCCCCCGCTCCCACCCGCTCGCCCTCGTCACCGCGCTGGCCACCCGGCGCTGCTCGCTGCACGACGTGGGGCTGGAAGTGTTTTTGGCCGACGAGGGCGCGTGCGGGAGCGACCGCGCTGCGGTCGCGCGCGCGCCGCAGCTCTGGGGCTCGCCCTCGGCCCTGCTCGCCTTCGCGACGCCGGCCGACCGCGACGCCGCGATGGCGGCGCTCACGGCCTCCGACTCTCTCGGCTCCGCCCTGCCCGGCGGGCGCGCCTCGGCCGACGCGGCGACCGCTGCGCTCGGCACCCGCGCCGGCGTCGCGCGCGTCGCCGCCGCGTGGCGGTCCGGCGCCCTCTCCAACCTCGACTACCTCCTCTTCCTCAACCTGGCCGCCGGTCGCTCGTTCCAGGACGTGCGCCTGTGGCCGGCCGCGCCTTGGGTCGTCGCCGACTTCGAGAGCGAGACGCTCGACCTTTCCTCCCCCTCCACTTTCCGCGACCTCTCCAAGCCCATGGGCGCCCTCGACCCCGCCCGGCTGGCCCGGTTTCGGGAGCGGTATGACGCGATGGCGGGGGACGCCGCGCGGGCGGCGGCAGAGGGGGCAGCGCGCGGCGGCGCGCGCGCGGACCCCCCTTCTTTCAACCCCGCCGCCGACGCCCCCTTTATGTACGGCACCCACTACTCGACCCCCGGTTACGTCATGCACTGGCTGCTGCGCGCCGCGCCCGCCCACCTGCTGCGTCTGCAGGGCGGCCGGTTCGACGCGCCCGACCGCCTCTTCAACTCGGTCGCGGCAGCGTGGGCGTCGGCGTCGCGCGCGGGCGGCGCCGACGTGCGGGAGCTGATTCCCGAGTTTTATTTGGACGACCCGGCGTTTCTCGTCAACGCGCGGGGCCTCCCGCTGGGCCGGCTCCAGGGCGGCGCGCCCGTCGGCGACGTCGACCTCCCGCCGTGGGCGCCGTCCGGCGCGCGCGCGTTCCTCGCCGCCCACCGGGCCGCCCTCGAATCCGCCCCGGTGTCGGCCAACCTGCACCACTGGGTCGACCTCGTGTTTGGGTGCAAGCAGGGAGGGGAGGCGGCGGCGCGCGCGAACAACGTGTTCCACCCGCTGACCGTCGGCCGCACCGCGGCGACCGCCGCCGCCGCTGCCGAAGCCGCGGGCGACGCCGCCGCGGTCGCGTCCCTGGAGGCGCAGGTGGACGAGTTTGGGCAGGCGCCCGCGCAGCTGTTTGGGGAGCCGCACGCGCGGCGCTCCGTCGCGCCGCCCTGGGCCGGCCCCGGCGCGCCGCCCGACCTGGATGCGCCGCTGCCGCGCCCGGGCGCGCCCGCGGCCGCGGCGCGCGCGGGCGCGCTGGTGGCCGCGCTGGCGCGGGTCGTGGCGGCGGGCGAGGCGGCGGCGGACGGCAGCCCCGACGACTCGCTCGCCGAGTGGGACACGCTGCCGGCCGACGATTGGGTGCCCGAGGAAGAGGGGGAGCCTGCAGAGGCCGCGCCGGAAGCGGGCGACGAGGGCAGCCCGCCGCGGCCGCGGTGGGCCACGCGCGTCGGCGGCGCTCTGACCACGCTCGGCGGCGCCGTCGCCGCCGGCGGCACGGGCGGCCCCACCCTGCTGCGCGGCCTGTTTGCGCGGGGCGCGCCGCCCGCGGACGCGGGCCCGGCGGCGCCTCCCCCGGCGCCGCGCCCGTGCGCCGCGCCGCGCCTGCGCGCGCGGCTTGGCGACCACCCGCCCACCACCCTCCCCGGCGATCTGGCCGGCGGCGCCACCGCGGTCGCCGCCGCGCGCGCCGCGGGCGAGGGCGGTCCCCTGGTCGTGTTTGCTGGCGGCGTGTCTGGCGCGCTGTGCGTGTGGGCGGTCGACGCGCGGTCCAGTGCCGAAGACCCACCCCCACCCCCGCGCCGGCTGCGCCTGCACAAGCTGGGCACCACCCCCATCACGTCCCTGGCCCTGCTCCGCCCCCCGCCCCGCGCGCGGTCCGGCGGCCTCCCCCTCGCGCTCGCCGGCACTGGCGACGGCCGCCTTTTTGCCTGCTCGGCCGAGGCCGGCGGCGCGGTCGGGGGGAGGGCGGTGCATGGCGATGCGCTGTCCTGCCTCGCCGTCTCCGGCCCCCGCCTCGTGACTGGAGGCTGGGACGGCGGCGTGCGCGTGTGGTCGCTCGCCGACGCGCGCGCGCCCTGGGCTCGCGGCGGCGGCCCGCCCGCGGCCGACCTGACCGAGGCCGGGTCGGCGCCGGTGTGGTGCGTGGCGGCGGCGCGGGAGGGCGCCCTCGTCGCGGCCGGGTCGGACGACGGCACGGTGCGCCTGTGGGACTCGCGCGTGCCGCCGCCGACGCCCGTCGCGGCGTTCTCCGTGGGCGACGACTTTGTGGCGGGCGTGGAGTTCTTGGGCGACGCTTCCACCTTGGTCGCGGCGTGCGGCGCGCGCGTGTTCTCGCTCGACGCGCGCGCCCCTGCGACCCCCACCCTCCTCGCCCCGCCCGCGCCCGCCGCCCTGCGCTGCCTCGCGGTGGCGGGCGCCCAGGTGGTGGCCGGCGGCGACGACGGGAGCGTGCACTGGTGGGAGGCGGGCGGCGAGCCCGCGCCGCCGCCGCTCGCCGCGCGGCCGGGCGCCGCCGTCGCCGCGCTCGCGCTCGCGGGCGGCGGGCCGGCCGACGCGCTCGTCACCGCGCACGATGATGGCGCAGTGATGGTGCGCGAGGCGTGGGGGTAGGGAGCGGGGCGGCCTGTAGCGTGTGGGCCTGCGACGACGGCCCGCGGCCGCACGAGCGCCGCGGCGCGCCCACCGCAGCCCCAGTCCCCCGTCCCCCGTCGCGGCGCGCGTCGACCCCCGTCGACCCGCACCACCCCCGACTCGCGAACGTGGCGGACAGACGCGGCATGAACGCTGCCAAGGCGCGTGGGCGGCGCGCGCGGCGATTGCCGGATTTCGGTCGGCGGGACTCGCGGAGTGCGGTGACGCGTCGGCCGCGGCGCCCGCCCGCCGCCCCGGGGCGAGAAATACGAGCGCCGGCCCGCCTGGGCGCGTCGGATGCCGCGCGTGGGCGCGCCCGGCGCCGCCGCCCCTCCGCGCGCCATTGACGTCGGCCCCGCCCCCCCCCAGACCGCCCGCGGCGCCCCCCCTCTTTCCCCCCATATCGATGGCAAGACAGTGATGACCAAGGGCGAGGCCGGCATGGTGTCCAACGCGAGCCTCACGGTGCGAGAGGGCACGATGGGGGGCCTTTTGTTGGGTGGAGGCCGCGCCGCCGCCTTCCAATCCCCCTCTCTCCCACAGGAGGAAGAAATTGAAGCCGTCGTCGCGCCCGAGGTGCTGGTCCTGGAGGAAGAACGGCTGAGAGCCGAGCGGTCGGCCGCGCCCGCCGCGCCCCCCTCCAACCCGCTCGAAGCCGTGCTCACCAAGTCGCGCGCGGCCGAGTTGGACAAGCTGTTGGACCAGACCGACCTGTACACCCAGTTTCTGTCGGAGCAAATGCAGTCGATCGAGGCCAAGGCCGACGACGGCGGCGAGGGCGCCGGCGAGGGGGGCAAGCGCAAGGCCAAGGGCAAGGCGCCGGCCGGCAAAAAGGTCAAGCAGGCACCACAAAAGGTGCAAGATGGGCGGGGTGATGGGGTGGCGCGTGTGGTGGTGGTGGTGGTGGGGCGGCCCTCGCGCTCTGCCGACCCACCCACCCCTCCGTTCTGCAGGAGTTCCTGCCGCTCATCGAGGGCGAGCTGCGAGACTACCAACTCAAAGGTGGGAGGGTGGGAAGGCGGGAGGCGCGGCGGCGGTGGGTGGAGCGCCCCCCCCCCCGCCCGCGACCCCCCGCGCTCGTCGCCGACCCCCTTTTTTTCACCCCTCTCTCCCCCTCCAGGCATCAAGTGGCTCATCTCCCTGTACCAAAACGGTCTCAACGGCATCCTGGCCGACCAGATGGGGCTCGGCAAGACGGTGCAGACGATCGGCTTTTTGTCGCACCTGCGCTCAAAGGGCGTGCACGGCCCGTTTCTCATCGTCGGCCCCCTCTCCACCCTGCCCAACTGGACGGCCGAGGTGCAGCGGTGGGCGCCGTCGATCCCGGTCGTGCTCTATCACGGCTCGCGGGACGAGCGCAACGCGATTCGGGCCAACGCGATGGGCCCCTCGTCGCGCAAACCCACGGAAGACTTTCCCATCGTCGTCACCTCGTACGAAATTGTGCTGGCAGACGCCAAGTTTCTGGCGGCGTACAAGTGGAAGTACATCGTGGTGGATGAAGGGCACCGCCTCAAAAACATGAACTGCCGCCTGCTGCGCGAGCTGAGAACCATTCCCACCGCCAACAAGCTCCTGCTCACGGGCACACCCCTGCAGAACAACCTGTCGGAGCTGTGGTCGCTGCTCAACTTTCTGCTGCCCGACATCTTTGGGTCGCTCGCCGACTTCGAGTCGTGGTTTGACTTTTCCGCCGTCGGCCAAGAGGGCGGCGACAAAGAGATTGCTGCTCAGGAGCAGCGCAACCGGGTGGTGACCAAGCTGCATTCCATTCTCAAGTAAGTGTGGCGGGGAGGGTGGGGTCGTGGGGTGAAGGGCCGGGCGGCCCGAGCGCCCGCCGCCACGCCTCGGGCGCAGCGGCACTCGCCGCGTTTCTGCGCACCTGCGTCGCCCGCACGTTGCGGCGTCTGCATGCGCGCGTGTGCGGGGCATGACGGCTTGTGTGCGACGCGGCGCGGGGTTTGGGGTTGGCCCCCTGAGCCGCCCGCCTTGGCGCGCGAGCTCTGACGCGCGCCCGCCTTTTCGTTGCGCCCATCGGCTTTGTACACGCGTGCGGCGCACGCGGCCGCTAGCCATGGGCGTCGCAGCCTCGGCTTTGGGGTTGGCACCGCACCGTCTATCGGCTTGTCCGCATTTGCGTCGCAACGCTGCTGTTTGCCTTTCGCAACAGCCAGCGTCATTGTGCGCATGCGATTGCCGTATGCCGCATGCAGCGCAAGAAACAGCGCCCGCTGTCGCCCCCGGCGGGGTCTGTCTTCGGCCCCGTTTGAAATTGGCGCCCGTTTGGCCCCTCTCCCGCCCCGCCTGCCGCTTTGTGACCGCGCCACACATGGTGCGCACCTCGCGCATGTGCACCGCGCGGTTCCAGGGCGCTGACGGCGCGTGCGGCGATCGTGCGGCGCTGCTTTCAAGTGCGGCTCTCCGGCGAGTTGGCCGCCCGGCACTCGCCGCGCCGTTGCATCTGCGCTGACGCCGCATGCATTGACTCGATGCGTGATGGCGCGGCGCGCATGCGCATCAAAGACCGCCCGTCGAGCGCACGAGTGCGGTCTTTTGGAGGCACGGCCAGCCTTTGGCTGCCCCGCACCCTCTTGCGCGCCATTGCTCCAGCCTCGCACTCGCCGCGTCGTGCTCCGTGTGCGCATGCGCGCCTGTGGCGGCCAACATGGCTCGCCAGGGTCTTTGACCGCCCTCCGCGTTCGGCCCCTGCCCCACCCAACCCTTTTTGCTTCGCACCCGCCCTCCCACCCCTTCCGCACCCGCTCACCCTCCCCCGCAACCATCCTTCAGGCCATTCCTGCTGCGTCGCATCAAGACGGACGTGGAAACGTCCCTGCCCGCCAAGACCGAGATCGTGCTCTACGCGCCGATGGCGCCCAAACAGAAAGAGTTGACCGACCAGCTCCGCGACAGAACGCTTGCGGTGAGTTTGGGGCTAGTGGGCGTGTCTGGCGCCCTCCCTGGCGGCGGGCGGGCGTTGAATTGGCTGCGAAAAAGTCGGGCCGCGGTCGGCGGTGCGCGCGCGCCCGCACCCACCCCCCTCCCTTCTCTCCTCTCTTGCAGGCCATCATGGCCAAAATGGCCAAGTCGCGCACCGGCGCGTCCTCCGCGCTCAACAACGTGCTCATGCAGATGCGCAAGGTGGCCAACCACCCCGACCTGCTCACGTCGCAGTACGACGACTCGCTCGAGTACCCGTCGCCCGACGTCCTCGTCGAGCAGTGCGGCAAGATGGCGCTCATGCACCGCCTGCTGCTCGACCTCAAGGCCAAGGGGCACAAGGTGCTCATCTTTTCGCAGATGACCAAAATGCTCGACCTGATCGAGACCTACCTCGAGCAGCTCGGCCACCGCGCGTGCCGCATCGACGGCAACATCTCGTGGCAAGACCGCCAGCAAGCCATGAAAGACTTCAATACCGACCCGGGCGTGTTCGCGTTCCTGCTGTCCACGCGGGCGGGGGGGCTTGGTGAGAGAAGAGAGAGAGGTTGGGTGCGCGGTCGACCGACCTCCCTTCCCCTTTCCAACCTTCCTCCCTCTCTCTCTCAGGGATCAACCTGGTCGCCGCCGACACTGTCATCATCTACGACTCGGACTGGAACCCGCACAACGACCTGCAGGCCATGGACCGCTGCCACCGCATCGGCCAGCTGAGACCCGTCCTCGTCTTCCGCCTCGCCACCGCGCACTCGGTCGAGGGCGCCATGCTGCGCCGCGCCAACTCCAAGATGGCGCTCGAGCGCCTGGTCATCAAAAAGGGCGCGTTCCTGCCCGACGCGGGCGCGGGCGGCGACGCCAAGTCGACCGCAGGCCTCTCGCCCGAGGAGCTCGCCGACCTGCTAAAAAACGACACCTCCCTCGAAGACCTACCCCAATCCGCCGCCCTGTCAGACAAGGACATGGCCAAGCTGCTCAACCGCAAGCACATGGAGACGGGCGGGAAGGCGCCGTACGCTGACGTGGGGCCGGGCTGGGAGGTTGTGTCCCAACTCGACGGCTCCGGCCTGCTCGCGGGCGTGCAGTGAAAAGGAGAGAGGAGAGTGCGCAACCTGCGCCGTTGCTCGAGGCGGGCGCCGCGCCGCGGCGCCGCCAGACCACCCCCACCGACTGACCCTCCCTCACTGTCGCCCTGCAAAAAGAGCGCGCCCACCGCGCGCACGATGGTTGGGTCGTTGCACGCGCAGTCTCTCTCTCACCCCTCCAATCACTTGAGCGCGGCCGCGAGCTGGCGCTCGGCTTCCTCGAGCGCGGCCGGCAGCGCGGCCGCGTCCTTGCCGCCCGCCTGCGCCAGGTTGGGCCGCCCACCCCCGCCCCCTCCACACAGCTTGGCGATGCCGCCCACAAACTTGCCGGCCGAGACGCCGGCCGCGACCGCGCCCGGCGACGCCGCGGCGACCATGACCGCGCCGCCCTCGCCCGCCGACGCGAGGAGGACGGCGGCCGGGTCGCCCAGCGCGGCCACCAGGCCGGCCGCCGCGTCCTGCAGCGCTTTGCCGTCCACACCGTCCAGGCGGGCGACGACGTAGCGCGCGCCGGAGGGGCTGGTGACGGCCGCGTCGGCGAGCGACGCGGCCTTGGCAACCGCGAGCTCGCCGCGCAGCGCTGCCGCCTCGCGCTGGGCCGCCTTGAGGTCGTCCTGCAATGCCGCCACGCGGGCGGGCAGATCGTCCGGCTTGGCGGAGAGGGAGGAGGATAAGGAGCGGACGACGGCGTCGACAGAATTCAGGTACTCGACCAGGGCCGGCCCGACGACCGCCTCGACGCGGCGCACGCCCGACGCGACGCCCGCTTCCGACACAATTTTGAAGCCACCGATGCGCCCCGTCGTCGCCACGTGCGTGCCGCCGCAGAGTTCGGCGCCGGCGCCGGGTACGCGCACGACGCGCACGCCCGCAGCGTCGTACTTTTCGCCAAACATGGCCACCGCGCCCGCCGCTTTCGCGTCCGCCAGCGGCATGACAGCAGTCGTCAAGGTCTCATCCGCCACGATCCAGGAGTTGACCAGGGCCTCGACGGCGGCGAGCTCGGCTGGCTCGACGCCGCGCGGGAGCGAAAAGTCGAACCGCAACCGGTCGGGCGTCACGAGCGAGCCCTGCTGGGAGACCGACTCGCCCAGCACGGCCTTGAGCGCGGCCTGCAACAGGTGGGTCGCCGTGTGGTGCGCCGCGGTCGCGGCGCGGCGGCCGGGGTCGACGACCGCGTTGACCGCCGCGCCCGACGCAAGCGTGCCGCGTGCGACCGTCGCGCGGTGCAGAAACACGGCCCCGCCCGCCACCCGCCGCGTGTCGATCACGTCGGCCGCGCCGCCGGGCCAGGTGAGCGTGCCGGCGTCGCCGACCTGGCCGCCGCCCTCGCCGTAGAAGGGCGTCGCGTCGAGCGCGACGTCGACGACGTCGCCCGGGCCCGCCACGGTCACCCGGTCGCCGCCGTCGGCCAGCAGGGCGACGACGGTGGCTGGGGCGGACGTCGCGGTGTAGCCGCCAAAGGCCGTCTCGCCGAGCTCGGCCGCGAGCCCGCCGAGCGCGGCCGCCGCCGCAACGTCGACCACCTTGGCCGCGTCCTTGGACCGCCGCCGCTGCGCCTCCATGGCGGCGTCGAACCCGGGGACGTCCACGGGGACGCCTGCGTCGGCCGCGAGCTCGCGGGTGACGTCGAGGGGGAAGCCAAACGTGTCGTAGAGTTCAAAGGCCGCGGCGCCGCTCAACGCTTCGCCCGCCGCGGCCGCCGCCGCCAGCGACTCTGCCAGCATCTTTTCGCCGGCGCCCAGGGTGGTGGCGAAGCGGGCCTCCTCGCGCGCGAGCTCGGCCGCGACGCGCGGCGCGGCGGCCTTGAGGCCGTCGCACGCCGTGACGCTCGCAGCGACGGCCACCAAATCCCCCACAAACGGCCCCTGCACGCCCAGCAGCCGCCCTTTGACCACGGTGCGCCTCAGCAGCCGCCGCAGGACATAGCCACGCCCCACGTTGGACGGCGCGACGCCGTCGGCGGCGAGGTGCGCGCACGCGCGCGCGTGGTCGCCGATGACCTTGAGACGGGCTTTGTCGACCTCGCTGGCAGCGTTGTAGTCGATGCCCGCCCTCACCGCTGCCGCTTGCACGATCGGAAAGATGAGGTCGGTCTCGAAATTCGAGGCCGTCCCTTGCACGATGCGCGCGACGCGCTCGAGGCCGAGCCCCGTGTCGATGCACTTGCTGGCGAGCGGCGTGAGCGACCCGTCGGCCGCTCTATTGCTCTCCATGAAGACCAGGTTGTAGAACTCGATGAAGCGGTCGTCGTCGGTGAGCGACGCGCCGTCCTCTCCCTTCTCGGGGGTGAGATCAAAATAGAGCTCCGAGCACGGCCCGCACGGCCCGGTGGGCCCGGACGCCCAGAAATTGTCGGCCGCGCCCAGGCGCTGCACGCGGTGGGGAGGGAGGCCGACGGCGTCGGTCCAGATCCGCGCGGCGTCGTCGTCGCTTTCAAAGACCGACACCCAAATCCTTTCCGCCGGAATTCCAAGCACTTTCGTCGCCAGCTCCCACGCCATGGGGATGGCGTCCTCCTTGAAATAGTCGCCAAACGAGAAGTTGCCGAGCATCTCGAAAAAGGTGTGGTGCCGCGCGGTGACGCCGACGTTCTCCACATCGTTCGTCCGCACGCATTTCTGGGCCGTCGTCGCCCGCGCCACCGCCCGCGGCGCCTGCCCCAGGAACACGGGCTTGAACTGGAGCATGCCGGCAATGGTGAGGAGGACGGTGGGGTCGTCGGGGATGAGGGACGCCGACGGGAGGCGGGCGTGGCCGCGCGACTCGTAGTACGAGAGGAACGCCTCCCGAATGTCGGCGCCGGTGCGAGGCGTCGTGGCAGGGTCAGATGGCGGCGCGTCGGCGGGCGAGGAGGCGCGGGCGGCGAGGGTGCGGGCTGAGAGAGAAAGAGGGGCGTCGGCCGTCGGCCACGGCGCGCCGCGTTCCCGCGCCGGCTCGACGCCGCCGCCGCCCGGGGCTGCCCCCACCACGAGCGTGGCCTCCAATGCGCCCCCTCCTACCCCCAAACGCGCTCACCCGCGCCCTGCAGCGCGCCGCCGCCGAGCGACGCCCGACTTTGCGCCCGCCAGCCGGCCGCCGCCGCGCGGGCGACCGCCCGCAGCGGGGTCGCCATGCACGCGGGTGCGTGTGTCGGCGGGCGGGGGCGGCCGTGGGCTCGCATCGAGCGGCGGGGGAAGGACGGGGGGGCGGGCTCGCCCCAAACGCTCGCTAGTGGCGGAGAAGCTCTAGGCACGAGGGCGACGGCGGGAGGCCGACGCCGAGGGAGGGTGTGTGCGGGGCGCTGCGCCGGCCGACGCGGCGTCGACGCCCGCCACACCCCGGCCCCGAGCTGCGGCCGGTCGCCGCAGTCGGTCATTTGAAGCCACACATCTTGCACGCCACCGCGCGGCCCCCGCGCGAGCCGCCGTCGACGCCATCGCTCGCCAGTGCGCCGCCCTCGCCAGGCCACCGCCCGCCCCGCCGTCGCCCCGGCCGAACTGACGCTTGAATCGAGCACTCTAATCCTACAATCGACAATGGTGGCGTCGGACGACCCCCTCCCCACCCCCGCCCCCGGCCGCGCCTTTCGCTTTGCGGTCGACCGCGGCGGCACCTTTACGGACGTCTACTGCACGTACGCCACGTCGGCAGGCACCGTGGCATCCCTGGTCGTCAAGCTGCTCAGTGACGACCCGGCCAACTACCCGGACGCGCCGCGCGAGGGCATCCGCCGCGCGCTCGCGCGCGCGACTGGCGCACCACACCCCCGGGACACGCCCCTCGACACGGCCCGCATCCTATCCATTCGCATGGGCACCACAGTGGCCACAAACGCGTTGTTGGAGCGGACGGGGGCGCGGTGCGCCCTGGTGACCACCGCCGGTTTCCGCGACCTCCTCCACATTGGCTCCCAAGCCCGCCCCGCCATCTTCGACCTGGCTGTGGCGGCCCCGGAAGTGCTGCACTGTGCGGTGATGGAAGTGGATGAATTGGTGGTGCTGCCCTTGGGCTCCGTCCCTGGCGCGCGCGCCGGCCCCGACCCCGCCGCGGCCGACGCCGACGCCGCCGCGCGCGGCGCCAGCGGCTGCCTGATCACGGTGGCCACCGGGGAGACGGTGTGCGTGCGGCGGGAGCCGGACTTGGAGGCAGTCGAAAAGGATTTAAAAGAATTATTGGCCGCCGGCATCACGTCGGTCGCCGTCGTCTTCAAGCACGCCGCCCTCTTCCCCGACCACGAGCTCAAGGTCGGCGCCGTGGCCCGCGCGCTGGGGTTTGACCGGGTCTCGCTCAGCCACGGCTGCGCGGCAGCCGTCAAAATGGTCCCGCGCGGGCACACGGCCGCCGCCGACGCGTACCTGACCCCAACGATCGACGCCTACCTCTCCGCTTTTGGCGCCGGCTTTGACGCGGGGTACGCCGGCGTGGACGTCGCGTTCATGCAGTCGGACGGCGGCCTCGCGCCCGCCGCCCGCTTCTCCGGCTTCCGCGCGATCCTGTCGGGGCCCGCGGGCGGCTACGTGGGCTATGCGCGCACGACCGAGTGGCCGGCAGATGGTGCGGGGCCGGGTGCAGACCCCGTGCGCCCCTCCCAGGTCATCGGTTTCGACATGGGCGGCACGTCGACCGACGTCTCGCGCTTCGCCGGCGCCCTGGAGCACGTGCACGAGTCGACGACCGCGGGCGTCACCGTCGCCGCCCCCCAACTGGACATCAACACCGTCGCCGCGGGCGGCGGGTCGCGCCTCTTTTTCCGGCACGGGATGCTCGCCGTCGGGCCAGAGTCGGCGCGCGCGCACCCCGGGCCCCTGTGCTACCGCAAAGGGGGCCACGCCGCCGTCACCGACGCCAACGTGGTGCTGGGGCGGGTGCAGCCCGCTTTTTTTCCGGCCCTGTTTGGGCCGGGCGAGGACGCGCCGTTGGATGCCGCGGCGAGCGAGGCCGGGCTGCAAAGCTTGCTCGCCGAGGTCAACGCCGCTGCGTCCGCTTCCGGCCGCCCCCTTCTCCCCGACGTCGACTCTTTGGCCCTCGGCTTCATCGCGGTCGCCAACGAGGCCATGTGCCGCCCGATCCGCGCGCTCACGCAGGCCAAAGGGCACGACGCGGCGGCGCACGTCCTCGCAGTCTTTGGCGGCGCCGGCGCCCAGCACGCGTGCGCGGTGGCGGCCGCGCTGGGCATGCGCACAATTTTCGTGCACGCGCACGCGGGCGTGCTCTCGGCGGTGGGCGCGTCGCTGGCCGACGTGTCGGTCGACGCGCGCGAGCCGGCCGCGGCCGACCTGGCGGACGCGGGCGCTGTGGCCGCCCTCGCCACACGCCTGCACGCGCTGTCGGCGAGCGTCGTGGAGAGGCTGGCGACCGGCGGCGCGGGCGTGAGCCGGGGGACGGTCCGGGTCGAGCGCTTTCTCAACGTGCGCTACGACGGCACCGACGTCCCGCTCATGGTCCCTCTGGCGGCTGACACGCCAGGCATCGATGCCGCAGCCACTTCCGCTGCGTTTGAAGCCGCTTACGTGGCAGAGTACGGATTCGCGCTCACGGGCCGCGCGGTGCTCGCCGACGACGTGCGCGCGCGCGCGACGGCTGGCGCGCTGGCGCCGCCCGGCGACCGCCGCTATCCGCCGGGGCCGGTGCCTTCCGTTCCTGCGCCGGACGCCGTCGTGTCGGCCGCGTTTGCGGTCGGCGGCCGCACCTCAACCCCTGTCTTCCGCCTCAACGCCCTGTCCCCCGGCCAGCGCCTGCCCGGCCCCGCGCTCATCGTGGCCGCCACCCAGACCGTGGTCGTGGAGCCCGGCGCGGTGGCGTCCGTGCTGCCGGGGCGGTCGCTGCGGATGGATTTGGCCGCCGCGCCCGCCACCCCGTCCATCCCTCTCTCCCTCGCCGGCGCCGACCCCGTCCGCCTCGCCCTCTTTTCCCACCGCTTCATGGGCATCGCCGAACAAATGGGGCGCGTCCTGCAGCGGACAGCGGTGTCGGTCAACGTGAAAGAGAGGCTCGACTTTTCGTGCGCGCTCTTCGACGCGGCCGGCGGCCTCGTCGCCAACGCGCCCCACCTGCCCGTGCACTTGGGGGCCATGAGCGAGGCGGTGCGGTACCAGGTGAGAGGAGGAGAGAGGTCGGGTGTGTGGGGCGAGGGGCGAGGGCGGCGGTGCGGGCTTACCTGCTCCCTCTTTCCCCAAACAGATCGCTCACTGGGGCCCGTCCGGCCCCGGCGCGGCCGACCCGCTGGCCCCCGGCGACGTCCTGGTGTCCAACCACCCCCAGCTGGCGGGCGGGAGCCACCTGCCCGACATAACAGTGATATCGCCGTGCTTTGCCGACGGAGGGGGCGACGGCGACGGCGACGGCGGCGGCGGCGACGCCGCTCCCCAAAACAGCAAACGCATCCTGTTCTTCGTCGCGTCCCGCGGGCACCACGCCGACGTAGGCGGCATCACGCCCGGGTCGATGCCGCCGACGTCGACCTGCTTGGCCGAGGAGGGCGCCGCGGTCGTCGCGGCGAAGCTCGTCCGCGGCGGTGCGTTTGACGAGGCGGGCGTCACCGCCCTCCTCACCGCGCCGGGCAAGCTCAAACACGTCCACCCCGACATGCGCGGCACGCGCGCCTTGGCGGACAACCTCTCCGACCTGCGCGCGCAGGCGGCGGCCAACGCGCGCGGCGTGGCCCTCGTCGCGGCCCTCATCGCCGAGCACTCGGCGCCCGTCGTGCTGGCCTACATGCGCCACATTCAGGCCAATGCCGAGGGGGCGGTGCGGGGCATGCTGCGCGAGTTTGGCGCGGCGCGCGGCGGCGGGACGGTCGTCGCGGCGGCGGCCGACCAGATGGACGACGGCACCCCGATCGCGCTCACGGTCACGGTCAACACTGATGAAGGGTCGGCGGTCTTTGATTTCGAAGGGACGGGGCCGCAGGTGATCGGCAACACGAACGCCCCCCCGGCCGTGACCGCGTCGGCCGTCATCTACGCCCTGCGCTGCATGGTCGCGTCCGACATCCCCCTCAACCAAGGCTGCTTGGCACCAGTGACGATCAGAATCCCTGCGGGCTCCCTGCTGTCCCCGTCGCCCGACGCCGCCGTCGTCGGCGGCAACGTCCTCACCTCGCAGCGCGTCACCGACGTCGTCCTCAAAGCCTTTGCCGCCGCCGCCGCGTCCCAAGGCTGCATGAACAACCTCACCTTTGGCGACGGCGGCCTCGGGTATTACGAGACGATCGCGGGCGGCGCCGGGGCGGGGCCCGGGTGGGTCGGTCGGTCCGGCGTCCACACCCACATGACCAACACGCGCATCACCGACCCCGAGACGCTGGAGCGGCGGTTTCCGGTCGTGCTGCGCGCGTTCACGCTGCGGCCGGGGTCGGGAGGAAGAGGGAGGTGGCGCGGGGGCGACGGCGTGGTGCGCGAGATCGAGTTTCTGCGGCCGCTGACCGCCTGCATCCTGTCCGAGCGACGGTCGACGCGCCCGTTTGGCATGGCGGGCGGCGGACCGGGGGCGGCGGGGGTCAACCTGTTGCTGCGCGCGCGCGCGCCGGGCGTCCGCATCTCGCTGGGCGGCAAGGCGGTCGTCCAGGTGGCTGCGGGGGACCGCATCCGCATCGAGACGCCGGGGGGTGGGGGGTGGGGTGTCGAGGGGAGCGAGGAGGAGGGTGGAGGACCGGCCGCTCCCCCGCCCTCCGCCGACCGCGCGCCGCCGCCGCGCGCGGTCGGCTCGGTGCACGCCTACCGCGCCGCCCAGGAGTCGGCGTGACGCTGCGCACCGTGAGAATGAAGCTGCTGCGGCTTGACAGACGCGCAAGCCCCCCCCCCCCCCAAAGAAGGGGTCCGCGCTGCCGCCACCACCCCCTCTTCTCTCCCCCACCCATCCTCCTCAATCCTCGATCGTCAGTGTGAACGAGACGTACGGGTACATGTCTTCGCCGCCGCCGTCGCCGCCGTCGAAATGCTTCGATCCCGCGGCGGGGCCCGCGAGCGCCGCGAGCGCGGCGCGCGCCTTGGCGCCCGCCTTGGGCCTCGGCGCCACGAGTGCCGCCACCATGCGCGGCGGCACGCCGTAGCGCAGCACGGACTCGGCAAACATGCGGACGGCGGTCACGTGGGCCCAGGCCGCAAAGACGTCTCCATACGCGGCCGCGCACCACGCGTCGAGCGCCGCCCGCTTGGCCTCCAGGTCGGCGCGCAGCGCGGCCACGCCGCCGTCGGGGGCAGCGGCAGGCGCGCCGGGCGCCGGCGCGGCCGCCTCTAGGTCGCGCACCTGGAAGCCGCGCGCGCGCGCGGCCGCGCGGAACGCGTCGGCCGCCCGGCGGAAGAGGGTCACCCCGTACAGCTTGTAGTCGCCGTCCTCAGCGAGCAGGAGGGCGGACCGGGGGACGACGTAGTCGGCCAGGGTCTCGTAAGAGAGGGTAAAGTCTCGATCCGCGCCGCGGCCGACAACGGCGCCGAGAGTGACGAGATGCTCCGACGACACGAGCTCCCGCCCTGCAATCACCGGCGCCAGGTCGCGCACGGCGAGCGACCCGGTCTGGCGCCGGGTCGAGGCCGCCAGGGCCGACCGCGCGGCCGCGTGCTCCGCGGCGCGCGCTTTCAAATCGTCGTCCACGCGCGCCACCCGCGCCGCGATCGCGGCCACCGTGTCGGCCAAGGGCGCGCGGGGAGGGTACTTGGCGGCGTCCCAGGCGAAGCGGGCGAGGTAGGAGGAGGGCGGGGCGCCGCCGACGGAGGCGGCAGACCCGCTCCCGCCTCCAGCCGCCGCCAGGTCGTGCAGCTGCCTCCGCACCTTGTTGACCACGCCCTCGACGCCCGCGTTGACGCGGGCGAGGTCGTCGCAGAGGGCGAGGAGCGCGTCGAGCGTGCCCGAGCGCAGGTCCGGCAGCGCAAAGCGCGCCACCGACGCCAGCCCCGTGTCGGCCAGGGCGGCGCGCAGGGCGGACGCGGTGGCGTCGGGGGAGGCGGTGGCGGGGAGGGAGACGAGCCAAAAGGTGGTGGGGGCGGGCGCGGCCATCACTGCGCGGGCGGGGAGGTGGGAGGGGGTGGGCGGCCGGAACGGGCTCTCGGCGGTGCGCCAGCCTCGCGCGCGCCGGCGCGCGGCGCGGGAAAGGAGGGGATGGGCGGGCGTGTGCCGGAGAGAGTGGGCGCGCGGGGAGCAGCGCCGCTCGCACACCCGCGCGACCTCCTGCACCGCCCACGACCCCGCGACGATGCCGGCTCCCACGCCGCGGCGCGGGCCACCTGCTGCGGGCACCCGCCGCGCGCCGCCGCCGCCGCGTGCAGCGCCGCGCGCTGACGGCGGCGACAAAGAGTCGCGCAAGCAGCTCAAGCGCGCGGCCAAGGACGCCAAAAAAACAGAGGCGCCGCAGGTGGGTTGGCGAGGGCGTGAGGGGGCGGGCGGCGCGTGGGCGGTGCACGCCGGCGCCCGCTGCAGCGCCGCCCGAGGCGCCGTGAACCGCGCGCCGCGCCCGAAAGCGCCCGACACACCCCCTCTCACCATGCGTCAGGCGGGCGACCCTGCCGACGCCGCCCCGCCCCCAACCCCCGCTGTCCCCTTCGCCGCGTCGTTCGCCGAGCCGCCGCCCTCCTTCTCCCGCTCCCCGCCCTCCTATGACGGTGTGCCCGACACGCACGCGCGCGAGGCCGCGCTGTGGGAGCGGCAGGAGCGTTTATGGGAAAGGGAGCTCGCACGCTGGGACGCCGAGAGGGTCGCCTGGGATGCTCGCGAGGCGGCGTTGATGGGCGCGATTGGCGCGCTGCAAGGCGAGCTGGCGCGGGTGGCGGGGCTGCTGCCTGGAGGTGTTGGGGTGGCCGGGGGCGCCGCACAGCTCGCGCCGGCGCCGCCCCAGGCGGCGCCGGCCACGGCCCGTAACGACGGTGGGTACGAGGCGGCGCAGGTGGCGGCGGCGGCGCCCCCTGCGGCGCCCGCCCCTGCCCCCGCCCCTCCCCCCACCTTCGCCGACCACCTCGCCGCCGCCGTCGCCGCCGCCGAGCGCGGCGACGCCGAGGCCGACGAGACGGGCGGCCACCGCGAGCTCCTGGCGCGGGCGGCGGGGGCGGCGGCCGCGCCGTCGCCCCCCCCTCCTTCAACCGCCCGCCCGCCCTGGTCGGCCACGCCCCCGACCCTCGTCCAAGGGTCGGACGACATCTTCTGGGTCAATGCTTTGCAGAACGGGCTCGACGCCCAAGCCCTGCACTGCGGGGACGAGGAGGCGGAAGACTTTTTCTTCGGCCCCCAAACGCATTCCGCCCTGCTCACCTTTCAGGCCATGGCCCGCCTGCCCGAGACGGGCGTCGTGGACTACGCGACCTGGCAGGCGTTACTGGGGGACGCGCTGGACGAGATGCGGCCGCCTGGCGAGTCGGAGCTCGCGGCGGCGGGGGAGGTCGCGGCCGCGGCGGTCGCGCCCTCGCCGCCTCCTCCTCCACCCCAGTCCATGACCGTGGAGACGTTCTCGTCCCACTCGATCACCGTGGAGGACGCGCCGGGCGGCGGCGTGCGCGTGACGGAGACGGACATCGAGTCGGTCGAAGTGTCGGCCTCGGCCCCTCCCTCCTCCCAACCCCCGCGCACCTCGTGGCCCCTTGTCCGCGAGGGCGACGGCGGCCGCTTCGTGCACGAGCTCCAAGTCGCCCTCAACGGCAAAGGCTTCCACTGCGGGGAGGAGGACGAAGAGTGGTGGCAGTTTGGCGACCCGACGCACGCCGCCCTCGTCACCTTTCAAGCGTGCGCGGGGTTGCCGGAATCGGGCGTGTCGTGCGAGTCGACCTGGAAAGCGCTGCTTGGGGAGCACGCGACGCCGGCGGATGGCGCCGCGCTGTCCGCGGGGGACGGGACGGATGACGACATGCTGGGCGGGCACCACGTGGGCGCCGTCTACCTGGTGGGGGAGCAGCGGTGGTCGACGCCCGGGGAAATGGGGCGGCGGGCGGTGGGCGGGAGTTGAAACAGGGGACGAGAGAGTCGGCGCAGACGCGCACGCTCACACGCCCGCCCCGGCAAAGCACGCCCGCCCCCTAGCCCCCTCACGGTCGCGACCGCGCCGCCGCAGCCGCCTCACGCGACGTCGACGCGCGCCGCGCCCCACGGCGCGCCGCCCTCTGCCTCGGCCGGCGGGCAGAGTCCCAGCTTGCCGCACGCCTCAGGCGCCACGTTGGCGCGCAGCCAGTCCAGCACCGGCCCCGCGTCGGCGTCGATGGCGGCCAGGCACTGGGCGCGGAAGGCGTGAAAGGCGTCGCACACGCGCTTGACCTTTTCGACGGCGGCCGCGTCCTTCTCCTCGTCCGCGAGCGCCGCCTGCAGCGACGCCATGATGGATTTGCACGTGTCGCACGTGTCGGGGGCGGTGGCGCGGGGGGCGGGCGGGCGCGCGGCGGCGGCCGCGAGCGCGGACCCGAGCGCGCCCGCGTCGCCGCCCGCGCCCGCCAGCGCCGCCATCGGCGGGCACGCGCCCACCACGGTGCACAAGCGATTGGGGTCGAAATCGTCGACGACGGCAAAGACCTTGGCGGCTGGGGGAGGGAGGGAGGAGGAGAGGTGGGCGCCGACTCTCTCGCCGCCGACGCGGGACCCCGCCCTCCACCCCACCACCCCTCCTCTGCTCACTGTTGGCCTCGATCCAGGCCGTGCACGCGCCCGCCGCCTCGTCCGGCAGGGTGACGCAGACCTGGGGGGGGAGGGGGGGGCGGCGCGCGCGCGCGTCGGCGTCCCGCGGCGACCGTTTTTTCTCGCCCCGCCCCCCTCGGCCCCACCACCCACCAGCCGGGCTTTGTCGACGAGCGCCGCTTGGTTGGCGGGGTCTTCGAGTTGGAGCTTCACGTTGTTGAGGGTGAGCCGGCAGACGGGGCACGGCAGCCCCGCCAGGGGGCGGGGCGCGCCGCCCGCGCCCGCGGCCGCCGCGATGCCCGCTTCTTCCGGCGGGCACGCGCCCACGGTCGCGCACGCCTCGCCCGGCGTGAACGACTCGAGCGCCGCGATGGCCGACGGCACGTACTCGCGCGCCAGCTCCCGGCACTGGTCCGCCCCCCCCCCGGGCACCGCCGCGCACGCCGTCTCCTCCAGGAAGCGCATGACGGCGCGCTGGGCGTCGGGGTCGGCGAGGGCGTCCTGGGCCGAGGACCAGGCCCACTTGCAGACGTCGCACGCGGGGTTGGGGGGGGGGGCGGCCGCGGCCGCGGCCGCGGCGGCCAGGAGGGCGAGGAGGAGGGCGGGGAGGAGGCGCATCGGGGCGCGCGAGCAGGGTGTGCCGCGCGCGCGGTCGCCGCTCACACTCGCCCCCGCCTCGCTCACTTGCGCCGCCCGCGCCGCGCCGGCGGAGCCGGCGCGGCCGCCCCATCGGCCGGCGCGGCGGGCGCGGCGCCACCCCCTTGCTTCTCCTTTTCTTTCGCCGCCGCGAGCGCGGCCGGCAACCCCCGCAGCAGCTCCCGCACCACGTTCTTCCCCCGCCGCAGGTTGGACCGCCCGACGCGTTCGTTGGCCAGGTGGCACGCGTCGGACGCCGCGCCAAACGGGACGAGCACGGCGGGCGCGCCAAGCATGCGCTCGAGCGCGCGCGCGACCGGCATCGTCCCGCCCTCGCGCACGAGCAGCGGGGGCGTGCCCCACTCGCCCTCGATCGCGGCCGCGGCCGCGGTGAACGCGGGGGACGCGGGGTCGGCCTCCCACCAGTGGCCCACGGACTTGACGCGCAGCGACGCTTTGTTGGCCGGCGACAACCCCGCCGCCGCTCGCTCGATGTGCGCCCGCAGCGCGGCCACCAGCACGTCCGCATCCTGGTCGGGCACGAAGCGCAGGGAGACGGCGGCGGCGGCGGAGCGCGGGATGACGGACGACCGCGTGGGGCCAAACCGGTAGTGCGGGTCGTCGCCGCCCGCCGCCGCCGCGTCGTCGCCCACGCGCACGTCGCACACGGACAGGGCGGGCTCGGTCCAGCGCCGGCGCAGGAGGTCGGCGGGGGTGGTGTTTGGGGGGAGGAGGGACGCGCCGCCGAGCGACGACGCGTACGCGCCGAGCGAAAACTCGGACGACGCCGCGAGCCTTGCGAGCGCGCCGTCGTCCAGCAGCCCCGGGCGCACGCCTGCGGTCAGGCCCGGCACCGCGATGCGGCCGTCGGGGGTGTGGAGCGTCGCGAGGATTTTGGCGAGGTCGACGAGCGGCTCCGAAATGACGCCGCCATCGTTGCCCGAGTGCAGGTCCCGCCCCGGGCCGGCGACTTCCAGGGTCGCCGAGATCATGCCCCGCATGCCGTACGTGAGGCACGGCACGCGCTCCCCCACCCAGAGCGTGTTGCTGATGATGACCGCGGCGGTGCCGTCAAACCATTGGATGTTGTCGGACACGGCCTCCCGGAAGCCGCCGGACCCGTTTTCTTCTTCGCCCTCGACCACGAACGCCACGTTGACGGGGAGGGGGCCGCCCTCGGCGAGCAGCTCTTTGACGGCGTAGACGAATGCCAGGGTGGGGCCCTTGTTGTCCGACACGCCGCGGCCGTACAGGTGGCTGAAAGAGAGAGGTGGGGTGGGTGTCGGGGTGTCGTTCTTTTTTTCGCTCCCCGCGCCGATCTCCTCTCTCCTCTCTTTCTCTTACCCGTCGACCGACGCCACGCAAAAGGGATCCGTCGCCCACTCGCGCTCCATGGCCGGCTGCACATCGTAGTGCCCGTAAAACGTGACGGTCGGTTTCGACGGATCCCGCCCGAGCCGCGCGAGCACGACCGGGTTGCGGTCGTCGACCGGGCGCGCGACCTTGATCTCCGCGCCGATGGATTCCAGGACGCCCGCCAACCATTTTGCGCCGCGGAAGCAGTCTTCGCGGAGGGTGGGGTCGGCGGAAACGGTGCGCAGGCGGACGAACGCGGCGAGCGCGCGTTCCAGTTCGCGCTCGAGGCGGGCGCCGGGGTCGCGCCGGGAGCCCGCGGGGGAGGTCAGGGCGGTGGCGGGGTCGGTCGTGGCCGCGGCGGCCGTCGGCGAGGCGGGCGGGTCGGCGCGCGCGCGCTTGGCCGCGCGCGCGGCGGCGTCGGCCGACGGCGGCCGCGCGGCGGGCGCACCGCCACTCGCCCCCAACAGGCAGCCCACCTCCCACGCACGCAGCTGGCCGTCCGACCCGCCGGCCAGCACGTACTCGGCGGTGGCCTCGATCGAGACAAAGGACGGGGCCTCGAACAGGGGCGGCGCGGGCGCGCCCGCCCCCAACACGCGCACGCACGCCCAGCGACCCCCGTCCCACACGCGCACCGTGCCGTCGGCCGACGCGGACGCAAACAGGCCGCCATCGTGGCGGGCGGGGGCGGGCGCGGCGTCGCCGGGCGGCGCCGCGCCGCGCGGCGGCGACGCCGCGCCGCGCGCGGCCGCCGCTGCCGCGGGCGCGCGCAGCGACGCCAGCGCGAGCACGTCGTCCCCGTGACCGGCCAGCGCGGCGCGGCACACCATGGCGTCCAGGTCCCAGGCGCGGACCAGGTTGTCGCGGCCGCCAGAGAGGACGAGCGAGGGGCCGTGCGCGGCGAGCGCCATGACCGACCCGCGGTGCCCCCTCAACGCGCCCAGGGGCGCCAGCCCGGCCGCCTCCCACACCCGGATGGCGGCGTCGCCCCCTGCAGACGCGACGCGGTGGCCGACGACGGCGATGGAGCAGATGGCGGAGCAGTGGCCCGACGCGACGGCGGCCGGGGTCGCTGGCGCGGGTGCGGCGGCCCCGTCGCACGCGGCGCCGCCACCGCCGCCGCCACTGTTTGCCTGCCAGTGCAGCGGCGGCGGGTAGGCGCGCAGGGCGGCGTCCTGGCCGCCGCAGAAGAGGGTGCCGTCTCCGCCGATGTTGAGTGCGTACACGCTCCCCGTCCCCTCCGGCAGCTGGATGCCGTGCACAGGCGCCCAGGACACGGTGTCGTGCGTCAAGATGTGGCCCCCGCCCGCGGACGCCAGCAGGCGGCCGGCGACGGCGAGGCGCTGCACCGGGTGGCGGTGCCCTCCCAACACGCGCACGCACTCCCCCGTGTCGGTGTCCCACGCGCGCACCGTGCGGTCGACGGACCCGGAAAAGGCGTGCCGGCCGGACGTGGCGAGGCAGAGGACGGGGCCGGTGTGGCCGGTGAAGCGGTGGTCGGGCGGGCGAGGGGCGGGGGTGGCGCCGCGGTCGGCCGCGTCGCCGCCGCCGCCGCCCGCACTGGCGCCCTCTATGTCGGATGCCGACGGCGCGCGCGACGGCGCGCGGCGGCCGCCGCCGCGGCGCCCCGCGCGCACGTCGGCCGCGCCGCGCACCGCGTCGAGGCACCGCCCGACCTCGCCCCCGTCGCCGCCCTCGGCCCCCAGGGGCGCCAGCATGACATTGACAAAGGCGCCCTTCTCGCGGGTGACGACGAGCGCGTGGTTGCGCGGGACGGCGACCCAGTCCCCTTTGGCCGCGGTGATCGGTTCCGACGCGACGAGCACGGTCGTGCTGCCAGGGTCCCGGTAGCAGAGCTCGTACTCGGCCTCGCCGTCGGCTGCCGGGCCGCGGGGCGCGACGCGCGGCGACGCGGCGGGCGGTGCGCTCGCGCCGCGCTCGCGCCGGCGGAACGCCGACCCTTCCGCGTAGTAGAGCGAGGCAGCATCCTCTTCAGCATCCGAAGACGTGATGTAGCGCGTCGCGACGAGGGTGTCGCCGTCGGCGACGCAGAAATTGAGCAGCGACGTGTCCCGCACGCCGGCCTCGCGCTGCGCCGCCGCGATGGACGCCAGCGTCGCCCGCACCGCGTCCAGCAGCACGGCGGGCGGGTGCGGGGCGTCGGGCGTCGGGGCGGGGGGGAGGTGGTGGAGGAAGAGGGCGAACGCGACGGACGAGTCCGAGTGGAACGATTGGACCGCGTCGTACGCCGCGTCGGACAGCGAGGCGACCAGGGCGCGGCGGATGGCGGCAAAGCCGGCGATGACGCCGTTGTGCATCCACAGGTAGCGGCTGCAGGGAGGGGCGGGGGAGGGTGGCGGGGTGGAGGCGCGCACGCGCGCGCGCCGCGTCCACCACCCCTCTCCCCCTCGCCCCGCACCCGTGCGCAAACGGGTGGCAGTTTTGCTCATTGACCGCCATGCCCGGCATCGCGGCCCGGACGTGGGCAAAGACGAGGGGGGACGCGATCTTGCGAGCGAGCCTCCCGAGGTTCTCGTTGTTCCTGGAGGCGAGGGGGCGTTTGGGGGGCCAGGGTGTGGGCACGCCGAGGCGCCGAGCTCGCGCCGAGCGCGGCGACCCCGCCCCCGCCCCCCCCCGCACCAGGCCGGCGTGACCGAAGTAAACACGCACGGCGTCCCGTCGGCGCCCCTGCCCCCCCCCACCCCTCCCGGCTCGGCAAACCAGCCGATGCCAAACCCGTCGCCGTTGAGGTTGCCGTAGGCCAGGTGCTTGGGCGCGGCCGCGTCGGACCGCCGCTCGCGCGCGTCATAGCTCTGGCGGATGATGCTCCTGTCTGGCCACAGCACGACGTCGGCGACCAGGGTGGACGGGCCGACGTAGGCGAGGAGGCGGCACATGGAAGCAGAGGGCGCGGCGGCGGGGGATGCGGCAGCCCGCGCGGCGGCGCCGGCGCCGGTCGCCGGTTGCCGGGCGCGCCCGCGGGTGCGGCTGGCGCTGCCGGAGGGTGGCGGCGCCGCGCCCGGGAAGAGGAGACTGGGTCGGCGCTGGGCGAGCGCAGCAGTCCGCCCCCCACCCCCCGCCATGGCCGACGACGCCCCGCCCGAGCCCAAGCGCGCCCGCGTGGGCAGCGCGTCCGCGAGCGAAGCCAGCGAAGCGGAGGGCGCCGACACGACAGACGCGACGACGCTCGTCTTCTGCGACGCGGGCGCCGGCGTGCCCGACGTGCGGGCGCCGCCCCTGTTCACGCACCAGATTTTTGAGAATGAACGGGTGGCGGGGTATGAAGGTGAGGGAGGGGGTGGGCGGGGAGGAGGGTGCGCGCGCCGGCATTCGTCCGGCGCGCGGGCGGCGCGGGGGTGGGGGCGCCCCGCCCGATCGAGACGCTGCGACCGAGGCGCAGCAGCCACCATCCGCTGCCGCTGGGGCGGGCGTCGGGCGGCCGGGCGCGACGCCAGCGCGCGCGCGGCGGGATCCTGAGCCGAACCCCACAACCCTAACCGTAACCCTAAAATTAAAACCAGGCCTCGCCATCACCGTGACCGTCTCACGCCGCACCGCGCACGCCCTCGTGCAAGCCACATGGGCCGCGCGCGACCCTGGCGCGCCGGACGTGGTCGCCGCGCTCGCCGCCGCGCTCGGCGGCGCCGACACCGACGCCGCGGTGTTCGCCGCGCGCCTCGCCGCCGACCCCGGCGTCCCCCTCGCCGACCTGGGCGCCCCGCTGGCGGCCGGCGTCGCGGGCGGGGGGGTGGACGTGCACTGCGTGCCGCTCGCGGGGGCGAGCGAGGCGGTCAAGGTGGGCGAAGGGCGGCGGCGCGCGGGCGGCGGCGCGCGCGCGCGCCGGCGGCGCCGTCCCTCACACGGCCCTCCCCTCCCCTCCCAGGCCCTGCACGCCCGCCTGTCGGCCCTGCTCACCTTCCTCATCGACGGCTACTCCCCCATCGACCCGGGCGAGGGGGGGTGGGACCTCCTCCTGGCGATCGACACAGGGACCCCGGAACCCGCCCCGTCCCCCGCTCGCCCGCCCACCGTCGCCGGCCTCGCCACCCTGTGCACCCTGTGGCGGTACCCCGCCGCGTCCACGCTGCGCGTCTGCCAGGTGGCGACGCTGCCGCCCGCCGCGCGGCGCGGGGTGGGGCGCGCGCTGCTGGACGCGGCGTACGGGCTGGCGGACGCGCGCGCGTGCGTGGACGTCACGGTGAGGGGTCGGGGGGGAGGGGGGGCGGCGGGCGAGCGGCGCGCGCACCCTTGTGGCCCTCACCCCCGCCCTCCCCCACAGTTTGAGGACCCGACGGACGAGATGCAGACGCTGCGGGAGAAGGTGGAGGCCGCGCGCGCGGCGCGGTGCGGGTGGCTGGCGGCGGCGGCGGCCGAGGCGGCGGCGGCGCTCGCCGCGGGTGGCGGCGCGAAGGGCAAGGCGCCCGCCGCGGCCGCCCCTCCCCCTCCCCCTGCCCTGACCCCCGCCGATGCCGCCCGCGCCCGGGCCGAGCTGCGGGTGGCGCGCCCCCAGGCCGCGCTCGCGTTTGAGGCCCTGGTCGCCGCCACGCTCGGGCCGGCGCACCCCGCGCTCGCGGCCGCGGTGCGCGCGCGCCTCGCCGCGTCCATCGACGAGTCACGGCTGGCGGCGGGCAAGCGGCTGTTTGCGGATCCCGGGGGTGGGGTCGGTTTCGTCATGTGCCGCGCGCCGGCGCCGGCAGAGGGGGGTCCGCCCACCGCCGCCGCCGCCGGCGCGCCGCCGCCCGAGGAGGACGGCGTGGCCGCCGCCAACGCGGCGGCCGTCGAGGAGGCGACCGGGGACCGGCTGCGGACGCTCGAGCGGGTCGTGGCGGGGCTGGCGGTGTGACGGGAGAGCGCCTGTACGCAACCGCCACGGGATCGCGCAGGCGCACGTATGAAGGGCGCGTGGAGAAGAAAAAGAGCGCCGCCGACAACAGGATGCAAGCCAGCCCACAGACGCGCGCCGACACGAGCGCGAGGAAGGGCGTGTTGACCACGCTGATGAGGGCCAGCAAAGCTGCCACTTTGCGGTCGAGGGCGACGATCGGCGCGGTGGTGCTCGCCATCGCGGCGCGGCCGGGCGGCGCCGGCGCGCCGCTGCAGGCGCGCGCGCCTGCCGACCCACGCGATGGACGGGAGAGAAGGCAGGCGCGCGCCAGAGGGCGGGCCGGGAGGGAGGCGAAGAGAGGGGCGCCAACCGCCGCGCCGCCTGCGGCGCAGTGGGCCGGGCGAGGCGGCGCGCTGGGAGGGCGGGCTGATCAGGCGCTGGAGAGTGTGGCGCGGTCGGCGAGCGGCGCGCGGCTTCCGCTCTTTTCCCACAGCACGCTCACACGCCCGGCGCACCAGTCCCGCGCGCGCGTTCGCAGAGTGTTGCAACGATCTAATCCCGCGCTTTACACAGCGTGGTGGCAGGTTGGTGGCCCCGGGGAAGAAGGTGGGGCCACAAACCTGCGCGTTGCCGCCAAGCTCGACGGCCGCCCGCGCCGCCCCCTCGACCGCCGCCGCCCCGCGCGCTATCACCCGCCTCCCTCCCAATTGCCGCGAGCCCACGCGAGCGCCGCCTCGGCCGCGCGCCTGGCCTGGTGGGGCCAGAGCCGCCAGGAAGCGGCGAGGCTCAGGTCGGTGCGAATGACGCCCGCCAGCAGGCGCGGGTCGGGCGCGGGAAGCGGCGGGCACGGCCGGCGCGAGGCGAGGGCGTCGAAAAAAGGCCAGCCAGCAAACAGCGCGAGGAACGAGAGTGCGGCCGTCGCGTGCTCGTCCTCGTAGCGTGTCCCTCCTAGGATGGCACCCGCGAGCGCGGACGCCATCAGAAAGAATGCCATGACCGCGGGGCAGGCGTGTGCGGGGCAGATTGGGGGGAGAGAGTTGCCGGCGGTCGCGGTGATGCCGAGCGCGGTCGCGACGGAGCCGAAGAAAGACCTGAACAAGAAGGCACTCTGCTCAAAGTAGAACTGCGCGCCGGGGGACGACACCCTGAGGCCGACGCACGCGTTTGGCAGGCCGGCCACTAAAATGGAGAGGTTCACGGCGAGCACGGCGAGTGTGACGCGCCGCGACGACAGCTGGCAGGCCGCCGCGTGCAGCAGGGTAGATAAAGGCAGCTTGCGGCCGAGAACAAAGCGCGCCCAGCTGGAAAAAAAAGAGGCGAGGGGTCAGGCGGTTGGGAGGGGCCGGCCTGCCTCGACCTTTCCGCTCCTCCTTCTCCAGCCCGCACCCTCACCTTGACGCCTCGCGGGGCAGGGTGCGGCCGCCGGCGATGGCACGCTGCACCAGGTAGGACGAGACGACTCGATGACCAATCGCGACAACGTCGCGCGTGCGGCCTCGATAGCGCGGGTGAGCGGTTGCCGCAGCGCAGGCAAAGCACATCGACGCCAGGGCCAACGCCGCGTCCCGCCCGGTGGGCAGGATGACGTTGGGCACGAGGAGCGCGGCCGCGGTGCCGGAGAAGAGGTAAAGCACGCGGTCGAGGCCGGCTCGCCGGTCGGCGGCGCCGGCGCCAGCGCCGGCGCCCGCCATGCTCCCCGCAAGGCGCCGCCGCGGCGGCCGCGACGGCGCCCCTGACAATTCGGCGGGGGCGTTGACCACCATGCGCGGCCGCGGGGCCGGAGAGGCGGGGCGGCGGCAAGTGTGGCGCGGCCAAGGGCGGCGGCGACGCCGGGCAGCTCGCGCTCTCCACCTCCACGCTACACACGCCCAGCACTGCGCGCCGTGCTGCGCGCTTGTCTGCCGTGCCCGGGCACGGCAGGCAACAGCGCAACAAAAGAGCAACCGCCGCCGGCGTGGCCGGGCTCGTCGGCCCGCCGACCACTGGCCGCTCCGCACGCCACGACCCACCACTGGCGCCCACGCCAGTGGTTGGCCACGCACGGGCGCGCCACACCCCAGCTCCCCCCATGCGGGCCGCCCTCGCCCGCGCCGCGCGCCGCGCGATGCGCCCGCCCCCCGCCACCTTTCGCGCCATTGCGGCGACCGCCGCGGCGCCGCCGCGCGTCGCCGTTGTGCAGGGCGCGTCGCGCGGCCTCGGCCTGGAGCTCGCCCGCCAGCTCGCCCTCGCCCGCGGCGCGACCGTGGTGGCCACGTGCCGGGACCCGGGGGCGGCGGCGGGGCTGGCGGCGCTGGTCGAGGAGGCGCCGCGCGGGTCGGTCACGGTGCTCCGCCTCGACGCGACGGATGAAGCCTCCATTGTCGCCGCCGCGGCTGCTGTGGGCGACGCGCACGGCCGTGCTGATCTGGTGATCAACGCGGCGGGGATCTTGCACGGGACGGATTTCTCGCCCGAAACCTCGCTCGCCAAGCTCGACCCCGCCACCCTCGCCCGCGTCTACGCGGTCAACGCCATCGGGCCCGCCCTCGTCGCGCGCGAGTTTGCGGGGCTGCTCACGGTGGCGGGCAAGGAGCGGCTGAAAGCGGGGCTCCCGCCAGCGGTGCTGGCCTCGCTCTCGGCGCGCGTCGGGTCGGTCGGGGACAACGGCACGGGGGGGTGGTACGCGTACCGCGCGAGCAAGGTCAGCGAGAGAGAGGGTGGTGGCGGGAGGAGGAGGCGCGGTTGCCGCGCTGCGTCTCTCTCGCGCCCCCTCGACCGCACCCTCCCCTCCCCCCCTCAGACCGCCCTCAACCAGCTCATGAAGACGGCTGCCGTGGAGCTCGCCCGCAAGCGGTCCGGCGTCGCGGTCGCGTGCCTGCACCCCGGCACGTGCGAGACCGACCTGTCGGCGCCGTTTCGCCGGTCTGTCCCGGCCGACAAACTCTTCCCCGTCGAGCGCGGCGCGGCCCAGCTCCTGGACGTCATCGACGCGCTCGCGCTGGAGGAGTCGGGCTGCTTCAAGGCGTGGGACGGGAGCACGATTCCGTGGTGAGAGAGGGGTCTTGTTTTTTTTGGGGGGGGCATTCTTTCCCTATTTCTCGCCCTGTGACCCGCCGCCCTGCGCAGCACCGTGCGTCAGTGTCGTCGCACGTCACAATCCCGCCCCAAACGCCCCCCCCTCCCCCTCCCCTATCAAACGCCGGCGAGCCCGAGCGCGGGCACCGTCGCGTCGGCCGCCGGCGGCGCGTCGTTGTCGCCCTCGCCCGCCAGCGGCTCCGGTGGCGGCGCCAGGTCGCCACCCGGGCGCCGGCGGCGGTGCGTCGCATAACACTGAAACAGAAGGGTCGCGTTCAACCCCGCCTGCACAAAGGCCCCGACCAGGTTCAGGCCGTCCCCCGTCAGCGTCAGCGTCGTAAACACGCGCGCCGCGTTGCCCGCGAGGTTGAGGGCGGACGTGGCGGCCGACAGCTGCCCCGAGTCCCCCCTTTTGTGGTTCATTAGAATCTGGGGCAGCCGCCCGCCCAGCGCGACGATGGCAATGGTGGACGCTTGCAACCAGGTGAGGACCGGCATGGGGACGGCGCCGGACAGGAAGGCGTAGAGGAGGGCGCAGTACGCGGCCGCGCCGACAATCGCTTTCCCCCTGATCCCGCCCCGGAAATGCAGCAACAGCCCCACCAGCGCGATGTCCTGCGCCCAGCATGACACCAGCTCCCCGTACGTGGAGAAGCCGTACCCGAGGCGGGCGTTGTACGAAAAGGTGATGCTGTACGCGATGAGCTCTGCCAAATTGCTGGTCAGGCTCAACCCCTCGACGGACCGCGCGCGCACGATCTTGATGATCTGGGGAACGGACCGCACGCACGACCCGAGCAGGACGCAGTAGCCCTAAGGAGAGGGAGCAAGGAGAGAGGGGTCGGCCGTCCGTGCATGCCTCCCCTCTGCAGCCGCCACCCACCGCCTCCCTGCCCACCACCACTCTTCTCCTCACCACGACGATGGCCAGAATCTGGGTCGCGGTCGGGCCCGCGACCGCCGCGGCGGCGGCACAGGTGACGGTGGCGCGGCGTGGGGCGCTGCCACGATCCCTAGCGGGCGCGACGCACTGAGATGCGTGCGTGGCCGGCGTGGGCAGCCGCTGGAGCGCCGGGCGGGTGCGGGCCGCGGGCGCGCGCCGCGCAGGCCCGGCGGTTGGGGGCCTGGGGGCCGCGATCGGGGGTCATCCGCAGTGTCGGCATCGACCCTCAACACGGCAGACGGCGGGTGGCGCCCGCGGCCGGGCGGCCGTTGAGCGGCGCGCCTCAACGAGCTCGATCTGGCCACCGCCGCCCCCTCAACACCACGCCCACCTGACCGCGCATCTGGCGCCGCGTGACGCCGCGGCGGGGAGGGGCATGGCTCGGCGGCGGGGCAGCTGCCGCACTGCGGGGTCTGCCTCAAAACGACACGACGCTCCTGCACGCGACCGCCGCCACGCTCCCCCTCCCTCCATCCTGCCTCCACGTGACGCCCGGCGTGATGGCCAGGGCGCCGCCACCGGGGCGCAGGGTGAGGGAGGCCTCGCCGCCCGCCGCGCCGCCGCGGCCGCCGTCGGCAGCGACCAGCCACCCCTCGCCCGACGCCGCCGGCCTGGACGCCAGGGTGAGCCCCCACTCGCGCGTCAGAGGGGCGCCGAGCGTGGGGCCGGACCCGGCGCACACCCAGGCCGAGGCGACGGCGCCCGACGGCAGCGCGAGCGCGGCGAGCGCGGCGGCCGCGAGGCCGGGGCCGGGCTCGCCGGCGTCGCCGTCGGACGAGGACGAGGAACGAGCAGAGGGCGACGACCAGGGCGTGGGCGAAGGGTCGCGGCGCGCGGGCCGGCGGCGGGAGCGCGGCGGCGCGCGCGACGCGGCCACCCCCACACTCGCGCGCGCCCCGACCGCGCCGTCGGCCTGCACCAGCGTCGTCGCGCCGCCACCGGGCGCCTCGAACCGGGCCGCGGTCAGGGTGGCTCCCGGCCACGCGTAGCGCGCGGCGAGGGCGGCGCCCGCGGCGCGGGCGTGGAGCGCGCAGCCGTGCCGCGCAGCGCGCGACAGGCCGCCGCCCGCCGCCGGGTTGAGCGTGGCGGCGACGTCGGAACCGCGCGCGCCGAGGGGGGCGACCAGCAGGCGGGCGCGGGGGGCGAGGGACGCGGAGTAGAGCAGTTTGGTGAGGGTGGGCGGCGGGGCGAGCGTGGCGGGGTGGCCGCCCCAGCCGCCACCCCCGCCCCCGTCCCCAGCGTCCAGCTGGGCCAGGAAGCCGTCCTTGCCGCCCCTCGCGGGGCCGTGCACCAGGGCGCGCAGGCGGGAGCGCAGGGTCAGCGCCGGAGCACCGCCGCGGGCGCGCGCCCACACCGCGTCGGTGACCGCCTCCCCCTCCACGCTGACGCCCTCGCCACCCACCGCCTGGTGCGCGGGCGCGCCCGCGCGCCGGCGCAGGGCGCCGAGCGCGGCGAAGCGGCCGGCGGCGGACGCGGCGGCGGCGCGGTCGCCGCGGCGGGGGTGCGCGCCGCCGCCGGAACCCCCGCCGCCCCCTGGGCCGTCGATGCGGTCACTCGCGTCGGTCACCGCTTCAAACGCGTCCCGCACCAGGCGGCGCAGGCGGGCGATGTCGCCCTCGACGGCGTCGAGGCGGGCGAACGGGTTGAGAGGCGGGGGGTGGTGGGGCGGGGTTGGGGTCGTGGCGCCGCCGTCGCCGCCTTTGGCAATCGCCTCAGACCTCCTGTACCGGGCGATGAGGCTCGCGCCCGCCGCCGCGCCGGCGGCGACCGCGGCGGCGGGGCGGCGCCAGCCGCCCGAGTCGCCAGAGCCGCCGTCTCCTCCAGAGCCGCCCTTGCCCCCGGATCCATTGCCGTCATTGCCGCCTGGACCGCCCGGGCCTGTCGGCGCGGCCCTGGCGGCCGCAGCCCTGCGCCGGGGTCGCCGCGTGCCGGCGCCGGCGGCCGGCGCGCGCGCCCTCGGGCGCGCCGACGCGGGCGACGATATGGGGCCCCGCACCTCGGCCCGCCAGGCGGGCGGCGGCCGCATTGCCCCCGAGGGAGAGTGGCAGCTCGACGCTTGCCAGCACCGTTCACAGCCGCCCCGGCCATGGCGCCCCCCAAGCCGGGGCGCCAGCTGCGGCGCAAGCCCACGTCCCTCGAGGAAGACGACGGGGAGGCCGGACCGCCCCCGGCGCCCGCGCCGCGGCCGGCGCGCGCGACAGGCCTCTCGTTCGACGACGAGGAGCCGCCGCCCGCGCCCCGCGCCCGCAAAAAAGGATCCCGCTCTCTGGGTCTGCGCGTTGGGGCGGGAGACGCGGTCGCAGCGACCGCGCCGGCGACGGCGGGGGCCGGTGCGTCGATGGGGTTGGGTGTGGGGGTGGATGGAGGGCGCGCCGGCGCCGCCGCGCGTGCCTGCATGCTCACACACCTTCCCTCCTCCTTAGGCGAGTACACGGCCGAACACCTGGCCGCGCTCGCGTCTGCGCACGCGCGCCCGCCCGCGCCCGCGGCCGACGGCGGGGGGCCCGGGTTTCGGCTGGCGGGATCGTTCAAGGTGAGCGTGCGCGTGAGTGACGATGGGGGTGGCGGACCGGCGCTGGAGGGCGCCGACGCTGCCTACGGGAGCGACGGCGGCGTCGCCGCCCTCGCCGCCCTCCTCCCGACCGCGGCCGCCGTCGCGGCCGCCCGGCGCCAGCGGGAGCGGTTGCGCAACGCGCGCGCGGCCCCAGATTTCGTGCCCCTGGACGGAGGAGGAGGGGGGGGAGAAGGGTTGAGCGCCGCGCAGCCCTCTTCACGCCTGGCCGCCGGCGCTTCGGACGACGAGGACGATGACGCGTTCATCCGGCGCCAGATGCAGGCCGGCTCGGGCGGAGCCGCGTCGTCGGCGGCTGCGCGGCCGCTGCCGAGCGGCGCCCGCCCCCCCCCACGCTTCGCCGGCGCGTCGGCCGCCGCCGCCCTCGCCGACGCCGCCGCCGCGTCCATCGCATCCCTGGACGCGGCCGCCGCCCGCGCCGAGGCGACCGTCGCCGCGTCGGCCGCGTCGGCCGACCGCGCGGCGCGCGCGCTCGCGGCCGCGCGCGCGGCGCGCGGGGGAGCTGCGGCCGCGCGCGACGACGCGGCGGCCCGGTACACGGATTTGGCCGCGCTCAGGGCCTACGCCGCCGACCTGGCAGACATGCTGGCGTCCAAATCGCCCCTGGTCGAAGAGCTCGAATCCCACCTCACCTCCGCGCGCGCCCTCCTCGGCGCCTCTGCATCCTCGCGCGCCGCCGCCGACGACGGCGACGAGTTTGAACCCGCGGCGGCGGGCGTGGCGGCCGCGCTGGGAGCGCTGGCGGGCGGGGCCAGGGAGGAAGAGGCGGCGGCCGCCGCGGCCGTCGCGGTCGCCGCGGCCGACAGCGCGGCAGCCGTCCCCGACGCGTCCGCGCGGGCCGCGCGCCGCGCGGCGCGCGCCGCGGCCGCCGGCCCCGACGGCGGCGGCACGACGGACGAGTCGGAGACCGACGCTGCCCCATACGCGCGCGCGCGCCGGGACGTCCTCGCCGCCGCGGCCACCGTGCTGGCCGACGTTGACGGCGAGTACGGTAGCCTGTCCGAGGTCGCGGCTCGCTTGCACGCCTTTAAATTGGCCCACCCAAAACCCTACGCCCAGGCCTACGCCGCCGAGACCGCGCCCGCCCTGTTCGCCCCGTTTGTGCGCTTGGAGCTGCTGGCTTGGGAGCCGCTGGGGCGGGGAGCGGGAGATGGGGGCGGCGGCGGCGAGCCTGCGGCCACTCGGTTCGACGCCCTCCCTTGGGCGTCCACCCTCGCCACCTACGGCCTCCCCCCCGGCGCCGCCGACGCCGGCGACGACGAATCCCTCATGCCGCGCCTGGTGGCCGACCTGGTGCTGCCGTTGCTGCGGCAGAGCCTGGCGGGCGGGTGGTGGGCGCGCTCGCGCGCGCGCGCCCACGCCGCCGCCGCAGCGCTCGCCGACGTGGCCGTGTACCTGCCGCCGGACGATGCAGGACTAGCCTCTGCCAAGCAGGCCGCCCTGGACGCGATCTCCGCCGCCCTGACCGGCGCCGCGGCGCTGCCGCCGTGGCCGCCGCGCGCGCTCGCCGTCTGCAGCCGCGCCGCTGCCCTCGCCGCGCGCCGCGCCGGACGTGCGCTGCGCTTGGTGGCGGTCGCGGCCGCGTTCGAGGGCGTGTTGGATGGACGGGCGTTGAGGGCCGCGGCGTTGGGTGGCGTGGTGGAACGGCAGCTCACCCCCTGGGTCGCCACCGCGCCGCCCGGCGACGGCGCGCTTCGCGCGGCGCGCGTGCTGGAGGTGCTGCCGCCGGCCTGGTTTCGGGAGGGTGTGCCGGCGGGGGCGGAGTCGGTCGTCGCGGCCGCGCGCGCGGCGGCGGCCGCCGCGCCCGGCCCGCCCGCCGAACGCCTCGCCGCCGCCGCGGCCAGGTTGGGACTGCGCCTGTAAGGCGGTGCTCGCATTGCAGAGCCGTGCGTCTCCCTTCACCACGACGACCCCCCCCCGGTCGCCCCCGCCGCCGACCCGCCCCCAAACCCGCCCACCGCCCCCAGCCCGCCTTCCCGCCGCCGCCGCGCGGCAGACGACGCGTCCGCCAGCTCGGCCGCCCGCACGTCGGCC
>Ga0315288_10000358_pt1 | contig 57569 bp, 49 predicted proteins | sample YL17G11_20_MG_FD_203454 | JGI IMG/M metagenome (GOLD analysis project Ga0315288, IMG submission 203454) | Sediment microbial communities from Yellowstone Lake, YNP, Wyoming, USA - YL17G11_20 | ecosystem: Environmental > Aquatic > Freshwater > Lake > Sediment | place: USA: Wyoming | collected...
TGGAGCGATGTGTGCGTGTTGGAACGGCCGTGATGGCCGCGAGAACTGAGGCCGGGCGTGTTTGGCCGAACCGTGGAGAACCACCGGACGGGGCGGGGTGGGGGGAGCGCAAAGGGAGGATCGCAGGAGGGCGCGCAGGCATGGGCATAGAGTACATGACACGCGGCCAGAAGGCAAGGCTCAGAGTGTGCAGGCGTTATTGAAACGGAGTGATCTATCGGGTATCAGAGCAGTCCATGCGAGATCGTTGATCGGTGGAAACAGAGGGTGCCAGCCTGGGTGGTCTCTGCTCGCCCGCCGCAAGGGCCTAGCAGTTGAACTTCCTCATTCCATTCACTGCGGCATCCGACGCTCACGAGCAATTGCACGCGGTCCCCTCTGCGAGGGCCTTCGGCGGATCGCCCTTCGCTCGTTGCATTCGTCAGGGCGCTTCACGAGCAAGGTCCCGCGGAGGCGGGATTTCCCTGGCTCGAGTAGCAGGACGGGCGGCGGAAATGGGCCGCCTCCCTCCACTCAGAGGGGCTTTGCCATCATGCACTGCGAGTCTCAGCCGACGGGATTCCCACACCCCGCCCTCGACAATTGAGGACAACCAGGCGGCGAGCACTCGGTCAGCTTCTTCCAAGCGTATAATGGCACTGAGGTAAGAACAGGAGGTTGGCGAATGGCAGTCGACCATCCCTTCCGAAGAACCTACCGGCCCTTCACTGACGGCGACTACACCGAAGGAGGCCGATCAGGATACGTTGACCATCCCAAATTCGCGCAGAATCCAGGGAATTACGTTCGCGCGTTTCTACTCGTGCAGAAGGATCTGCAGGGCCTTTTCGAGTACATAGAACCATCAGACGACAACTCGGACTGCTACTCATATCGGATTCATGCTTTGCTCCTTCGCGCATGTATTGAGGTGGAGGCCAATTGCAGAGCCATCTTGAAGGAGAACGGCTATGTCAAGAAAAACAACAAGGGGGAAGACCTGCCCATGGACATACGCGATTATAGGAAAATCAACGCGACACACCGCCTCTCCTCGTATCAAGTGAAAATACCCTACTGGGATGGGATCGAGAACATCCGGGCACCCTTTGCCGAGTGGGCATCCGAAGGTGCCCTTCCGTGGTACGAGGCGTACAATGCGACAAAGCATGACCGATCCGCACAGTTCAAGAGCGCGAGCTTCTGTCACCTTCTCGACGCCTGCTGCGGGGCGCTAGTGATCCTCTCAGCGCAATTTGGCACCCACGATTTTTCGCCAGCAGATGCCCACTTGTCATTGGGCCAGCCCAACGACCGCATGGAAAGTGCGATCGGACAATACTTTCGCATCAGGTTTCCGGAAGATTGGAATCCTGATTTGCAGTACGATTTCAATTGGCAGTATCTCAAGGATGAGCCAGATCCCTTCAGGACCCATAACTACGCGAGGGTGTAGGATCGTCCTGGACAAAACCCTCATCCCCCGCCTTCGATAGGTCGCGCGACCTCAGTCCACGCCGCTACAACACATTCAACCCCTGCCGCGCGGTCTTCCCGAATTGCCCGCCTACTCCAAATCCGCAAGGGCGCAGGGCAACATGTTGTGCGTGCGCAACTCACGCCGGGCAGAACGCCCTGAAGCATCATGCCCCAGACACACCCGTAGTTCCGCAGAGCGCGCCTCGTTCTGTCGGCTTCGTCCCGCGCCTCCGCTCACTTCATTCGTCAAACAGTTTCACGCTTCGGCAACACTCCGCGGCGCTACGCCTCCCTTCACTCGGATGGGCTGTACCCTCGCGCACTGCCACTTCGGAGCCCCCGCGTTGCTCCTACAAGTCCCTGGTCGATCACCAAGGTAATGGTCACCGCCTCGCCCATGCGCCCTTCTCGAAAGACCTCAGCATGGATCGCGGCATAGATCAGACCGATCCCGAGTTCGTGGAATCTCTCGGGGAAAAACCGGGAGTCCAATGCTCCGAAAGGCGGATATGATTAACGCGGAATACACATTACAATCCAGGCGTCGTATCCCCTTTTTCGTTCAACGGAGGTAACTCATGATCACGGTGGAGAGATCGGTCGTCATCAACAAGCCCGTCGAAGTGGTCTTTGCTTACGCATCCGACAGCTCGAACGACCCCAAGTGGCAGGACGGCGTGGAATCGGTGATATTGGAAGGACCGGCCCACGTAGTCGGCTCGAAGTACACGGAAGTCCGCAAGTTCATGGGCCAGGAAATGAAGTCCACGCTCGAGGTGACCGCCTTCGTGGCCAACACCAAAATCGCCGCAAGAGTCATCAAAGGCCCTGTGCCGTTTGAGGCCACGGTTACGTTTGAGGCTTCGGGCAGTGGTACCAAGATGACCACGCACGTCGAAGGTGAGCCGAAAGGTTTCTTCAAAGTGGCGGAAGGCATGCTCAAAGGCCAGCTGGAAAAATCGCTGGAAGAGGACGGCCAGAGCCTGAAACGGATTTTGGAAGCCGCGTAGGCTTTGCGCCCCGCTAGGGACCGGAAAGGAGACGGTCAACCGAAAGTAGATTCAGTGGATCACTGGCTGGTCAGTCCGAGCCAGGGATGCGATCTCCAAGGTTGACATAAGAATTGTGATTTCCTCGAATTGGGGGTCGAATTTCGATCCACGGACCTGCCTCACAGGCCTATTCTGCGAGGCAGGTTCTGATCCTTCGTGGACATGGCATTTGTCGTCGCGGCACAGACGACGGCACGGAGAAGCGACTTTGTCTGCATGCCCTGGCGAGCGCGCGTGAAAACCCAATCAACATCGGGGTTGCACGCGTCCGCTTTTCCCTTTGTGCGGTCCTGACCTGCCCCAATAGATCGTACTAGTCGCTTTCGCCGCAATGGCCAGACAGAGTCGCGTTGCCTTTTCTGGGTTGCAGATCGGCTGCAATTGGAGGAGGGAGCCCCCATCGGGCTTCGCCCACTTCCCCCATTTGCGCCGAAAGACGCGGCGCTGCGAAAATTGGGGAAGACGCCGCCCAAACGGGGAGCACGCGCAATTCGGGTGCGAAGGGGGTGACACGCTGCAGAGGCCTTACGCATTAGACTGATTTGCCCGTAAGTCTGGCACTGTATAGCCGCTTTTTCAGGCCATAGACGCAATAGACGCACTTGGCTGGATCTCTGGATCAGTTAATAGCGGTTCACGTGGGCCTCTGGCCCAGTGCAGGCGAATCCGTTGGCCCCAGCCTCACTAACATACAGAAATGCCGCTTTTCAGTGGTATTTTTGTTTGTTTCGGGCGTTTTCGGGGATTTGGAAGCCCGGGAACTAGTCTCGCGGTTGCAGTTGGTGGCAGTCGGTTGCAGATGGTTGCAGTTGGGGAATGACAACAGCCCGCTTTCATGACATCTGGCACGTGACTTGTGCACAAGTCAGACTGTATATTGGGGACGACTCGGGAGGGAGTGCGGGCAAATCCGCAGCCGGTGCCGGGACGAATCGGGGAGGGCCATATGAAAGACGAGCTCACAAGAACAGTGCTCTTTGGAACGGCGGCTGGGATCATCGCGACCATCGTGATGGATATCTTCGTGGCTGTCGCCATGCTAGCCATGGGAAACCCGGTGGCGTTCATGTTTTCGTTCATCGGGGATGTCGCCGCGGCGTTCTTCTCGCGATTGAACGTGTCGATTGCGGGCGGCGCCCCCTGGGGAATCCTGTTCCACTACCTGTTCGGGCTTGGCTACGGCGGCCTATTCTGCGCGCTGGTAGCCAGGATTCCGCGGCTCAAGCCTGATACGATCGGCAAGAGCATCCTGCTGGGTATCGTGTATATTGAGATATTCAGCCAGCCGTTCCTGGCTAGCGCCCCCCTGGTGCGGGAGATGTCTGCCCCGGATATATTGCAGTGGTATGCCCTGTCGACGATGATGCACGCGATCTATGGGGCGGTTCTGGGTGTATTGGAGCATTATCGGGCCGCAATATTGTCCGGTATGGCGGCCCGCGCCCCTGCATAAACGCACGGCCCGGCTGCTCGCCGCGCGCTGAGCACCCGGAAATTGGGATGCTACGCGCGATTGCTCCCCCATACTCCGACTCTGGATCAGCACGCCCACCCACGCCAGTGCGACCCGTCGATGCGCGCGGAAAAGCCTGTGTGCGCTGTGTATAATCCGCATGTGCGGGACTTTCGCTTCACCCTTTCTGAACTGTCCGGCTCGCTGGCCGACTTGGGCGTCATGCTCCCGCTTGTTCTCGCGCTCATCTCTCTCAACGGCATGGACGCCACGGCGGCTTTTGTCTGCATTGGCGCCGCCTACATTCTGGTTGCATTAGTCTACCGCTTGCCCATTCCCGTTCAGCCGCTCAAATCTGTCTCCGCCTTGGCCCTGGCGCTTGGACTTGCCCCAGCGGTCATCGTGACCGGCGCGATTTGGAACGCCGTCGCCTTTCTTGGCGTGGGCCTGGTCGGATTGGACCGCTGGGTGCACAACGCCTTCCCGAAACCTGTAGTGCGCGGCATCCAGCTAGGACTCGCGTGGATTCTGCTCAAGTCCTCCTGGACACTTGTTAGCAAGACCCCTGAGAGCTGGCAAGGAGGCTTCTTGGTTTCTGGCCAGGCAGTTGTCTGGCTGTGGCTGCTTATCGGAGGCGCAATTGGTGCGCTTTTGCTCTTCCTGCTCTTGAGGCGTGACCTTGCCGCCCTAGGTGTAATCGCCTTTGGTATTGGCATCTCCGGGTTTCATCTGGGGCTCCCGCAACTATCCTTGCAGTTCACCCTGCCCAAAATCCTGCCTCTCGTTCCGACCTGGCAACAGCTCTGGCAAGGGCTTGTTCTCCTTGCCCTCCCGCAAATCCCGCTTAGTCTTGGCAATTCCGTGTACGCCACCGCCGACGCAGCGCGTCAATACTTCCAGGAAAGGGCCAACCGCGTAACGGAACGCAAACTCATGTTGACAATGGGTGCTGCTGACAGCTTGACCGCGCTGCTCGGCGGAATTCCTCTTTGTCATGGCTGCGGGGGACTTACGGCACATTACCGCCTGGGTGCACGGACGGGCGGTGCCCCTCTCATGTTGGGCAGTATCTTTCTTGCCCTAGGTTTATTTGGCGGCCAGGCGAGCATGCGCGTCTTTGGGCTCATTCCTTTTCCAGTACTGGGGGTACTGCTGGCGTATGTGGGCATCCAGCACGCCCTGCTGGCGCGCGACTTGCTCGGTTCGAGAGAATGGGCTTCTGCTCTGTTGGTCCTCGTTCTCACGGTGTGGCCAGGCAATCTTGCTGTCGGGTTCATTTGTGGCGCCGCTCTGTACTACATCTGGGGGCTGCTGGTGGCCCATCTTAGACCGGGCACTTGAGCCTTGCTTCCGCCCCCTAGGTGCCAGAGATGTGCCGTAGGCACTCGCCACCGCTCAGCAGCCGATGTCCATCCTGCCCTAGCCAAATGACCTCCATCCTGCCGTTTCCACTGCTGTTTGTTCTCGTTCCCCTTGTGGCAATTGTAGCGGGGGTGTATGCCCTGGTCGGCCTCGGGGGTGGCACTGGCTATCTTGCGATCATGACACTGGTCGGCGTCCCGGCCGCCATGATAACGTCCACTGCGCTGTTGTTGAACATCGTCGTAACCGGGGTCGCGCTGCTGAGATTCGGCTTCGCCGGACGGTTACAGCCACGGCTTCTCTTGCCATTCCTCGCTCCAGCAATTCCCGCAGCATTTCTGGGAGGCCTCGTGAGAGCAGATCCACGGATCTTTCTTGGAGTCTTAGCAGTGGCCCTTGCAGGTGCAAGCATTGTCATGTTCGCGTCGGCCGGCAGAACAGCAGAGATCATCCAGTATCCCGGACGTGCTGTGATGTATGCTGTCGCCCTACCCTCGGGCCTGGTCATCGGATTCCTCTCCGGTTTCCTGGGAATTGGCGGGGGAGTATTCCTCGGCCCGCTAGTTCTCTTTGTTGCATGGGCAGGACCGAAGTCGGCAACGGCGATGAACTCTGCATTCGCCTTGGTCTTGTCCGCGGTGGCTTTGGCCGCGCGCGGGCTCCAGGGGGACATACAGCTAGCCATCGCCCTGCCTTTGGCGCTTGCTGCAGTCGTCGGTGGCCTTGTTGGCGCTTCGCTCTCCGAGAAGAAGCTCTCTGCAACATCAATCCAACGCGTCTTTGCTGTCATTGTGCTTGTTGCCGCGATCAAAGCAGCATACGACGCGCTCATTCACTAGAGACCGCTTAACCATCCAATGCCGGCCCTTGATTCGCCTTTCCTCTTCCGGGTGCCCCTGAGGCCCATGCCTCAGGGACTCGCGGCGGCCGCTTGCCCTTGCGCCTCGTAGCGCAAGGATGGTCGATGCTCGGCTGAGCCTCGCTCGCCCGAAGGCGGCCCCGCGGTGCAAACCGGGTGCAGCGCCAGAAACACGATATAGAAGCCGTACTCGCAGTAGACCGATCTACCCGTAGATTCAGAACTACATACTCGGGAATCTACGCTGTAGCAACTGTGTTGGAAGTCAAGAGCTGAGCGCGGGCTGCCAGAGGGTCTGAGTGCGAATGATCGCATTGAGGATCGTTAGTAGTTTTCGCATACAGGCCACAATCGCCACTTTCTTCTGCTTGCCCGCTGTGAGCAAGCGCTGATACATAGCTTTGATGACCGGATTGAAACGGGTAGCTGAGATGGTCGCCATGTAGAGCACATGACGGATAAATGGTCTGCCACCCTGGATCATGCGTTTGCCGTGTTTCTTGCCGCTGTCGTGATTGAAGGGAGCCACCCCAGCCAGGGCTGCAATTTCCTTGCGAGCACGCTTCCCCAGTTCCGGGACTTGAGGGATGAGTGTGGCTGATAAGACTGGGCCAACACCCGGGACGCTTTGGAGCAAATCTTGTTTTTGCTTGAGCTCAGGCGTCTTCTCGATCAGGTCCTGAATCTGACCCTCCAGATCTTCCAACTGCCTTTTCAATACCTGGATGACTTTTTCAATGGATGCCTGCACGTCCTTTTCAGCCAATTCCCTGCGGTTTTGCTCGGCCGTCAGCATGTCGAGCACCTGTTTACGGCGTTTGAGCAGGGCCGACAGGCGTTTTTGGGCTGCGCTGGGCAGGAGCACCCGGCGCGGCTGGGCTTTTTCGCCAAATAGTGCCAGAACCTTGGCGTCAATCTTGTCAGTCTTGGCAAACCAGTTCAAGCCTTGGGCAAACTTACGCACCCGACCCGGATTGACTCGTGAGACCGGCAAAGCGGCAAGCGACAACTCATCCACCAACTTGGCTTCGTATCCGCCGGTGGCTTGCACCACGATGTTCTCGATCGGCATGCTTTGAAAACGCTTGATCAATTTACGAATGCCCTTCTGTGTATTCTCAATTCGCCAACTCTCCTGGCCGGGATGAAAGCCGATGTCCAGCCAAGCTTTGGAGACATCTATGCCAACGTATACTTTGTCTGTTGCCATCACTCGCCATCCTGTGTACAATGATTTGGCCCGTTCCAGCAGGTTTCGGTCTTTCAGACCATACAACTGTTCGGGCTCGGTCTTGGATGGGCGTGGTGACCAATGCTGCAGCGCGGTCTTTCAGACCTAGACGCATGCGGCCTACCACGCCCGTCTTGCATCATACTAGACGCCATGCACGTCGATTCGCGGAACTCTGGATCAGTTGATAGAGGTTCGCTTGGGTCGCCGCGGACTCAAGGCGAATCGTCTGCCACCAGCCAGGCTAACCACCGCCAAAAGGTGGTGTTTTGCTGATCCCGTCGCCGCTTGCCGTTTGCAGGGATGACACTTAGAACCTAGGGTGGACGTTGTATACTGGAGTCGCAGACAAATCACCGCATCGACATGTGACGACACCTGGGTTCGGCCGCCGAATCAAATAGGGATCGGTTGGGTGCCTCATCGAGCAACGAGAAACACGTTCAGGGCAACGGCGGCTCCTGTGAATACAAAGGCATCGTTTTTGCGCACAGCAACATAGCCCGACCAACTGGCCGCATGGAACAATTCAACACGGGAGAAGGAGATCAAAAGTGAATACCCACCGAGCCACCGCGATAATTGTGGGAGTACTATACATAATCGGGACGGTTGCGGGCATACTAAGTGTTGTTCTTTCGACACCTATTCTAGATGGTCCAGATCTTCTTATTAAGGTTGCTGCGAATGAAACTCAATTCGTAATTGCAGCCCTCTTTGTGTTACTGATGGGCCTTGCACTTGCCATGGTGCCGGTCATGCTTTTCCCAATCTTCAGGAAGATCAATGAAGTCCTGGCTGTGGGGTATGTTGTTTTCAGGGGAGCGCTTGAGACTGTGACCTATATTGCCATGGTCATCACGTGGCTATTCCTATTAATAGCAGGTCGGGAATATGTAGCAGCCGGAGCGCCAGATGCTTCCTATTTTCAAACCCTGGGGGCCCTATTGCGGGACGGCCATGATGCGATCGCTACCATCTTGGCAATCGTTTTCAGCCTGGGCGCTCTGATGCTTTATTACGTCCTCTGGCAATCCAAACTCATTCCTCGATGGATTTCAGGTTGGGGTGTCTTTGCAATCCTATTGCATCTAGCTTCGAGCTTCTTAATCATGTTCCATCTCCAGAGAGCTTTTTCGACGAGCAACCTGGTTATGAATTCTCAAATATTCCTGCAAGAAATGGTTATGGCGGTATGGCTGATCGTCAAAGGCTTCAATCAATCTGCACTCGCTTCTCTGTCTGCGAAACCAGCGACGAACGAGCTCTTGAGCGCCTCATCATAGATTTGCTATATAGGGGAGAGGGAGGGCTGAGACCCTCCCTAGAACCCTCCCCGCTCAGCTAAATGTAGATTCTCGTGGAATAGACCTTAGAAGCGGACACAACACGTCGCAAGGAGAGAGCAAGATGTTAAGAAGAGGTTCGACCGTCCTCTCAATCTGGAGCGGCATCAATTTCCTCCTCGCCGCCTTGATATTGACCAGTGTCGTCATTTTCAAGGCAAACTCCCCACTTTTGGTGATGGTGTTTGAAGAATATGAAATCGCCAGCCTGGATGCCAAGGTCATTGCATCGCTCAATGCTTTGACGATCCTGTACAACTCTTGCTCGGTGGTGCTCTCGGTGCTGGTGTGGTTGCTCATCCGAAAAAGCCTGATCGCCGGCCAAAAATGGGCATTTTGGGCGTTGTTGATCACGATTGGCTTTGTCGAGATATTTGCCTTTATCGCCTCCGCACCCATCGGAAACGCACGCTGGCAGGTGAATGTTGTTCAGAGCGTTTTATATGTTGTGGGCATTGGCCTGTCCGGCTATTCCTTATTCAAAGGAGATATACAATGAATACAAACAAAAAGACCGCAAGAGTCGCCGGGGTGTTGTTCATACTGGCAACGGCTGCCAGCCTCGCGGGCGCCGGGGTGCTGGGATCGGCACTGGAAGCCCCGGATTTTCTCAGCAGCATCTCCATGGACGGCAATCGACTCTTGGTGAGCGCCCTCTTGTCCTTCGTTGCCGCCTGCGCATCGTCCGGCATTGCCATTGCGCTCTATCCAGTGCTGAGGAAATACAACGAGGGTTTGGCCCTTGGATCGGTGGGCTTCCGGCTGATCGAGGGAGTGTTCTACACGGTCGGCGCGCTTTGCCTTTTGTCACTCCTGTCACTCAGCCGGCAGCCTGCGAGTGGTCAAGCGGCGGCCTATGTTGGGATCGCCGGCCACCTACTGCTGACGGCCAAGGACCTGGCGGGCTTCATATTTGGTGTGATGGCCTTCTGCATCGGCGCGGGCTTGTACTATGTGGTGTTGTACCGATCCAGGCTAGTGCCGCGCTGGTTGTCGGCGTGGGGGCTGATTGCGCTTGGGCTGCTCTTTTCGGCCGTGCTCATTACCCTGTTTGATGGGGAACCCTACTCGGTCTCCGGCAACTTGGTGTTTCTGGCTGTCCCGATCGCCCTGCAGGAAATGGTCCTTGCGGTCTGGCTCATCGTGAAAGGATTCAATGCATCTGCGATCGTTTCGCTGCCCGCGCCGGCCCAGACGGACCGAGCCTGAAGCAGACGTTTTGGAAGAAGAGCGCAGCGAGAACTGATGGCAGTTGTGCGCCGGTGGCACTAAGCACTGAGAGCGGCCTTGCGCCGCGTGGGCGAGCGAGTCAATTACCAGGAACCACGATCACATTCGCCTTTCCTCTATCGGTTACTCCTGGAGGAGGGAGCCCCCATCGGGCTACGCCCACTTCCCCCATTTGCGCCGAAAGACGCAGCGCTGCGAAAATGGGGGAAGACGCCGCCCAAACGGGGAGCAGGCGCAATTCGGGTGCGAAGGGGCTGACACGCTGCAGAGGTCGTACGCATTGGACTGATGTGCCCGAAAGTCTGGCACTGTATAGCCGCTTTTTCCCGCCATAGACGCAATATACACGCTTGGCTGGCTCTCCTAGATCAGTGGGTTTGCTGCGCCTTCGGCTGGCGTCTCCGTTCGCTTTGGCAAGTCCATGGTCGGTCACCTAGACACAGGAGCATGACGCTCGAAAACCCGCACATACGATGGCGCAGAAGCCCTCCAAGTCTTGAGGGCTTTGGTTCTCGAATGCCCGATCCCCCGGGAGTGCAATCCAAAGTGGGCGTCTAGCTCTGGCTCTCCGGCTGCGGCTCCGCGTGGAGAGCCCAGGCCAGGTGGCGGCCCAGGACGTGCTCACGGCGCCGGAACTGGATGCGGAACGGTCCGTTGGCGGAGGCGCGGTGGCGCAGGTTCGTCCGGATCGGGTGTGCGCACGCGGCCGCGTGGCGCCGCATGGCGGGCTTGGTCATCCAGATGGATGCTCCGCTGAAGCCCATGGTTGCCCGTAGAGTCATCCAGAATTCACACAGGGTGGGAAAATAACCCCACCGGATTTGCGTGAATTTGCTCCAAAGTACCAGGTGATTCCGGTCCCGGGGTTTATAATTGAGCCAATCTGGGGCGAATTTATCAGATGCAAGGAGTTGTCACAGGATGCTAACTGGTTTTCTGCTGGCGCTGCGCGAGGGACTGGAAGCCGCGCTGATCATTGGGATCGTTATCGGGGCGCTGGGCAAGATGAGCCGAACGGACCTGGCGCCGGCGGTCTGGAGAGGCACCATTGGTGCCATCCTCGTGAGCGTGAGCGCCGGCGTGGCTTTGGCGGCCTTTGGCCTGACCCTCGCGGGCGCCGCCGAGCAGATCTTCGAAGGTGTGGCGATGCTGCTGGCAGCCGGCGTTCTTACTTGGATGGTATTTTGGATGAACCGCCAGGCGCGGCACGTCAAGCTTGGTTTGGAGACGGGTGTACGCAGGGCGGCCCTCATGTCCGGTCAGGCTGCTCTGTTCAGCCTGGCGTTCCTGGCGGTGGTGCGCGAAGGGATCGAGTTGGCGCTATTTCTGACCGCCGCCGCCTTCACGTCCGGCACGCAGAGCACGATCGTCGGCGGACTGCTTGGGCTGGCTGCAGCCGCCTTGATGGGTTGGTCGCTGTTTGCATCCATCATCCGTCTGGACCTGCGGCGATTCTTCCACGTGACCGGCGTGCTGCTACTGCTATTTGCCGCGGGGTTGGTCGGACACGGTGTGCACGAGTTCAATGAGGTCGGGTGGGTACCGGCCGTGATCGAGCATGTATGGGACTTGAACCCGATACTGGATGAGAAGTCGACAGCGGGACTGATGCTCCAGGCGCTGCTGGGCTACAACGGCAACCCGGGCCTGACTGAGCTCATCGCCTACCTGGCCTACCTGGGCACCGTGCTCCTGGCGCTGAGGTGGACGAGCCGGCATAACGCCGCCGTTGCGGTGCAGGCTGCCGCCTAGCGCCGCTGGTGTGAAAGCAGACCGGGCTACGTATCAGCGCTGACGGCGAGGCGACTTCCAAGCCGCCACTAGCAAGGTCCTACTTCCTGGCCCAAAGACCATAGCCGCCGGATCGGCGAGCCTCGCGGCGCCTATGCTGCTCGTCGATCTCGTGTACGTGTGCGGCCTTTTCGGCGATCGCCGCCTGAAGCCACATCCTGCCGTGCTCAGCCGTGGCAAGTGAGCCGGCACCATAGGCGCCCGTCTGGGTGTCGTCGTCCCAAGGCGGATTGGCGATCAGCGTGCCGCCCTCGATCCAGTCCATGTAGTACGAAGGTGATGTGACGAAATCAGTCTCGTCGATCACTCGATCCATGTGAGCCAGCTCAGGCCGAAGATGCAGCAGCAGCGAGGTCTCGAGCTCGCAGGCGTGGCCCATCCCGCCTGTCTTTGAGCGCCGGAGCTCGTCCAGAGCTGCGATTCCATCGGGGCCGGAGAGGTACAGCCAGGCCGTGGCAATGAATGCGCGCCGGTGCTGCTCTCCGGCATACTTCACGATGCTGGTAAGGAACGAGCAATTCCCGCCGTGGCCGCTCAGCAGGTATATGCGATCGCAGCCTGTGGCAACAAGCGCGTCAATGACCGCGAGATAGAAATCCTCGAAGGCTCGGCCGCCGGCGTTCAGCGTTCCCGCGAAGGCGCGGCGATGCGTGCTGACGCCATAGGGCATGACTGGAAGCGCCGCGGCATGCTCAGGCATGATTGACGCCGTGCCATGGGCGATGGCCTCGATGATGAGCGTGTCGGTGTTCAACGGTAGATGGTGCCCGTGCTGTTCCGTGTGACCTATGGGTATCAGCATGACCTTGGTCGGCTGGTGCAAGGCCGGGGCATTTGCGGCGGAGCGCGGCCTCTGCGTGAGCACAACCTCGCCGAGACCAAGGTCGAACCCCGGCGGTGCCAGCAATTTGAGGTGGCTGAAACCATCCTCCTGCAAGCTCTCGATCAGATTCCTGGCGAAGGGTGCGAACACCGCGACGGGAACATCCAGCCCGCTTCCCTGCCACCCATAGGGGATGGCGGGCAGCATCCCAAGACGCGGGGGATCTTCGAGCATCTCAGAAAGCCGGCTCAGGTCGTAGCCCTGCCCCAACGGGAGCACGAGCGGCAGGTCGCGAGGCAGCGCCGCCACCTCGGGCCAGGTGAGGTCTCCGAATTGGATGATCTCGCCCCGGATCTTTTTCATGCGGGCTGGGCCGCGTGTGACTGCAGGTCGCGCGGCGCCGGCGGCATCAGGTACCAATCCAGGAAGCGCTCGATGCGGTCGTAGGCATCCAACAGGGTGAGGCGTTTGAGGAAGCCATGCGGCTCATCCGCATACGTCTTGTACTCGAAGACTTTGTTCGAGCGCCGTAGTGCCTGTGCGAGCATCTCAGAGGCCTCCGGCGGCACGACATCGTCGACCAGACCGTGAAGGAGAAGCAAAGGACGCCGTATGTTCTCAACCTGGAAGAGGGGCGAGCCTTGGATGTAGGTTTCGCGATTGAGGCCCGGCTTGCCCAGCATCATCTCGGTGTAGATGCGCAGGTCGCGTTTGCACAGTGCCCAGGAGCTCTCGATGTGCGCGTCGCCATACTTGCTGACGCCGCAGGCAAACAGGTAGTCCGGATCGCGCGCCAGGCACAGGGCGGCCATGTAGCCGCCATAGCTGCCGCCGAAGATGGCCAAGCGCTTGGGGTCGACCCACTTGAGCGTGTGCAGGTAGCGCGCGGCGTGCAGCACGTCCTGCATGTCGGCGCCGCCCCAGTCGTTGTAGTTGGATTGCTCGAACGCGACCCCGTATCCGGTGCTGCCCCTGTAGTTGGGGGCAATAAACGTGTAGCCCTTGGCAACCAGATACTGGGCCAGAGCGTCAAATTCATGGATGTACTGCGACGAAGGTCCGCCGTGCGGATGGACGATGGCTGCCCCATTGGGTTTCGCGGGCGTATAAAGCAGGGCGGAGATCTGCCTGCCGTCGAAGGAGGGGTAGCGGATGAGCTCCGGCTTGATGAGCGGCTGCCTGGCAAGGGCCGGAGGATTTGAGAACGTCAGCTGCTGCATCCCTCCACCCGGGACGCTTGCGCGATACACGTCCGACGGCTTCACGGCGTTCTCGTATTCCACGGTGACGAAGTTTCCATCCGGTGACCAGTCGGGGCGGCAGAAGTAGCCCTCGCCGCGTGCGAGGTCCGTGAGCTGGCCCGAGGCCACGTCGATCAGGCACAGATCGAACTTCCCGTCGCGATTGATGGTGCAGGCCAGCTTGGAGCCGTCCGGTGACCAGGCTAGGTCGGTGAAGTCGTTGTCTTGCGGTGTGAGCTGGCGAAGCCCCCCGCCATCGGCGTTGATCAGCCACACCTGATCCCAGCCGCCGCGCTGCGAGATGAACGCGATCGCCTTGCCATCCGGGGACCAGCGGGGGAACCAGTCCTTCTGTCTGGGTGCGCCCGTTAGAAGATGGATCTCCCCCGACGTAGGGTCAGCCAGGCGCAAATCCCAGCGCCTCGGATCGTCCTCCGGGCGAAAGACCACGACAACGGACTTGCCGTCGGGGGCAGGCCGCGCCTCGCGCACGTCACCGGGGAGCGTAACCACCGGACGCGGCCAACCGCCTTCGAGGTCGGTGAGCAGCAGCTGCACGGCCTCGTCGGCCCTGTCCACATAGACCAACAGGTGATGGCCGTCCGGCATCCAGTAGGCGATGGATGCGGAGGTCGTGAAGTCCGTGATTTTCTTGGGCAGGCCCCCAGCCACAGGGGCAATGAAGACATGCCCGTCGTTGGTGTAGGCCAGATGCCTGCCGTCCGGGGACCACTGAGGGAATTCGTCGTCCCAATACGCGGCGGCGCCGCGGTCCATGGAAATGCGCTGAGGCCATCCGCCCGCGGTGGGCATGAGGTACACGTCCGAAAGGTCATCGCGATCCCAAATGAACGCGATCGATCGCCCGTCGGGAGACAGCCGGTGGTGCCGGACCCGGTGCAGGCCGACCACCAGCTCGAGGCTCCAGCCGGCCGGGGGCTTGAGATCCGGGCGTTTGATGGACGGCCACCCGTGGTGTTCGTACTTCTCCTGGATTTTGGTCTTCCCCGGCATGTTTGCTTTCCCATCCTGTGGTGCCGCGGCCGGCAGACTCAAGCTGCGTCGATCCTTCCGACTGCGGCTGTGCCTCCGCGAGCCGCGGCGAAACTGCTCATTAGTATTCTAGCATATTGGTGCGCGCCAACCGCGCTCACCGCCAGCGCGAGGGATGCAAGGCGGCGCGCGCGGCGATCCTGACCTGGGTGCGCGATCCATGGTGCCGCCTGCTTGCAATCGCTCGGAATGTCTGTATACTAGGGACAGTTGCGCGTTCACCGCGCGGAGGAGGAAACGAAATGCGTAAATCCCGCTTGTTGACAGCGATCGTATTGGGCAGCGCTTTGATCTTGGCTGCGTGCGGCCCGGCACCGGCACCAGGGCCTGAGGTAGAGCCAACCTCTGCGCCAGCAGCACCAGCAGAGACCGAGCCAATAGTGCTTAACGTGGGCTGGGAGGGCGCGCCGGACACGCTTAACCCGGCCTACGCGTTCCTGACCGAGGCCTACACGATCTTCGACCTCGTCTACGGCACGCTCACAACCCAGGCAGCGACGGGCGAGTACGTAGGGTACCTGGCCGATACGTGGAGCCACAGCGATGACGGCTTGACGTGGACGTTCACGCTCAAAGACGGTATCAAGTGGCACGACGGAAAGCCGCTGACGGCTGCCGACGTTGCCTTCACATTGAATGCTGTGATGGCCGATCCCGACGGCTGGGCGACGGTCTCCAACTATGTGTCGGGTTTCACCGAGGTCAGCGCCACGGATGATAAGACCCTGACCATCGTCACCGAGTATCCGGTCAGCAACATGGAGTATCGCCTGTCCTGGCTCTACTTGGCGTACCCGCCGGACTTCGAGGGATTCGAGACGGCCGAAGACCTGCAGAACTTCAGCAATTTCGAGCTCATCGGAACCGGCCCGTTCAAAATGAGCACCTTCGATGAGGATGCACGCATCCTGATCCTGGAGGCCAACGACGACTACCACGGCGGGCTACCTACGATCGACCAGATCGTCTTCCAGACATATGACAACGCGGATGCCCTGATCCAGGCGCTGAAAGTGGGGGAGATCGATATGGTGCTGGATGTGCCGTTCAGCGCGTTCGCGGCGCTGTCCGACATGGAAGGCGTGAAGCCGGTGGGACTGCCCGGGTCGTACTTCGACGAGCTGATCATCAATTCAGTGCCTGCGGATCACGATCCAGCCCCGAACAAGAATCCGGCGCTGGACGATCCGGCGGTGCGGCTTGCCATGGCGTATGCCATCAACAAGGAGGACATGGTAGATGTTGGCCTGTTTGGCCTAGGTGTGCCGGGCGATACCATTGTCCCGCCCCAACTGGGCGGCGGCTACTGGCACAACGACGACATCCAAGATGTGCCCTTTGATTTGACCAAGGGAAATGAGATCCTCGAGAGTGCCGGGTACGTGAAGGGTGCCGATGGTGTGCGCGCCAAAGGTGACGTGCGCCTGGAGTTCCGGCTTCAATTCCCATCCGACAACTCCTACTACCCGCGCATGGCGGACTCGATGACCGGTTGGTTCGGCGAAATCGGCATCAAGACCACGCCGGAGGCGGTTGATCCCGACAGCCTGTACGCGGCGACGACCCCCGTTGGCGACTACGACCTCGTGATCTGGGGCTGGGGTCCCGATCCCGATCCGGACTTCATCCTGTCCGTCATGACCAGCGATCAGTTCGTCGAAGGCGGCTGGAGCGATAGCGGCTATATGAATCCGGAGTACGACCAACTGTATCTTGATCAGCAGCAGGCCATCGACCGTGAGGCGCGGCGCGACATCATCTGGGAGATGCAGAAGATGGCCTTCGACGACCGGCCCTACATCGTCCTGAACTATGAGTACCTGCTGCGAGCCTACCGGTCCGATCGGTTCACCGGCTTCATCGAGACGCCAACGTGGGGCATCGAGTCGTTCCAATCCCTGCTCCAGGTCAAACCAGTCCAGTAGGATTCCTATGACGGATCGAGGCGGGCAGCCACTGCCCGCCTCGATCCGTCTGCCTTAAGCTCATGACCCGCCGCGGCTATCTCGCCCGCAAGATTGGTCTGGCGGTGATCACCATACTGGTGGTGGTGGTCATTAATTTTCTCCTATTCCGCGTGCTTCCGGGCGATCCGGTTCGCTCGGTCATCGGCCGGAACGTGCGCATCTCCATCCAAACGCAGCATGCGCTGCGCGAACAGTTCGGCCTGGATAAGCCCGTGTTCCCCGACCAGTTCTTGGATACGGTCGGGCAATGGATGCGAGGGAACCTGGGGATATCCTGGTCGCTGCGCCGGCCGGTGGGCGATGTGCTGGTCGCCAAACTGTGGAACACGCTTCTGCTTATCGGCCTCGGCCAGATCCTCTCCATCGTCCTCGGCGTCGCCCTGGGCCTGGTGGCAGGCTGGAAGCGCAAAACTGCGGTGGACATGGCGGCGCTCACCTTTTCCCTCATCGCCTGGGCGACGCCCACCTTTTGGCTGGGGATCATTTTCCTGGCCGCGGGGAGCACTTGGCTCGGACTGCCCACCGGCGGCATCGTCACTCCGGCAAATGTCGGCAAGCCCCTGTACACGGTCATCCCCGACCTGGCGCGGCACCTGGTCCTGCCCACTCTCACGCTGACCATCCTGTACCTGGGCGAGTACATGCTGATCATGCGCTCATCCATCCTGGAGGTGCTGGGGGAGGACTACATCCTGACCGCGAAGGCCAAGGGGATGTCGCACTGGCAGGTGCTGCGCAGGCATGCCCTCAAGAACGCGATGCTGCCGATCGTCACGTTGATCGCCCTAAACCTGGGCTTCACGGTGTCGGGCGCGATCTACATCGAGACTGTGTTTTCCTATGACGGCCTCGGCAGGATGTTCCAGACGGCTCTTGTCAAACAGGATTATCCGCTGCTGCAGGGCGCGTTCCTGCTGCTGGCGGTAAGCGTGATCATTGCCAATCTACTGGCCGATGTACTGTACACCTACCTTGATCCGCGCGTCCGGGCGACGTGAACGGCGGGCCGCAGACTCATCCGGACCACGGTGCGGATCGCGTGTGAGTCAGCGACCGCTCTCCCCAACAGGAAACGAATGCAGGAGTTTTGGTCACAACTAGGACGCAAGCTCGCCGCGCTCTGGCGCACGTTCAGCCACAACCGCATGGGCATGTTCGGCGCCCTGCTCGTCACAACGGCAGTGCTGGTGGCGGTCGGCGCGCCGTACCTTAGTCCGTACGCTCCCTCCGAGGTCATCCGCGATGCGAATGGACGCGGAATGACCTTCGCCTCGCCCTCGGTCCATCCCCCGCTTGGCACGGATGACGCCGGGCGAGACGTGTTCACGCAGCTGGTGCACGGAGCGCGCATATCCCTGATGGTCGGCTTCCTGGCCGGTTCGATCGCCATGTTCATCGGGAGCCTGCTCGGCATCCTGGCCGGCTACTTCGGCGGCGCCGTCGACACGCTGCTGATGCGCATAACCGATATTCTGCTGGTCATCCCTGACCTGCCCCTGATGATCATCCTGGTGGCGACGCTGCGCAACCTCGAGCTGCACATCTCGCCGCTGGTGGTCTTGGTGCTGGTCATCGGACTACTGTATTGGACCAGCACGGCGCGCCTCATCCGTTCGCAGGTCCTGACGATCAAGGAACGGCAGTTCGTGGCGCGGGCGCGGGCCATCGGCGCGGGTCATGCGCACATCATCCGCAAGCACATCCTGCCGCAGATCATGCCCTTGATCGTGGCAAATACGGTGCTGATCCTTTCCACGGCCATCCTGGTGGAGTCCGGGCTCGCGTTCCTGGGCCTGGGCGACCCAACCAAGCCTTCATGGGGCACCATGCTGAACTTCGCTTTCAGCCGCAACGCCATCACCAACGGGGCTTGGTGGTTCTACATGCCTCCCGGGCTCGCCATCGTCTGGGTGTCGCTCGGCTGTGTCTTGGTAGGCAACGTGCTGGAAGAAACGCTGAATCCGGGCCTGGCCATTCACCATCTTGAGGACGAATCACGGATGGTGGCGCGAAGACCGGAGGCGGCCCCCCCGTGACTGAGGCGCCGCTGCTTTCGGTCCGCCATCTCAGTGTGGATTTCATCATGCAGGATGGACAGATGGGTCATGCGCTCGAGGACGTGTCCTTTGATGTCTTCCACGGGCAAACCCTCGGCCTCGTCGGCGAATCGGGCTGCGGGAAGACCACCACCCTCATGGCCATCATGCGCCTGCTGCCGGCGAACGCCCGCATCACCACCGGGCAGGTGCTCTACAACGGGCAGGACCTGCTCTCCCTGAGTGAGCGGCAGATGCGCGACTTCCGCTGGAAGGAGATGTCCATCGTCTTCCAGGGCGCCATGAACGCTCTCAATCCCGTGATGCGCATCGACGAGCAGATTGGCGAGGCCATACTGCTCCACCACCTCATGACCCGGTCGCAAGCCGCGCGCCGCGTCGGCGAGTTGATGGAAATGGTCGGCATCCCGCGCGAGCGCGCGGGGCAATATCCGCACGAGTATTCCGGAGGCATGCGCCAGCGCGCCATGATCGCCCTGGCACTGGCGTGCGCTCCGAGCCTGCTCTTTGCGGACGAGCCGACCACGGCGCTCGACGTCATGATCCAGGCCCAGGTGCTTGAGCTCCTGAAGCAGATCCAGGAGAAGCTCGGGCTGGCTATCGTGCTGGTGACCCACGACCTTGGCGTAGTGGCCGAAGTGTGCGACAGCGTGGCGGTCATGTACGGCGGAAAGGTCGTTGAGTCCGGAAGTGCCGACAGCATCTACAACGCTCCACAGCACCCCTACACAGAGAGGCTGCTGCAATCCTTTCCGGACCTCAACCGGCCCGCTGGCAGCCTGGTCTCCATTCCGGGCACTCCTCCGCGCGTGACCGAGCTGCCACCGGGCTGCCGGTTCGAGCCACGCTGTAACAAGCGCATCGAAATCTGCGCCACGACGGCGCCCGTGATGCTGGAAACCTCGTCCGGGCACCGCGCGGCCTGCCACCTGTGCCAGGGGCCGGCCGCAAGGTTCTGATGCCGACGCCTGAATCCGCTCCCGTCCTGGAAGTCAGCCGCCTCGTGAAGTCATTTGCCATGCGGCAGTCCCTGCTGGCCGCGCTCCAGCGTAAGCCTGCGCTTGAGATCAGGGCCGTGGATGACGTGTCGTTCACACTGCACCGCGGCGAGGTGCTTGCCCTCGTGGGTGAATCAGGGTGCGGCAAGACAACTATTGCCCGGACGCTTATCGGCCTGGAAGAGCCGACCAGCGGCGAAATCCGCTTCTCCGGTGAGATCGTCAGCGCCCAGGTTCGCCGGGCGCGGGCCGGGCTGCTTTCGCTCGACAGCGGTGAAGTCGGAACTCACGAGCACATGACGATGCCGCACATGAGTCTCAAGCGCCTGCGCCAACATGCCCAGATGATCTTCCAGGATCCGTACGAATCCCTGAATCCTCGTGCGACAGTGTTCGACATCGTGGCCGAACCGCTGCATGTACACGGGATCGCGCGGCAGCGCCAGGAGCGCCTCGAACGCGTCCGCCGCGCGCTGGAGGACGCCGGGCTGCGCCCCGCCGAGAGCTTCTTCCCGCGTTACCCGCATGAGCTGTCCGGGGGCCAGCGCCAGCGCGTCGTCATTGCCGGCGCCATGGTCTTGAAGCCGGAGCTGCTGCTTGCGGACGAGCCGGTCTCCATGCTGGATGTTTCGATCCGTGCAGAGATCCTGAACCTGCTGAGCGAACTCCGCCGGCAGCGGGGCATCAGCATCCTTTTCATCACGCACGACCTGGGGACCGTTTCGCATTTTGCCGATCGTATCGCGGTGATGTACCTGGGCCGGCTGGTGGAAAGCGGGGCCACGGGCGATGTCTTGCAGCGGCCGCAGCACCCGTACACGAGGGCGCTGCTGTCCGTCGTGCCCGTGGCTAACCCACGCCTGCGTCGCGAGCGGGTGATCCTGCAGGGCGAGACGCCGAACGCCGCGGATATTCCGGCGGGCTGCCGCTTCCATCCTCGCTGCCCCGTTGTGATGGAGCGCTGCCGCCACGAGGATCCTCCCTACGCCTCAGTGGGCACCAGGCATATGGCAGCCTGCTGGTTGCTGGAGGGGCCCAGGCGCTGAAGTGGCAGCCTGCGTGGCCGGTGCCTCGCAAGCGGGCTGCAGGTTCGTGGTGACGTGGTTGCCTGAAATGGAGACGGTGTGAATCAGGATCAAGAGAGGCAATCAACCAACAAGAAGCTGCTGCAGGTTGAGGCCAAATGGCTAGTGCTGGTGGCCGTAGGCATCGGGACCTACATGTCAGCGCTGGATGGCAGCGTGGTCAACACGCTGTTGCCGGTCATCCAGGGCTATTTCCACAGCGATGTGGCAACTGTAGAATGGGTCGTCACCATCTATCTGTTGGTAGTCAGCGGACTACTGCTGAGCTTTGGACGCCTGGGGGATCTGCGCGGCAACAAGACCGTCTATATTTGGGGCTTCCTGATCTTTGTACTGGGTTCGGCGCTTGCCGGCTTGTCCCCGGCGCCCATCTATCTTATTGCGGCGCGCGCCTTTCAGGCCGTGGGCGCGACGATGCTGTTCGCCAATTCACCGGCCATCCTGACCAAGGCATTCCCGGCTACGGAGCGCGGGCAGGCGCTTGGTCTGCAAGGCACCATGACGTACCTGGGGCTGACCACCGGCCCCTTTCTCGGCGGCTGGCTGGCTGATGTGTTCAGCTGGCATGCCGCCTTCTTCATCAACGTACCGGTTGGATTGCTGGCTGTCTGGCTGGGCTGGCGGGTAATCCCCAAAGATGCCATTGCCGGGGTAAACGAACAATTCGATCTGGTCGGTGCCTTCACTTTCATGACAGGGCTGATCGCGTTGTTGTTCGGACTGAACCAGGGGCACAAGTGGGGCTGGCTCTCGCCACTCACGCTGGGACTCATCGCCGGTTCCATCCTGATCCTGGCGCTTTTCGTGTGGATCGAAAACCACGTTCCGACACCCATGCTGGATCCAAGCCTCTTCCACAGCAGGGTGTTCAGCACAGCCGCCATCAGTCCTCTGCTCAACTACGTGTGTGTTTACAGCGTGCTCTTTCTCATGCCTTTCTACATGATTCAAGGGCGCGGCCTCAGTGCGGGTCAGGCCGGATTGATCCTCACGGCGCAACCGCTGGTCATGGCGTTGACGGCGCCACTTGCGGGGATATTGTCCGACCGCATCGGATCGCAGATACCGACCACGCTGGGGATGCTCATACTCGGAGTCGGCCTGTTTTCGCTCGCCCGCCTCACTCAGTCATCGCCCCTGAGCCAAGTGCTCGCTGGCCTGGCAGTCAGCGGTCTGGGAGTAGGTCTCTTCGTGGCTCCCAACAGCAGCGCCCTCATGGGGGCGGCGCCGAAGAACCGCCAGGGCATCGCCTCGGGCGTGCTGGCCCTGGCTCGCAACGTTGGCATGGTCCTGGGAATCGGTCTGACCGGGGCCATATTCACAACCATCCTGAGCCGCGGCAGCCCGGGCACTCCTGGCGCGCTGGTTCCGGCCGTGAGTGCCGGGCTTCTTTTCGCCTGTGGAGTGGCTCTGTTGTCTGCCTTGTCGTCCTATGCTCGCGGTGATGACCGCCCCGGCACCCTGGACGCACGCGCCGCTGGGCGGCAGCGATGATTTCCGCGGCTGCCAATAGCCCGATTGCTTTCATTCCCCTGCCCCCAAGGGGCGGGCCGCAGGGGCGTGGAAACACCAATCGGCTGCAATTCCGTACCCCTGGAATGAGGCGGCGTCAACTGCTATGAAGATCCACCTGGTCGACGGCACGTACGAGCTCTTCCGCCACTTCTACGGCGCGCCTCCGAAGAAAGCGCCCGATGGCGGCGAGGTCGGAGCCACGCTGGGCCTCGTGAGAAGCATGTTGCTGCTTCTTACAAGCCCAGGCGTTACTCACGTCGGCGTGGCCTTCGACCACGTGATCGAGTCCTTTCGCAACGATCTGTACGAGGGCTACAAGACCGGCGAGGGCGTCGATCCGGTGCTGATAAGCCAGTTCCCGCTCGCTGAAGAGGCCGTCTCTGCGCTGGGCGTTGTGGTCTGGCCGATGACGGAGTTTGAGGCCGACGACGCCCTCGCCACCGCAGCGATTCGCTTCAAAATGGACCCGGTGGTGAAACAGATCGTGATCTGCTCGCCGGACAAGGATCTAGCCCAACTGGTGTCAGGCAAACGCATCGTGTGTTGGGACCGAAGGCGTGAGATCGTCATCGATGAGGCAGCCGTCGTGGACAAGTACGGCGTGCGTCCGGAATCCATGGCGGACTGGCTGGCGCTCGTCGGCGATGCGGCGGACGGCTACCCAGGCATCCCGGGGTGGGGGGCCAAATTGGCCGCCGCGGTGCTAGCGCGCTTCCAACACCTGGAATTGATTCCGGACGATCCCACGAAGTGGCGGGTAAGCGCGGTGAGTCCGGGTCGCGCCGCCAACCTGGCTGGAAGCCTTGCATCTCGGCGGGACGAGGCCGCGCTCTACAAGAAGCTCTCCACACTGCGACAGGATGCTCCTCTGAAGGAAAGCCTGCGTGACCTCGAGTGGCGCGGCGCCACGGATCGACTGAAGAAGCTGTGCCGCGCCTGGGGTGATGAGAGAATCCCGACCCGCGTGCCGCGTTGGCGCTAGCGGATCCGCCCGGCGGGCTTCGCGGTTCGGTTTGCGCCCCAACGAGCCAGGCGGTTTCGATGCACCTTCAATGCTTCAGGCAGCACCAGTTGGTATACTCGTCTGCAAGGCAATGCTTGGGTGGGAAAACCTGAAGCGGCGACGATGCAATAGCGAGCTCTGTCATCCCCGCCGCTGCGCTGCCTCCAGTGGGCTGTGGGGCCACCCGAGGATCAGCGCGCCGTAGGTATGGCTTGTGGGACTACAGGGGACCGCGATGACCGAACTCGACCAGAAACTCGTGCGCATACAGGAACTGCTGAAGCAACGATCGTTGGAGGCGCTGCTCCTTCAGCGGGCCGACAACTTCGCCTGGGCCACCTGCGGGGCATCCTCTGCCATCAACATTGCCGCTGACCAGGGAGCCGGGACGCTGCTGATCACGGTCTCCGAGCGCTTTGTGCTGACCGACCCCATTGAGGCGCCTCGACTCGAGGCTGAAGCGGGGCTTGCCTCCAAGGGATGGCAGTTCCGTGTATCGCCCTGGTACCAGGCGGGCGGGGCCGTCGAGGAGCTGACGCGCGGGATGAAGCTGGGCGCCGATAGTGCGCGCCCGGGCGCGGTAGATCTGTCGGCCGATCTCATGCCGCTGCGTGCGGCCCTCACAGCCGAGGAGGTCATACGTTACCGCGAGCTCGGGAGGCTCTCGGCGCAAGCGATGGATGCGGCCATCCGGCTGGCGCGCCCGGGCATGACCGAGCATCAGCTCGCCGCATTGCTCGCGCGGGAGGCCGCGGCCCGAGGCCTGCAGGCCATCGTCAATCTGGTTGCCACGGACGAGCGCGTGTACCGCTTCCGGCATCCCCTGCCGACTGACAAGCGTCTGGACCGCTACGCCATGCTGGTGCTGTGCGGGCGGAAATGGGGCTTGGTGTGCTCTCTGACGCGCCTGGTCCACTTTGGACCTTTGCCCGATGAGCTGAGCCGCAAGGCCCAGGCTGTGGCCCAGGTCGATGCCCGATTGATCTGTGCGACGACACCTGGGAAGACTCTGGGCGACATTCTTCGCGAGGGCGTCGAGGCCTACGCAGCCGCGGGCTTCCCAGACGAGTGGATGCTGCATCACCAGGGCGGGCTCGCAGGCTACGGCCCGCGTGAGTTGGTTGCCACTCCGACGAGCGAGTTTCGTACGAGCCTGGGGCAGGCCTACGCGTGGAATCCATCCATTACGGGTACGAAATCCGAGGACACCATCCTGGTCGGCGAAGGCGCCAACGAGATCATCAGCGCGATCGATGGCTGGCCCGCGATCCCGGTGCAGGCTGGTGCGCTAAGCATAGAGCGGCCCGCGATCCTTGTACTGTCTTAGCCAATAGGATGCGCACGCTGCGCGCGAGGCGCAGCGGGAGTGCCCGCCGCATTGCATCGCCCCCGGCAGGATCATGAGGGTGCTTGAAGCGGAGCATTGATCGCCGCACCTGGATCGGTCTTTTCATGCTCGCGGCCGCCACGTTGGCTTTCGAGATCAACCTCACGCGGCTCTTCTCTGTTTCCCAGTTCTACCATTTGGCATTCATGATCGTCAGCATTGCGCTGCTGGGCTTCGGCGCCAGCGGCACGGCACTGGCGATACTCCCGGCGCTTCAGAGGGATAGCCCGCATGAAAGAATGGGCAGATGCGCCTGTGCCGCGGGCGCCAGCATCCTGTTGGCATACTTGCTGATCAACTGGCTGCCGTTTGACTCTTTCAGCATTGCCTGGGACCGCAGGCAAGTCCTGATCCTCGCCCTGCACTACACGGCACTGGCCGCGCCTTTCTTCTTCAGCGGCGTCGCTTTGGGCTCACTACTTGGTCAGTTTGCGGGCACGGCGGGCACGATCTACGCCGCCAATCTCCTGGGCTCCGGCGTCGGCTGCCTGCTCGCCCTCGCAGCACCGGGCTGGGTGGGCGGCGAAGGGGCGGTAACGCTGTACGCCGGACTGGCCGGGCTTGCGGCCCTGGTGTGCAGCGCCTCACCACCCTCGGCGGACCGGCGCACCGCTCTTGCAGCACTTGGGCTTGTCGTTTTCTCGCTGGCGGACGTCGTGCTGCGCGCCTCAGGCGATTCATCTTTCAGTTTCCTCGCCCTGCGCCTCTCGCCCTATAAGGGTCTTTCCTATGCCCTCCAGTCTCCAGGCGCGGAAGTGACCTCCTCCCGCTGGAATGCCTTCTCGCGCATCGATCTCGTACGGGATTCGGCCCTACATTCCGTACCCGGTCTCAGCTACCGGTATCTCGATCCGCTGCCATCGATGTACGGTCTGTTCGTCGATGGCGATGATCTCAGCCCGGTGGTGGAAGCGCAACAGGATTCCACCTTCGTCTCCTATTTGCCGATTGCGATCGCTTTCGAGCTGCGCCCTGACGGAAGCGCCCTGATCCTTGGCCCGCGTGGCGGTCTGGATGTGCTCGCGGCGCTGACCCTGAACTCCGGCCCCAAGACCGTGGTGGAGGCCAATCCTCTGATCAGACGGATCGCGCCGATATACGCCGATCCGCGGCTGCAGGTTCACGCCGAATCGGAGCGCAGCTTCTTGCGGCGAACGGACTCCAGCTACGACGTGATCGTGGTCTCGCTCCCCTCGGGTTACCACCCTGTCCGCTCCGGCGCCTACGCACTCGGGGAGGATTATCGCTACACAGTGGAGGCTTATGAGGAGGCGCTCCAGCGCCTGGCGCCGGGCGGCGTGATGATCTCGACGCGCTGGCTGCAGGAGCCGCCCAGCGAGGACCTGCGCCTATTCGCGCTTGCACTCACAGCCCTTGAGCGGACCGGCGGCGACCCGCGGATGCAGCTGGTGGCGTTCCGCGGTTTCAACATGGCTGCGGTCATGCTGAAGAACGGAGAATACACAGCGAGCGAGCTGTCCGCGATCCGGGACTTTCTCGAGTCGCGGGCCTTCGACCTCAGCTATGCGCCGGATGTCCGCCCCGAGGAGACGAACCGACACAACGTCCTGCGCGAATCGGAATACTACGAGACGTACAGCCGGCTCACGAAGACATCGTCACAGGAGGCGTTCTTCGGCGCCTACGAGTACGATGTCAGCCCACCGACCGACGATCGGCCCTTCTTCGGACATTATTTCAAGTGGAGGCAGGCACCCCAGATGATCGCGGATTTCGGAAGATCATGGCAGCCCTTCGGAGGCGCCGGCTACTTCGTCATCTTGGCGGTGCTATTGCTCGCCGTCCTACTGGCCGGAGCTCTGATACTCATACCCGTGGCTCTCCGGGGTCGTGGCTCCTCGAAGGCGCACGCCTCCTTCTCCCTGCGTGATCTCTTGTACTTTGGCTTCCTGGGCTTCGGATTCCTGCTGGTCGAGATCCCCCTGCTTCAGCTCTTCATTCTGTATCTTGAACAGCCAGCCTATGCCGCGGGCATGGTTCTTGCCTCCCTGTTGCTCTTTTCCGGTATCGGCAGCCGGCTTAGCCCCTCCATCCCATTGCGGCGCTCGCTCGCCGTTCTTGTTGCCGCCGTGCTGCTCATCCCTTCCGCGCTGCACCACGTGATCGATCTCACGCTTGGCCTCCCGCTCGCGGCTCGGATGGCGCTCACAGCGCTGATGCTTGCGCCAGTTGGGCTACTGATGGGCGTTCCGTTCCCCGCCCGTATACGACTCATGACCATGCGAGGCGGCGGCCGGGCCCGAAACCCACGGGCGGGCGAGATCCCGTGGATTTGGGCCATTAACGGCGCGGCCTCCGTGATCGCATCGATCCTGGCCGCCCTCCTGGCCCTGACGTTTGGATTTGCCTTGGTGCTCAGGATCGGGGCGATATGCTATGCGGGCGCCTTGCTTACGGAGATGTCTCGGCTGGGGCAGCCTCGATCCCCCGACCAGTGAACGGCACAAAACTGACACCCCCCACGTTGAAGGCCCTCAATTCCCGATCCTCTTTGACGAATTGCCAGAGACTCTGATAGAACCCCGTCGGTCCAATGGGGATCACGAGTCGTCCACCGTCAGCCAATTGATCGGCGAGCGGAGCAGGCAGGTGATCGGGCGCAGCGGTGACGATGATGGCATCGAAGGGTGCCGCCTCGGGCCAGCCGTAGTAACCATCGCCCCCACGAATTTGAATCTCGTCGTATCCCAACGCCTCCAGGCGAGCCGTGGCGCTTTCCGCGAGCGCGGGAACGATCTCGATGCTGTACACGTCAACAAAGCCCAGCTCGGCCAGGATCGCGGCCTGATAGCCGGACCCCGTTCCGATCTCCAGCACTCTCTCTCCCGGTTGCAGTTCCAGCAATTCGGTCATCCACCCGACGATGTAGGGCTGGGAGATCGTCTGGCCGTAGCCGATCGGGAGCGGATGGTTCTCGTAGGCTTGCCCCAGATACTCAGTTGGCACGAACTCTTGCCGCGGCACAGCGCGCATTGCGCGCAGGACTTCAGCATCCGACACGCCCGCGCCCTCTATGTAGAGACGAACCATATCCATGCGCGCCTGCGTGAATTCGTCCGGTTCGGCTGAGGGCGCCGAACCAGCAGGCGTGGGCTCCTGAAGCTTGGGGATGGTGGGGGAGGGGAGTGCCGTCGGGCCGCAAGCAGCAAGAACGGCCGCGCTGGCAACCATGAGCACCAGCCGGCGAGCCCGCCTTGCCGTGCCAAAGTGAACGCCTAGCTGCCGCATCCGGCGCTCAAGTGCTTGGCCGCGGGGATCGTGGCATCATCGCATCGGCCCGTCGATTGGCGGCGCGGGCACTCGCCCTGCTATCTGCGCCTGGTGCCCAGCAGGGCACCCATGATGCCGCGTGCCACCTCACGACCAATCTGCCTTCCGAGGGGGCTGTTGGCTGCCTTCAGCACGTTGTCAAAAGCAGTCGGTTCGGGCTTGGAGCGCCTGCCCTTGGCCGCCGCATCCGCTGCCCCGGCCAACGCCGCGGTTCCGGTGCGTGCCTGCAGCTTCTCATAGGCCGACTCGCGATCGAGCACGTTCTCATAATGGCCGGCCAGTGTCGAGCTGCGCACGATCTCTTGCCGCAGCTCAGGCGGGATGGGCCCGATCTGGCTTCTGGGTGGAAGCATGAACGCCCGCTGCACGATGCCGGGCATGCCTTTCGGGTCGAGCATCGAAACTAGCGCTTCCCCCACGCCCAGCTGCGTGATGGCCTCGGCGACATCCAGCTTTGGATTGATACGAAATGTCTGCGCCGCGGCTTTCACCGCCTTCTGGTCCAATTGCGTGAATGCGCGCAGGGCATGCTGCACCCGATTGCCCAACTGCCCCAGCACCGTTTGCGGGACATCCATGGGATTCTGCGTGATGAAGAAGACGCCGACGCCTTTCGAGCGGATGAGCCGGACCACCTGCTCCACCTTCTCGAGGAGTGCCTTTGGCACATCGGTGAACAGCAGATGCGCCTCGTCAAAGAAGAATACAAGCTTGGGCTTCTCCGGGTCCCCGACCTCCGGCAGCTGCTCGAAAAGCTCCGAGAGCAGCCAGAGCAAGAACGCTGTATACGTCTTCGGGGAGCGCATCAGCTTATCAGACGCCAGGATGTTGATCACGCCCCGCCCCTTCAAATCCGTGCGCATCAAGTCCGCCAGGTTCAACGCCGGCTCGCCGAAGAACTTGTCTGCGCCCTGTTCCTGGAGCGTCAGCAGACTGCGCTGGATGGCGCCGATCGTGGCACCCGTGATGTTGCCGTACTGCGTCTGGAACTGCTGTGCATTGTTGCCGACGAACTGCAGCATGGCCTGCAGATCCTTCAGGTCAAGCAGGTCCATATCGTTGTCGTCGGCGATCTTGAAAACCAAGCTGAGGACCCCGCTCTGCGTCTCGTTCAAGTCGAACAGTCGGGAGAGGATCAGAGGTCCCATCTCGGTCACGGTGGCGCGTACGGGGTGACCCTGTTCGCCGAAGATGTCCCAGAAAGCCACTGGGTATCCTTCGAACGCGAAATCCTTGAGCTTTAGCAGCTCGGCCCGCTCCTTGACTTTCTTGTTGCTGTCCGATCCTGGCTGGCTGATCCCTGCAAGGTCGCCCTTAACGTCCGACATGAATACCGAGACGCCGGCGCGGCTCAGGCCCTCCGCCAAGACCTGCAGGCTCACGGTCTTGCCAGTGCCCGTGGCGCCGGCGATAAGACCGTGACGGTTCGCCATTTGGGGCAGGAGAAAGAGCTCGGTCTCGCCTTTCGCCACAAGAATCGGATCAGCCATGGGATCTCCTGAATCAAGCAGAGCGTCCACTTAGCATCGCGCCGCCAATGGAACTCCTGATGTCGTTTTCGAATTGTCGCAAATCATTATAATATGAATGCTTGGGGGAGTGCGATCAGGCCCCTTTGCCAACGCAGAGTCCGGAGATTCCCGGCTGCCATTGCGAACCGGAATGCCCAAGCATGTTGCGCTGCTCGTGGCTGCGCTGCCCGTAAGACGCGGCCCTGATGCACCGGCCGCAACATGCGTTCCGGTGTGAGAGGGAAACACGCATCTAAATGCGCCTCCGAGCCGACGAGCTACCTCCAGCCCGGGTTTCTCCACCCCGTTGCCATAGACCTTAGAACACGTTGCCGGCGTCCAGAATCACAAGGCTGATGACGACCGGCAAGAATGCAAATCCGGCTGGACCCAGGCTCGGGACAAAGATCGCCAAGACGCCGCCGATCGCCAGTGCCGCGGCCATCCAGAACGTGGTCTTATTTGGAGCCCATGGATCCAAGGCCTGCCTCTAGGCACGAGCAACATGCGATCTTCCCGGCTCCGCAGCCTTCGGCTGGTCATGGCAGGCTGCCCCCAGCGTGCGCCGGCCTGAGGCTCACTGCCCGGACTGCTCATGTCTGTCGACAGCTAGTGTCCCGCGTGAGCCTCAGCCGCCTCTGCTTCGGCCTTGTTCTTGTGAATCGTCCCATCGGGATGGTTTGGGGGCGAGTAGATCGTGTACAGTTTCGCTTGCTTGGTCTTCGAGGTATTGATCACATTGTGAACGGTGCCCGCGGGAATGACCACCGCATCCGTGCCATGGGCGATGTACTCTTCCGAGTCATTGAGGACGAACTTCGCCTCGCCCTCCTCCAATCGGAAGAATTGATCCACATCCGAATGGACTTCCCTGCCGATCTCCTCGCCGGGCTGCAGGCACATCACGACCAGCTGGCAGTACTTTCCGGTATGTACTACCTGACGGAAGTACCCATTCTTCAGCGTAAGCTCTTCGATGGATCCGAAAAAGGCCTTCACCAGCGACCTCCTTCCCCAGCGTCCTTCGACTCACTGTAACGGTTTTGAATCCTGGTCCCGGTGGACCAGGGGGGCAAAACGGAAACCTTGCGAGGATCGCGGCCTAGTACTTGACGATCCTGGGGAGTCTCTTGGCCTGCGCCACCCACTTGCTGACCTGCTTGCGGCCAGGCACTTGGTTGACAAGGTTCTTCTTCATATTGACGGCCAGCATTTTCTCGTAGAGCTTCTTCGCGTCGCGCTTGGCCAGTTCAACGACCGTGTCCACGCCCGCCTCTTCCAGCAGGTCGGAGTATTCGCTGCCGACGCCCTTGATGCGGTACAGATCCGCCAGGTTGACCCATTCGAGGATCAGCTTGCCGCCGATCCCTGACTCCTTCACAAGCGCCTTGCGATCTCTTGGCGTGGCGCCGCGTTTCAACAGCGCGCCCGTGGAGCGGATGCCGACCTTTGCCAGCTTGCGTGCATATGCGGATCCAATGCCTTCAATATCAGCAATGCCCATTGTGTTCTCCTTTTGTTGCAGTCCTCGCTGCGGTTCGCATTAGGCCTGATTCTCGCAGCACAATTTCATTGTACTGCCTGCATGCACGATGTTCAAGGGGTGCGACCCCACGAATCTATGTTCCGCACAGCCGTGGACCCGGATGATTCTCGAGCGCACTCCGAAATGAAGAGAACACGTCGGGGCACACGATACCCGACGTGTTCTCGGATTGAAATCGCTGATGCGGCGCGGTTCGGACTCGCCGTCAGAGTGTCGGGAGCAGGTACTCGTAGGCGCTTAATGCCGCCTTGGCGCCTTCTCCGACGGCCACCAGCACTTGTTCGGCGTAGCCGTTGGTAACGTCGCCCGCGGCGAACAGGCCGGGCACATTCGTACGGTTGGCGCAGTCCACGATGATCTGACCGCGATCGTCGAGTTCGACCAGGTCCTTCACCATGTCGGAATTCGGCGTCAGGGCCTTCTCGACGAACATTGCATCCGCATCGTACATGACGGTCTTGCCCGAGGGGTTTTTCAGGACCAGCGTGCGCGCGTATTCATCGCCCTTGACCTCGACAACCTCAGAGCCCGTCAGGATGGTGACATTCTCCGCGCCCTTGAGCTTTCTGCCGAGAGGTGAATCGAACATCTTGTCCGTTGAGCAAGCCATGTAAACGTGCTTGGCGACGGTCGAAAGCTCGGCTGCGGAGCGCAGCGCCAGCTCGCCGTCGCCGATGACCATAGTCGTCTTGTCGATGAACAAGGGTGCATAGCTCAGGGCCGAGTAGCACAGGCCCTTCATCGTAAACTCCTTCTCACCGGGAACGCCCATGCGTACCTGGCGCGCTCCGGTGGCGACGATCACGGCCTTGGTCTCCAGGTTCTGCCCGCCCTTGGTGGTTACGGCAAATCCGCCGTTCTTGTGGGCCACTTTCTGAACATCGTCCAGGTGCCGCGCGAAATCCAGGTACTCCAGTTCGCTGCGGAACTTGTTCACGACCTCCAGTCCGCGCACCACCTGGTATTCCTGGATCCACGGCAGAGCCAGGCGGAAGTTGGTCTTGCCGCCGAAGTCCTTGGTAAGCAGCAGGACGTTGAGTCTCTTGCGGATCGCATAGATGGCGGCCGTCAGACCGGCCGGCCCACCGCCGATGATGATCAGGTCGTACATGGCATCTCCTTTCGGCATCAATAGGCCGACTTGATGGTTTCCAGGTCGATATCGTGCTTGCCGTCATCGGGAGGCGGCTCGGCGATGAAGTGCTCCTCCATCATCATGCGGGTCATGTCCCGCGAGCGCTTGATGATCTGTTTGGCATTCTCCAATTCCGCCTCATACGTCGTGGGCTTGAATGCAAGATCCTGCTCCACGGCTTTCATCGCAACGGCCGCCGCCTCCCGGGGAAACACCTCCCAGTCGTCCATATCCGGGAGGATGTGCTCTGGATCCATCTTGCTGCCGACGTGGTCGGCGAGTGCCTGCGCTGCCGCAAAACACATCTCGTCCGTGATGGTTCGTGCGCGGACGTCCAGCGTGCCCCGGAAGATCCCCGGGAAGCCCAGCGAATTGTTCACCTGATTGGGGAAATCCGAGCGGCCGGTCGCGACCACCGCGGCCCCGGCCTCCTTGGCCTCCCACGGCCAGATCTCAGGCACAGGATTGGCGCACGCGAAGACGATGCTGTCCTTGGCCATGCTCTTCACCCATTCCGGCAGGATCACACCCGGCCCTGACTTCGAAAGGGCGATGGTGACATCCGCGCCCTTCATGGCATCGGGGATGTCGCCTTCTCTGCCTTCGGCATTGGTAATGTTGCAGAGCTTCCATTTGTCCTTGTATTCGGCTTTGCGCATCTCGAGGTCCTTGCGATGCTTGCCGAGGATGCCCTTGGTGTCCACCATCAGGCACTTCGCCGGATCGGCACCCCATCCGAAGATCAGGCGGGAGCAAGCGACGTTGGACGCCCCCGAGCCGATGAAGGCGATCTTGACCTCGTTCATCTTTTTGCCGACCATCTTCAGGGCGTTGATCAGGCCTGCCAGAGTGACGGTCGCCGTGCCCTGCTGGTCGTCGTGCCACACCGGGATGTCGGCCTTCTCCCGCAGCGTGTCCAGAATGTAGAAGCACTTGGGCTGCGCGATGTCCTCCAGGTTGACGCCGCCAACACCGGGTTGCAGCATGAGCACCGTGTTGATGATCGCATCGGGATCCTTGGTGTCCAACATGATCGGGAAGCCATCGACGCCCCCGAGGTATTTGTAGAGCAGCGCCTTGCCTTCCATGACGGGCAAGCCGGCTTTCGGGCCGATGTCCCCCAGGCCCAGGACGCGTGTGCCATCGCTGACCACGATCACCGTGTTCCACTTGTTGGTGTACTCATACACCAGCTCGGGATCGGCCTGGATCGCCTTGCACGGAGCGGCAACGCCCGGCGTGTACCAGATGGCAAAATCATTGAAACTGTGCACCGTACACTTGAGCGTGGTTTCGATCTTGCCCCGGTAGAACGGATGCAGCCTCATCGCATCCGCCGAGGGCTTCTTCGCCTTGGCGAGCAATTCGTCAACGTTCATAGTGTCCCTTTCCTCCAGAGTGCCCAGCTAGCATCTTGCTTGCGCCGGATCCCCGCCCAGCCGACGTACTGATTCCTCGCGCAAGATCAGCATAACGGCGTGCAGGTCCAGGCCGCGATTGCATGCCCCGCGTGCGGCCTCCAGGACTGCATTCGACCATAGCGTTCGCGACTGAAGCGCCTCTTCGTCGTCCAGCAGCACCAATTGGATCAGGCTGGCGAGCGGGATGTCCATTTCCCCTGGCATGGTCACGTCGCAGCTCAGGCAGGCGTGGCACGTGTAGACATCCTGTCCGGTGCGCGACTTGACCAGGCGGCGCAGGGTCACGGCTAGAATTCGTCGGTCTTTGCCTGCAGCGGCATGGTTAGCACCACCAGATCGTGGGTCTCGCCGTCCGGAAACATGAAGGCGTCTTGGAGCGTCGTCTGCGGCTTGAAACCCAGGCTCTCGAAGGCCTTCACCGCATTCACGTCATCGGCCACGATCTCCACGGTCAGTATTCCCAGGCCCTGACGGCGTGAGAGGTCGATCAAGGTACGCAGCATCTTCGTGCCCAAACCCCGGCGCCTGAAGTCCTTGGACAGGAACAGGCGGATCTCGGCGACATGCCGCTTGGGGCCTTCGCAGAAGTGCAAGGAGACACTGCCGACAACTCGCTCCTTCACCAGGGCTAGCAGCGGCAGTACCCGACTGTAGTCCAGGTGTTCGCTCCAGTCATGAATGAGGGTCGCATCCTTCACGCGGTGCCGAAATAGACGCAGATCGTCATCGCTTACGGCGTTGTACAACTCCTTCAGGCGCGGCTCGTCGTCCGCGACCATCGGGCGCAGCAGGACATAGGTGCCATCCCGCAGTGTGAGCATCTCGCGGAAATTCCTGATCTGGTCTGGCAGCATGGATCTCCCTTTCGCGGCGGGCAGGGTGCCCCTTCCCAGACCACTATGCCGGAGCAGCCGATCTTTCCGGAACGCCGGCAGACTGGGGTGGAACAAATGCGCGCGGCAGAATGCCGCCATCCGTCACGATGCGAGGCACGATCTCTTCCCAACCGACGGCCATGATATGCAGGCCGTTCACTCCCTGACCCTCGAACTTCCGGATCTTCTCGATCAATTCCAGGGCGATCTGTACTCCTTCTTCCTGCGCATTGCCGGCCTTTTCAGCGGCCTGCATGCGCTCCATCAAAGCGGCCGGGATGAACACGCCCGGGACCTCGTCATTCATGTACTTCGCCATCTTAAAGGTCTTCAGCGGCGTAATGCCTATGAGGACGTAGACCTTGTCAAGGATCTGACGCTTGGCGAGCTCGTTCAGCCATATCTCCAGGTGCGCGACGTCGTACACCAGGTTGGTCTGAAAGAATTGTGCACCCGCGTTGACTTTCTTGTGCTCCCTCAGTGCCTGGAATCGAGGTTCCGAGGCGAAGGGTGAGGCCGCGGCGCCCAGGAAGTAACGCGGCGTCGTCTTGATCTCCCGGCCATCCATGTATCGGCCTTCATCGCGCATGCGGCGCAGGATCCAGAGCATTTGGACCGAATCAACATCGATGATGTCCATTCGGCCCCGCGGCGGCGGCGCCATCTTCATGCTGTCGCCCGAAATGCACAGGATGTTGCGGATGCCCAGATCGGCCGCGCCCATCACCTCTGACTGGAGCCCGACGCGCGTGCGGTCGCGGGCGGCGATCTGCATGACGGGTTCCGCGCCCTCCCTGATGGCGATCGCCGAGCAGGCCCACGAAGCCGTCCGCGGGGCAGCCGACGGATTGTCGGTGAAGTTGATCGCCGCGACATAGGGTTTGACCGTGGCGATGCTCTTCAGCATCTTGTCTATCTTGGCGGAGATGGGAGGGGCAACCTCTGCCGTCACGACGAATTCACCTGACTTGAGGCGACGCTCCAACTCTGATACGGGTTCTTCGTACTTGGGCGGGTGATACTGATTGTCGCCCTGCCACCAATCCGGCTGGCGGATGGGGCGGAACACGGAGTCCCACGTCATGGCCCGCCTGTGCACATCGCGAGAGATGAGGCCGGCAAAAACTTTTCGGGCGCCCAGCTTCTTCACCTGATGGACGACGTCGCCCCACGTCTCACCCCCGACCTTGTCCCAATCCAGGGGCGGAAGGACTTCAAGCAGCATCTCCTGCCGGTTCATGCGGAAGGCGCGGTCGTAGATCCGATACCAGATGCAGGGGCGGGTTTCATCTACGTAGCAGTTCTCTTCCGTTGAACCTCCGCAGGGCCCATTGCGGGCACCTTTCGGACACTCCATCGGGCAAATGAAAGCCGTCTCCTGCAGCAGGCAGTTGCCGCACATGCGGCACCCAAACAGCGGCCCCTTGACAGCCAACTCCACACCCTGGAGGACACGCTGCCCGATGGGTTTTCTTTCGAACGGAGAGTACGGTGGCTGCCAGCGCCGGCCGGGAGTGAAAAGGGGCATGGCTAATCTCCCTAGTTCATGAGGTAGGCATCGGCGTAGATCACCTTGTTCAGGAGGATCTGCGTCGTCTTCCAGATGGCCGCCTGTTCCGGATCGGACAGGTCGAAATCCTCGGCATGCGGCTCGTCACTCGCGGCCGTGCGTTCGGCTATCTTATTGTAAGCACGGGCCAGCGGATTGCCAGTGTCTTTTGTCTCTATCCACCGGATGACATCATTCTGCTTCTCGTCAAAGGGGTTGGCGATCATCATCTGCAGCCCCACGCCCATCAGCATGGCTAGGTACACCCGGTTTATGAGCGGACGCTGCTCATTCGGCACCGCGTTGGACACATTGGAGAGGCCCACGGAGATGTTCGGTGCGGGGTCCCAGGCATACTGCAGGGTGCGCACGGTTTCGATCAGATGGGGGCAGTACTGCTGGCAGCCGCTGACGGTAAGCACCAGGGGGTCAATTATGAGATTCTCCATCGGAAAATCTATCTCCATCATCCGCGGGATCAGCAACTCGACCGCGATGTTGACCCGGGCGTCGGCCTCAACGGGAATGCCTTCCGTTTTCAAGGTGAGGGCGATGACCTTGGCGTTGTACTTCTTCGCAAGCAGCGGGACCTTCTCGAGCCTCTCCGCCTCGGCCGAGGTCGAGTTCAGAATCGGCTGCTGTTTCTTGATAGTCTTCAGGGCCGCTTCCATGCCGTCGATGTTGGTGGTATCGATAGAGAGCGGGACGTCGACGACGGCCTCCACAGTCTCGACCATCCAGGGGAAGACCTCGGCCCAATCCTTCTTGCGCGGTCCGAGATTGATGTCGACCGCCTTGGCGCCGGCTTCCACCTGCTTCACCGCCAGGTCCATAAAGAACTCGCGGTCCCTCGCGGTCAGGGCCTCCTTAACCTTTTCGGAAATGATGTGGATGTTCTCCCCGATGATGTACATGTGCCCTCCAGATCCAGCTTATTGTATCTGCTCTGCGGTCCGGCGCTGCGGCTCAGACCTCTTCTGGCGCCCCGTCCTGGACCTCGCCGCGCAGCGCCGCGGCCACCGTCGGAAATTTCGTCAGGTCCGTGTGCGGAAGGAAAAGCGCCGAGGTAAACGCTTCGTAGAACGCGTTGTCGGCCGAAAGTTCGATGTACGTCATGCGCCGGGCGATCTCATTGATGCGATCGCGCCGCCGCCAGTCCAGGAGTCCGTAGTATGCGCCGCGAACTGAAGTGTTCCCCAGGAATTCGAAACGCGTCCAGTCCACATCGGGAAGCAGCCCGATCTGTACGGCCTTCTCGACGTTGATGTACTTTCCGAACGATCCGCCGATCAGCACCTTGTCGACGGTTCCGAGGGGGATGCCGACGTTCTCGGCCAGAACCGTGAAGCCGGCGAATATCGCCGCCTTGGCGCGGATCAGATTGTCGATGTCGGTGCGGGTGATCACTATGTCCAGGCCCGTGTCGCTCTCGTGGCCGCGTGCAACCACATACTCGCCGCCGTGCGCGCCCTGGCGTAACCTTGGATGGCCGCTCGAGGGATCTACGTTCCCCCCCTTGTCGATCAGGCCGGTGAGGAATAACTCCGAAAGCAGCGAGATCAGCCCTGAGCCGCAGATGCCTTTGGGTTTTCCGCCGCCGATAACCCGGTAGGTCGGCTCGAACGTGTTCGTGTTGATCCACACCTCCTCGATCGCTCCCATCGTGGCCCGCATACCGTTTACCACGCCCGCACCTTCAAAGGCCGGACCGGCGGAGCAGGCGCAGGCCACGAGCCAGTCGCGATTCCCGAGGACCGTCTCGCCGTTTGTGCCCACGTCCAAAAAGAGGGTGACATGCTCCGCGGTATCGATGCCCGATGAATGCACGCCGGCTGTGATGTCCGCGCCCACGTAGCTCGCCACGCCGGGCAGGCAGTCCACACTCGCCTCCGGGTGTATGTTGATGCCCGCTTCATGGGCCGTCAGGATGGGGAGGTGGTTCACCCCGGTGATGAAGGGCGAGAGTCGGATGTTGGAGGCTGGGATGCCAAGCAGTAGGTGCATCATGGTGCTGTTGCCCGCGACCGCAGCCTTGACGACCTTCTGCGGCTCAGCCTTGGCCCGGCGGCATGCGGCAACCACAAGACCATTGATCGTGTCCAGGACACGATGGCGCATTTCGTCGGCACCGCCCTCCTTGCCGGAGAAGACGATGCGGGAGATCACATCCTCGCCGCGCGCGATTTGGCCGTTGTACTCGGAAACCTGCGCCTCTACCTTGCCCGACACCAGGTCCACCAGCCACAGCGTGACGGTAGTGGTGCCGATATCGATCGCCGCTCCCCAAAGCTGTGAATACTCATCCACGAGCCCAGGCTGAAGATCGATCAGCCGAACCGTCCTGTCTACGGCGCCGGCTTGCACCGTATTGGACACATCGAGTACCACCGTGGCCTGCCAGTCGCCATCGCGAAGCCGCCTGCCAAGCTGCTGCAGCAATCCAAGGGAGGCGGTCATGTGTGTGAAATCATGCTGATGACGCAAACCTGTCTGCAGACGTGACCAATCATCAGTCTGGTCATCCATGCTCGGAGGAGTCAGCCGTACGTGGAAGCGACGCACGGTCTGGTTGCGCAGGTAGTCGTAGTCGGCAGGAACGGTCACCTCGGCGACCACCCTGTCGGTGGTCAGCCGCCGCTCAATCTTCTCCTGCGGCGGCACGCTGACCGTGACATCTCCCTCTATGACGGTCTGGCAAGCGAGTGCGTATCCCTGCAGCATATCCTCGGCTGAGAGGCGCAGCGTGCTGCGCCGACGGACCCTTCCATCCGTGATCTGGACCGCGCAACGTCCGCATCGGCCCTGCCCTCCGCAGGGTTGGCCGATTTCAACTGCTATCAGCCGCGCCGCATCCGTCAGCAAGGTGTTGGTCGGCACCTTGGCCTGCGCATGGATGCCTTCTCCGTTGAAGGTGACGGTGTGTTTCATGCCTTGCTGCGGCGATCGATCCAACGCATCAGTTCAGTGCCTGTTTCATGAAGGCTGGAAGGTCCACGGCTTCGCGGGGACCGACGCGCACCTCCCAGTCCGGCAACTCGCCTTCCAGCTCGCCTGATAGGACGGCCACGTGGCCGGGCAGCACCACGCGCTTCCTGGTGACCTTGGCCGCCAGATCGAAGCCCTTGATGCTCTTTGCGATGCGTTCCGCGTCGAACTTGCCCGCGGCCCACGCCGTGAGCACGGACATGCCCTCCGCGTCGCACACCAGCAGCCAGGCGGAGAGACCCGCGCCCTCCACTTCGTTGGCAACCGAGAAGTATGTGATGCTGAAGTTCGTGGTTACGAGAACGGGACTCTCCGGCCTGGGCGAATTGATCTCGTAGATTCCCGGCTGCACTTGGATCGGTTTCTGGGGATCAGTGTAGATGTTCTCTCGGAGCACCAGCAGCGGATAGATCATCTCCGGTGCGAATGTGTCCAGCACCACGAAGCCCGCGTACTTCGTGATTGCCTGGGCGGCATGTATGGCTTCCTTGTCCTTGCCGGCTTGGGCCGCGAAGACGATCGACGGATACCCCAGGGCATGGAAGTTGGCCTTCAACGCCAAGCGCCGAACCTGCGTGGCGCGAACGAGAGATTCGCCCAGGTTCGTTCCGCCCAGGTCCAGTACCAGCTCCTCAGCGCCCTTGGCCTGGGCCTGCGCTGTCAGGTCTGCAAGCGCCTCCAGCGTATCGGCTTTCAATGCCAACGCCGCGCCGTGCTTCTTGGCCAGCTCAGCCATCGGCGCCACGTTGGCCGGACCCGCAGCATACAGCAGCGCGTGTTCGCCGGCCGACGCGGCCAACGCCGGCTCCAATACGGCCGGGTTCTCGCCAATGAGGATCAACGGACGCTTGCTGGACGAACGCACAGCTTTCACTGCAGCCGCAAGATCGCCGTCGGCCTCGATGGCAAAACCGTCAAGGCTTAGGTCGATGCCAACGTAGTTCACGGTATAGGCGTTCGCAGCGGCCGCTTTCGCGGCCAACTCGCCATCACTGGCTTTCAGCCGCAGGAAGATGCCCGGCTTGTTGTAGAAGGTCTTCTCATGCCGGAAGAGGCAGACCTCGTTGCCGACCTTGACCTCCCCGCCTTCCGCCCTCAGTGTGATCAGGCGGATGGGCGGCGCGGCGGACTCGGCCAGCTGTTTTTTGGACTCCTCGGTCACATGCGGGCAGGCCGAGAGTTCCACTTGCTTCGCCGCCAGTTTCATCGCAAAGGCGAGGCAGGTGGGGAAGCTGCAGTCCTTGCAGTTGGTCTGAGGCAGTAGTTTGTAGATCTGTATACCAGTGAGAGCCATGCTGATCTCCGTGGTTCGTGTTCGAGGCTGGTGAGCGGGGCCGGCCGGTATCAGCCTACGCCATCGTCAGCTCGCCAACAGCCTCCCTGACGCGCCTTAGTGACTCGGGATGTCGCAGCACGAGAATGTCCGCACCGGATTCGACCAGGGTGATCGCGGTGAGGGTTTCCCAGTTGATGGCGCGCGATTTCCATTCGCCCCACGCCTCGGGAACGCCTTGACCGATCTTTGCCTCTTTGGTCTTCCAGGCTTCAAATCCCGGCGTAACGATCATTGGCTGCTGCGTCATGGCGTCGCCCTGAAGGGCGGCCAGCCGCAGGCGCTCCATCACCGAGAAGCCATACTCAATGCCGTAGCCCAGGGCGCCGGTCGTCGGATCCATCAGGATCCGATCCTTCGGCATGCCCATGTCGCTGACCAGGATGTTTAGCTGCTTCGACAGGTTCACATCCATCGGTGTCCGGGCCTGCACCACATGCCCATTGGCCATCGCCGTGGCAACGATCGTGCGGTAGTTCTTGTCCTCGCAAATACCAAGCACGATCTTCTCGCCTTTGGTGGCCTCCGAAATGGGCACAAGAAGCTCGTTGTCTTTTTCTGCCTGGCCCGGACCCCAAACGACCAATGGCAGACCGGTCGCCGCGAGAACGTCTTTCACGGCCTTGACCGCGGTCTCGGGGCTATCTTCGAGCGTCAGCCCAAGGACAACCATATCCGCGCCGGCCTCTTCCGCCCTTCTTGCCCACTTTGCAGGATCGGCCATCGCCTCACCCCAGGCCTCCGCCAGGAGCGGGGACCAGTCCTCGGGCCTTCGCGACCTGATCTCGATCGCCAGTGCGGGCTTGTTGGGCGACCGGGCTTCGAAATGCAGATACGGCATCGTGGCCTGTCCGCCGACGACCACCGTGCGCGTGCGCGTTCCGCCCTCCGCGGCCGTTCCCCCAATCACGACGGTTTTGACACTTCCCGGCCATTTGTCCTTGGGGATCTCAATGGGCATGAGGTGCCTCCTTTGCGGCTGGTACTGGGCCAGCCGGCTTCCACAACATCAGGATCGTGAGCAGAATTCCGTACACGAACATGGAAGAACTCACTTCCAGGGCGTGTCCCCGGGCAATCGCAGGCGGCATGAATGGATTGGGGAACAGCAGTCCGCTGCTGATAAGAGTGGCAAAAGTGAGGCCCACTGCCAGGGCCAGCTCCCATGGCTTTCCCCTGTGCATGCTGATGATGAGACATCCGATCGCTGCCCAGACCAAGCCCCGAGGAATCTGGAAGAAGGGTAGCCAGGGGGTGTCCCTCATGACGTTGCCGAGTTGGGCGAGGAAGGAACCCGGATCACTGCCGCCGTAGAACTCCGGCAGGCCCGGTGTGCGCCAGGCAACGTAGTATCCGAACGTGAAATACACGATCACGTAGAGGATCGCTGCGGCACCAAGTTTCCAAACCCACTCTCCTGCGGGAATCCGCAGCCGCTGGCGCGCCTCGGAAATGGAGGGATCCTTCCTTGTCTTCTTCAGAATCCATACCGCCAGCAGCGAAAAAGGGACTGCAAGGGCCAAACCGGAGACGAAAAAGCCGCGCAGTGTCCCCTCAGGAAGTTGGTCGGCAATCGCCGGGAACACCGCGGTTTCGATTTGACTCAAGAAGGTATAGATGCCATACAGGATTATGAAAAGGGCGCCGGCCAGCCTCCACCCGTGCCAGCGCGACCTCAATGCCAGATAGCTCAGGCAGCTGCTCATGATCAATCCGACGAGAGGCAAGACTGCTGCGGCCTGGACCTGTTGTTCTGGCGTGAAGCGAGCGGTAAGCTCTGGCGGGCTCGCGAGGTTGCCGGCAGCGGCCAGAAGCACAATGGAGGCAATTGCCAGGATACCCAACCGCAGCGTGGCCATGATCAAGCGTTTGTATATTGACAGGGCGGCGGGCTGCATTCTGACCACCTATTTGCCAAGATTCCTGCGGCGCGCCTCATCGCGGCGCTGAATGAACTGCTCGATGGGCGACTTTCGCTCGGCGGAGGTCCCCAGATCTTTGAGGTCCTCATCGCCGCGTGCGGCGATATGCCGCAGCAGGTGCCTCCAGGATATGTACGCGGCGGGGTACGTGATACCTGCGGCGTTGTGCATCATGTATGCAATCCGTGTGCCCTGGTCCTGCATCAACTGGGCGGCCACGGCAAGCGGCAGATCTGCCTGCAGCTCCGGGACTCGTTCGGTCATGATGCCTTCGGCGGTTGCAGACTCGATGGCCACCCGGCAATAGGCCCTGGCCAACTCGGCAGTGCCCACAATGCCGATGCCGTGGCCCTCCTCGTCGAGGACGCACATCGCTTCCACATCATGATCCAGCAGGAAGCGGGCAATGTCCTGTGCAGGCGAGTCGCGTTTGCATGTGGGCACGCCGACCGTCATAAGGTCGCGCACCAGGAGCGGCTTCATCATCGCCTTATCAGCCCCTTCACGTCGCGCCTGCGGCTGGCGCCGCCCTTTGAAAGTGCTCGCGAAAGACGCCCAGCTCCCCCCGCGCGTGCAGTACCGCTACGACGAGGACCATGACCAGAACGGTGCCCACGTTCGCCATGAGTTGATACCGCACTTCGGCGAAGTACGAGAGGGCCATCGCTGCGTTGTTCATGGTGATGTGGGCGATCGACGCCACGAAGACGCTGCCGCTCCGAATGTACACGTATGCAAGATAGATGTGCGTGCATAGGGATCCAATGGCGAGCACGATCCATTGCACGGTGCTTTGCCAGACCGGTGGCGGCTGCCGGACCTGGGGCACTACCAGCACGAGCGGCCAGTGCCACGCGTACCAGATCAGCCCGCCGATGACGAACGCGACCCACGGCCTGATCTGATACAAGAGCGGAAACATCAGGCCGCGATGGCCAAACTCCTCGCCGAAGCCTGCGATGAGCCCAGGAAGGATGTTGAACACCGTAAGGCCCCCAATGAAATATGCCGTCAACATCGTCTGCGGCGTTAAACCGGCTGGAAGCGATGCTGTCATGTCCTGACCCGCGGCCGCAAACTGCTCGGACAGCCTGCCGAGGAAAATGCTGCCGCTCGGATCCCACTTCACGGCGCCGAGAAGCGTGTACGCAGCGAAGTACAGCGCGACGATGCCGAGGGAGATCAGCCAGTACTTGAAATAGTCGGTCAGGCGGCCGAATCTCAGGCCCGCATCGCTGAACCGCGGCTTGTAGAAGAAGAGGCGGGTGATCAGTGCAGCCAAGGCCGGCGCAAGCATGTAGATTTGAGCCAGGTACGCGCCTTGGCGGCCAAACAAGCGGGCTCCGACGATCACGGCCGCGCACAGGGCCAGGAGAAGAAGAAAATAGACGGCAAGCGATCGGTACCTCACTGATGTCTCATGCTGACTTACCGGCGCAACCCCGAAGAGTGCTCAACAGGCAATCCACGGGCAGATCATGAGGTTGCGCGCCCAAACTGACGCCGCTTGGCGTCCGGCCCGATGACCCTCGCTCCCGTTCCCCGAGCCGCCCGCCTAGAACATCGGCTCCATCGCCATGGCCGGGTGGTTGTGTGCTTCAAGCCAGGACACCAACTCGTCGACTGCGGACACGTTCCGTTCGTCGGCGATCCTTTCCAGAAGGTCGGGATCGCCCTCGCGCTGGCAGACGGCTTTGAGTTCCGCCGCCATGGTCTCCTTCAGCACCGATGACATCCAAACAACGCGCTTGAATCCGCCGTCGGAAGAGATGAACTTGGGACTAATGAGGTAGAACTTCCCAACGCCCATGACGCCCGGGGTCTGCAAACCGCCGCCCGCAATGCCTGCCAGGGTGGAGAACGTCATACCCGCGGGAGTCATCGATGTGTCTTCGCGACTGACCACCATGACGCCGTTGGCCTCCGGGATGAGCATCACGATGCACTCGAAGCATCCGCACGCAGTCATCGGATTCTCCATGATGGAGTACATCGAGACTTCGTTCACGACGCCGTGCGAACCGATCTTGGCGTAGTCGTTTGTGCCTTCCCAGTAGCCTTTCCGGATGTCGATCGGCTTACCCAGCTTGATCGGCTGGTTAGGACCGGTCGGATTGATGCTGAAGGACGCCTTGCAGTCCAGCCAGTTGTAGGCCCCGCACAAGCCGAGGCGCTCGGGCGAGACCACGCAGACGTGGTTTGGCGCAAACGACTGGCACAAAGTGCACGAGTAGAACTCATCCACCCTGGTGTCGGTCAGATCAGCGAGACGCTTGTTGCGGAAATCGTAGGCGAGGCGCGCTTTCTCGAGCCACTCGGCGTGGAGCGCCGATTCCGTGAGGATCGTCACCTGCACCTTGTCAACGATGGCGCCAAAGTCCTCGTGGAACCGCGCGTGCAGGATCTTTCCGAAAGACTCGAGATTGAATCCCTTGTCCGCGGCCGCGTTCGAAACGCGGATCCAGGCAATATCCCGCTGCCCCACGTGCTGGATGCCGCTGGCTCCGTTGACGAAGTAGTGGATCTGGCGTTCCAACACCGGCTCAAAGTCCTGCTGCATTTGCCTGCCGGCTACCTTGATGATCATCCCCAGATCCATGGAACCCTGAGATGGCACCGCGGAAAAGTCCGGCCCGATGACGTCTATCTTCCCGTCCGTGACCTCCTCGAGCTTGGCCATCTGCAGGAACTCAAATGCGCGCGAATGCTTGCCGCCGAATTCCACGCGCAGGTCGGCCTTTCGCACCACTTCCCCCTCAAACGCCGAGCCGTAGGGAACCGGCACGTCGACGTTGGACACCTTGACCTTGACGCCGCGCACCTCGATGCACTTCTGGACTAGACGCTCGGCGCGCTCCAAGTCATCCTTGCCGTCGATGGCCGCGAAGGGCATCGACACGACATGCTCGTAGGTGGTGATGCCCGTCGGCAGGATCTCCGGTATCACCGTGTCGGCGATTACCGGAAATCCGAAGTTGATGGCGCCGGCCGCGGCCGCGTACTTGAGATCATCCACCTCGCCGAGTGCGAGCACGAACGCGAAGACGCGTTCCTTGTTGTAGAGCAGGATCTCGCGCGACATCCCGGGCTTCAGCCCGCCGAAGGTCAGAGCCGACCGCGTTGCGAATCCGAGCGCGTAGATGGCCGAGATCGTGTCTGTGCCGAACGGCACCGTGTAGGTGTCATAGCCCAGTTCCACACCCTCTTCCTGCAGCTGATGGATGATGCTGCGGCCGTTTACATTGCCGCTCAGGAAGCACAGGATGTTCCGTTTTTGCAGTTCGCGGATGATCTTGACGGCTACCTCGTTCGTCTTGGCGCATCCGACGATTGCGGCAAAGCCCGGCATGCGGCCGTCCACCAGCTGGATGCCCCAGGAGCGCAGGCGGATGTCATCGATGGGACCGTTTAGGTGCCCGTTTGCGGCTTCCTTGCTGTCGCTTTCAGGGCTGGTGAATGACGCGCCTCCAGCAAACTGAGGGCCCTCAGATGGCTCAGGTTGTAGGCCATAGACGAAGCGCACTGCCTCGATGGTCTCAGCCGCCAGCAGAGTTGCCATGCCCGCGTCGAGCGTCTCGCCAAGATAGGGCGTCCAGTGCCGGGCGGCGGGCACGGGATGCAGCATTTGCCGCGCTTGCTCCATGACCGGCCGCAGGTCGCCGATCTTCTCGACAGCCTTGCCCGTCATGCCCAGGATCGTCGGCAGGTAGTAGGCGGTGTTCGGAAAGGAGACGGCCGTGTCAGAGCCCTTTTCCGTCAAGGCCTGATCCAGCATGATCTCTGCTTCGGTCACCAGTGCATTGGCGCCTCGGATGGCGCGGGTGGCAATGTAGCGTGACATGATGCTCTCCCAGTCTCGCGTGACTTACCTGATAACTCGCTCGCGGCCCCGCCTCGTTCCAGCGAACGACCAGCTAGGCGGCCGAGCCGTAGATTGCCTCACGCCGCTGATCCAGCGGCAGGGCTTCGAGCTGCAGCATCCTAGCATCCCCGGATCTGCCGAACTTGGCCGGATCGTACTCGGGTAATCCGAGCGCCGCCCGCTTCCCATCAATGTGCTCCAAGGCGCGGCGGATCATCTCATCCACGTCTGGAATGAATTCGAGCTTGCCGCCGTACTTCTTCTCCCAGCCCTGGCTTATGTACTTGAGGACGACGTCGCTGTCGGCTACCCTGTCGGGCATGCCGCTTACCGGCGATGCGCCGCCAAAGATGACGTAGACTCCGGAAGCCACGCAGTAGGCAGCGATCGAAAGGGCCTTCTCGCTCATCCACTCCGGAGCGAGGGCCACTGCCGGTATCTGGTCGATGTCATCGCCGAGACCGCCTTCCTCAACCATCTGCGTGAGGACTGTGAGGATGCGCGTGTTGTCGACGCACGAACCCATGTGCAGGACCGGCGGAATTCCGACGGTCTCGCAGACCTGACGCAATCCCGGGCCTACCTCTTCCAAGCCGGCTTCACCCAGAAGAAGGCCCAGTTTGGCGGCGGCGATTGCTCCGCATCCTGTCTCAACCACCAGGACATCCTGCTTGAGAAGTTCTTTGGTGACCTTGGTGTGCAGATAGTCCTGGCGTGACCTTGGGTTGTTGCAGCCAACGATCGCCGCCACACCGCGAATGCGTCCCGAGATGATAGCGTCGTTCAGAGGGCGAAACGAGGCGCGGTAGGAGCCGCCGAGCATGTAGTTGATGTACTCGTGCGAAAACCCGGGGACCAGGTCTTCCTGGATGTTCGGAATGCGCGTCTTCGCGGCATCCCGGTTCTTGAAATTGTCGATGGCGGTCTTCAGGATGTTTCGCGCCATGGTGAGGGCGTGGTGCTCATCGAATTCGATGTGGGTGGCGCCCTTGATCTTCACCTTGGCCGAGGTCGTTATGATCTTCGTGTGGAAATTGCCGGCCAGCGCGATCAGGGCCTGCATGATGCACTGGACGTCCACCACCATGGCCTCGACCGCGCCTGTCATGATAGCCAGCTCCTGATGGAGGAAGTTGCCTGCTGCGGGGATGCCTTGCCGCATCAGGATCTCGTTGGCGGTGCAGCAGATCCCGGACAGATTCACGCCGGCCGCGCCAGCTGCCTTCGCATACTCGATGATCTCCGGATCCTGCGAGGCTGCCACGATCATTTCGCTCAGGCTTGGCTCATGTCCATGGAGAACGACGTTCACCATGTTGTCCTTGATGACGCCCAGGTTCGCGCGCCCCAGGATCGGTGCCGGCGTGCCGAATAGGATGTCCGAGACGTCGGTTGCGATCATCGAGCCGGCCCAGCCGTCCGAGAGCCCGGTGCGAATGGCGTGCTCCAAGATGTGCTCGGCGTCCTGATCATCTCCGATGTGCGTGCGGTGCAACGTTTCCACGACTTCCCGATCCACGCCGCGGGGCACCACGTCGTGCTGACGCCAGAGCGCCTGCCGTTTCTTCGGCGCGCGCCTCACGGGGACCACCTCACCGCGCTGCTGGCCGAACTGGGCGACATACAGATCGGCCAGGTCGTTTGCGATCTCCTGGGGTGCGCGATCCTCTATCGGGATCTCATACTTCGCCGCCACGGTCCGCAGCTTGGCCACGTCCCGGATCGAGTAGCCCTCGGTCTCGCCGTTGGCGACCGCCTTAAGCAGGAATGCCATGTCGCGCCCGTGGTCGGAGTGGGCAGCGGCGCCCGCGGCAATCGCCCGCGCCAAGTTGCGGGCCTGGATAGTGTCCAGGGTCGCCCCGCAAACGCCGACCTCCCCCGACTTGGTCAGCCGGCAGGGGCCCATGCCGCACTGCTTGCAGCACATCCCGGCAGCACCGATGTTGCAGGGCACCATCTTGTCTGCCCGTGTGAAGGCCGTCTCGAGCCCCAGCTCCTCGGCCCGCGCCAGCATCTGTTGGGCAGCAGGATCGGCGGAGTACTCGTCGAGCTGGCGCTTCTTAGGCATTGTCGGTCTCCTCTTCGGCCGCACGCAGGGTGCCCATGCCGGGGCAGGGCCAGAGGGGTCGCCCCTGGTAGCTCATCTTGTGGGCGAAGGCGACCGTCTTCTTGGTGGTTTCATAGACCGCAGTGTGGCGAAATAGTGGTGCCGCGCCCCCAGTCTCTGCACGGGAGTCCGCAGCCACTTCGCTCGGAACGGTCCATTCTCGGAGGTAGCCGGCCTCATCCAGCTTGAGGGCCAGCTGCAGGTCATTGATCTTTGTCTCGTCGTACGTGACGTCAACTGCTCGAAACGCGCTGCTGGCATATACCTCGCTTACCCCCGGCAATTGCAGCAGGATGCGCCGCACCTCCATTACGTGATGATCCCCGAAGAGGGCGGGCATTTCGAAGCGCTTGATCTGCATGCAGGGCCTCCACTATGCGATATGAGATCTACGCACCGCCAAAGTAGTTGCTCATTCCGTTCTATTCTATTCATTTTGCCACCACGCTTGTTGTGAGTAATGTCACAAGAAATCGTGATGAATGTCTAGCTAGCTTCTCTTATTTGTAGATAAACTCGTTCGCGCCCGATATCGCGTGCGCCCAGGTGTCCCGAGGGCCCATTCTGCGCACCTGACAGGCATCATGGAGGAAACCCGACGCTCAGCCTATGCCCCGTCCGCTCCATGTGAAGTATGATGTCCGCATGAAGATCGCCATCACTGGCAAGGGCGGCGTTGGCAAGACGACGCTCACCGCGCTGCTGGCTCAGGCATATGCCGAGGCCGGCCGCCAGGTATTGGCCGTGGATGCCGATCCCTCTCCGTGTTTGGCGGGCGCCCTCGGCTTTCCGCCCGAGTTGCGCTCCAGGTTGCGCCCCATCGCCGAGATGGACGAGCTGATCGAGCAACGAACCGGCGCAAAACCGGGAACGGTGGGCGGTTTCTTCACGCTAAACCCGCGCGTGGACGATATCCCGGAACGCTTCAGCGTCCTGCACCGCGGGGTGCGGCTTTTGGAAATGGGCTCGGTGGATATGGGCGGATCCGGGTGCATCTGCCCTGAATCGGCGCTTCTCAAGACACTTTTCACCCACCTCCTGTTCCGCAAAGACGATGTCCTGCTACTCGATATGTACGCCGGCGTGGAACACCTCGGTCGCGCAACCGTGGATTTCGTGGACGCCATGTTGGTGGTGGTTGAACCGACGCGGCGTTCCTTGGGTACGGCCGCGCAGATCAAGAAGCTCGCCGCCGACATTGGCTTGACGAGACTGTATCTTGTGGGCAACAAGGTTGCGGCCGAGGCGGAGGCGAATTTTCTCATGGCTGAGTGCCCGGGGATGCCGCTCCTTGGTTACTTGCCGGCCCACTCGAGAGTGCAGGAGGCGGATCGCCTTAACATACCGGTCTATGACCACGCTCAGGAGCTTAGACCTGCGCTCCGAGCAATCATTGAGGGACTGCAAGGACTGGATGCTTCACAGGCCTGATCTTGCCCTCAGGTGGAGCCTGCCATTGGATTTGACGCCGATCATTTCAATCCTACTTGCGCACGGCGCCATGACATGTGCGCTCTGCAGAGTCGCGAGAAGTGCAGGCGCAGGCGCGAACGCGGCAGAAGCGGCCTTGCGTGATTCGGAGGCGCTCGTGCGTAAAGATGGGCGGAGCATCTACTCCGGGGAACGCCCTGGCAGAGCTAGACCGGAGCCTGCATGCGGTGCACCTGTCGGTGGGCCGATGGATGACATGTTGACAGGGATCGCAGACCTACGGGGAGCGCTCCGTGCCGGTTCCTGAACCCGATGTTGTCGTTATCGGTGCAGGACCGGCGGGAATCGCTGCCGCGATCCAACTGCAGCGCTACGGCATTCGTTTTGCAATGATTGAAAGGCATCGAATCGGCGGCTTGCTGTGGAATGCAAACCTTGTGGAAAACTATCCGGGTTTCCCCTCGGGAGTATCCGGTCCAAGACTAGTCGCACTGTTTCGGAAGCACATGACTACATTGGGAGTGGAGGCCCTGTTGGACGAAGTTACCTCAGTGGACGTGGAAAACCGGCATCTGGTGGCTAGGACCCGCTCAAGGGAGTACACCCCACAGGTGGTGGTGGTCGCGTCCGGGACAATGCCCCGGCCGGTGCCACTGCATGTCCCCACCGAACTTGGCGACCGAGTCTTCTCGGAGATCAGTCCGATCTGGAGCGTTCGCGGGAAGCACGTGGTGATCGTCGGAGCCGGTGATGCGGCACTTGACCACGCACTCAGATTGCTGCAGCACAATCTGGTGACGCTCTTGCATCGCAGCCAGGACATTCAAGGTCTGCCGCTCCTCTGGCAGCGGGCCCGATCGTTCGCGGGGTTCAACCATCGTGCTGAAACAAGCGTCCTGGCCATCGCGGGCTCCGTCTCAGGCCTCGGTCTGACAGTGCTTTGCGAGAACCACGGCAGCGAGTCCAACCTCTCAGCCGACTATGTCATCTTCGCGCTTGGCCGCCAGCCTTGCCTGGACTTCCTGTCCAACCGCGCCAGAGAGCAGGAGAAGCGACTGCTTGAACGTGGCCAACTCTACTATGTTGGTGATGTCAGGAATGGCAGTCTGCGCCAGACGGCCATTGCGGCTGGCGACGGATTGAGGGCGGCGATGCAAATATCCGATGCAAGGAGTGGCCGATGAGAATTCTTGGCGTCGTGGGAGCCTCGCAAGTCGCTACTGTGTACATGGCCGAAATGGCGGGCGGCCGATTGGTCGAGTTCGTGGAGGCCTTGCAGCCGCCGTTTTCGCGGGATGAGCGCTGGATCCTCATGATCTCTACTCTCTTTGGCTGCCCCGTGAAATGCCGGATTTGCGACGCCGGCGGCACGTATAGAGGCAAGCCCACGGCTGCGGAGATCCTTTCTCAAATAGACTATCTTGTCGAGAAGTGGTATCCTGATCGGCGGGTACCGGCCGGAAAATTCAAGATCCAGTTCGCGCGCATGGGCGAGCCGACCCTCAACCCCGCAGTCCTGGATGTGCTGGAAGCATTGCCTGCTCGATACCATGCCCCTGGCCTGATCCCCTCGCTTTCAACCATCGCGCCGAAAGGTGCGGATGCCTTTCTGGAAAGTCTGCTCGTTCTCAAGAACCGCCTCTATCCAGACGGTCGATTCCAATTCCAGTTCTCGATTCATACGACCGACTCGCGATTGCGAGACTGGCTGATACCGGTGCAAAAATGGGACTTGGCCGCGATGGCCAAGTACGGTGAGCGCTTTCACCGACCCGGCGATCGCAAGATCACGCTGAATTTCGCCCTCGCCGTCGACATGCCGGTTGAGCCCGACGTCCTGGCGCGGTACTTTGATCCCCGGCACTTCCTGATCAAGATTACGCCGGTCAATCCCACTTATCAGGCTCAGGAAAATGGGTTGGCCTCGTATGTGGATCCCTGCCAACCGTTCGCAAGCGAGGCAGTCGCCGCTCGTTTGGCCGAGTGCGGCTACGAGGTGCTTGTCAGTGTCGGTGAACTGAAGGAGAATGAGATCGGCAGCAACTGTGGACAGTACGTGTTGAACTATCTAAGGGCTAACGTGGTTGTGCAAGGTGGATACTCCTATCCGGTCGTGAGATCTCCGGCAGATGGGGGGGCGGCATGACCACCACTATCGCGCTGGCTGGCAAGGGGGGAGTGGGTAAGACGACTGTGGCCGCCATGGTCATAAAGTACCTTGCAGAGAAACAGCCGGGCTCGATCTTGGCCATCGATGCTGACCCGTCGAGCAACCTGAACATGGTCCTGGGGCTGGATCTCGAATGGACCATCGGCGACATACGCGAGGGCATGTTGGAGCAGGTGCAGGCCTCTCTGACCAATGGCGGAGCCGCCATGGGCGCGCTGCCAGGAGGCGTGAACAAGCGCGACTACCTCGAGTACCACATCAAATCCTCTCTGGCCGAAGGATCGCGGTTTGATCTGATCGCCATGGGCCGGGGGGAGGGGCAGGGCTGCTACTGTGCCGTCAATCACAACCTGCGCGAGGTCATCGACGCCATGAGCAGGCATTATGCCTATGTTGTGATCGACAACGAGGCGGGCATGGAGCACCTGAGCCGCCGCACCACGCGCGATGTCCAGCATCTGCTGGTCGTCAGCGACCCCACGCGCAGGGGTTTGGTGGCCGCGCAGCGCATCGGCCAATTGCGAAACGAATTGGATATTCGCATCGAAAAGTCCTACTTGATCATCAATCGCCTGAAAGGTGAGCTGCCCGCGGAACTCGACGAATTCGCCCGCACCCTCGACCTGCCGATTCTGGGCAGCATCCCTGAGGACGCGGAGCTTGCGGCCTACGAAGCTGCCGGCAAGGCGTTGGTGGACCTGGGAGAGTCTTCGCCGGTCTCGAGGGCGGTCGGGGACATGCTCAGCCAGATCCTCCACACCTGACCTGCGTTTCCAGTTCCCTTGCTTTCGCATCTTCTGGAGAAGGCGCGACCCCCGACAAGCAGGTCTCGTAGGAGCTTGTGGAAGCGACCCGAGGCGTCGTGATATGTTAGCAGTTCGCATTCCCGCCGGCGCCGAGGGACGCCGCAAGTAGCCATGCCGGGCAAGTTCTCGCTGAAAAGAGCGCACGCGACCCAGAAGAAGCAGGACAGGCAGCCCAACGGCCACCTCATCGACCTGCGCCAGGTCGTCAAGACCTACACCAGCGCCGCGGGCACGTTTATGGCCCTGCGCGGCCTGCAGCTGCAGATTGGCAGCGGCGCGTTCGTGTCCATAGTTGGCAAGTCCGGAAGCGGGAAATCGACGCTAATCAACGTCATCACGGGCATCGACCGACCCACGTCCGGCGAAGTGATGGTGGATGGCACGGCCGTCCACGAACTGAGCGAGGAGCAGATCGCCGTCTGGCGCGGACGCTCCGTCGGCGTCATCTTTCAGTTCTTCCAGCTGCTACCCACGTTGACCGCGGTGGAGAATATCCTGTTGGCCATGGACTACGGGGGACGATTTCCGATGGCCGAGCGGCCGGATAGAGCCATGGCGCTGCTTCAACTTGTGGGCATGGCAGACGAGGCCCACCGCGTCCCGCACTCCATGTCCGGCGGCCAGCAGCAGTGCGTCGCCATCGCCCGTGCTCTCGCCAACGATCCAATCTTGCTGGCCGCGGACGAACCCACCGGGAATCTCGATTCCAGGTCATCGGAATTGGTCATGCAGCTCTTTGGTACCCTGGCGGACTCGGGCAAAACGATCCTCATGGTGACGCACGATCGGGATCTGGCGGCTCGCACGCACCGGACGATCCGACTGGCGGACGGGAAGATCGAAGATGAGATCCTCAACCACTAGACCTGGCGCTGTCCACCGCGCCCCGGTCATCATGGAACTTCGCGCCGTGGAAAAGATCTACAGCGGCGTCGGCGGCCAGGTGACCGCACTGCACTGCATCGACATGCGGGTACGCCAGGCCGAATTCCTGGTGGTAACCGGGAGGTCGGGCAGCGGCAAGACCACGCTTATCAATTGCGTCACCGGGCTTGACCGCTGCACGTCAGGTGAGATCCACGTGGCCGGCACGGCGGTTCACCGCCTCAGTCCTGAGAAGGCTTCGCGGTGGCGGCGCCACAACGTGGGCGTCGTATTCCAGTCTTTCGAACTGCTTCCAACGCTCACGGCTGTCGAGAACGTCATGCTGCCGATGGATTTCGCCGGCTCCTTCGACGTCCGCCATCAATCCCGACGCGCGCTGGAGCTGCTGGAAGCAGTGGAGATCGCCGATCATGCCCGCAAGGTGCCGGCCGCGCTTTCAGGCGGGCAGCAGCAACGACTGGCGATCGCGCGTGCCATGGCCAACGACCCGCCCATCCTTGTCGCGGATGAACCCACCGGGAGCCTGGATTCAGTCACGGCCGAGGCCGTGCTGCGGGTCTTCGACGGCCTTGTCGAACGCGGCAAGACCGTGCTGATGGTCACTCACGACAAAGACGTGGCTGCCCATGGCTCCAGGACCCTCACCATCGCGGACGGGGAGCTTCTGGACGCGGCGGAGCGTGCATCCCATGCCTAGCGCCCGCTGGAAGAAGGTCATTCACGATGTGCTCGGAAGCAAGACGCGCACGGCACTGATCGTCCTGTCCATGGCCGTCGGGCTGTTCGCCGTCGGTATCATCCTCAGCGCTCGGACGATTCTCTCCGATGGCCTCGCCCGCAGTTTCGCCGCCATCGATCCTTCGAGCGGGACGGTGCGCACCATCCAGCTTTTCGAGGATGACTTCGTGCGCTCGGTCCGCGCCATGCCCGACGTAGCGGAGGCCGACGCGCGGCGCAGCATTTCCGCTCGCGTGCAGGTCGCACCGCAAAAGTGGAAGAACATCACTCTCTTCGTGGTCGAGGACTACAACGATATTCGCGTCAACCGGATCATGCCTGGATCCGGACCGTGGCCTCCGCCTGCGCGTGAAATGCTTGTCGAACGCGCGGCTCTGTCCGTGATCGAATCCCGGGTTGGGGATGTGCTCGTAGTGAAGCTTCCCGACGATACCCAACGGTCCATGCGGATCGCGGGCACCGCCCATGATCCGACACAGCTGCCTGCCCAGATCGATGGAACCCCGTATGCCTACATCACGTTTGAGACCGTGGAATGGCTAGGAGAGGCCTACGGCTTCAACGAGCTGCACGTCATCTCGACCAATGCCTGGGACAAGGCCTGGGCCGAGAAGGTTGTCAACCGCGTCAAGGATAAGGCCGAACGGTCCGGCTATACCATTCCCCTTAGCATGACCGCCGATCCCGGACAGCTTCCCATGGATGACGTCTTGCAGGGCATTCTACTCCTGATGGGCGTGCTGGGCGTCATGTCGCTTTTCTTGAGCGCTTTCCTGGTGGTCAACACTGTAGCGGCCTTGCTGGCCCAACAGCGGCGCCAGATCGGTGTGATGAAAGCCATAGGCGGCAGCAGCCTGCAGATCCTGGGCATGTATCTGGTAATGGTCATGTCGTACGGCCTGATGGCATTGCTGCTTGCCGTTCCCCTGGGCGTGCAGGGCGCCGAGGCTCTCAGCAGGACGCTCGCGGCCTTCTTTAACTTCGATCTAGTCTCGGTCGCGTTATCCCCGAACGCGATCATGTTCCAGGTGCTCATCGGCCTGGCGCTGCCGGTGGCAGCGTCACTGCCTCCGTTCCTTTCCAGCCTGCGGATCACACCCAGCGAGGCCATGAGCTCGTACTCGGTGGGCAGGCGGCAGTTCGGGGCGCACTGGGTGGGCTGGGTGGTTTCCGGTTCGAACCTGTGGCTGATGCGGCATCTGCCCATGCGGCCTATGCTGCTATCCATCAGGAACATGTTTAGAAATCAGGGCCGGCTTGCCCTCACCCTGCTAACGCTGACGCTTGGTTCGGCTACGTTCCTGAGCGTATTCAACGTGCGCGCCTCGCTGACCAAGACCGTTGACGATATGGTCGCATGGTTCAATACGGACCTGATGATCACCCTTGACCGTTCGTACCGAGCCGAGAAGATCCAACAGGAAGCGCTCGGCGTTCCTGGAGTCACCGGTACCGACGTGTGGCTGCAGGCGCCTGCCCGTCTGGTGCGACCGGACGGAAGCGAAAGCAGCATGATGTACATGTTCGCACCGACGGTCACTGAGGAGAGCCAGATCGTTTCACCTGTCATGGTGCAAGGTCGATGGCTCCTAGCCGAGGATCAGAATGCCGTGGTGGTGCCATCAGCCCTTCTGCGGGACGAGCCGCATCTGAAGCTTGGAGGCGAGATGGTGCTCAAGATCGACGGCAAGGAGCGCCCGCTGAAGATCGTGGGCACCTACATAGGCAGCAGCTTTGCCGCGATGATCTTCACGCCCTATGACTTTCTCGCCAAGGCTACGAACCGAGTTGGCGAGGCCGACGCGTTGATGGTCTCCACACAGACGCACGATGTCGATTCGGTTGAGGCCTGGAGCAATGCCATCGAAAAGCACCTCGATTCTTTGGGTGTCAAGATCGGCACGGTCAGCAGCATGAATACCGAGCGGGCGGACGCCGAAGCTATCTTCGATGCCATCGTTGCGCTACTTTTCGTGATGGCCGTCCTGCTGGCGCTGGTCGGTGGGCTCGGCTTGATGGGCACCATGAGCATCAATGTCCTCGAACGGACACGGGAGATCGGCGTACTGCGAGCCATCGGCGCCTCCAACCGCGGCGTGGCACAGGTGTTCATCCGGGAGGGCATCATGATCGGGATCGCGAGCTGGATGCTGGGCGCGTTGCTGGCCATACCGATGAGCCGTGCTCTCAATGCGGCAGCCGGGAATGCCATGATGGGCATGCCGCTTTCGTATTCCTATTCGATGCCTGGGCTGTGGGTCTGGCTGGCGATCGTTATCCTGCTCAGTGCGCTAGCCAGCTACATTCCGGCCCGCAACGCGACCCGCATGACGGTGCGCGAAGTGCTGGCGTACGAGTAGCAGGGAGTCAAGCGGATCCATCCTACACTCGGTGCCTCAGCCGGGTGCGGGCTCGGCAGAGAAGGGAAGCGCCTTCCGGCGAAGGAAGGCGCTTGGATTCCGACCGCGCTCTCGGGGTCTTGGCTGAGAGCACCTACCTCAAAACCGGCCTGAACTTGTACCCGTAGACAATCGCACCCCGCTCATCACCGTCATCCCGCATTTTCCGGGTCACCATCTCGACCGGCATGCCGATCTTAACGGGCGATTCGTCCAGGTCTGTCAACTGAGCCGTCACCATTGGGCCCTCCTCCAGCTTCACGAGCGCCACGGTGTACGGGGCGTTGACATCGTAGCCGCTGGGGGCCTCGTAGATGGTCGTAAACGAAAAGACCTCACCCTTTCCGCTGAATGCGAAGGGCTCTCGTGCCTCGTTGCCGCAGTTCGGGCAGATGTCCCGCGGCGGAAATATCTTGTGCTCGCAATGATGGCAAACCTCGCCCACAAGCGCGTATCTTTGCTGCTTCAGTCTCCAGTGCCGGGCGATTTCCATTCTTAGATCCTCTCTGCGAGCGTAATTCTATTCTCCGGGACTCTCAGGAACTATCAGGGTTCCCAAAGGCCGCACCGAGAGGGGCGGGGCATGGATCTACACAGGGAAAGACCGGTGCAGACAATCAGCTTGGGGTCGCAGAATCCCGGGGCTGGCAACCGCTGCCGGGGCTCTGGGGTCTGAACCATCCTGGCAGGGC
>Ga0315288_10000359_pt1 | contig 57357 bp, 49 predicted proteins | sample YL17G11_20_MG_FD_203454 | JGI IMG/M metagenome (GOLD analysis project Ga0315288, IMG submission 203454) | Sediment microbial communities from Yellowstone Lake, YNP, Wyoming, USA - YL17G11_20 | ecosystem: Environmental > Aquatic > Freshwater > Lake > Sediment | place: USA: Wyoming | collected...
TTATCCTCTACGCTATCTTGTTTTCGGTCTATCCGGTGCTGTTTCTTTACAGTTATAACAACGGCTATCTCTTGATCAATGAGCTATACCGGCCGCTCGCCATTACCCTTCTCGGCGCAACCATCCTGCTGGGCTTGCTCAGGCTGATTTCCCGCAGTAGTGATATCGCCGCGGCGCTGACGGCTTTCTGGGGATTTTGGTTATTTTCCTACGGGCATTTACTGAGGGCGGATGAAATCTTCTCCGGCCGTTTAATAGAAAGCATGGTTCGCCAGGCCCTCTGGGTATGGCTGGCAATATTTGTCCTCGGGGCGCTGGTTATTCTTCGGCTGCGCAAGCGTTTGATAGGAGCGCGCACCGCGCTCTTCGTCATTGCAGTAGTGCTAGTTGGTATGACATCTTGGAGCATTGCAAGATTTGAATCGCATCGTGTTCGTTTGCGCGCGCTCCAACCAAAAAAGTCGGCGTCTGTTGCCTCCCAGCAGAATCAGCAAGACACCAGCAACTACCCGGACATCTACTACATCATCCTGGACGGTTATGCGCGCCCCGATGTATTTGAAGAACTCTATGGCGAAAGTAACGAGGAATTCGTAAAATTCCTCGAAAAAAAGGGGTTCATAATTGCAAAAGAAAGCCGGGCGAACTATTTCAAGACAATGTATTCTCTAGCGACAAGCCTAAATATGTGTTACCTGGACGAGCTCGCGCCCAAATCAGGGAATGAGTCCTGGGACGAAAAACAAGCATGGGTACTGATGAAAAAAAACGCATTATATAACTTATTGTGGCAAAAAGGCTATAAGCTAATGGCTGGCGGCGCCGAAGTCAAGCCGAATGCCCAGCTTGATGTTGATAATATGAAGGAAAAAGGGCGAGCTAAATCAATAAGACCTATGCCGGATTTTTCATGGGTGGTTCTGGAAATGACCCCCCTTTTGGTTTTCTCACATCTTTTTGATCCTACGAAGCAAGCTCAGTTTGAAGTGGATCATGAGAGATACAACCTTTACCGCTCCAGCATACTAAAGGGTTTTGACAGAATTCTTAAAGTGAAGGAATCGAAATCTCCACGATTCGTCTTTTCGCTGCTATCATCTACCCACCCGCCCTTTGTCTTCTACCGGAATGGAGCGCCGATTCGGCAGACCAAGCGTTATAATTGTAACGATGGCGTCAAAGGATTGGCCGATAATGTGAATGAAACACAAGCGAGCTACCTAAAGCACTATCCGGAGCAATACCTCTTTGTTTCAGCAAAACTCCAGCAAACACTTGAAAAGCTGCTGGCAAAAAAATCCAGCAGGCCAAAGGTAATCATTCTGCAATCCGACCATGGCTCGTCAGGCTACTTTAACTGGTATGATCCACCGAAGAGCTATGTGCGAGAACGGATGTCAATAATGAATGCCTTCTACTTCTCCGACGGCGCGCGTCCTCCCATTTATGACAGCACGACACCGGTGAATACCTTTCGCATTATTTCCAATTATTATTTCAAAACCGACTTTCCACTGTTGAAAGACAGGAGCTATTTGCCCAACAGTGGTGCCTACGACTTTCTTGATGTTACCGACAAAATGGGAAAATTGCCGGCGGACAAATTGCCAAAGCCAGATAACACAATAAAATGAAATGCGGAGCAACGATGAATATATTGAAATTTACCCCTTCCCAGGTTGAGGTGGAATTGCCCGAGACGGTTATGGCTCTGGCCAAACAATTCCGCTCGGAGATGATGGATGAGGGTGAGCTAGCCCATCTGGCCGCGTGTTTGGCGCTTTCTCCCTGGACCGGCAAAGAAATCGTCGTTGAGATCGGCACTTATATTGGCATCACCGCGGCTTTTCTTGCCAAAACGCTTCGCTTGCTAGGCCGAGAGGGAGGCAAGATCCTGAGCATTGACCCATTTGAGCGCCTGCCGCAAGAGGAACTGAACGCGCAGGGCTCCTATTCGAAATATCTTGAAACCATAAGCAAGAATATGGTCGAAGATATTTGTCTGCCCTTGATAGCGCTCTCCGGTCAAGCCGCGCCGGTGGTGCCGGAAAAAATCGGGCTGCTCATTGTGGATGGCTCCCATCTGTTTCCGGGAGTGATGCAGGACCTGGAATTATATTCCCCCAAAGTTGTGCCGGGCGGTATCGTTTTCCTGGATGATTATGTGCCACCCTATCCCGGAGTACAGCGCGCCATAGACGAATTTTTTACGCCGGACAAACCTTGGTCCATTTTACATAAGACCTATTTTGTGGCCATGCGGCGAAATGCTTGAAAACCGACAGTCTGATACAAATGATAGTATTTATTGTTTCGTAAATTGCTTGAATTCGACCGGGTAAATTAGCTTTGAAGAAATCATTGGTTTTATACGCTATTTTGATGCCGGCCTATCCAGTGCTGTTTCTCTATAGCCATAACAACGGCTGGCTGGCTGTGAACGAGCTTTTTCTTCCCCTTGCGCTGGTTATGCTGGCGGCCGGCGCGCTGCTTTTTTTATTGAAGTTGCTTGCCCGGGACTGGGATTTGGCGGCGGCCCTCACGGCGTTTTGGGGCCTATGGTTTTTCTCCTATGGCCACGTGCTGAGCATCGGTCAATATCTCCCTGCGGCTTCCGCGCAGTTCCTGGAACGCCATGCGATTTGGGCTTGGCTGGCGATAGCTCTTTTAGGAACCTTTCTGCTCTTCCGAGTTCGCCGCCGGCTGCTTAAACTCCGATCGCCTCTGAATCTCTTTGCGCTTGCGCTCGTGCTATTCTCTGTATTAAACATCGTTCATTACGAATATTTGCGTTTGCGCGCCCCTGGCCGCAGGCCGGATCGAGCTGCGAGCACAACCACCTCAGCGCAGGCGACAGAGCTGAAGACCTTCCCCGACATCTACTATATCATCCTCGACGGCTATGCGCGTCCCGATGTGTTTGAAGAGCTTTATGGGGATAGTAATGAGCGCTTTGTTAATTATCTGGAAAGCAGAGGATTTGTAATTGCCAAACACAGCCGCGCCAATTATGCACTTACAGAACTGTCCTTAGCCAGCTCTCTTAATATGCGTTATCTGGAGGATATCGCCGCGGGGCTGGGGGCATCTGCCTCCGACATGGCGCCCGTGCAGGAAATGGTCAAGCATAGCGCAGTAGCTGCTTTTCTTCGCGACAAGGGTTATACGATAGCAACTATGTCGCAAAACGGTAAATCGCACATCGAAGCCGATATCGCCCTGCCGCTTGATAAAGGCCTGCAAGCTGCCGTTTCGGTTTCGCCTTTTCCCGACTTCCGAACAGTTCTGCTGGACATGACTCCACTGCGCGCTTTATTGCATATTTCCAAACTGCAAGCGATAACGGTTGATGAACCCGACAAGGAAATCTATGCAGGCGTGCGCAGGCTAAGGCTCTCATTTTTTAAGAACCTGGAGAATTTTCCCAAATCGTCTTCTCCACGCTTTATTTATGCCCACCTCATTGCCCCCCATCCTCCCTTCCTGTTCAAGCGGGATGGCACCCCAAATCCTCAATCCCGTACGGTCAATTTCTCGGATGCGGTAATCGGTCTGGGAGGAATCAACGAGACCCGCGAAAGTTATCTGCGAAATTACCGGGAACAACTACTTTTCATATCAACAAAGCTTCAATACTCCCTGGAAAAATTGCTGGCGGAATCCGGCAGGCCTAAGGTAATTATTCTGCAGTCCGATCACGGGCCGGGGGCTTACTTTGATTGGTATGATGGGCACAATAGTTATGCCAGAGAGCGGATGTCAATCTTGAATGCCTATTATTTTTCGGACGGGCCGCCGCGGGAGTTATATGATAGTATTACACCGGTAAATACTTTCCGAATGGTTTTTGATCACTACTTTAATGCAAATCTGCCTTTGCTAAAAGACAAATGCGCGCTTTCTATTTCCGCGAAACCCTATTATCTTATTGATGTTACCGACAAAACGGGGAGATTACCTAAGGATAAACTTCCCAAGCTCCCGAAATAATTGGATAATAAAATGAAAAAACATACAATCGCCTACGCTATTTTATTGCCGGCTGAGAAGGGCAGGAGGATTTAATCCAATGCATCGTATTCTTTTGACCGGGATTGGCAGCCCGGCCTCGCAAAATATGCTAAATTCGCTGCGAGATGCGCCGGAGCCGTTTTATATTGTCGGCACGGATTTGAATAAATATCATCTTGAATGGGGCCGCCTGGAGCGCGCCTATGAGGCCCCGCTGACAGACAGCCCGGAATATCTCCCTTTCTTATTGCAGATTATCGAGCGGGAAAAAATCGAGTTTGTGCACGGCCAGCCTGACTGGGAAGTTGCCTGGCTGTCAAAACACGCAAATTTGCTGCCCGCCCGCACGTTTCTTCCCAGGCCGGCAGTCGTGGCTGTCTGTCAGGACAAGGCCGCTTCCGCAAAACTCTGGTTTGAAAATGGTCTGCGGCGAGATCCGCTAAGATTGGTAAACAGCCCGGAGGAGATTTACGCGATGGCGGAGGAGTTGGGCCTGCCTTTCTGGCTGCGCGCCAGTTCCGGCGCGGGGGCCAGAGGAAGCTGCCGGGTGGATACCCCGGAGCATGGTTTCCACTGGCTGTCCTACTGGAAGGCGCGCAAAGTGGATTGGCAATTTATGGCCCAGGAATTTCTGCCGGGCGCGGAATTCGCCTTTCAATCCGTGTGGAAGGAGGGCAAACTGGTTACCTCGGCGGTGCGGGAGCGACTGGAATTCGTCTTTCCCCAGCATGCGCCCAGCGGCGTAACCAGCAGTCCGGTCGTGGCGCGCAGTGTGCATAATGCGCCGGTCAACGATGTCGCCACGCGGGCAATCCTGACCCTGGATGCAAAACCCAATGGCATCTATTGCGTTGATCTTAAATGCGATAAAGAGGGAACATCTCGCCCAACGGAGATAAACGCCGGGCGGTTTTTTACGACCAGCTATTTTTTCACCAAGGCCGGAGCCAACATGCCCTATCAATATGTTTTATTGGGACTTGGCAGAGCGCCCCGACCTATGCCGCAATATGATGCTGTGCCGGCCGATCTTTATTGGATACGTCATATAGACTGCGATAATGTGTTAATAGAAGAAGGAAAATGGCGAGCGATTTTAAGGAAGCAATCCGGCGGCAAAGATTAACATGCGTATTTTGATGATCGCGGAAAATTATCGTCCGACAAATTGGGTAGCACGTGTTATTGAGTAGAAGTTAATTAATAGCCATATTTACTAATTCAATTTATTTTCGCGCGATAACCAGTAATTCTTCTCCCATACCTGCTTTTGCCAAATATTCGTCCAATTGAATTTCATGCCGGGTTATCTTGCCTCTTATTTTGCCGGGCAGCCAGCGGAACATTTGCGGGGTCCATACTTCTCCCAAAACGCGCCCCACGGCGATGGTTTGCGATATAAGAATTTTATACCCGCTGGCACGGAGAAGCTTTTCCAGGGTAGCTTGGGAAAAGAGAGGTACATGATGATAGGGGCATATCTGATGCCACTTGCCACGTTGGACTAAAGCGGGAAGACTCCTTATATTGGGCGTGGAGATGGCCAAAATACCTCCAGCTTTCAAGATGCGACGCGCTTCAAGCACTAATCCTTTGGGATCCCTAACATGTTCTATCACATGCGACATATTAACTGCATCATAATGGTCTGAAGCCAGGTTGGCTGCTTGTAATGTGGTGTTATAAAATATTTTCCCCAAAAATCTTTCAGCCTCTTCAACAAAAGATTTACTGGTTTCCACACCCTCCACCTGCCAGCCGGCATCTCGCGCAACTTCAAGGAATCTACCGTCCGAGCATCCTACATCAACTACCAGGCCCGGATTGGACCATTTTTCTATCGCGCTCAAAATTCGCTCGTGGCGGAAGCGCGTTACCGGATCAGTGCGCGATTCGAAATAACCCTTAAGCGCTTTAGGATCCTCATAGGGGTCAATAAGAGCCTGTTCACTCGGGGGATTCGCCAACTGAATCAGTTTACATTGCGGGCAGCGCACATAATGCAATCCTTCCGCGTGAATAATTAGAATTTGGGCAGGCCCCGTTTTGCCGCAAAACACACAAGAGATTTCAAGGGATTCTCCTCGAAAGAATAATTCGGAAGCCTGCCTTTTTGCTGTATACGCGTGGCTTATTAGCCAAGTCCCCAATGTTATGACGGGCCGTCTTAGGGCCAAATTAACAAGCTTTTTCCTCCATTTAGCCGGACTATCAATATAGGCGGCTCCAGCAAGATGCCCGGTGGTATTATATTGGATAAGCAGCTTTGCCCCGGTTCGCTGGCTCAGCTCAACCTCGCTGGGCGTAACTTCCCCAACCACAATTACCGCCTCAACTTGCGCTTGAATATTGCTGAAAGGGATGTCCTTTAGCAATTGCATTTTTAAGGAATAATTCTGCGGCTTTAATTGTTCTATTACTTTAGCTGTGGCGGCCAGGATTACTTCGCATTTTGGAAGGACCATCTCAATATCGCCTAAGGCTCTGTGAATATGCCATACTCTTGATTTGGCCACCAGCAGCACCTTTTTTATCTCCGCTGAGTAATTGGCCAGTTCGTTGAGCGCCGGGCCTCGGGGCGCGGTAAATACCGGAGTCGGGCCGGCATTGCGCAAACTCCTGATGGCGCGCGCCGGAAGACTCCACGCCAAACGATGGTGCAGCCGGTAACCTAAGCTCTTTGTAACCGCCTGGAACTGCCGCTCGCGTTCTTGCAGGCTCTGCTCAAGAGACGCTATCGTTGTGTCGCGTTCCTGCACGGCTTGCTGCAATGAACCTACCTGCTTATCCCGCTCATGGACTGTCAAGGAATATACTGGGCCGGTCTTGGCCGCCTCCACAGATCGAGTGCGCAGCTCCTTGACATTGTCATGATAGGCCATCAGCCAGCGATAACGCGCCTCTCCTTTGTGTTGCAGTATATGGTCCTTTCCGGCCAGCAAAGTTTCATATGCGGCAAGAATAGTCTTCGCGGTTCGGTCCCAGGTGAAATCTTGCAGCAATGCGTCCCGCAAAACGTGGCTTTTGGGCGCCGCATAGGCTTTCTCTATCGCTGCTCTAATGCCGGGCACATCCATGGGTTCGGCATAAAATGCGTGCTCGCCGACATACTCATAAATCGGAGAATTAGCGGTGCACACCAGGTTGCAGCCGGCCAGACCGGCTTCGATGTTGGCCAGACCCGTGGGTTCGTAACAGCTTATTAAAGCATGCACTTTTGCGGCTGCATACGCGGAGGCCAACATTGGCTGATCTAATTGACCAATGAATTTAACATTGTCTCCCGCGGCCTCACGGCACAACTGCTCGTAGCCGAAAAAGCTATTGGAATAAACCAACAACAGCGGTGCCGGGAAATCGCGCAGCGCGCGAATAAGGCGCAGTTGATTTTTAGTGCCGTGCAAAACACCCACACATATTATAAAGTCTTTGAATCCAAAACTATTTATGAACTTTTCAGGGCTGGCGTCCGCAAAAAATGACTCCGCGGCGAGGGGCGCAGCAACCATCTTTTCCGGCATGAGCCCGAAATCCCGCGCCAGCCATGTTTTCTCGATGTTTGATGCGGTCAAGACAAGATCGGCCTCTCCAAGCACCGTGCCATAGAGATGGTTAAATAGAAATAGGCGATTAATAATATCGGCATCTGCTATAGGAGCGTCGTCGAGCAAACATTGAAGCAGTATTTTTTCGTCACAATAGATTGAAGAGAACAGCAGCGGCTTCGCCTGGCGCTGGGCATTGGCGCACTGGATTAACACCTGATCCATTTTGGGTTGATTAAAGAGGTGCACCAGGTCGTAGCCGCGCAGGTCAGGTTCCAAATCGTAGGTCAGGTCATTCTTAACGCCGAGCGCGGTGAGGTATTCCTGCATTTTCATAGTGGCCAGAATGCCGCCCCCAAAATGATCCGGCGCCGGGCGCTGAAGTAGAACTTTCATAGGGTTAAGCCTTTCAGCCAATTGCTTTGCATAGTTACACTAATCGAGTAAATCATCACTAATACAACACTGTATTTAGATATTCAAGAGCCATACTTTGGAACGTTACATGTTCATATTATGAAACAAAACCGCTTCTCGCACAAGCGCGTTTTATCCTGGGCGGCGGCTGGCTTTCGATTCTTGAAGGATTGGCTTCCCATCGGGTGGTATTTTCGGCCGGGCATACACCCGCAACGCGCGCCGCGCTGAGAGCTCATCCCGCGGTTGACAAATGTTTTCCAGCCGCGGAAAGTTCCGAGGAATTATTGGATAAAATAATGTCGGTGGTGGCAAATCCCCAACTCGAATTGGAATTGACCAAACGCGGATATGAATTCGCCGGCACTTGCACGTGGGAAAATATCTGCACCCAATATCTTGATCTCTGGACTTCAAAGCTGGATAATACGCAAATCAACACCAAAGTTTGCTGTATCAAGCAGGATAATACCGCAGGTTAAAAGTCAATGCCTGATTTCTCTGCTGAAAAAGAACGCAAGCGCCTGGAAGAAGTCGCGCAATGGTTCGATAACCAACACGGAATCAATTGCGAAATTGCCGAACATGCAGCGGCGCTCATCATTAAGCACGCAAAAGGTGATCGCGCTCTGGAACTAGGTTGTGCAAGTGGGGGCATGACGCGAGCACTGCTGAAGCGCTTTGCCCAACTGGATGTTGTGGAGGCGGCAAGCAGCTATGCCGAGCAGGCGCGCGCCATTGTGCGGAAAAAGGGCCAAGTATATGAATGCTTATTCGAGGAGTTTGATTGCCGCGAAAACTATGATACTATCGCCGCCACGGGGATATTGGAGCATGTAGATAATCCCAGCGCGCTGCTTAGTCGGGTGCGGGCTTGGTTAAACCCTAAGGGGCGCATATTTATTGCCGTTCCCAATGCGGAGTCCCTGCATCGCCGCGTGGGCCTTCAAATGGGGTTGCTTAACAGGCTCGACCAGCTCAACGACAGCGATATCGCCATAGGGCATCGGCGAGTCTATACCTGGGACACCCTTACGGCCGATATAACCGCCGCAGGCTTGCAGGTTGTGAGCATGGAGGGGATTCTTCTCAAACCATTGCCGAGCGCGGCCATGGAAACTTTGTCCCCCGATCTGCGCGCCGCCTTTTTCGGCCTTGCCTCGATGGCCCCCCGCCTCTGTTCGGAAATCTTTGCCATCTGCCGAATATAGGCAAAGGCAATCAATCGTCTGCGTATTTTTCTTTATAGGCCTTAACGACTTCAGGCATTGGGCCTGCAGCCACGATGTGTCCGTGTTCCAGCCAGATGACGCGATGGCACATGGAGCGTATCGCCTCCATACTATGAGACACCAGCAGGAGGGTCTTATTTTCGTCGCAGAGGCGCTGCATGCGGGCCTTGCATTTGTGCTGGAATTGCGAGTCGCCGACGGCGATGACTTCATCGAGCAAGATGATGTCGGCGTCAATATGGGCGGCCACGGCGAAACCCAGGCGCGCGACCATACCGCTGGAATAGGTCTTGACCGGCTGGCTGATAAATTCTCCGATGTCCGCAAAGGCGATGATGTCATCGAGATGTTTTGCAATCTCTTTGCTGGAAAGGCCATATAAGGCGGCATTAAAGGGAATATTTTCCAGGCCGGTCATTTCCAGATCGAAACCCACTCCCAGGCCCAGCAAGGCGACGGTGCGGCCGCGGGCGGTAACTTTCCCTTCATCCGGGCGATAGACGCCCGCCGCCAAACTCAGCAAGGTGGTTTTGCCCGACCCGTTGGGGCCGATAAGCCCCAATCTCTCGCCATGCTGCACCTCGAAAGACACGTCCCGAAGCGCCCAAAATATGTGCTCTTCGCTCTGCACCCGGCGAATCTTATGCATCGCCGCCTCTTTTAGGGTAGTGGGGCGATTTTGGCGGAAATGAAAGCGCAGACCGACCTGCTCCAGTTTTATGGCGAGATTGTTGTTGACCATAGCGTTCACAAGTTGTTATTGCTTGGCAAAGACCGGCTCCAAGCGCCTAAATAATATCAGTCCAATAATAAATGTGATGACCGCGGTAATCGCGGCCAGGCCCAGGAAGGTATAATATTCCGGGAAGATCACGGTAGGTATATGCACATTTTTCTCATCGGGCACAATACTCCTATAGGCCATCATCACGGGAGCCATCGGATTGAGGAAATAGAGATGTTTGTATTGCACCGGTAGGGTCGGGTCATTATTAAATTTATTTAAAACCAGGCTTGCCGAATAAAAGACCGGAGTCATGAAAAACCACATTTGGAATAGATTGCCCACGAGAAATTGGACATCACTATAGAACGCGCTCAGTGAAGCCAGCATCAGGCTCAATCCAAAGGTGAAGAGGATTTGAATTACCAGAGCCACCAGCACCAGGAGCAGGTAATGCCATTCAACGGTAACCCGCACCGCAATAAAGTAGGCGACCAGCAGGCAGATAGCGAGCAGGAAGTCAATGAAATTTGCAATGAGAGAGGACAGGGGCAGCAAAATAGGAGGGAAGCGGACCTGCTTCAGCAGGCCCAGTCTGCTGCCGACCGTGGCTGAGCCATCCATCACCGCCTGATTAAAGAAGCGCCAAGCCAGGATCGTGGTGAAGAGTTTAGCCGAATAATTTTTCTCGTCCGTCACAAAGATATATTTGAAAACGACAATGAAGGTGAGAATCATCAACAGCGGATTCAGCAGAGACCACAAAAACCCGAAGAACGATCTCTTGTAGCGCACGGTCAGGTCGCGCATCACAAAGTTGCGGAGCGCGAAGCGGTATTCAATTATCTCTGTTATAGCTCCCACTAGCGGGCGTCATCCTGTGAAGTTTCAATGAAATTATTATAATTCCATTCGCAGACAAGTGTCAATAAAAATAGCGGAACGGTTGCTTGCCTGGGCTAGACACTTGCTTTAGGAAGAAAATGCCATTAGAATAGCTGTTATAGTCATTCTGCGAAATCGCCCTACCCGATACTATGGTCAATTGCAAAGCAGCTTACCCTTTCCTTAAGGACTGGCAATGAAGCAGATCTTGCTTGTGCAAGCTTGCAGTAAGCATGGCCTGCAAAGGGCCCTATGGTTCCTTCGCTTGAAGTCGCCCCAAGTGGATATCCATGTCCTTGCTGACCCAGTCGAGATAGCCTCCCGCGCGGGCGCGGGCATACCGGACCTGGTGGCAGTAGCAGTTGATGAATCCGGCGGAGATTATCTCAATGCCCAGTTGCTTTGCCTTAGGTTGCACGGCCGAAGAAAAGCAATCTGTCTGGCCGATGAGGGCGCAAAACTCCTTCCGTTGAGCTGGTGGAAGGTCCTTAAAACCATCTTGCGGCGCAGCACGTTACTGGCGGGCCGGCTATATCGTCAGGCCATAAGGTCAATGCGCAGGCTGGGTGTAAATCAAACTGAAAGCCTTATCCTTCGCCACATCACTTTTCCTGCGCGGTCCGAGAAAAATCGTCCCCGTATTTTGCTTGTTACCGAAGGAGCCGGCGCGAGCCAGCGCTATCGGTGCGAGCATAAAGCCGAGCAACTGCGCTTGCTCGGTTGGCCGCATCGCATGAGGCGGGCGCACTGTTATCAGGGCAGCCTCACTCTCTTGCTCAAGGATGCGGCCTGGGCGGATGCGGTAATTCTCCATCGGGTCAGCCCTACAGGTCAGGTTGGATTGCTGTTGGATCAGTTTGAACGTTCCCGCCGGCCAACTATCTTTGATATTGACGACTGGATTTTCGATCCCAAAGCGATGGATTGGATTGCGTGGAAAAACCCGGAATCATTGGAGCAACTTATTTTGGCTTATGCGCGCCTGTTGGACAGATGCAGCCATGCTATCGGCGCTACGGCTCCCTTGGTCGCGCGCCTTAAGGCCAAAGGCAAGCCGGCTTTTCTCCTGGCTAACAATGTCAGTCTGGAATGGCTTGATCTTTCCGAAAAGGCGGTGCAGTTCCGCCGGCCGCATGACGGCATGCTGCTGGGATATAGCTCCGGCACCCCCACCCATGATCAGGATTTCTCTCAGATAGTGCCGGCGCTTCTCCACGTAATGCAGGCCGCGCCGCAGGTTCGGCTGCGCATCGTCGGGCCGCTTTCACTGCCAAAGGAATTGGCACCCTTTCAGGATCGCATAGAGCGCATTGATCTCGTGCCGTGGCGCAAGCTGCCATATATACTAAGTGATCTTGACGTTAATCTTGCTCCCCTGGAGATAGGGAATCCCTTTGCGGAAAGCAAGAGCGAGCTTAAATACCTGGAAGCATCGCCATTGGCTATACCCACTATTGCATCACCTACGCCGGCGTTTTGCGCGGCCATCACTCACGGCTATAACGGCCTGCTGGCAAATGGCCCCGAGGAATGGATAGACGCCCTATCGGCCTGCATAGCCTCTTCGGAGGAAAGGCAACTGCTGGGTGAGCAGGCCTGTCGTCATGTGCAAGAGGAGTATCATCCTAAAGCAGCTGCAAAGCGACTGGCTACGCTGCTCGAAAAAATTCTTTCCGGCGGCGATGAATAGTTAGAGCGCATTTCATGGAGTTTTTCCGATGCAGAAGGAATCAAACAAGCCTAACCTGCTCTTTATAAGTCATGGTTTCCCGCCTAACTCGATTGGCGGCACGGAACAGCATGTCCACAGTTTGGCGGAAGCGCTTCACGATAGATATGAAGTCTTTGTCTTGTGCCGGGATGCAAAAGGCCCTGAGCCTGAGCGCGATAACCCATACATATTGCGCCTTCCACCGGCTTCCAATTTTGGCTCGGTTGATGAATTGGTGGCTTTACATGAACCGGAATTTGAGAAAGCGGTGATCCAACAACTGGAAGACCTTCGTCCTGAGATGGTTCACTTGCATCACTGGTTTCATCTATCTAACTCGTTAGTTCAATTGATAGCTGCGAGAGGGATACCCGTAGTAGTTACATTACACGACCATTATCCAATCTGTGCTCGGACTAATATGCTGCGGAGAGGAATTGAGATCTGCCCGGGTCCCGAAGGCGGCTGGGCGTGCGCCGATTGCTTGCCGCCTCCCGGCGCAGCCTTTATAAAGGAATCTCCGCTGCAGCGCATGTTGAGAAGACTCCGCTCTCGGGTATTTAACCTGCGCGGTTTGCCGACATATCTGCGGAAGTCGTCTGCGGAAATCTTTCGCGCCCGGCTTGATAACCTGCATAACGAGCTTTGCCAGGCAAGTTTTATTATTTGCCCTTCGGCCGCGTTGAAGCGCGAGATGGTAGCGGTATGGCCTGATCTTGAAACTCATCTCACAGTTTTAGCTCATGGTCTGGCAACAAGCTGGGGCGTAAAAGTAAACCGCACTAAGGCCGAGAAGATTCGTTTTGCCTATATCGGCAATCTGATGCCGCACAAGGGCATTGACACGCTCTTGGAGGCCTTTCGAATATTGGATAGGCCCCAGGCAATGTTGACTCTGTATGGCGCCTGCCCGGATGTGCAATATGCGCAAAAGATCGAAAGCAAAGCGAAAGCCTATGGAGTGATGCTGCGGGGAAAATATCGCCAGGCGGATTTGCCCGGCATATATAGCGAGATTGATGTCGCCATAGTGCCTTCCCTTTGCAAGGAGAGTGCATCACTTTCGACCACGGAAGCTTTTATTGGCGGCGCGCCGGTCATTGCTTCCAATTTGGGCGCTCTCCCCGAGGCCGTAAAAGATGGTGAAAACGGCCTGCTGTTCCAAGTCGGAGATGCCAACGATCTGGCGCAAAAGATGCGCAGCTTTCTCGATAGCCCCATGACGGTGCAGCGCTTTCGGCAAAAGCTCCAACAGCCCAAGACTATCGAATACTACGCCGGCGAAATCTCCGCTATTTATGGACAAGTCATGAGAAAGAAGTAGCTATTTGCAGTATGACGGAAATGAAATGCTCTAAGCGGTTGCGCTGAAAAGCCGTTCTTCAACCGCCAGACAGATCGGCGCAGACCAGTATTTTTTCGCCGGCCTGGTAGGTCCTACTACACCTGGTTCAACGCACGCTTGACAGCCGCGATAGGTATTATTATTATATTTCTTAGAATGAGATATGTGCCAGTTTGCATAAGTGCTAGTTTTATTGGAAGCTTGACCGGAATACTTTTGGGCGGGGCATTTGGTTTATTTACGGCTTCGCGGGCTTCACCTGGACTGAGTTTGCCAATCATCATTCACTCAGCTATTGTTGGATGGTTAATCGGTCTTGTATCGGCATGTGCTATAGCATGGTTACTATCTCATCGTCCTCAAGTCGGGAATAAAGAGTCTTCATCGCGGCAGCAACGACTCCACATTGCTATGTTAATTATAACGCTGACGCCAGCTATGCTGTGGATTATATTTTCTTTATTGTCCGATAATCTTATACGCAAGAACAAGGTAACAACTCCTCTTAAAAAGCAACCGAACATTATCCTTATCAGCATTGATACATTACGGGCAGATCATATCGGAGTATATGGTGATACACGCGGATTAACTCCCAATATTGACAAGTTCGCCTTAAACTCGACCAGATATGAAAACGCGATTGCCGCAGGATCATGGACGATGCCTTCCTTTGCTGCAATCTTCACACAGGTCCGACCGTCTGAGTGCGGTATGAAGCTTCCAGTTCTTGATAGCAAAAAATATATTGATTTAGCTGCCCTAACCAAAGATGTTCCTCTGCTTTCCGAGCGCTTACACACTGCTGGTTATACAACAGCCGCAGAACTAACCAATATTTTTCTCAGTCCAGAACGCGGCTGGAATCGCGGCTTCGACTACTTTCAAAATGAACGGAACAAAGCTGATCCTTACCACAAAAGAACACTTGCGGCTTCGATTACACAATATACTGAGTCCTGGATGAAAATACATCATCGTCAGCCGTTCTTCCTTTGGGTTCATTACATCGATCCGCATATTCCGTATGACTCGCCGGATACTCCTGCGCAGCTTCGTACTCAATATCCTGCGAAATGGAAAGCAGACAGGAAGACCTGGTACGAGCAGATGCAATCGGCTGATCCGAAAACGAAAATGCGCTATCAGCAGTTCTGTCGGATGATGTATGCTGAAGAAGTGCGTTATGTGGATAAATGGGTCGGGCACTTACTAGAAAGCATCAAAAGTTCCGGACTATATGATAATTCGCTAATCGTTATTATGTCTGATCATGGGGAAGAGTTGTTCGATCACGGCGCTTTCGAGCATGGACATACAATGTATAATGAACTGCTCCGAGTACCCTTGCTGGTTAAATGGCCGTATGGGCCACAATTCGACCCAGTCATCTCACAGACTGTTTCGCTTGCTGATATGGGTGGAACGCTTCTATCACTGGCATCTGTATCTCCGTCTGCGGGCATGAAATGGCATGTGCTGCCCAAGTATAATCAAGGCAAAGGTAAAGAAGTCTATTCAGAGGGTCTCTTATACGGAATTGAGCAAACCGCGTTGACCAATGATACTCGGAAAGTAATTTATCAACCAAAATCGCTGACAGGGAAGCCTCGATTTGAGGTTTATAATCTTCGAACCGATAAAAACGAACAAAAAAATATTGCAGGAAAAAGCACCGCCCTTGATGCATGTAGACGACTTGAAATTATGACAGCTGATTCACTGCGTATCGCCCAACATATATATACAAAAGAAAGATCCAGCACTTCGAGAAAACGGCTTTCAGAGAATACCAAACGCAATCTACGTTCGCTTGGTTATCTTGGTAACTAAGTGCCTTCGCTATGCTTGGGTAACGGCAAGAAGAATCTATCCCCTTGATAACAGTAATTCAACCATAGCGGATCCATAACCAAAAGACCGCAGGTGAGGGGCAGAAGCTCCCTGCGGCCCTTCTTGGATAAGACGAGCAATGGAAGCATAATCAAGGTTTCGGGGCGAATCAATGCGGCGAAACCGTAGAGAAATCCTTTTAGGGTTGGACGAAGGAAGTAAATATTTCCAGATTGATGGAAATGAGATGTTCTAAGCCGTTGCGCCGAAAAGCCGTTCTTCAACCGCCAGACAAATCGCATGATAAATCGGCATGTGATATTCCTGCACGCGATGACATTCTTGTGCCGGAACTTTTATCGCTATATCGCAGAATTGATCCAGCCGGCAGGCCTTTTCGCCGGTCATCCCGATGGTGCATAAGCCGCAGACGCGGGCGACTATCGCGGCATTGACCACATTAGCCGAGTTTCCGGAAGTGCTAATGCCGATGAATACATCATTCAGCTTGCCCAGCACATACACTTGCTGCGCGAAGACCATATCCGCGCCGGTATCATTCGCGATTGCCGTTGACAGGGCCGGATGCCCGGTGAGCGAGATCGCCGGCACGCCGCGTTGCAAGCGCGCCGCCAACTGTTGAGCATCGGCATTTGGCGCTTGAGCAAAGCCCGCAATTTCCTTCTCCGTCAAGCTGCGCGAAAGTTTAAATCCCTTCATTAATTCCCCGACAATATGCTCGCTATCGCTCGCGCTGCCGCCATTTCCGCAGACCAGTATTTTGCCGCCGGCCTGGTAGGTCGCGCAGATTTGCTCGACCGCCGCTGCTATGGCCGATGAAAGCGGCCTGAATTCAGGGAAGCGTGTGAGTAATTGCGCCAGATGCTCATCTTCGATATGCTGTTTTTCGCTCATAAGGCAACCTTTCCGGCAGTAAATGTCAAGGAAAGCTAAAATCACCCTGATATTATATAACAACTTCACCACTTTGCAATTGAAGTCTGCCAGATAATTCATCAAGAGCTTGGGGTAAGACCGATGCGTGGAAGTCTGGGAGCGCTGCTGCAATCAACCAAAAAAGTTACCCACGTTGGTAGCCCCGGCGGGATTCGAATGGCTAGGTATCGCTCAAGCGATACCGCCACGGCGGTCGCTTCAGGCGACCTAGCCGCCCGCGATCAGAGGCCTTTTCTCCTTGCCGCCGGCAGGAGTGCATTTAAAAAGCCCCTGGAAGGGCTTGGGAGGATATAGTCATAATACATTGCAGGAACGAGATCTGGTAGCCCCGGCGGGATTCGAACCCGCGATCTCATGGTTGAGAACCATGCATCCTTGGCCGCTAGACGACGGGGCCGGAACTTCGTTGTCTCTGGGTCTCTGAGTCTCTGTGTCTCTGAGTCGAGACCCCAAAAAGGCAAACCCATTTAAGACTATTATATCCCCCCATGAAGTCTATCAGTCATTTGTCTGCTAGTCCAGACCTGGAACCCAGAGACCCCGGACTCAGGGACCCACAGACCTATGACTCAGAGACTGCATTTTGGCTGCGGGGCTAGGGCTCGAACCTAGAGTCCCCTGATCCAGAGTCAGGTGCGTTGCCTATTACGCTACCCCGCAACCGAATTTGCAGTAGCTTGGCGGGATTGCCTTAACTCACAGGCATACCCACAATCCGCCATAGCCTTGGCGACGGCGGATGCGTTGCCAATTACGCTACCCCGCAACCGAATTTGCAGTAGCTTGGCGGGATTGCCTTAACTCACAGGCATACCCACAATCCATCAAAGATTTTAGCGCAAAGCGGGCTATCTGACAACCGGTTAGGGAAAAATACCGCGCAAAGGTGAGCGTGCCTATGAGTTTGCCCAATTCCGCCGCGCAGCAAAAGGCCCCACCTATATTTAACCGGTGCGGCCTCTTGCCCTTATTTTCAATTGTTATATTGACCGTCGGTTTCCTTGCCAAACCGGCGGTCTAATTGCATTATTCCCCATTGCAGCCAATTTTATGTATGGTTAAGCGATAAGTCTGGAAGCAATATCCAAAACTTCTTTTGGTGGAGTTTTGAAATACCTTCTACGGGGTATGGAGCGGAGAACACGCGTGAACGCAGATTAGCGCGGATACCGCTATTCGTTGGACAGGAGTTCACTCCTGTCTATAAAGCAGACTTACGCTTGCGGCGCGGGCGTGATTAGTGTTGCCGGCTGCGGTTCGGGCCAGAGTTCGCGATAGGCGATGGCCATGGCGCACCAGGTAACAGGCTCGCTGACGAAGGAGCCAACACAGCAGGCAAGAGCGCCCAGGATATTGACCCCCCCTATGACGAGCAAAAAGAGGAGGAACCCCCATAAATCCTGTTGTGTTTTCCTTCTGCTCTCCTCCATGGCGTCCCAAAAGGAAAGTTTTTGATCAATAATAAGGAGGATCGGAAAGATATAAAATATTGAAACGATTACGCCGGGAATAATGCAGAGCAAACCGCCGATGGTCTTAAAAATCCCTACCACCAGGCCGACAAGCAAAAGCTGAACAATATGGGGGAAAATATCCTGGATTCGATCCAGGTCGAAGCGGCCCGTTCTGAGCAGGTTCAGTATCACTGCATACACTGCGGCCATCCCCACAAAGGTGATAGGGGTCGAGATAAGCATGCCCAGGATCACTTTGAGAATAATGGAAGGCACCATTAGCCTTAATATCTCTTCAAACGGCTGATGGGGCAGAGGGCGGGGCTGGGTTATATCAAAGGGTATTGCTATTATGTTAACCAAGGCCTGACCGATAAGCGCGAAGGCGTACCAAATCAATGCCAGGAGCACAAACATCCAAAAGTTGCGCCCGCTGATGACCATATTCCAGCCTTTGCTTATCCATTCTCCGGTGCGCGCTCGAACCATTGTTTCTCTCCCCTGTAAAATGACATTCAATCCGGCCTTCTAAAAGAAATTCCGCTTGCGGCTTCTTGATTCCTGCCGGCCAGGAGTTGGCGGTTAAAAAAAGCGTGCGAGTTATAGGGTGAATTCACGCTTCCGGCGCGGGAGGCGCGGCCGCAATAATTGTTATCTCTTGCCGCTCGGGCCAAAGCTCGCGGTAGGCGATGACGGTGGCACACCATATGACCGGCGTCGTCACGAGAACGCCGATACCGCAGACCAGCAGGCCTAAGAGATGGATGCCAACCAGGGCCAGGATAAAGACGACAAAGCCCCAAAGATTTTCCTGCACTTTCTTGCGGCTTTCTTCCAAGGCCTCCCAAAAGTCCATCTTGCGGTCTATAATCAGCATTAAAGGAAAGAGATATAATGCGGAAATAATCAGGCCCGGGAGCAAGCAGAAGACCATTCCGATGGAAATAAAAAGGCTGGAAATGAGGCCCGCCAGAAAAGTCGGCAGAAAGGCCTGGAAGCCGTCTTCGATGCGGTTAAAATCCAGCCTGCCGGTTTTGAGTAAATTCAGGATGACGGCATAGACTGCGGCGGTGGCCGAGCCGTAGATTATAATCCCACCTATACTTTGCACTACGAAATAGCTAAGGGCCAGGAGAACAAAGGGCCAGAAGTTCTCTTTTTTCACGGTCAAGTCCCAGCCGTCCTTGATCCATGCCCCGGTGCGAACCTGAACCTGCGTCATGGCGATATCCCCCTTTCATGGAGTTAGCAGACTAGTGTTACATTAACTTAATTCTGTTCATTAAGTTAATGTAACTTTCTGTAGATATAAATCCTCGCGCACAGGGATTTCAAAAGGCCGTTATTATATAATCAAGTTAATGGAGCACTTGTGATAAAGTCATTTTGCTGAGATTTGGCTAGTAGTCCACCACAAAGATTTTGATAATCCACTAGTGAGGGCGGGGTTTCGTGAACCCCGCCGGCGGGCTTTACAGAAGCCCGCCCCCATCCTGCTTGTAACGCTTCAAAATCACTTTGGTGAACTACTAGCGCAGTTACGCTCAGATTTTCGTGTTAGCTGACAGGGAAGGGACTTTATCCCTTCCCTGTCAGGGCTATTATAGCACTTAAGCAAGTAAAATAAATATGGGAATCGCCCTTAAAGTCAACTTCCGCGGGCAGGCATTTGCACGGCCTCCGCAGAAAAGAAATTCAATCCGAATTTTCGAGGCACAGCCATGCTACAACCAGCGGACTTCTTCGATCTTAAAGATTTCGAACATCAGGCGATATTCGAATCAGTGGAATATGTCTGGGACGTATTGCGACGACTGGAAGATTACCTAAAGCAGGCGCTGAAGCCCGGCATTAACGGCAAGATCGCACCGCATGTAGTTATCGCCGATAATGTTTTTATCGGCGAGGGGACGGTGGTTGAGCCGGGGGCTTATATCATGGGGCCGGCGATTATCGGCCGCGATTGTCAGATCCGCCAAGGGGCGTATATTCGCGGCAATGTAATGGTGGGCGATGGCGCGGTGGTGGGTCACTGCACGGAAGTCAAACATTCGATTCTGCTGCCGGGCGCGGGAGCGCCGCATTTCAATTATGTGGGGGATTCGATTATCGGCCGCAAGGCGAATATGGGCGCGGGCAGCATCCTTTCCAATTTCAAGCTGACCAAAGATAATGTAATCGTTCGCTTTGAAGGAAAGAATATTCAGACCGGTCTGCGAAAATTCGGCGCGATTATCGGCGACGGCACGCAGATTGGCTGCAATGCCGTGATGAATCCGGGCACGCTTCTAGGCCCTGACTGCATAGTGTATCCCTGCGCGTCGGTGCGGGGCTATCATCCGGGCAAATCGGTTATTCGAGCAAAATAGCCGGCAGGACGGATTTTGCCCCGCCACAGGCGGGTAAACTTTTGCCTTTTGCCCTTTGCCTTTTGCCTTAATTGCCCAGTCAGCCGGCGCATGATTTTCCACCGAGATAGAGATGTTTTTCTCAGCCCACAACAGCGAAAAAATAATTTTCCACAAATGTGGAATTGTGCTATACTTATCCCCAAATGAATCCACACTTTTATACATATGAGAACGCCTGCTTGCATGGCGAGTCAGCGCATGAAAAAAAAGTTAGAAAATACTTGACAGAAAAGAAGGAGGTGGGTAGAATAGTGGAGAATTGTGGGCTGAAGTGGAGTAGAAATCTACTAAGGCTGGAGCTTTCTCCATGTTGCGCGGTGGATTCGAACATCAAGTGGATGATAAGGGACGCATTATTATACCGGTGCGTTTCCGCGAGTTTTTGTCTCCCGCCTGCTTCATCACCCGGGGCCTGCACAATTGTCTCTTCGTCTTTCCCTGGACGGTGTGGGTTGAAATTGAGAAGAATCTCAATGCCACTTCCATCATTGATGAAAATGCGCTTGCGCTGCAGCGCTTTTTTGGCACGGGCATCGAAGCCAGTCTTGATGGGCAAGGAAGGCTCATCTTACCGGCCACATTGCGAGAGTATGCCGGTATTCAAAAAGATATTTTTGTGCTTGGGGCAATCAGCCACCTTGAGCTTTGGGCCAAATCCCGCTGGACAGAATATGAGAGCAAAGAGCTTTCTACGGCAGGCATTTTAGAGAAGGCTAAAAATTTGGGAGTGAAGCTCCAAGTCAGTCCTGGTGAAATCGCCTGAGGCATGACATGGCTCAGCATTTGCCGGTAATGGTGCGAGAGGTTTTGGAGTTTCTTGATCCGCAGCCGGAAGATGTCATTGTAGATTGCACACTGGGCTCCGGCGGCCATACGGAGGCCCTGCTGGAGCGGATGGCGGGGCAGGGGAAGGTCATCGGAATAGATGCCGATTGGCAGGCTCTGGAACGAGCGCGAAACCGGCTTGCCCGCCTGGGGCGAGTGGAATTCCTGCAGGGAAATTTTCGGGAACTGGGGGTGATACTGGACAGAGCAAAAATCAGCGAAGCGCGAGGCTTTCTCTTCGACCTCGGAGTCTCCAGCGAGCAGTTGGAGGAGGCGCAAAGGGGCTTTTCCTTTCAAAAGGACGGCCCCCTGGATATGCGGATGGATGAGCGAAGCCCAAAGACCGCCGCTGATTTAATAAACAGTCTCCCGGAAGAGGATTTAGCGAAGCTCTTTCGGGAGGGTGGAGAGGAACGGTGGGCTCGGCGACTGGCAAGGCAGATAGCAACATCGCGGAAAAGATCGCCAATAACAACTACACTACAATTCGCAGCAATTGTCGCAGCCGCGATTACAGCACGAGAGCGACCGAGGAAGATTCATCCGGCAACGAGGGCTTTCCAGGCTCTCAGGTTTGCCGTCAATGATGAACTCGGAGCGCTGGAGGCAGCACTCACCGCAGCATTAAGTCACAGCAAGGCCGGCAGCACAATCGTAGTCTTGTCATACGAGAGTCGCAGCGACGGGGTAACGAAGGAAAAGTTCCGTCACCTTGCCCGCTACTGCCGTTGTCCGCCGTTCCTCCCTGTCTGTCAATGCGAGGGAAGGCCGCTGGTGAGGATACTGACCGGGAAGCCTTTGACGCCCTCGGCCGAGGAGGTAGAACGAAATCCCCGGGCGCGCAGTGCGAAGCTGAGGGCGGTGGAAGTTTTGTAATAGTTGAATTCAAGAGCAGCGCTATGTTGTCAATTCAATTTCGCCATTCCGAAAAACGAAAAACCAAGCGGTTCAGTTGATCCTGTAATCGCATTTAACGACAACGGAATTGTCGTTAAATGCGATTACAGTAGGGAGGCGGTGAAGTGTTGCAGCACAATTTACAGCAAGAGTGGACCTACGAATTTTGCCCGAATTCCAGCCCTCAATCTAGGCCTGGGGCGAAGCAGCCGACGGCGGCCGCGCCCCAACTGGTTACTACGGCGCCGCGTCAAGCGCGCGACCGGCTTTGTCCCCGCTTTTCGTCCCGCCTGATAAAGCTAATGGCCGTAGTCCCCACCGCCTCCTTGCTGCTCCTGGCGGTCTCTTACATTTCCGCCCAGGCCGTGGTTGCCAAGGTGCATTATCAGAGTCGGCAGCTGGCGCAAGAGACGGCCGCGTTGCGCGCGCAAAACCTGAATCTGCGCTGCCAGCTCAGCCAGGCGCTTGATCTGGCGCGCATTGAGCAGCTTGCCAAAAGCGCGGGAATGCAGCCGGCCGATCCGGCTAAAGAGAGTGATTTCCTCCCCTTCCCTGCTTCCCAGATAGACCAGGCAGTGGCGAAATCACATCCGAAAAGCCTGTTTAGCCAGGGTCCCGCGCTGATCGCCGCATTATCTCATCAGCTCAGTCCTTCCTGGGCTGTTGGCCGCGCCGAGGCAAGCACCACTGAAGAAGGCAAAAGGCAAAAAGGCCAACGTCTGTAGTCTGTAGTCCAGTGTCCAGTGTCTAGGGCCCAGACTGAATCTTTACTTATGCCTTTTCTCAATGGTTGGCTCAAGAGGGAATCGGCGGCCGCTCTTTCCAGCATATTGACGAGTAGTTGCTTTTTGCCTGATGATAGGCTTGGAAGTTTGCTTTTAGCGCTCGCATTTCCAAAATAAATTTGCTACTGCCATTGAACAAAAGGCTCTGTTCAGACGCAGTTGGAAGTTACTTCAATGAGAAAGTCCCGCTTCCCGGGTCATAGCAGGCCGACGGCATCTTCAGGCTCTTCGCCTTCCTACAGGCTACCGCTAGGCCGCGACTTTAATTCCCGCCTCAAGCTTTGGTATCTCCTGCTGCTGGGACTATTTTGCCTGGCGGCGCTCAAACTGGTGTATATCCAGATTCTCAATCATCCCTACTTTTCGGAGCGGGCGCGCTCCTCCCATGTTCGCACGCGCATTCTTCCGGCCGCCCGGGGCATTATTTTTGACCGGAACGGAGAGGCCCTGGCGATTACCAATACCATGAAGAAGGTCTTTCTGGATGCCAAAGAATACCGGAAATATCAGGAAGCTTCCAGACTGGAGAGCGCGGCAATGAACAGCCGAGCCTCCTCAACAAAGCATAAGCAGGCGGGCCCGATTTTGGATGCTGAATTGGCCCTGGATAAGCTTGCCGGCCTGCTGCAACTCGATAAAAAAGTTATCCTGGAATTATTGAAAGGGACTGGCCGACATATCATATTGGAGCGGGATGCCAAACCGATATATTTATCTAACGCGGCAGAAAAGCAACTGCTAAACCTGAAGGAATCCATGAAGCTTTCCTGGGTAGGCCTGGAACCTGAACAGAAGCGGGTCTATCCCTTCCGCACGTTGGCTGCGCAAACTATCGGATTTATAGGTAATGAAGGCAACGGGATGGCGGGGCTGGAAGCATCGGAAAATAAGACGCTTGCAGGACGAGACGGCGAGGAATCCATGGAGGTGGACGCAAGAGGGAATAAGATTCCAGGCCTGGAGGAAGTGAAAATTGATCCGAATCCAGGACAAAATATAACCCTGACCATTGATTATCATCTGCAGGAAGTGGCCGAAACCGCGCTGGCCAACGGAGTTAAAGCCGCCGGCGCCAAAGGCGGCGTGGCGCTGGTGATGGATACTGATAACGGCGCCATCCTGGCGCTCGCCTCACAACCGGCCTTCGATGCCAATGATTACATGAAATCGCCCGCGGCGAACTGGGTCAATCCTGCGGTTGTGGGCGCCTATGAGCCGGGTTCGACTTATAAGCTGATGGTGGCCTGCGCAGTATTGGAAGAGGGCCTGCCGATGGATTCGATTCAGGTAACTTGCACCGGCGAAAAGGCCATTGGCCGGCGCACGATTCATTGCGCGCTGCATGATGGGAACCGCGCCCATGGCACCATCGGGCTGGAGAAGATCATCGAGAAATCCTGCAATATCGGGGCGGCCACTCTGGCCCTGCGGCTGGGAGTGGCGCGCTATTCGAAATATGTCAAAGCCATGGGCTTTGGGAAAAGGACCGGCATTGAGCTTGCCGCGGAGAGCCCGGGACAAGTGCCGCCGGTTTCAAAATGGAAGGATATAACGCTCGCTAATATCGCCTTCGGGCAGAGTATCAGCGTTACGCCGCTGCAACTGCTGCGCGCCTATTGCGTGGTTGCCAATGGAGGCCGCCTGGTCAATCCTCACCTTATTAGAACGCCGGCAAAAGAAAACGCGCGCGGGGTGCGCGTGCTCTCTGAAAAAACCTGTAAGCAAATGCGGGAAATGCTGGTGCAGGTGGTCGAGAGCGGTACCGGAAAGGCCGCCGCGATTCCGGGATATCGCATCGCCGGCAAGACCGGCACCGCGCAAAAACCCACGCCGGAAATGGGTTTTAAGTCGGGCAAATATATCGGCTCCTTTATCGGCTTCTTGCCGGCGGACAAGCCCAAGGTGGCGATTCTGGTATTGATAGACGAGCCTGCCGGCCAGCATTATGGCGGAGTAGTGGCGGCGCCGGTTTTCAAAGAGATCGCGCGGGAGGCGCTCTTGCATCTCTCCATTCCTCCGCAAAGGATGGCGGCGATAAAACCTCCGGCGGCAAAGAAAATTTCCGCACCTGCGGGATAGCGTCCTGCCTTCATAATAATTTGGGAGAAAATCCGGTGCCTAAATCGCTGCAAGAGTTGCTGCGAAATGTTGAATATCGCCTGCTGAAGGGGAATCTGCAAATTCCCATCAGCGGGCTGGCCTACGACTCCCGCAAGGTGCAACCCGGAGAGCTGTTTGTCGCGCTGCCGGGCACGCAGACCGACGGCCATCTCTTCCTCGAGGAAGCTTTGAGACGCGGCGCCTCTGCGGTCTTAATACAAGCCGGCAGGGAGCTGTTGCTTCCCGCCCAGGCTCAAACCGCGGTCTCCGTTCCGGAGGCCTATCTCGCGCTGGCCGCCATCTCGGTCAATTTTTATGACCATCCTGCTTTGGCTTTGAAGCTTTCCGGCGTAACCGGCACGAAAGGCAAGTCCACGACGGCCTATTTAATCAACTCGATCCATAAAGCCGCAGGCTTTAGGCGCGGCCTGGTCGGAACCATTGCCTATGAGCTAATGGAGGAATCCCGTCCTGCGCCCCACACCACTCCGGAGGCGCCGGATTTGCAGGCGCTGCTGGCAGAAATGCGAGACCGCAATATTACCCATGTGGCCATGGAAGTCTCCTCGCACGCGCTGGCCCAGCACCGCGCCGATGGCTGTCATTTCAGCGCCGCGGTGTTTACAAACCTCAGCCGCGACCATTTGGATTTCCATTTGACCGAAGAGAATTACCTTGCCGCCAAGCTGCGCCTTTTCAGCGATCCCGGCTTTCTGCCGCCGAGCGGCAAGAGAGGCGATATCATCAATGCCGATGATGCCGCCGCGGAAAAAGTTATCGCTGCCGCGGTGGGCGAGGTCATCACTTTTGGCCTTGATGCAAAAGCCCAAATTCGGGCTGAAGAACTTCGCCTTACACCGCGCGAGACCGCTTTCACGTTGCAAACTCCCTGGGGCAAAGAGCGGCTGCGGCTGAACCTGCTGGGGCGGTTCAATATTTATAATGCCCTGGCGGCCGCCGGCGCGGCGCTGGCCGAGGGAATTTCGCTGGGGGTGGTTTGCTCCGCGCTGCAAACAGTTGAGCCGCCGGCCGGACGCTTCCAGCACATACCTTCGGAGGCGTGCACTGTTATAGTGGATTATGCGCACAGTCCCGACAGCCTGGAGAAGGTGCTTTTGACGGCCAAGGATTTTTGCCGGGGAAAGTTGATCGTGGTCTTTGGATGCGGCGGAGACCGCGATAATGGCAAGCGGCCCATTATGGGCCGCATCGGCAGCGAACTGGCGGATTTATGTGTGATAACTTCAGATAATCCGCGCACGGAAGACCCGGATAAGATTATTGCTCAAATTCTCGATGGCATTACGCCGCTAAATAGAACAAAGTGCGTAGTGGAACCTGATAGAATGAAGGCGATTCATCTGGCTATAGACAAGGCGCAGAAAAATGACCTGGTGCTGCTGGCCGGGAAGGGGCACGAGACCTATCAGATACTTGGGACGCGGCGAATTCACTTTGATGACCGCGAAATCGCCCAAGAAGCTTTGAAGGAGAAGGGCGCCGATCATTCACGCAAGTGATTGGCGCGCCCACAGTTGGAGCGCTATAACGTGCTGACAATCCGCGAGATAATTGAAATCACGGGGGCCAAGCTGCTGCAAGGCGAAGCCGGCGGGAGGATAACGGCCATCTCGACGGATACGCGCACCCTCAAAGCCGGCGAGCTTTTTATCGCCTTGCGCGGCGAGCACTATGACGGCCACAATTTCCTCGCGCAGGCCTTTGAAAAGGGCGCCGCGGCGGCCCTGATAAGCCAACTACCCGGGGCCGCGATGGCTGGCGGCTTGCTGCAAGCGCCGGATACTCTGCAGGCCCTGGGGGATATCGGCGCGCACTGGCGCCGCAAATTCGATATTCCCGTTATCGCGGTAACCGGCAGTGTGGGCAAGACCACGGTCAAGGAGATGATCGTCTCAATACTCTCGCAGATGGGCGAGATGCTGGCAACGCCGGAGAACCATAATAACGAAATAGGAGTGCCTTTGACGGCCTTGCAGCTTAACCAAAAGCATTGCGCGGCGGTTTTCGAGCTTGCCATGCGGGGCCGGGGACAAATCCAGCATCTTGCAAAGATCGTCTCCCCCACCATCGGCGTAATCACCAATATCGGGCTGTCGCATCTTGAGTTGCTTAAATCTCCCGATGCCATTGCCGCGGCAAAAGCCGAACTGCTGGAAGTGATGGGCAAAGAGGGCATCGCCGTGCTGAATAGAGATTGCGCCTATTATGCTTTTCTCCAGCAGAAGGCCGCGCGCAGCATCAGCTTTGGCGTCGGTCAGGGCGATGTTTCCGCGGAGAATATTCATGCAGAGGGAGAAGCGGCCGGCTTCAATCTCCGGCTTCCACCTGCCGCGATTCTGTCGGCGCTTGGCATCAAAGTGATCGCCGGGGACGAAGCGCTGCCGGTGAAATTGGCCCTGCCCGGAAGACACAATATAGTAAATGCGCTGGCGGCGGCGGCGGCGGCTTTCTGTGCAGAGGCTGCTCCTCAGCAGATAGTGAACGGCTTGCAGGCTTTTCGCGGGGTGGCCGGTCGGATGAGGATCATAAAAGCCAAAGAAGGTTTTGCCATTATTGATGATACCTATAATGCCAGTCCGGATTCCATGAGCGCGGCGCTGAATGTGCTCGCGGATATGGAGGGGAAGCGGAAGATTGCGATTCTGGGAGAGATGCGGGAGCTGGGACCGAACAGCGCGGATTTTCACCGCGCCATCGGCCGGGAAATCGCGCGGCTGCCCATAGATTTGCTGCTTACGGTCGGTGAATTGGGCAAAGAGATTGCCTTTTCCGCCGCGGGCGCGCTTTCCTCCGCCGCGATCGAGCCCCTGGCTGATGCGCAGGCGGTATTGCAGATTCTATCCGGGCGGCTGCGGCCCGGCGATGTAGTGCTGGTGAAAGCCTCCCGCGCCATGGGATTGGAAGTCGTAGTGGAGGGATTGCTGAAAACATCTCAATAAAAGTCAAAGGAATAGCTCTTGTCATTGCATCTTAGCAACTATCTTTTCGCAATAGTCCTAGCCGCGGGCCTGGTGCTTGCCGTCGGCTCTTCCGCCTTGGGTTGGCTGCGCGCGCGCGGCTGCCGCCAATATATTCGGGAAGAGGGGCCGGATCGCCATCAGGGAAAAGCGGGCACTCCTACCCTGGGCGGCATACTCTTCATCCCCGCGGCGTTGCTCGCCGGCCTAGGCTTGCCATTGATTATCGGCAAGCTGCGCCTCCCGCTGCTCATGGTAGGGGGTCTGACGCTCGTCTTTATGCTGATCGGCCTGGCCGACGACTTGATGATGTTGAAACGCAAAGGCAACTTGGGTTTCAAAGCGCGGCACAAGCTGCTGCTGCAATTCGTCGTCGCGGGCTTGTTTCTATATGGCCTTTACCAGATTAATGAACTGCCGGGGATGATTAGGCTGCCTTTTAAGCCGGAGCTTTGGCTGCCTCCCAATTGGCTCTATGTTGGATTTGCCACGCTATTAATCGTAGGAGCCTCCAATGCCACCAACCTCACCGACGGCCTGGACGGCCTTCTTGCGGGATTGGCCGCCATGGCCGCCATGGCGCTTGCGATTTTTTCTTATTGGCTGGGAAAAGCGGAGGTAGCGCTTTTTTCCTGCGCCCTGGCCGGGGCCTGCCTGGGCTTTCTTTTTTATAATCGCCATCCGGCGCGCGTTTTCATGGGCGACACCGGCTCGCTGGCGCTGGGGGCGGCTTTTTCGGGCATCGCCATCCTGCTGGGAGCCGAGTTGCTGTTCTTTTTTATCGGCGCGATCTTTTTTATTGAGGCGCTCTCTGTTATGCTACAGGTAATATCATTTAAGAGCACGGGGCGAAGGATTTTCAAGATGAGTCCCCTGCATCATCATTTCGAGTTATCGGGGTGGAAGGAGACCCGTGTGGTGAAGGTCTTTTGGGCGGCCTCTGCGGTGATTACGGTCGCGACGCTGCTGGGAACACATTTCGGCTGGAGCATCGGATGATGGACTTCTCCGGCATCCGCGTGCACATTATTGGACTAGGCGGACTGGGCACCGGTCAGGCCTGCGCCCGCGCCTTGCTTTCCCACGGCGCGTCGGTTGAGATTTCGGATTGTAAGTCAAAGAAGGATTTGGCCGGGCAGCTCGCTTCTCTGCAAATGCTGCCCATCACTTTCCATCTTGGAAATAAAGCCTATACCGATATTGACCGGGCCAATCTGGTCATACCGAGCCCCGGCGTGCCCTTTGATTTGCCGGCGCTCCAGCAGGCGCGTGCCGCCGGCGCGCTGGTAGTCAGTGAAATCGAAGTCGCCTACTGGCTGGCGCCCTGTCCGATCATTGCGGTAACCGGAACCAAAGGCAAGACTACCACCGCCACGCTTATTGGCAAGCTGCTGGAGGCGGAAGGACATTCTGTGCTGCTGGGCGGCAACATCGGCACTCCCCTCATTCAACAGGTGCAATTGGCCGACTCCAAGCATGTGCTGGTGGCCGAGGTCAGCTCCTTTCAGTTGGAGGGAGTGCGCGACTTTCGCCCCCATATCGCGGTCTTTCTTAATTTCTTCGCCGATCACCTTGACCGGCATCCCAGCCTTAATGCTTATTGGCAAGCCAAGCTGAAGATTTTCAGTAGTCAAAGAAGTGAGGATTACGCGATTTTGAATTTCGACGACCCGGCCCTAAAAAACCTGGCTGACAGACTTAAAGCGCATATAACTTCATTTGGATTAAATGAACAGACGCAGGCGCGGTCCCACGACGGCTTCCTGTATATAAATAATGAAAAGATCTGCTGCATTGATAAGATTAGATTGAGAGGCCGGCATAATATTTATAATATACTGGCGGCGCTGGCCGCGGCCCAGGCCGCCGGCGCCAGTCTTAAAAAAGCGGAAGAAGTGTTGAGCAATTTCAAAGGAGTGGCCAATCGCCTTGAAGAAGTCGCCGTGATCAATGGCGTTACTTTCATCAATGATTCGCAGGCCACCATTCCCCAGGCCGCCGAAGTGGCGCTGGAGGCGATGGACGCGCCTGTAATTCTTATTGCCGGGGGCCGCCCCAAGGTGGCGGATTTCTCCTCTTTCGCACGGGCCATCTGCAAGCATGCAAAAGCTCTGATAGTATTGGGAGAAGCGGCTAAATCCATCGCGTCGGCGGCAAAGCAGGCGGGCTTCAACGCGATTCATTTTGCGGCCTCGCTGCCGGAAGCCGTGCGTAGTGCAAAGGCGCTGGCTGAACCCGGGGAGATTGTGCTGCTCTCGCCGGCCTGTGCTTCCTTCGATATGTTCAAAGACATGTCCCACCGCGGGGAAGTCTTTCGCCAGGCCGTGCTTAATCTTGCGAAAAAAAGCGAAGCACCCAGGAAACCGGCCATTTCAGCAGGCGCGCGGAAGCCGGCCAAGACCGCATCAAATACCAAGAGCTTGAAAAATCGCAAGACCCGGGAGGCCACTAAACTTCGATGAGCCAGACCAACTCCTTTGAACTGCGCCGCGCCCGGAATAGTGATAAAAAAGGCCAGCCTTTGCCGGGTCTGGATATGCATCTCTTCCTGCCTATCCTGCTGCTGGTTGCTTTTGGCATTATTATGGTATTCAGCGCCTCCTATCCCTCGGTAACGGCAGGACGCAAAGGCTCTTATTATTATGTCATTCGACAGTTTGGATTTGCTGCGGTCGGGGCTCTTGCCTTCTGGTTCTTCAGCCGCATCCGTCTGGGATTTCTGCGTCGTTATGCTTACCTGCTTTTTGCACTATCTGTAATGTTGCTGATAGCAGTGCTTGCTAAGGGACGGCTGATTAACGGGGCCCGATCCTGGTTCTCCTTTGGCCCGGTAAGCTTTCAGCCTTCGGAGATGGCGAAAATCTGCCTGATGCTCGCACTTGCCAAATTCCTTGCAGATCATCCCTATTCGGTTAACACCTTGAAAGGACTATTGCCGGCCATCGTGATGGCCGGGATGGCCTGCGGACTAGTGTTGAAGGGCAAGGATTTCGGCACAACCACGGTCATGGGCCTGGCCTTTCTGGTCCTGCTCTTTCTGGCCGGCGCGAAGCGAAAGCATATCGCAGGCCTCTTAACCTCCGCAACCGTAATTGGCGGCATCTTTATTGCCAAAGAGCCTTATCGGCTGATGCGCATCATTTCCTTCATCAATCCGGAAAAATATGCCAAAGACGAAGGTTACCAGACTATCCGACAGTTGATCGCACTCGGTTCGGGCGGACCTTTTGGCGTGGGATTTTCTCACAGCCGCGAGAAATTTTTCTATCTGCCGGGGCAGACTCCATTTACCGATTCCATCTACGCCATCATCGGAGAGGAACTTGGCATTATCGCTTGTCTGACGATTCTTGCGCTCTTTCTCTGGCTGGGATGGCGCGGCTTGAGCATCGCCGCGGCCAGCAAGGACCGCTTCATTTCCCTCACCGCGGCCGGCCTGACGAGCATTATATTGATTGGCGCGGCCATTAATATTCTGGTAAACCTGGACATGATGCCTTTAACGGGCCTCCCCCTCCCCTTCATCTCTTATGGCGGGTCTTCCCTGCTATTCAGTTTAATTGCCATCGGCATTGTGGCCGGCATATCCCGGCAATTGCCGCGCCTTGCCGCCACGGAGGAAAAAGCGCCCGCAGCAAAAGTTGTTCCTCCTGCTTCAGCGGCCGGAGGCGGCGGGCAGGAGAGGATGCGCTCACGATCTCTCAGGCCTCGCGGCTTATAAGAAAATTTTTGAATCAGAGTTGCCATAAATGCAGACAAGCCCAATAGAAACGGCCGCCACAGAGATGCTTTCCGACCTGCTCAAAACGGCACGCCGCGCGCACTTTATCGCGATAGGCGGGATCAGCATGAGCGGGCTGGCCCGATTATTGCTGTCAAAGGGCTGGCAGATTACAGGTTCAGATCTCGCCGATTCGGAAACCCTGACCGAACTGCAGCGCCTGGGCGCCCGGGTGGCTGTCGGCCACCGCGAAAAAAACCTGGGGGAGGCGGATCTCGTCATTTTCTCCGATGCTATCGCGCAGGATAATCCCGAATTGCTTGCCGCCAAGGCGAAAGGCATTCCTGTTTTCCGGCGCTCGCAACTGCTGGGAGAGCTTACCGCCGGGCTGCGAACTATCGCAGTTTCGGGCACTCATGGCAAAACCACTACCACGGCCATGATCGCGGAGATGCTTTCTTCCGCCGGCCTTTCACCCACGATGTTCCTGGGCGGGGAATACCCGCCTCTGGGGGGCAATGCCTGTATCGGCACGGGCGCGTGGGCGGTGGTGGAGGCGTGTGAAGCCTTTGCTTCTTTTCTCGATTTAAATCCTGCAATTGCAGTAATTACCAACCTTGAACCTGAGCACATGGATTATCACGGCTCGGAAGAGGCCCTGAAAAAAGCCTTCATCAGTTTCCTGGCGCGGATCAAGCCGGGAGGCACCGCGGTAGTCAACCTCGATACTCCCGGCCTGCTCTATCTGGCGCACCGGTCAGGCGTGCTAAACACCATAGGTTTCACGCTTCAGGAGGAAGCTTCGATTCAGACCTCCGGTATCGAGACGGTTTTCCGCGCCACGAAGATTGTGCTGCAGGGCGCCGGCAGCGAAACGGTCATCTCCCGCTCCGGCGAACCTGTCGCCAGATTGAAATTGCAGGTTCCCGGACGGCATAATGTGGCGAATGCGCTGGCCGCCATCAGCGCGGCCTCGGTTGCCGGCATTGAACCCCAGGCGGCCGCAGATGCGCTGCAGCAATTCCTTGGTGTGCAGCGAAGGTTCCAGATCATTGCCCGGAAGAACGGCATTATGATTGTAGATGATTACGCCCACCACCCGACGGAACTGGCCGCCGCCATCGCCGCCGCCAGAGGCTATTTTTCGGGCCGGCTGCTGGTAATTTTTCAGCCGCATCTATACAGCCGGACGCAATTTTTTATGCGAGATTTCGCCCGCGTACTTTCCGCGGCAAACCTGGCCTGGGTGACGGACATCTATCCGGCCCGGGAAGCGCCTATTCCCGGAGTCGAGGCCGGCAAGATCGCGGAGATCGCAAATGCGGAATTCGGAGGCAAAGTCGCCTATCTGCCCTTCGCAGATGTTGTGCCGGCCGTCATGCAGCAATTGCAGGAAGGTGATATAGTAATTACAATGGGAGCAGGAAATGTTGACCGCATTGCCAGAGGCTTGGCAGATGTCATATCCACTAATCTCAGCCCCGAGCGCTGAGCGAACCTTGGCTGAGGCCTCTATCAGCTTGGCCGAATTGCGCCAATTGCAGGCCGCCTTGAAAGGCCGGCTCTGCATTGATGAGCCGATGGCCAAACATACGACCTTTCGCATCGGCGGCAAGGCCGACCTCTTCCTGCATGCGGACGGGCTGGATGATTTGCGCGTCATTACCGCCTGGGCGAGAGAAAGACAGCTGCCCCTGAAAATGATCGGCAATGGCAGCAATATGCTGGTATCCGATAAGGGCATTCGGGGCCTGGTGGTAAAGCTCACCAGCGGCTTCAAAGAATTTCACTTTAGCCCCGAAGGACTGCTGGTGGGCGCGGGCACGAAGCTGGCGCAGGTAGTGAACGCTTCCGTTAAAGAGGGCTATACCGGCCTGGAATCAACTGTCGGCATCCCCGGCACCATGGGCGGCGCGCTGGCCACTAATGCCGGCACGGATACCGGCTCCATCGGCGACATTGTGATAGAGGTTACCGCCTTGGGAGAGAACGGCGCCACGGCGATCTATCCCCGCAGCCAGCTGGTTTACCGCTATCGCTGGAGCAGCCTTTCCGGAGGCAAGCTGGTCATACTGGGGGCCAGACTCGCGTTGCAGCCTTCAGAACCGGTGCAGGTAAAGGCAAAGATCGAGCGCTTGCTGGAGAAGCGCGCCGCGCGCCAGCCCATACATGACAAGTCGGCCGGCTCCATCTTCAAGAATCCGGAGGCGATTGCGGCCGGGAAGCTGCTGGACCGCGCCGGGGCAAAGGGCATGCAGGTTGGCGACGCGGTAGTTTCGACGAAACATGCGAATTTTATCATTAACCGGGGCCGCGCCACGGCCGCGGAGGTGCGGGCTCTGATTGAGCAGTGCCACAAATTGGTGCAAAAGACGAATGGCATTGACCTGGAAAGAGAAGTGGAGTTTGTGGGTGAGTGGTGAGGGACGCCGGGCTGCTGAATCGCTCTCTCTGATTGCACTGTAGGGGCAGCCCTGTGTGGCTGCCCTGGAGTTGGGCGACCACATTGGGTCGCCCCTACACCGACAAGCAAGTTACCGACGGGTATAGATGCGGGAATACGAATGAAAAATGAACAGAAGAAAGTGCCACTGCGCGCTAATACTTCCTCCCGCCTGCGCCGGGGGGCGTCCGGCCTGGAGGTCAATCGCCCCGGGCATAGGCCAAGACGCTCTCGCCGGCTGCGTTTCAGGCGCTTGCTGTGGCTGATCGTCTGCGCGCTGGTCATGGTGCTCATGGCTGAGGCCGCTTTCGCGCTCTTTACCTCCTATCGCTTCAACCTGAAGGAGGTACGCGTAGAAGGCGCCGACGCGGGCTCCGTGCCGCTCATTTTGCAGCAGGCGCCCGCCGTGCCGGGGGGCAATATCTTCTCCCTTCGCACCGGCAAGATCGCCCGGCGCATAAAAGCTCTCTCGTTTGTCGAGACGGTCAAGATAAAGCGAAGGCCGCCGAACGCGCTCCTCGTGATCGTCTCGGAGCGCAAACCCACAGCCTATTTTCGCCAGGGGGAAAATATTATTTTGGTGGACCGGTCAGGCCTGGCCTTTACTCACCCCCAACCGGACCTGAAGGCGCTTACCAAATTGCAGGGATTGGAGGCGTCGGGCAATGTTATTGGACGGCGCATTGGGGGAACAAAGGCGGCGATTTTGCTCAAAGGTTTATCTGCTTTCGCGCAGAATCCTGATATGAAAGTTAAAGCACTGATGATAGATGCCCAAGGCTGGTTGACGGCGCAACTCACTTCCGGCGTGCAACTGCGTCTTGGGCCGGCCGAGCAATTGGAGGAGAAGCTGTCATTGGCGCAAACAGCGCTCTCCCGGCTGGGAAGTTTGCGACCGGCAGAATATCTGGATCTTTCCGCGCCGGAGGCTGTGGTATGGAAACCCCTGAAGGGAAAGACCTAAAACCAAAGATGGATTTACGTGAGAAACTGGCAATAAGCTCGGCCTTGCATATTGACCGGGCGCGCCTGCACTGGCTCTTCTCGCTGGGCGTCGTGTGTCTTGTAATGGGCGGGCTGCTGGCGATTCAAGTGCGCTCCCGGACGCCCGAGGGACAAACCCTGGCAAACCGTTTCCGGCAGGCGGAAAGCGGCCCCTTGAGCGCTTTTGGACAGATCTATTCGAATTCTCTAAAGCAGATAGAAGATCAAAAGGCTACGATTGCCGCGCTTACCAAGTCAAACGATAATTACTTTAAGGCCATTACTCAAAACCAGGATGCGGTAAAACCGCTGGCAAAACAATTGACGGATTTCAAGGTTTCCCTGGGCCTCACCGCAGCAAAGGGACCTGGCATCATTTTGGAAGTCAAAGACTCCACTATGCGCGTCGGCGATAATCCAGAAGATGGTTTGCCTGAGATGCAAAATATGTTCTTAATTCATGATACCGACCTGCTCCAAATCACGAATGAATTATGGGCGGCCGGCGCGGAGGCCATCTCTCTGAACGGCCAGCGCATTGTGGGAGGCACAGCCATCCGCTGTGTAGGGCCGGCCACCCGCGTTAACGATGTCGTGGTAACCGCGCCCTATCGCTTTATTGTCCTGGGGGATTCTGCCAGTCTGGCGAATTCGCTTAATATTCAAGGCGGGGTGCTAGATCGGCTGCGCCCGCTGAAGTTTCCCATCACACTTGAGCAAAAGGATCAGTTAGTAGTTCCCCCTATCTCAGCGGCGAAGGTCTTTCGGCTGGCCAAACCAGTTGAGCCAACCGGAGAAAAGCCGGCCGCAACTGAATAGGGAACAATTCACATCGCATCTTAGGATTTTGGGCGAGATAGTCTGGAGGTATATGCATGTTCTTATTGCCTATTGTCGCTTTAATAATTGGCTTTTTGCTGGTCTATAACCTCAAGATCGATATGGCGAACTATGCGGATTACCTTTCTATCGCCATCCTGGCGGGATTGGATTCCATCGCCGGCGGCATCCGCGCAAGGCTGGAAGATAATTTTGAAGAATATGTATTCACCACCGGCTTTTTCGTCAATATGGTTCTGGCGGCTCTGCTGGTATTTCTCGGAGACCGCATGGGAGTGAATTTCTATCTTGCCGTTACCGTGGCTCTGGGCGTGCGTATTTTTCAGAATCTCGGCCGGATTCGCGGACAACTCACCGCGCGCCTGCTTCATCGGCGCTTCGTGGAAAATGCTCGGCAAGAGCAGCTTTAAACGTTGAGCGTTGAACGTTCAGCGTTGAGCGTCGGGCTTGAAATAGGATGTCAGGTAACTGGCTTGGGGATACGGCGCTTTGCTTTGCTGATCGGGCAGCTGATAACTGAGAGCTGTGAACTGTGAACTGTGAACTAAGAACTGCAGTGGCTCCATGAGTAATGAAGAATATATTCTGGGTTTGGATTTGGGAACCAAAAAGGTTGCCGCGCTGCTGGGCCATTCGCGCAATGGCCAGCTAAGTCTCTGCGGCGTCGGCCTTGCTGCCGCGGAGGGGATGAGACGCGGGGAGATCGTAGATTTAGAGAAGGCCTCGGCCTCGATTGCCCAGGCGATCCGGAATCTGCAAACCAATGCCGGAAGTATCGCTCCACAAGGAAACGCGTCCTCCCCACGAGGCCGCGCCCTTGCCGGCGTAAAGATTCCGCATAGCATCTGGGTGGGCATTACCGGAGACCACATTCGCTGCTTTAATCCCCATGCCAGCATCAGCATTACCCGTCCCGGCCGAGCGGTTACCGCCCGGGATGTTGAGGAGGTAATGCGGGAAGCCGTTCAGTCCGTCTCGCTGCCCATCGGCCATGAAGTAATTCATGTCATTGCCCGCACCTTCGCGGTGGATGCTCTTCCCGGTCAAACCCCCTCCCCAAAAGACGGCGTGCCGGCCAAATATTCGACCCTGTTGCGCAACAGCATTGCCAATCCCGTAGGCATGCCGGCGAGCAGGCTGGAAGTGCAGGCCCATGTCATTGCCGCCGCTTCCACGGCGCTGGGACTCTTGGAGCGCGCGGTCGAGCAGGCCGGCCTGGCGGTGGAAGGTGTGGTACTGGAGCCGCTCGCCTCCGCCGATGCGGTGTTGAGCGAGGCCGAACGAGACTTGGGAGTTACCCTGATAGATATCGGCGCGGGCACCACCGACATCGCCATTTTCGTTGAAGGCGCCATCTGCTACACCGGCGCGCTGGCGCTGGGCGGCAGTCATGTAACCAGAGATTTGGCCCTGGGTCTGGAAATCGAACTGGATGAAGCCGAGACGCTCAAATTGGCCAGCGGCGCCGCGCTTACCGACACCATAGGCCCGGAAGAGAGAGTCAATATCAGACCCCTTTCTGCGGATGTTTCACGTCAAATCCCCCGGCAGATGCTGGTCAGCATCATCCAGCCGCGCGCCGTTGAGATGCTGTCCTTGGCGAAAGAAAAGATGGTGAATTCGGGATTTTTCCACCGCGCGGCCACCGGCGCGGTGCTGACCGGAGGCGGTTCCCAGCTCATCGGCCTGCTCCCCATCGCAAAGCAGATTCTGGGGGTTCCCGTTCGCCTGGGGCGGCCGATTGCCAGAGGGCCGGCGGAATTGAAAAATCCTTCCTTTGCCACCGGCGTGGGATTGCTGCTCTACGGGTCCCACGAGCAAGTTGCCGCGCCGCCGGTAGTCTCCTGGCCGCAGGTCAAACCGAAACTGGCCGCGCGCCTGGCGGCCTGGTGGAAACATCTCTTCGGCCCATAGGGCCGAAGAAGGCAAAAGTAAAAAGGAAAAAGGCAAAAAGGGAAGGCCGAGAGCGTCAAGCATATTATTGACTATTTCGAGATAGTTGCGTTGATGAGCAGACTGGTTTTGTCCTCGGCCCGTAGGGGCGAAGAAGGCAAAAGTAAAAAGGCAAAAGGCAAAAAAGGGAAGGCCGAGAGCGTCAAGGATACTATTGATTATTTCGAGATAGTTGCATTGATGAGCAGGTTGGTTTGAGGCAGGGGCGACACCGCGTGGTAGCCCATCTCTTCGGCCCGTAGGGGCGAAGAAGGCAAAAGTAAAAATGCAAAAGGGAAAAAGGGAAGGCCGAGAGCGTCAAGGATACTATTGATTATTTCGAGATAGTTGCATTGATGAGCAGGTTGATTTTTGGCAGGAGCGACCTCGCGTGGTCGCCCTCCTGTCAGGGCCGTCCGTTTCAAGCGGAACCCTACTCACGATAAATTCTGGATGTGACTTGCCGTTTTTTGATTATTGGTTTTTACTTTTTACTTTTGCCTTTTTACTTATTATGGATGAGTTGATTGCCGAAGAGATCGAGGTGGAATTTGCCCGCAAGCCCGGGCCTCCCACTTCGTTTATCTGGCAGAACAAAATTTATCCCATCAAGCGCGTGTTGCATACCTGGGTGGATACAAAATTCGGGACCATGGAAAAGGGGCGCTGGTGGCAGCGCCGCCACCGCACCTATTATCATGTGCTGACGGAAGCGGGAGAAGAATTCGAGTTTTATCAAGACCGCGGCAAGAAGTATGTGTGGATACTGTATCGGCGGCTGTCAGATTAGAACTCTCCGGCGAATGATTGTTCAGTAGGGGCAGCCCCGTGTGGCTGCCCTGATAAGAGGGCGACCACGCTGGGTCGCCCCTACAAAGGATCATGTCTATTTATCAATTCATTTTATTTTGGCGTCAAATGTCTGAAACCATATTGGAATCATCTAAATCAAGACTTTCTGTCGTCTTCACCGGCGGCGGCACGGGCGGGCATCTCTATCCCGCGCTGGCCTTGGCGAAAGCGCTCAAGCGGCAGGCCCCCGATGCGCGCATTCTTTTCATCGGCACGGCGCGGCTGGAGGCGGAAAAAGTCCCCGCGGAAGGCTTCCCCATTCGCATCATCTCCGTGCGGGGTTTGGCGGGTTCCTGGAAAAGCCCCAAGGGATTGCTGCGCAAACTGACCTCGGCCGCGCTGCTCGGCTTGGGCATTCCCATCTGGCAGTCGCTGGCGATTTTGCGCAAATTCAAGCCCAACATCGTGGTCGGCACCGGCGGCTATGTCTGCGGCCCCGTCATCCTGGCGGCGCGGCTGTTGAAAATCCCCTCCATGAGTGTTGAGCAGAATGTCTATCCCGGCCTCACCACCCGCGCGCTGGCGCGCCTGGTAAATGCCGCCGCCTTGATTTGCGATGAATCTGTTGCCCACTACCCCACCCCACACGGGTTGTTCTCCCGCCCCGGCCTGCCGCGGCTGGTGGTAACCGGCAATCCCATTCGTGAGGAAATACTAAAGGCAAAAAGAGAGGACGGCCTGGCGGCCTTCAGCCTGAGTCCGGAAAGGCAGACTGTTTTTGTCTGCGGCGGCAGCCTGGGATCGCCGCTCATCAACCGCACTTTCCTGGAGGCCTTGGAGACGCTGGCCGATGAGCATTGGTTCCGCAGCGGCGTGCAGATTATTCATATGACCGGCCGCCCGAAAAGTGCAGCAGATACCATTCCCGAATTGGGCGAACGGGCGCGGCGCGCCAAGCTGCGCTATCACGTTTTTCCCTATCTGGATAATATGCCGCTCGCGCTGGCCGCGGCCGATTTGGTTATTTCTCGCGGCGGCGGCACCACCATTGCGGAATTGACCGCGCGAGGACTGCCCGCCATCATCATCCCCTGGGCGGGCGCGGCGAATGACGAGCAATATCATAATTCGCGGCCCCTCTCCCGCGCCGGCGGCGCGATCGTGATGAAAGAGGATGAATTCACCACCGGCCGGCTGATTAGCGACTTGCGCAACCTCCTGCAAAATCCCGACCGCCTGCGCGCCATGTCCGCCGCCGCCCGCGCCCTGGGCCACCCCGACGCGGTGGAAAAGATATTGGCGCTGATGCAGGAGTTGGCGACACCGAACAAAGCCCTGCAACAACCCGCTTCATAGCCACTTGGCTTGATCTGATATGATAAAGGTGAAGGAAATCCTCCTGGCATCGAAACAACGGGGCCTGCCCTAAGCAGAGCCGAATTGGCTTCGGACGAGGTCGCCGCTTTCGAATTCAGGAAGTTTTGGTCAGCGAGGTTCGGATCAATTCTATGCCGGTACAATTGGAGTGTAAACATCCATCTCTGAGTTTTCCCGCTCGGAGTCGTCTATGCCAAAGACAAACCGCTCGTCATACCACTCCAAGTCCGCGGCATCCGCCCGCTTATAGCCGCTTTGGGGCAGCCACTCGCGATACACATAATTCATCGCCGCGCTCAGACCGCGCTTTTTGTCACCCAATGGACCCCGCTGCGTTACCACAACATAAGTTGCGGCCGGCACTTGGCAGGTGGTCATGCCTTCAGGCACCGGGGCATCGGCTTCCACCTGGAATCCCGCGACATAGCGGAATGAGCCATCTTGCTGACAATCGCCACATACTCCCAGTTTGACATCCGGATGAATCTTGCCCGGCACTTCGTGGAAGTGGGGAATAAATTTACTCCACATCGCGGGAATTTCACCGTTCTCATTCTTGCCGACATAGGCCATCCCAACCACACGCAGGGCCGGCAAACTGATAATGCGAGTTTCCATTACTACTCCTTTCGTGCCCAGGGGTTGGATATCGGCGAGGGAGAGCGGGACACGAAGTGGAACGAAGACCCGGCGGCGGCGGAAGATTCCCGGAGCTATTCCGTAGGCGCGTTTGAACGCGCGGGTGAAGGCCTCATGCGAGTCGTATTGCCAATCGAGTGCGATATCCAGAATGCGCCGGTCGGTCTGCACCAGCGCCCTCGCCGCCTCGGTCAGCCGGCGCTTGCGCACATAATCCATCACCGTTTCACCCGTCACGCCCTGGAAGATGCGCCCGAAATGGAAGACGGAATACCCCGCCTGTTCGGCCACTTGCGGCAGATTGATCTCTTCACCAAGCTTTGCCTCGATGTGAAGGATCGCTTCGTAAACCCATTTGTAGTGATCTTCTCCCATCATACCTCCCCTTAGGTCATCCAATTAGACCATGCAGGGCACACAGGATACTTGATTGTTTGTGCGGACTTCTGGAAACAGAGGCGCATTTAGATTATCCACAATGCGGATAAGAGGGAAGCTTTGCTTTTTACTTTTTCCTTCAATCTACATCGGCAAATTCAACACCTTGGCGGCGGCTTGCGCCAGGTGCATCCAGGGCGTGGGATAGCCAAGCGCAAGGACGGCAATGATGCAGATTGCCAGGGCGATGGCGGCGGGGACGGCGACGTGGACGGGGCTCTTTTCCACCGGCTCTTCGATATACATCTGCCGGGCGACCATCAGGTAGTAATAGAGCGATACTACTGTCGCCAGCACCGCAATCAGCACCAATCCGTAAAATCCCCGCTCCACGCCCGCCCAGAAGAGAAACAGCTTTGCCCAGAAGCCGGAGAGCGGCGGAATTCCGCCCAGCGACAGCAGCAATACCAGCATAGCGGCGGCGAGCAGCGGATTGCGCCGGGAGAGGCCGGCATAAGAAGAAATCTCATCATTCCCTTCCTGCGAGCCGACCAGGGTAACCACGATAAATGCGCCGAGGTTGGTAAAGGTATATTGGAACAGGAAGAAGATGGCTGAAGCTGCGCCCTTTTCCGAGCCGGCAACGAGCGCAATGAGAACATAACCGGCTGAGGCGATGCCGGAATAAGCCAACATGCGCTTGATGTTGGATTGGGGCAGGGCGAGCAGATTTCCGGCCACCATGGATAGGCCGGAAAGAACCACCAAGATCGCCAGCCAGGCTTCCATCAGCGGGAAGAGCGCGGGCCCCAGGAAGAGCCGCAAGAGCGCGGCGAAGCCGGCGGCCTTGGAGGCCACGGAAAGAAAGCCGGTAATCGGCGTGGGCGCGCCTTGATAGACATCCGGCGCCCACATATGGAAAGGCACGGCGGTTATCTTAAAACTGAACGCAGCCACCACCATGATGACGCCGACCAGCAGGGCGGGACCGGGCAGCGCGGGGGCGTGCATATCGGCAAAAACCGTCGTGCCAAGTGAACCGTAAAGCAGGCTCGCCCCATAAAGAAAGATGGCGGAAGAGACCGCGCCCATCACCAGATATTTCAGGCCGGCCTCGCCGGAATGCGGGCGGTCTTTCTGCATCGCCGCCAATGCGTAAAGGCTGATGGTTCCCAGTTCCAGGCCCAGATACAGCATAATCAAATCGGTGGCGGAGACCATCAGCATCAGGCCCAGCGCGGAGAAGAGAATCAGGCTGAAGAATTCGCCCGGAGAGCGCAATTGCCGGCCCGCGAAATCTACGGAGGCGAGACAGCTTAGCAAGGCCGCGATAAGAATAATCAGCTTGAAGAAAAAGGCAAAAGAGTCGGCGACAAAGCCGCGGGAGAATTCCCCTTCCAGGCCTGTTACCCGATTTGTTACCAGCAGCGCGATGACCCCCAAAACGCCCACCGCACCCAGCCAACCCAGCAGGCCCTTTTTAGCGGAGCGGATGAACAGCAGATCCAGCCCTAAGATCACAAAGGCTAGAATCGTCAACGTTATTTCAGGCGCTATCAACCAGAAATCCAGATTCATAAGTTAGCTCAACGAATAAATTGTCCTACACTGATTCCTATCAGGCCGGTCAACAGCCCCGGCAAGACGCCGAAAACAATCAGCAGCGCGGCGTTTATGGTAATCGCCACCCATTCGGTGGTATGCGCATCCGGCAAATCGCCGTAATGGTGCTCGTCCAACGTGCCGTGGAAGATGCGCTGCAACAGGCGCAAGACGTAAGTCGCGGTGATTACAATGGCGGTGGCGGCCAAGATCGCCGGCACGGGATAGGTTTGGAAGGTTCCCAAAAAGACCAACAGTTCCGCGATAAAGCCGCTGGTTCCAGGCAGGCCGAAAGAGGCCAGTCCGCCGATGGTGAAGCAGATGGCAATACCGGGCATACGGCGGGCGAAGCCGCCCATCGCCAGAATGTCCCGCGTATGCGCCTTTTCATAAACCAGCCCGACGAGAGCAAAGAAGAGGGCGGTCATTATACCGTGGCTGAACATCTGCATCACCGCGCCATTGAGCGAAATGGCATTGAAGGCCGCGCAGCCCAGCATCACCACTCCCATGTGGCTGACACTGGAATAAGCGATAACATATTTGAGATCGCGCTGCCCCATCGCCACATAGGCGCCATAGACGATATTGATGACCGCGACACCGGCGACCAGCGGCGCCCAGACCTTCAAGCCTTCCGGCAGAATTCCGATGCCGACGCGCAGCACGCCATAAGCACCCAGCTTCATTAATACCCCGGCATGGAGCATGGAGACCGCGGTGGGCGCGGAAGCATGGCCGTCCGGCGACCAGGTATGCAAAGGCCAGATGCCTGCGAGGATGCCAAAGCCGATGTAAAAGAGGAAAAAGCAGACGATAGCAAACGGACGAGAATATTCGCCGGCGGTCAGTTTGGCCAGATCAAAAGTATTCGCATCATTCTGGAAATATAAGGCCAGCATGCCCACCAGCATAAAGGCGCTGCCCACCAGTAGATAGAGCGTGAGCTTCATGGCCGAATATTCTTTCGGCCCCGTGCCCCAAATGCCGATCAGGAGATACATCGGCAATACCGCCAGTTCGTAAAAGAGAAAGAAGAAAAAGAGATTGGTCGAAACGAACACGCCGAAGACGCCGCCCACCAGCAGCAGCAGGAGGCAGTAAAATTCCTTCGGGCGATTGGTAACGGTCCAGGAAGCAAAGACGCCGGTGAAGATGACGATGGCGGTCAGCATCACCATCGGGATGCTGATGCCGTCCACGCCCAGGCTGTAATTGATGCCCATTTCTTTCAGCCAGGGCAGGTTTTCCTGGAACTGCATGCCTCCCAGTGTCCGGTCATAATTCAGATAGATATAGGCGGAGGTGAAGAGCGTCGGCACCGCGCCCAGGGCGGAGACCAGGCGGATGGCAAAGAAGCGATCCCGCTGGATCAGCATGATGATTATCGCCGCCACCAGGGGCGAAAGCACGGTTATTGATAATACATGGGATGCAAATATATTCATTCTATTTCAAGTCAAAAGGTTTACCCGCCGTGGCGGGCAAAAGGCAAAAGGCAAAACCGGAAAGAAATCGAGAATGTTCCCTGCTTTTTTTGGTTTTTCCTTTTTCCTTTTTCCTTTTCCAATTATCCTGGCATAAACTGCACAAGGAATACAAATATAACAATGGCGATAAAGATAACCAGCGCGTAAAGCTGCACTTGGCCGGTCTGATATTTTCGCAAACGCAGGCCCGCTTGGCCGCATAACCAGGCGACGCCATTCACCATGCCGTCGGGCACATGGCGGTCGAACCAGGCGGCGAGGCCGGAGCCGGCGATGACCAGGCGAACGGCGAAGAATTCCCAGGCGGCGTCCACCCACCATTTGTTCTTCATGCCGCTGCGTACCCACGGCATCTTGCTATGGAAGGCACGGACATTCACGCGGCCTCGATAGTAGGCTAGATAGGCCAAGACGATGCCCGCGACGGCAATAATGGTCGTCAGCGCCATCAACCAGGCGGCCTCGTGCTCGCCGCTCTGGCCGAAATGCACAAACTCGGCGAAGGGCAAACCCTTGCCGGGGATGGCTATTTTCAACCAAATGCCGCTGATGAGCGCCAGCAGTGCGAGCAGCATCAGCGGATAGGTCATTACCTTGGGCGACTCGTGGGCATGGGCCGCGGCCTGGGTTCGGGGAGAACCGGTAAAACAGAGCATCCACATGCGGAACATATAGAAAGCTGTGAGAAATGCCGCCACAATGCCAAATACAAAGAGCACATAAAAGAGCGGATTTTCCAGAGCTCTCTCGTAAACCGCAGCAAGAATCGCATCCTTGCTCCAGAAGCCGGAGAAGGGGAAAATACCGGCCAGCGCCAGCGCGCCGAAGAGACACGTTACGGCGGTGATGGGCATCTTCTTGCGCAAGCCGCCCATCTCCCACATGTCTTGGGTGCCGATGGAGTGAATGACACTGCCTGCGGTCAAAAAGAGCAGCGCCTTGAAGAAGGCGTGGGTTGTTAAATGAAAGATTGCCGCGGTATAGCCGGCCGCGCCCAGGCCCAGCATCATATAGCCCAACTGACTGATGGTTGAATAGGCCATGACACGCTTTATGTCATTGACGGCGACGGCGATGCTGGCGGCAAAGAGCGCGGTAAAACCGCCGATGCAGGCCACCACAATCAGCGCGGTCGGGGAGGCCTGGAACAGGAAAAAGGTGCGGGCCACCAGATAGACGCCCGCCGCCACCATGGTAGCGGCATGAATCAGCGCGCTGACGGGGGTAGGACCTTCCATCGCATCCGGCAGCCAGATATGCAGGGGGAACTGCGCGCTCTTGCCCACTGCGCCGGAAAAGATAAGCAGAGAGACGACAGTGATAAATGTCGCAGTAAACGCGCCCCCCAAGACCATGGTCTGCAATTCCCGGAAATTGAACTGCGCGCCATTGAAGGCAAGTGCCAGCACGGCAATAAGGAAACCGACATCGCCGAAACGGGTAACAATGAAGGCCTTCTTGGCGGCGGAGGCGGCCGAGGGCCGACGATACCAGAAGCCAATGAGCAGATAAGAGCACAATCCCACTAATTCCCAGCAGATGTAGGTTTGCAGAATATTGTTGGAGATAACTAATCCCAGCATCGCCGCGGAGAACAGGCTCATATAGGCGAAGTAGCGGCCATAGCCATCATCATTTGCCATATAGCCGATGGAATAAATTTGCACCAGGAGCGAGACCGCGGAAACCACTATCAGCATCATGGCGCTGAGCGGATCAATCAACGTGCCGACTTCGAAAGAGAGATTGCCGACCTGGAACCAGGCCCGGCTGTTCTCCAGCGGCGCGCCCGCGGGTGAGGCTTGGGTCAGCGCCATAAAGGAGATGACCAAGGCCGACAGCAGCGCGGCGATGATGACATAGGGCGCCATCCGCCTGCGGGACTGAAGGCAGAAAGCCACGATGATTATAAATGCTATTGCCGGCAGAACCGGAATTAACCAGAAACCCATTTAAAAACCCATTTCACCGCAAAGGCGCAAAGTGCGCAAAGAACCTCTCAACTGCTCCAATGCTCCAATGCTCAACTGTTCCAGCCCGAATAATTTTTATTCGGGCTACCCATCCATTAAATCTATATCGTCAACATTGATGGTATTAAATTTTCGGTAAACGCTCAGAATGATCGCCAGGCCGACGGCGGCTTCGGCCGCCGCGACGGTGATAATAATCAACGCGAAGACCGGGCCGGTCGCCTCCGACGCGCGCTCCGAATAGCGCCAGAAGGCAACGAAATTCAGGGCCGCGGCATTCAACATCAATTCAATGGACATCAACACGGCAATGGCATTGCGGCGGCTGATTACGCCAAAGGCGCCGAGGCCGAAGAGCAATGCGCTGACGATAATATAGTAGTGCAAGCCAACCGGCGGCAAGTTCATCGCTTCTCCCCTCGGGCGATTACGATAGCCCCGATAATGGCCGCCAATAAAACGATGGAGGCGACTTCAAATGGCAGAATATAGGTCCCCAGCAGGGCCGTGCCCATATCCGCCGTGGTTCCCGCCGGCGCGGCCGCAGGCGCGCCCCCCTTGTCAAACTGACTGATCGCAACTTTCATTAGTATCATGATTATGCAGAAAAAGGCGAACACCGCCCAAACCGTCAGGCGGTTTTGCATCTGTATTTCGGGGTCGGCGATGCGCCGCGTCAGCAGCACGGCGAAGAGAATCAGCACCATGATGCCGCCGACATAGATTAGGATCTGCACCGCGGCAAGGAATTCCGCGCCCAGCGTCAAGAAGAATCCGGCGACGCCGAACAGCGTCGGCAGCAGCCACAAACCGGCGTGGAAAAGATTGCGCGATGTTACCACGAAGATCGCGGGTATCACAGTCAATATTGCCAAGGCCCAGAATATGATTTGCTCTGTCATAATCGCCTAACTCTGGAACTCTTAACTCTCAACTCTCAACTCTGAACTGGATTCCTCCCCCGTCCACGGCTCCAGCAACTGGTCTAACTGCAATACCAGGTCCGCCCGCGCATAGGCCGGCTGCTGCATGTAATTGCCCAGAATAATGGCATCGAACGGGCAGGCCTCCACGCAGAAATTGCAGAACATGCAGCGCGGCTGGTTCCATTCATAAGATTGCGCCCGGCGCTCCTTGCCTTTCTTGTCATCGCCGACCACGGTAATGACATTCGCCGGACAGGCCTTCACACAGGCCTGGCAGGCGGTGCAGCGCAGCCGCCCCGTATCCTGGTCGCGCAGGTGTATCATTCTACCGCGAAAACGCGGGAAATAGGCAAGCTTTTCCTTGAAGGGATACTGCACCGTCACGCGCGGCCGGCGCCAGTTGAGCAATGTTACCCACATGCCCTTCAGAAAACTGAGCGCGCTTAATGCAATGTCTGTAATTATGTTTTTCTTTTCGACCATCAGAAATCCTACTGTTCAGTCATTGGTAGGGGCAGCCCCGTGTGGCTGCCCTGCAAGGAGGGCGACCACATGGGGTCGCCCCTACTCATTTATTATGCTTACGAGAACGTTTTGATAAAGGCCATGACTAATATATAAACCAAACTGACCGGCACAAGGCCTTTCCAGGAGAATTTCATCAAAGTATCCACCCGCGAGCGGGGGAAGGTCCAGCGAATCCACATCAGCAGGATGACCATGGCATAGGTTTTGGCCAGGAACCAGACCCAGCCCGGAATGCCGGCCAGCTCCGGCTTGAAGGGCAGAAAATGCCAGCCGCCCAAAAAGAGCGTCGTGGTGAGCGCCGAGACAAAGAGCAAATGCGCATATTCGCCCATGAAGAAAAAGCCGAAGCGAATGCTGGAATATTCGATATGATAGCCGGAAACCAGCTCCGATTCCGCCTCCGGTATATCGAAAGGAGTGCGGTTGATCTCCGCCAGCGCGCAGATGATAAAGAGAATAAATCCGAAGATGAGCGGCCCGACAAACCACATGCCCTCCTGGGCTTTCACAATTCCCTGTGTGCTCAACGTGCCGGACCACATAACGACCGTGGCCAGCACCAGAACCATGGGCACTTCATAGGAGATGGCTTGCGCGGCGGCGCGCATGCCCGCCAGCATGGCGTATTTGTTATTCGAGCCCCAGCCCGCCATGATGCCGCCAATCGTGGGAAAGGTTCCGATGGCCAAAACAAACAGCACGCCCAGGCTTAAATCCATGGGGATGATATTGCGATCGAAGGGAATCACGATAAAGACCAGCAGCGCAGGCAAAAAGACCAGGAAGGGCGCAACAATAAAGACCCACTTATCCGCCGCGGTAGGAATGATGTCTTCTTTGAGAATCAATTTGAAGGCATCCGCCACCGTCTGGAACAAGCCGATGGGGCCGACGCGCACGGGCCCCAGGCGGCACTGAATATGCCCCGCGACTTTCCGCTCCAGCCAGATGAGAATCAGCAGGTTGAGCAGGATAAATACCAATATCAGTATTGATATTATCAGCAGCGCGAGCCCTTCCGCCCAGAATGCCGGAAGACCTAATTGTTGAAAATACTGTGCCATTTATCTATCTATCTCGCCGAGAACTATATCAATACTGCCGAGAATCGCGATCACATCCGCGACCTTTGCGCCGCGGCACATTTCACCGATGGCGGAAAGATTGGAAAACGACGGCGCTCGCAGCCGCACTCTTGCCGGTTTGTTCTTGCCATCGCTCACCAGATAGACGCCAAAATCGCCGCGGGGGGATTCCACATGGGCGTAAGCCTCTCCCGCGGGCGGGGTAACGGACTTGGTGCCCTTGGCAATAATCTCCCCTTCCGGCATGCCGTCCAGACATTGCTGAATTATCTTTACGCTCGTGCGCATCTCTTCCATGCGCACGAGATGGCGGCCGTAGCTATCACAACGCGGGCTTGTCGCCACCTCGAAATTCATCTCTGCATAGGCCTCGAACGGCTCGGTCTTGCGAATATCGTAATTCACGCCGGAGCCCCGCAAAGAGGGGCCGCTCACACCATAAGAGATGCCCACTGCCGGTGGCAACATCCCGATTCCCTGCAGGCGCGCCTGCAGCACGCGGTTGCCGGTGAAGAGATTGTCATATTCCGTGACCCGTCCCGGCATGAGCTTCACAAATTCGCGGCACGCGCGCTCAAAGCCTTCCGGCAGGTCCTTCGGCAGGCCGCCGATCCTGCACCAGGAATAGGTGAGCCGCGCGCCGGTGGCCATCTCGAAGAGATCGAGAATCGTCTCGCGCTCGCGGAAGGCATAGAGAAAGAGCGTCCAGGCGCCCAGGTCAAGGGCAAAAGTTCCCAGCCATACGAGATGGCTGGCAATCCGCTGCATCTCAAGAAATAAAACGCGCTGCCATTTCGCCCGCCGCGGCACTTCGATGCCGGCCAATTTCTCCACACATTCGCAATAGGCCAGGTTATTTGAGTATGAAGACACATAGTCAAGCCGGTCGGGATAAGCAACAAACTGGTTATAGGTGCGGTTCTCGCCCAGCTTTTCGATGCCGCGGTGGAGAAATCCAATATCGGGTTTCACATCAACGACCATCTCGCCGTCAAGGGTGACGGCCAAACGCAGCACCCCGTGCATGCTCGGATGCTGCGGGCCCATCGAGATAATCTTCGTTTCTGTCCGCGTCATTGCAGTCTGTGCCATGTATTTTCGTATGCCGTGCAGAAAATCCGGTGTAGGGGCGACCCAGCGTGGTCGCCCTTTCGCTTATTCTTTCAACAACGGATGTCCTTCCCAATCCACGGGAAGGAGAATCCGACGTAAATCTGGATGTTTGTCGAACACCACTCCAAAAAGATCGAAGATCTCGCGCTCGAACCATTCCGCGCCTTTCCAAAGAGAGGAAACACTGGGCAGCCGGGCGCCCTTGCGCGCCACGGGAACGCTCAATACCACATAGTTATTATTGCTCATGGAATAGATGCGGTAGATCACCCGCAAAGTCTTGCCGTCATCATATGCAGTGATGTCCGCGGGATAATCGAAGCCCGCTTCCTTCAACTGCCGGCAGAGGCCCATCAGGATGGAAGCTTCTGCGGTGAGCAGAAGCTCATTTTCCTTTTCCGCGCTCTCTATGATCCCCTGCGGGAATAGTTGTTTTAGTTGGTCAATCATCTCAGTTATTAGTTCAGAGTTGAGAGTTCAGAGCAGCCAATCACAATTTTAACAATGGCTCTGAACTCTTAACTGCCATCCTTTATTGAAGATTTGTGAATCTTCTCCTGCAATTTCAAAAATCCGTCCAGCAGCGCTTCCGGCCGGGGCGGGCAGCCGGGGATATAGACATCCACGGGCACGATCTGGTCAACGCCCTGCACCACGCCATAGGCATCCCAGAAAGGCCCGCCGGCGCAGGCGCAGCCGCCCATGGCGATGACCCATTTCGGTTCGGGCATCTGGTCATAGAGCCGCTTCAGCACCGGCGCCATCTTTTTCGTTACCGTGCCGGCCACGATCAGGATATCCGATTGCCTGGGAGTGGCGCGGAATACTACACCGATGCGGTCCTGGTCAAAGCGGCTGGCGCCGGTAGCCATCATCTCAATGGCGCAGCATTTCAGCCCGAAGGTGAGCGGAAAGAAGCTGGATTCACGCGCCCAGTTGATAAAAAAATCGAGGCTGCCAATGATGATATTCCCACCCGGCAGCTTCGTCATTATTTTTGCCGCTTGATTGATTGCACTCATGATTCGAATTCCAGGTCGGCCTCCCGGCCAACACTACACAAACTAATTTCCCTAACGGTCATCCTGAGCGTTTACCCCGAGCGAAGTCGAGGGGCAGCGAAGGATCTCTATTCGTATAAGCACGAAATTCTTCGCTGGCGCTCAGAATGACGGTTTATTAAATATTTCTGAATTATTACCTAAAACTATTTGTTCCGCTAAACGTTGAACGCTCAACGCTGAACCTCTTTGGCTCATTCCAGAAATGAGCCAAAGAGTTTCAGTCCAGCCACTCTAAGGCGCCTTTTCTCCAGGCGTAAATAAGCCCGACCGCAAGAATTGCCAGGAAAATCAGCATCTCCCCAAAGGCATACATCTTCAACTGTCCCAGCTTCAAAGCCCAGGGGAAGATGTAGGCCGCTTCAACATCGAAGAGAATAAATAGTAGCGCGAAGATATAATAGCGGATATTGAACTGCCCCCAGGACTCGCCCACCGGCGGAATCCCGCACTCATAGGTGGAGAGTTTTTCCGCGCTGGGCCGGCTGGGCCGCAGAAATCGGGAGAGGAGCAAAAGCGCAACCAGAAAGACTAGTCCCAAAATTGCAAAGATAACAAATATGGCGTATTGACCGGCGATCAAGAATGCCTCGCTATGAAATCGTTCTCGTAGAGGTAACTTTCGGAATTGTATGCAAAGCTCGGCGCTAAGTCAAGGTCAAAAAGGGCCAGGGTGTGACCGCAAAATCTAGGTTTACCTGCGGCGGCCCGCCGCAGGTAGCTAAAGAACGAAGCTGCCGCCGAGACGGTCGCCTTCGGCGATCCACCACTGCGTGGCGGACGGCGCTACGATAATAGACAAATTTGGCCATGGTTCAAGACCTAGGAACTTCGGTCACACCCAAGGGCCACTATTTTAAGGGAACAATTATTCGGCCTGATGAATTAAATGGCGAGCCATCCGGCTTGAGCCTCCCTCCCGCCTATGCTATACTTCGCGCAGCCTATGATTGGAGGCTGGTGATGCGCAAGATTAGCAGAATTAGACGGCCGCTTTTATGGCTGCTGTGCTTTCTAGGCATGGCCGCGTTTACATTTGTCCGCACCTGGGCGGCCGATGCCGCGGGCGAAACCCCGCCGGGGGTAACAGCTCTCGGCGACGGAATGTATTCGCTCCCCTCAGCAAATATTCCTGAATCTAAATCCGCGCCTGAAGCGCAGCCGGGGGAAAAGGCTCTTGCTGACGGCATGTATACACTGCCTGCGGAACGGATTCAAAGTATTGATCGCGCGAGCCTTGTGCAGGAAGGGATGAAGGCTTTCCGCGCGGGGAACTACCCGCTTGCCGCAGAGCGCTTTGAAACCATTACAAATGCAACAAAGGACGACTGGCAGGCGTTTTCCTGGCTGGGCGCGGCGCGCCTGAAGGCGGGCCAGCCGGAATTGGCGGAAAAGGCCTTTCGAGCAGCGCTCAAAATTAAGCCGAATACTGCCGATATTCACAGCAATCTGGGCGCCACTTTGATTGCATTAAAGCAGCCGATGGAGGCGGAAAAAGAGCTGACCGAAGCCCTCCGCTTGAAGCCCGAACTTGCCGATGCGCATTATAATCTTGGCAATCTCCAGGCAAATTCAGGCCGCTTGGACTCAGCCATTCAGCATTATCAGGCGGCCCTTAAAGCGAATAGCTCGAACACCGCGGCGCTCAACAATTTGGGTTTGGCGCTGCTGCGAAAAGAACAATTGCTGGAAGCCATTAAAGTTTTGCGAGAGGCGGTAAAACTGGCGCCGGCGCAGACCTCATATCGCTACAATCTGGCGCTTGCGCTCAGCCGCGCAAAAAAACCGGCCGATGCCATTATTGAATTACAGAGCCTGGTAAAGGCCGATCCCAAAGACCATGCGGCGCAGATGCTGCTCGGCTCGCTGCTCTATCAACAGGGAGAAGCGGCCAAGGCCGCGGCGACGTTCACCGCCGCGCTGGTTTTACAGCCGGAGGATTTTGCCGCCCAATATGGTTTGGCCAGGGCGCTGGTGCGTGCCGGACAATTTGATCTGGCGGAGAAATCTTTTCAAAAGGCGGCCGAGCTTGATCCGAAAAATGCCGCCGCGCTGCTGGATTTTGCCGCTTTCTATGTGGCGCGCGGCAAATTGGAGCCGGCGCAGGAAGTTCTGCTGAAGGCGCTGCTGGCCGCGCCGGACTCCTATGAAGCGCAGTTCAATCTTGCGGTGATCTACGGCCGGCTTGGAAAATTTGCCGATGCCGAAAAAACCTGGACGGCGCTGTGTAAACAGAGACCAACGGATCCCAAAGTGGTGGAGGGGCTGGCCCAACTCTATTTCGATAACAATAAAACCGACCTGGCGCGCGACCAGTATTTTCAACTGCTTAAGTTGCAGCCCAAAAATGCCCTGGCGCACCATAACCTGGGATTGATCTTCGAGGGCTATGGCGATTTGGAGACGGCCAAGACGGAATTTCAGATGGCCGCCGCGGTGTCGCCGAAATTCGCTTCCGCCCATAATAATCTGGGCGTTATTTATGAAAAGCTGGGAGATATGGAACGAGCCCGGGCGGCCTATCAAAAAGCGCTCTCCATTCAGCCGGATTTCCCCGAGGCAAAGAAAAATTGGGAGCGTCTGAATACACCAACTTCACAGAAGTGAAGTTGATGTATTAAACGTTGTGCGTTGAACGTTCGGCGCAAAAAAGAGTTAGCCACTGAGCTTCTATTTTGACAAAAAGGAATTTATAAATCCAATAGAATACATTTAATCAGCGCCTGAGGTGGCACGGGCGTCTCGCCCGTGATGATTGCTTTACCAGACATGGGCAAGATGCCCATGCCACGCTTCCGCAATAATTTTTGAGTTTCTATTTCGATGCAATCACTGGCTGAGTAAAACATGAAAATAAAAACGGTCGGATTATTCGTCGCCGCTCACCGCCCCCTGGCCGTTGCCCTGGCGGGCGAGGCCGCGGCCTGGCTGCAGAAGAAAAAAATCAAGGTCTGCGTCAATCCTTCCATGGCCACACGCCTCGACAAGGGCGACTTGGCGACAGAAGAGGCGGATTTTGCCGCAGTGTGCGACCTCTTTATTTCTCTGGGTGGAGACGGCGCTTTATTGGCCGCGGCGCGGCTGGCCGCGCCCGCAGGCAAGCCGCTTTTGGGAGTGCATCTGGGCGGATTCGGCTTTTTGGCGGAGGTGCCGCAAGCGCAATTCTTCCCCGCGCTGCAGGCCGCGCTGGAGGGCGATTTTGAAATTCAAGAGCGGATGATGCTGACCGCGGAGGTGGAGCATTTCCGTCCCGCTAAAGGAACTCCGAAAAAGTGGAGCGAATACGCGCTTAATGAAGTCTCCCTGTCCGACAGCGCGCTGGCGCGGCTGATTCCCATGCGCACCTGCGTGGGCGGCCATTATCTGTCGGGCTTTTCCGCCGACGGAATGATTATCTCCACCCCCACCGGCTCCACGGCCTATTCGCTTTCTGCCGGCGGCCCGGTGGTGGATCCCCGCATCCGCGTCCTGATACTCACGCCGATTTGCGCGCATACCTTGTCGGCCCGGCCCATCATTGTGCCCGCCGACCAGGAAGTTGAAGTCAGCATCGGCGCGGTGCGCGCCGGCCAGGAAGTAAGGCTGACGGTTGACGGCCGCGCCGGAGTCCTGCTGAACGCGAATGATATCGTGCGCGTAAAGCAAGCGCCCTTCACTGCGCAACTCCTCTCCTTTGCGAATGCCCGCAAAGGCCGCATCGCCGCCGGCGGGTTCTATGAAAAGCTGCGCAGCAAATTGGGCTGGGGCGGGAGGAGGCGCTAACAGAAAACATTTATGCTCTGCAAATTCAAAATCCTCGCACTTATTAAGATAATTCGTGCGAGGATTTTGAATGTAGCTTGACGAAAATATGTGGAAAAACTATCATAGACCTTAGACAGGTCAACTGACTATATGGAAGTCGAACCAGATAAACGAATATTCGGCAAGTCGGCTCACACCGTGAGGCGCGTGCGCGCGGTTGGGCTGAAAGCTCTGAGCTTGCAGGTTTGGCCATTGGGAGGCGCGGAATGAGATAATTTCCGTCTCTGATAGCATGTTTGCATGGCCTCAGGCGCGGAGCTTGAGGTTTTTTTGTTGGCCCAGCCACTTTGTAGCCGACATTCTTGTGATGTTCTTGGGGAGCCTGCCTTTGATAATAGAAAGTTGAAGCTGACTGCCCGCCTTCGCCAAGGCTTCGGCGGGCTTAGCCAAAATCATGCATGATTTTGGCTAAGGAGGCGCAGAGATGATTTTTTTTGCAGAATGCTATCTCAGCCAACTTATCGGAAGGACTGTTCGAGACGCCAACGGGAAGGTGGTCGGGCGGCTCGAAGACGTCGCCATTTGCAATAATGGCATTTTCCCCCTCGCCACCAAGATTGTTTTGCGGCAGGGGCGCAAAGTGAAACTGATTCTCCCCTGGACGGAAATACGGAGTATCTCCGAAGAAGCCATCCGGCTGGCCCATCCGGGCGAAGAGATTCCCCCCGCCGCCTTGGAAAACGGCGAGGTATTGCTGGCCAAAGTGGTGCTGGACCGGCAAATTGTAGATGTGCGGGGCCGGCGCGTCATCAAGGTAAACGACCTGAAGCTGGGCGCGGTGGAAGGCCAGGTAAGGCTGATCGCCGCCGGGGTAGGAACGCGCAGCCTCCTGCGCAGGCTCGGCCTGGAAGGCACCGCGCTGAGAATCTGCTCCTGGTTTGGCTATCGCCTGCCGGAATACCTTATCAGTTGGGAATATGTCCACACCCTCGAACCCGCTCCCAAGCAATTAAAACTTGCCATCGAGAGCGCAAAGCTGAAGGAGATGCATCCGGCGGATTTGGCCGATATAATCTCCGAGCTTGCCGCCAAGGAGCAGGTCGCCCTGGTGAGTTCTTTGGACGAAGAGACCGCGGCGGAAGCCATGGAAGAGATGGAGCCGGAAGATCGCGCCGCGCTGATGCATTCCCTTCCCGATCATGTCGGCGCCGGCATTCTTGACGAGATGGCGCCGGACGAATCCGCCGACCTGGTCGCCGATTTGTCTCCCGAACGCGCCGACGAATTGCTTTCATTGATGGGCGCGGAAGAGGCCTCGGATGTGCGGGAATTGCTGGCCTATGATGAGGACACCGCGGGCGGTCTCATGACCACGGAATATGTGGGGGTGCGCGCCGGCCTGACAGCCGAGCAGGCCATCGTTCATCTGCGCGAAAGACACGAAGATGCCGAGGTTATTTATTATATCTATGTGTTGGATGCCGAAGATAGACTGGTAGGGATTATGTCCCTGCGGGATTTGATTATGGCTTCTCCCGAACAAAAAATTGATGATTTCATGCATCGGAATGTCATTAAAGTTACCTTGGACGCCCATCAGGATGAACTCGCCAAAGTGGTGGCGCGCTATAATCTGCTGGCGATTCCGGTAGTGGATGCGGAAGGCAAACTACAGGGCATTGTTACCATGGATGATGCCATTGATTCCGCCCTGCCGACAAAATATAAGAAGCGTATCCCGCGCGCCTTCGCGCACTGAAAGCATTAACATCTCTAACCGCAGAGAACGCAGAGGCATGCAAAGAATTGGCTGGACTCATAACTCACGACTTACGACTCAAGACCTCTGATTCATGACCCAGAGACCCAGAGACGCAGGGACTCAGAGACGCATTATGAATTTAGATTTGCGCCGCCGAAAAAGCATATTGGCCACGCGCCTCACCTCCTTCGCGCTCTTCCTCGCGGTATTGGGCCCGGGCATCATCACGGCCAATGTAGATAATGACGCGGGCGGCATTGCGGTCTATTCCGTGGCCGGCGCGAATTTCGGCTATAAGCTGCTCTGGGTGCTCCTCCCCACGATGATCGCGCTGGTGGTTATTCAAGAGATGTGCTCCCGCATGGGAGTAGTTACCTCCAAAGGGCTGGCCGACCTGATCCGCGAGAACTATCGGGTCAAAATTACCGCCTGGATGATGTTGGCGCTGGTCATTACGAACGCCGCTAATACCGCCTCAGAATTCGCCGGCTTGGCGGCTTCGGGCGAGATTCTAGGCCTTTCCCGCTATTACGTGGTGCCCGCCTGCGCGCTGCTGGTGTGGGCCCTGGTGGTCAAAGGATCCTACCGCACGGTCGAGAAGATTTTCCTCGTTGCCTGCCTGGTCTATCTCGCCTACCCCATCTCCGGCTTTCTGGCGAAACCCGAATGGACCGATGTGCTGAAGATGACTTTTGTGCCGAGTGTTGAGCTTAACCCAACCTTCATGATCATGGTCATAAGCGTTATCGGAACTACGATCGCGCCCTGGATGCAGTTTTATCTGCAGGCCTCCATCGTGGAAAAAGGCACACGCATCGAGCAATATGGCTGGGGGCGCTTCGAGGTTATTCTGGGAT